>JAEEGJ010003233.1_pt1 | contig 65131 bp, 62 predicted proteins | sample 8958761 | NCBI WGS metagenome assembly JAEEGJ01 (sample SAMN16246546, study PRJNA631951) | gut metagenome | biome: gut microbiome; feature: rumen; material: RS-attached | host: Bos | place: Iran: Karaj | collected 2018-10 | reverse complement strand
CCTGGAACTCTTCGCAGAATTCTCCGCACAGGACTGATTCACTTTTCTTACCTACGAATAGATATACATAGGGTTCATCCTGATAGGCTTCCTTGATAAGAGTCGTCTTCCCTATACGTCTCCTTCCAGTGACAACCGTAAGTCGAGAGTAACCATTGTACGATAGTTCCCTCATTTCGCGCAGTGTCTTCAACTGCTCTTCCCTGTCATAAAACTTCATTTCATCAAAAATTTTACAGCCGTAAATTTTACGACTGTTGCAAAGTTAGCAAAAAGAACCGAATGCGCAAGAGTAAAAGCAAAAAAGAAATAGAATAGAAGAGGTTACGGAGTCTTTCCAAATAATTGGCATTATTGGGAAAAGTTTGGAAACCACGATACTGATATGAGGAAAAGCAAAGAAAACCAACGGGTCAAAAGAAAATGAGAGTCATTCAAACCGGTATCGTATGGTCCAATGTTATAGATATACCATACTGAATGTACAAGTATAAACAATCCCCGATTAAAGTAGTAATCGATTGTAAAAACTGTATACTGACGGGTGCGGATGAAGCCGCGATTATCCTTTTCTTTTGACTAGAAAAGATAGTACACTCTTGGCGGTTTCCGCCATTTTTCGTACCTTTAATTTCGGGGTTAGGCAAGTTCCTGAAGATCTCTCCTAAGTGAATACAAGTCCGTTTTAGTACCGGCTACGTGGAAGTAAATACCGAAGGGTTTGAACCACATTTGAACCACGTACTGCGTAACTTATTGATAATCAACGAATTTAATATTCTGCATCGGAAAGTAAGAAACCACCATCGCCCGCATAGGCAAGGCCTCCTCCCGGTTCACCTCCAAAGGACTGCCCCCCCCGACAGATACACTCTGCCGGGGCTGTTTGATTATTCTGCAAAAAGGTGGTAAGTTACCACCTTTAAAAGTGGTATGCCCTTATGCCGACGGGATGATGAACACATCCCACTGACCGTCCTTTTCGCGCCTGGCGATGAAACCCTTGTCGGTCATTGACTTCAGGTGCTTCTGGATAGCGGAGGTGTTGATTCCGATGGTTTTGGCCAGGGCCGTGATGGTTATTCCGGGTTCTGTCATCAGCAGGTTCAGGATGCGGCCGGAGTTCTGGCTGCGGAACGCGATGCGCTGGCCATCGTACCACCAGACATTCGGATCCCGGGTCTGTATGAAATCAATATCATTCTGAACCTCTTCCATCACCATCTTCTTGAACCAGTTCACGAACTTGCGGGCTTCCCGCAGGCTGGCGTGTGAGCCATCGCTGGGCACCGGTCCCACCACCAGGTCAGCCTGGTGCAGTGCTTCCAGATAGTCCTTCTTCTTCCGGCTGCGCACAACCACCATGGGATAATCGTGACGTGCCAGGATGAAATTGACCAACAGCCGCGCGATACGCCCGTTACCGTCCTCGAAAGGATGGATCCGGATATACCGGTAGTGGAAAAGCGCTGCCAGCTCCACGGGATTATACTCTCCGGAGGCCTCTGCTTCGTTGTACCAATCCACGAGGTCCGTCATCAGCGCATTGGTCTCCTCCGGTGCTGCGTATTCGAAACGGTCACCATAGCGAGTGATCACACTGTTAGGACGTGTCTTGTAGCAGCCGGCGTGAATGACATAACTCGTCACCGTTCCATCAGGAAGAGTCCGGTAAACGGTATAGTCCTCCCGGAGCAGCGTCTGGTGCAGCTGACGGATAAAGGTCTGCGTGAGGGGTGTTTTTTTTAGCGTGGATTGTTCCTTCATCATCAGAAGTCCCACATTGCTGGCCTTCATCTCTTCGAAATCCTTCATCTCGGCCTCGCCCACCACCTTGCCAAAGAGCAGCAGAAGCTCCGTCTGGCCATAGGTCAGTGTGTTCCCTTCGATATGGTTGCTGTTGTAGTTGAACTCAACGGTAAACTTACGGCTCAAGCGGTCCCTTTCCCTTTCCGACAGAGGTTGCAAAGCTCGCCAGGCCTCGTATGTCTCTTTCCAATTCATACTCGATTTTTTTTGCAAATATAGCAAAAAGGTGGTAACATACCACCATTTAACGGTATTTTTGTGCAATTATCCCCGAAAGCCCCTATCTTTGCAGAGAATTCAACTACAGGAATCCGTCTTCTGAGAAGATACGGGCAATAAGCGGGAGGCCGGTATCGATGCCCCGCCGATGTGACCAACCTGAAGCTCGTCATCCAGGCATCCGACCCTCAGGGCAACGGTATCACCCGTGCCTACAGCAAGGCTGCGGCATTCGACGATCCTTCCACCCCGGTGGCCACGGCCGTCGACATCAAGGCAAAGTATGACGCCAAGTGCGGCACTCCTTCCGCCGGCAGCCCGAAGGTCTTCTTCAAGTACTTCTTCGTGAACACCGCCACCGGTGAGAAGTCCGGAGACGTACTCGCCCAGGCCAAGCTCACCAACGAGTAGGCATCAGCTTCCTCCTCTCTCGGACTCCCGCCCGGCTCACGCCAGACGGGGGTCTTCTTTATCCCCGTCACCCAACCTGCACTTCTCGAAAACATAATAACACACGCCCCGACAGTCCAGAAGGATTGCCGGGGCGTATTCATTTCGATAAACAGAGAATTTCTATGACATCCAGAACACCCTGCAAAATAGCCAGTATGGATCATCCTACCTCCGTCGAAGCTTTGAGGGAGTTTCTTTTCCTAGGCGGATGCTGCTTACCCTCCATTATTCATTTTTGGTTTGAAATGAAGCGGCAGGCCGCGAATACGAGCATCGGACCGAGACCGGAATAGAAGGAAGCGGTGAATTCGGCCGGAATGCCGTCAATGAGTTTGAGGGCAATGCCGAGGCAAGACATGCATACAATCAGAATCCAGCCCCGGAGCGGGAATGCCTGCCAAAAGGTTGTTTTCTGCGGAAGGCCAGCGATTCGTGTCGAATACCGGTCCACTATTTCCCGGAACATCAGGAAGAAACTCACCAGGACGAAGATTGTGATGAGCAGTAGCCACCATAGATTCCGCGATGGCATTTCCAGATATGCAGTTATTCCCTTAATCGTAATGACAACACCTGGAATACCCCAGAGGGCAGCAGCAATATAATAGAGACAGTTCCTTTTCATACCGAGATTTTCACCCTGCAAAGTTCGGTATAAAAGTCGGGAGATTTTAGGCTGAAAAGGGAAGGAATTAGGATTATCCTTGTATCTTCTTGTGGAAAGCAGATGGCGTCAGACCAGCCTCTTTCTTGAAAAGGCGCGAAAAATAGGACTGATCTTCTATGCCAACAGCGACAGCGATGTCGATGACCGGCTCCCTGGTTTCAGTCAGGAGTTGCTTGGCCCGCTGGATTCGGACGATATCAATCCAGGCACCCACGCTGCGCCCCGTTGCTTTCTTCACCAACAAGTTTTTATCCATTTTTGCACTACCACTGCACAACATATTATTATTGCATGCGAATAGAATATCGATGAAACTCCGGTTAATGGTGTTTTCGGTTGTGCGCTCTTATGAGACTGCAGATGGTTTCGTGAGAATACAGATTTGCTTATCTTAAGAATTCCGTCGGCGTCATCCCTGTGACTTTCTTGAATAGCCGGCTGAAATGATGCGGGTATTCAAAACCCAGCAGGTCGGCTACTTCTCCCACGCTGAGCCCCTTCATCAGGAAGGTTTTTGCCTGATCGATAACGAAGGTATGGATATAGCCGATGGCTGTGCCGCCCGTGGACTGGTGAATCATATCGCCAAAATATCGAGCCGAATAAGCCAGCTCTGATGCGCAGTAGGACACGGTCGGAAGTCCCTTTTCGTGCTGCAGGTCCTTCGAGTAATAATCTACCAGCAGGCGGTGGAAGCGTTTGAGGATATCGCTTTCGCCGCTTTCTTTTTGGGTGAGCTGTCTTAGGTAGATACGCTGGCAGTAGTCCAGAATCAGTTTCAGATAACTGACGAGGATGTTTTTGAGCGAGAGTGAATCCTGGTTTTCCTGCATTTCTTTTCGCATTGTCACCAAGAGCAATGAGATTCGTTCCCATTCCTGAGGCTCCATCCGGAGCCAGTCGGTGTCGAAATAGGAGAAAAACGGATTTTCTGGTATATACAGTTCCGGAGACCAGAGCAGTGCCCATCCGTTGATGTACAAGGGCGTGCCGTTGTCTTCTCCTCCGCCAATCTGTCCTGGCGCAACGGCAATTATGGAGCTGTCGCCGACCAGAATGGATTTGGTGCCATAGGACAGATATTTAGGGAACTGCTGCTGAATGAAAAGGCCGTAAACGCCGTAATTGTTCAGGCTGTTTCGGAACGGAGACACTTCGTCGTAATTGATGAGCGCCAGCTGCGGATGCAAGACGGGAGCGCCTACGTATTCGGCATAGACATTGGGATTGGCGACCTTTAGAATCTTCTTCATAACCTTGCAAAGATAGTGAAATCTGCGAAATTGGTATATAGTCAGCGGATATTAGTACAAAATCTTTGAAACCTCGCCGTACCTTTGCACAATGAAATATAACGTAATTATAGCCCTTGCAGCTCTGCTGCTGCTCGGCTGCAACCAGAACAAGAATATGAATACCCTGAATCTCACCCAGGAATGGGACAAGACTTTCCCGAAGTCGGAACTGGTCAATCACAGCAAAATCACTTTCCACAATCGTTTCGGCATTGAACTGGCCGCCGATATATATGTCCCCAAAGAGATTCCCGGTCAAGCCGGGAATGATACTGTAAAACTGCCCGCTATTGCCGTGAGCGGCCCTTTTGGCGCCGTGAAGGAGCAGACTGCCGGAATCTATGCGCTGCATATGGCCGAGAGAGGTTTCCTTACGATTGCCTTTGATCCCTCCTTTACCGGAGAATCCGGCGGTGAGCCCCGCAGAATGGCATCACCAGACATCAATACGGAGGACTTCCTGGCAGCAGTAGATTTTCTTTCTACCAACGAACTGGTAGATCCGGAGCGCATCGGCATCATCGGCATATGTGGATGGGGAGGCATGGCCATCAATGCGGCGGCGCTGGATCCGCGGATCAAGGCAACGATTACTTCCACTATGTATGATATGTCCCGTGTGGCGCGTGAGGGTTACTTCGGCAGCACCGACAGCGAGGCTGCCCGCGACGCTCAGCGGCAGGCCTGGGCCGACCAGCGCACCGAAGACTATCGTACCGGTACCTACAAGCGTGCCGGCGGCGTGGTCGATCCGCTTCCGGACGATGCTCCATGGTTTGTCAAGGACTATCACGCCTATTACAAGACGCCCCGCGGGTACCACAAACGCAGCGGTAACTCCAACGATGGTTGGAATGTCATCGGCACAATGTCCTTTATGAACCAGCCCCTGCTGGATATGGCTGGCGAAATCAAGACCCCCGTACTCATTATCCACGGCGAGAAGGCCCACAGCCGTTATTTCAGTGAAGGCGCCTTCGCAAAACTGAAGGGCGACAACAAGGAACTCCTCATCATCCCCGGGGCAGTGCATACCGACCTATATGATGATGTCGCAGGAGTTATTCCCTACGACAAGATGGAGTCCTTTTTCAAAGAGAACCTGAAGTAATGAAAGCCGCTATACTCACATTCTTGTCCTGCTTCATCCTGTCTTTGCCGGCCTGCGAAAAGCTTCCTTCTCCACCGGAGCAGGAAGAGCAGCAGGAGGGGCAGAAACAGCCTGAGGACAACGGCCAGCAGAACGGGAACGAAAACACGCAATCTATGACCATGAACATCATCGCCGGCGGAAAGACCATCACGGCCACTCTGGCAGACAACGCAACAGCCAAGGCTCTGGCCGAAAAGCTGAAATCTGGATCTGTAACCGTAGAAATGAAAGCCAATGTTTTCGAACATTACGGGCCGCTGGGATTCTCATTGGAGAGACACGACGAGCAGATTGCGGCCGTATCCGGAGATATTATGCTCTATAACGGCGACAATATCTGCGTCTTTTACGGCAGCAACAGCTGGTCCTATACTCCGTTGGGGAAGGTGGACGGAAAGACCGCTGACGAGTTGAAGGCATTCTTCGGCGCCAGCACTATTTCTGTCACATATTCACTAAAACAATAAAAGCAATGAAACGAGTAATTGTACTTTCGACGAGTCTTCGTCGTGGCTCAAACAGCGACATGCTCGCTGATAGGTTCGTGGAAGGCGCGCTGAGCGCCGGAAACGATGTTGAGAAGGTTTCCCTCGTGGGCAAGGATATCCAGTTCTGCCGGGGCTGTTTTGCCTGTCAGAAGCTGGGCCGCTGCGTCATCAAGGATGATGTGAACGACATTATGGCCAAGGTGCTGGAGGCCGATGTCGTTTGCTGGGCGACGCCCATCTACTACTATGAGATGAGCGGGCAGATGAAGACGCTTATCGACCGACTGAACTCGATGTATCCGCTGGATTACAAATTCCGCGATGTGTATCTGCTCACCACTGCCGCCGAGGACGAGAAAGATACTCCCAAGCGTGCCGAAGCCGGCCTGACAGGCTGGATTGACTGCTTCCCAAAGAGCCGTTTAGCCGGAACGCTCTTCTGCGGCGGCGTAAACGACGCTCGCGAGATAGAGGGCAGCGCCAAGTTGCAGGATGCTTTCGAATTAGGGAAAGCGGTTTGATATATTCCCTTTTTATCGAAATGAATAGGCCCGACAGTCCAAAAGGATTGCCTGAGCTTTGAAGTTTAATCTTTCAATTAAATATTTGAGCACAACCAATGCACAACATAATTGAAATGAGATGAAAACATATGAATTCCAAGAATAGCCGGTAGGTCGTCCATCTACTCTATGACGAAACTCCGGGGATAATAATCGCTGTAGAAGCGGCCGTCGGTGGCGGTGAATCTCAGGACGCAGTAGTTCGGATCGGTGACGCCACCCGGGTAATACTCCTCATCGCCATCGCACCAGATCATCTCCCTACTCTTGGCATCGGTCAGCACTTCCATCGTACCGCGCAGCATCATGCCCTTGAAGCCCTCAGCGTCGCAGAAGTAGATGCTGGCCTTGGGATTGGCCTTATAGTGGGCCACGCGCAGGGAGAAGGTGTTGGTGGTGAAGTAGAAAGTTTTGATGCCCTCGCGCACACGGGGCGACAGCATGGCCTTTGTGCAGGGATATCCCTCCTCATCCACAGATGATATGTAGGTAATCGGGAGCGTATCGGCCATTTTGCCGATGAGCTCCTTTATTCCGGCCAGGGCGGGATTCTCCGGCACCGCATCGGAGACCGTCAATTCCTTGCGCCAGCGCTTCAGGTGCGGGAAATACATCTTCATCTGGCCGATGTATTCTTCTTTCGAGATGGGCTGCGGCAGGCCCTTGTTCACCTCGTCCACAAACTGGGCGCAGTGCTCGATCATTTCCTCCATCGTGCACTCTTGCAGGAACTTCCCGTCCTTATAGCAGTAGATGCAGTAATCTTCATTCTTGCTCCCGTCGGCATTGGTGCCGAGGATTTCCTGGGTGAGCGGCATTCCGCAGCTCTGACAAAACTTCTGTTCCATGATCTGTTTCGTATATTGTTTCTTGCGACTCACAATGGCAAATTGCATATTTGCTACTGAAAATTCTCAGGTTTTCCGTCCTCGATCAAACGGAGCAGCATAACGCGTTATGTGGACAAAGTACCCAAGCCACCCCGTGGTGCGGGCGCTTGGACCTGAGAGAATCCGTTGCTCCAACCCCGTACCCTCATATCCGATCCAAATATACATTATTATGACAACACTTTCAAATCCAGAAACACAGAATGCTCAGACCAAAGGAGAAATTATTTTCTATCAAACCGCCGACGGGAAGACTAACATTGATGTCAAACTCGAGAATGAGACCGTATGGCTCACACAAGATCAACTTGTGATTTTGTATGAACGAGACAAATCTGTTATTTCCAGACACATAAAAAATATATTCAGTGAAGGCGAACTGGATCCAAAAGTGGTAGTTGCAAAAAATGCAATAACCACTTCTCCTGGCGCTATGCCTGGTAAAACACAGACTCATGAAGTAGGGACGCACGATGGGCTACCTCGACTCCCCTGCCGATGACCAGATCCGTTCCATCTTCGATGTCGTCAAGGATTATACTTACGCCCTGGGACGGGGTTGATCTCTACCCTTCCGTTGAAGAGAAAGCTGCGACGCTGGTCACCGGGGTGATTGTTATCCTTTGAGTATTAAGCTAGTTCTTACTCGCTACTTCTGCTTGCAGAGTTTCACGGAGTCAATGGCCATCAAGAGCGCCAGCACGAACATCATCGGCATGATGAGGAGCTGCACAGGGTTGAAGGCTTCCAGCAGTTCACACATGTGCAGCAACGTAAACAGGGCGACGAAGCAGGCCAGCACGGCATTGACAATCCTGGCGGTCTTACTGCCATAGACCATCAGAAGGATGCCGACGACCGGGACGAAATAGGTCAGGCAGACCATGAAGGCCATCATGCCCACGGGAGCGGGACCCTGCTGCGCGGCAATGCTCTGTCCCCAGAAGGCAGGAAGGGCATCTGCGAGAGAATGTGCGAGGAAACCCAGGATGGTGAGTGTCCAAAAAAGGATGATTCTGTTTTTCTTTTCCATATTCGCTATGTTTATATATTCCATTCAAGTGCTCCCTGCTGGATGTCCTGCATCCGCTTGTAGAAGCCACCGGAGGCCGTAAGCTCGGCGGGGGTGCCAGATTCCGACACCTTGCCCTCTTTGAGGACGACAATCTTGTCGGCCCCGGCAACGGTGCGCATACGGTGAGCGATGATAATCACGGTCTTGTCCTTGACCAGGCGCGACAGCGACTCCTGGATGAAGGTCTCGTTCTCGACGTCCAGGGACGCCGTAGCCTCGTCCATCAGGATGATAGGAGCATCCTTCAGGAAGGCGCGGGCGATGGAGATACGCTGGCGCTCCCCTCCGGACAGTTCACCGCCATTCTCCCCGATCAAGCTGTTCCATCCGTTCGGAAGCTTCTCGGCAAAGACGTCCACATGCGCCAGTTTCGCCGCGGCGATCACCTCCTCGTCCGTGGCATCCTTGCGGCCGATGCGGATATTTTCCAGCACGGTGTTGTTGAAGAGCGTGACATCCTGGAAAACAATGGAATACAAGCTCATCAGCGTTTCCGGGTCAATCTTGGATATATCCATTCCGCCTACCGTGATGGTGCCGGAAGGAATGTCCCAGAAGCGGGATGCCAGGCGCGAGATGGTGGTTTTTCCGGAGCCGGAGGGGCCGATAAGGGCGGTTACTTCTCCCTGCTTTGCCGTGAAGGATACGCCATCCAAAACCGTTTCTGATGTATCATATGCAAAGCAAACATCTTTGAATTCTATGTCATAGCCCTTGTTGGAAAGCCTTTCCTCTCCCCGCTGCTCAGGGTGATTGAGGATCTCGTCCATCCGCTCGCACTGGACGCCCAGAGAAACGGCTGCGCCGAGGTTAATCAGTGAGCCAGACATCGGGTCGTACAGACGGGACGCCACCAGCAGGAACATAAAGAGCGTCAGTATATCCAGGCTTCCGGCAGAGAGCAGGATCGCACCCACCAATGCAATGGTGGCAACGCCCAGCCTAAGGATCATCTGCCCGCTCACCACGAAGATGGCAACACCCAGTTCGGCCTCGACGGCCCGCTTCTCCACCAGATCGATGCGGGGCCAAAGGCCCTGCAGGTATTTTCGCTCCGCATCATTGGCCCGGATGTCCTGGAACGCCTCCAGTCCCTCCTGAATGCTGTCGGCCAGTTCCACCCTCGCCTGAGCGCTGCGGCGGTTGAAGCGGTTCTGGAACTTGGCGGAGAACAGGACCATGAAGATCGCAACCGGGATCACCCAGACGGCAGCAAGCGCCATCCGCCAGTCGAAGAAGAAGAGACTGATGCCAATGAGCGTCGTGGAAATCATCGATCCGATGAGCTCCGGCACCCAGTGGGACATTCCCGTCTCGATGATGGCCGCATCGGCCATAATGGTACTGGTCAGGTCAGCCAGGTCCTTCTTTCCGAAGTAGGACAACGGCAGGCGGCGCAACTTCTCCGCCAGCGAGATCCTGCGGCGGCCGCTCTCCAAATACACGGAGGTGAACTGCTTGTTGTATTTGAAGTACTCCATGACTGCGATGGCCACGAGGCAGGCCGCGATTTTCCAGACATATCCCCACGTATTCAGCGGGGATCCTTCCATCAGGTCCTTAACCAGGTAGTACATCAGACCCGCGGGAAACATGAGGACGATATCCATCGCCGCACAAGTCAGGCAAGATTTCACAAGATCCCGGGCGCCCTGCTCCGATGCCGCGTATTTATGACGTATTGTATTGATTAAGCTCATTTTATGTTCCATTTTACAGATTCCACATACTGTTTCCACATGGCGGCGTACTTGCCGCCTTTCTTCAGCAGATCCTTGTGCGTGCCACTCTCCGTAACGCGCCCATCTTCCAGCACATAAATGCAATCGGCGCCGGTTACGGAAGAGAGCCGGTGGGCGATCATGATGATGGTCCTGCCGTCGGCGGCCATTTCGCTGAAGGCCTGCTGCACGCGAGCCTCATTGTCCGGATCGGCGAAGGCTGTGGCCTCGTCCAGGATGACGATGGGCGTGCCTTTCAGCATCACCCGGGCAATCGCCACCCGTTGCTGTTCGCCGCCTGAGAGATAAGTCCCCTGCGTGCCGATGACGGTGTCAATGCCCTCGGGCAATTTGGCGAGGATATCATCGCACTGGGCCTTGTGCAGCGCCTCCAGCACTTCTTCCCGCGTAGCTTCCGGTCGGCCCAGGCGGACGTTCTCGAAGATGCTCGTCTTCAGCAGCCGGCTGTCCTGGAACACAAAGGAGATCCGGTCCATCAGGTCCTTTTTACGGATATGGCGGATGTCCACGCCGCCCAGGGTGATGGCACCTTCCGTCACGTCAAAGAAACGGGCGATGAGGCTGGCCGTCGTGGTCTTGCCGCCACCGGAAGGGCCTACAAAGGCGATTTTTTGCCCGGGCCGGATATCCAGGGAAACGCCGTCCACGGCAAATCGATCGGCCTCCGGATAGCGGAAACGAACTTCCTTCAGCGCTATCTCGCTACCCTCCGGCAATTGGACTTCCGAAGGGTCGGACAGCGGATCAATCGAGAGAATCCGCCCCGTCTTGTCCAGCGCCTCTGCCACGATCATCTCGTTCTCGCTGGCGAACATGATTCGGTTCAGCGTCACGGCAATAGCCGGGGTGATGATGATGTAATACAGCAGGTTCAGCAGGAACTCAGGCGTATAGGATCCATTCTTCACGACAGTCAGCGTCAGCGCGATAAGCACCGCAAAGGAAGCGTTGACAAACACCGTGTACAAGGTCATCGGCCGCCGCAGGTCAATCGTATAGTCAATCACCCATTTCTGGTATTGGTCGATGGAGTCCTTGAAACGTTTGAAAGAGAATACCGACTGGCCGAAGGTCTTCACCACGGGGATTCCGCGGACGTATTCCACGGCCTCATTGGACATCGCATCCAGCGCCTTATTGTACTCCCCCATTTTCTTTCGGAGCGTCGGGCCGGTCATCAACGAGACCATCACGATGAGGGCCAGCAGGACCGTGCCCAGACACAGCAGTCCCATCCGCCAGTCGAACAGGAACATCAGCACGGCGAGTCCGACCATCGTGGCGTACATGCCAGCCTTATCCGGGAGCTGGTGAGCCAGGTAGGTCTCCGTGGACTGGGTGGATTCCTGAACCCATTTGCGGACCTTGCCGCTTCCCAGGGTATCCAGAAAGCCGATAGGCAGGGTCATGATATGCTGCATCAGCGCCTTGCGCATATTGGCGGCTATCCTGAAAGCCGCCAGATGCGAACACATCAGCGCGCCGAAATAAACAACGATGGTGGCGATGGCAAAGGCGACGGCCATCCACCCATAGTGGGCGATGCGACTGAAATCTCCAGCTAGCACATCCCTTAGGATGGCCCAGATATAGAGGAAAGGCACAAGGGCCAGCAATTGGCTGATGCCCGAAATGACCATTGACAGGTAGGTCAACACCTTTCTCTTTCCCGCGTACGCGAGAAGGGCTTGTAACATTGATTTCTTTTGATTCATATCAATTTTTCAATAGTGAACAAAGACTCATTTTGTTTCAGGATAAAAAAAAACGGCCGCCTCCACGGCGACCGTCAAACCAATATTATCCTTGAGTGAATGCATCTGAAACAGCGTTCTTTTTTTCGGGTGCAAAGGTATGCAGTACGCCCCTTATCGTCAATCCCTATTTATGGCTATTTTACCCGTGGCCGCCAAAAAAAGCGTATATTTGAGCCATGGAATATCTGTCAAAAGAACGATACAACGAGCTGGCAACTGAGCTGAAACATCTGATCAACGAGGTTTACCCCAAGGTGACGGAGGAGCTCGCGGAGGCCAGCGCCCAGGGGGACCGGAGCGATAATGCGGGATACCGGGAAGCCCGGCGCATCCAGGCGAAGACCATCAGCCGGATCCGCTTTCTGCAAAAGATCCTGGAGTATTCCCGCGTCATCGACCCCGACGCCCTCCCCAAGGACAGGGTCAGCCTGCTGAGCAAAGTTGAATTCACGAATCTAACGACCAATAAACGAATGAAATTCGAGATCGTCAGCCCCCACGAGATGGACCTGGAGGCGGGCAAGATTTCGTTGAAATCCCCGATCGGGGCCGCTCTGATGGGCAAGAAGGTCGGGGAAATCGCCGAGGCTCAGGTCCCTTCCGGAACCCTGCGTCTCAGGATCGAGGGTATCTCGTTCGACTAAGCCTATCCCAGCACGACATCCAGCACCATCATCAAGGCGAAGCCCAGGGCAAAGCCGATGGTGCCGATGTTGGAATGCTTGCCTTGGGAGTAATCCGGGACCAGCTCTTCCACGACCACATACAGCATGGCGCCGGCGGCGAAAGCCAGCATGTATGGCATGATGCCGAGGATGGAGGTGGCCAGCAGCAGGACGAGCGCACCGCCGATGGGCTCCACGATGCCGCTCAACGCGCCGATACCGAAGGCCTTCCAGCGGGAATTCCCCGCCGCCCGCAAGGGCATGGAAATGATGGCCCCTTCGGGGACATTCTGGATCGCAATACCCAGCGACAGGGCAAACGCACCGGCCATATTGAAATCGGCCGTCAGCGCGCCAGCGATAGCCACGCCAACTGCCATTCCCTCAGGGAAATTATGAATAGTTACCGCAAGCGCCAGTTTAGCTGTGCGAGACAGGCGGCTCTGCGGTCCTTCCGCGCTGCCGGAAGGGTGGATATGCGGGGTGATGTAGTCAATCAGCAGCAGGAAGGCGAAACCGGCCAGCAAGCCGATGACCGGCGGAACGACCGCTGCAGCGCCCTCCCCCATCTCGATGGCCGGGATGATCAGCGACCACACGGACGCCGCCACCATCACGCCGGAGGCGAAGCCCAGCAGCACCTTCTGCAAGAGCTCCGGCATGTCCCGCTTCATGAAGAACACGAAGCCCGATCCCAGGGCGGTCCCCAGGAACGGAATCATCAGGGCTGTAAATACAGGGCTCATCATCTTTTTCTCCTTTTACCACACAAAGATACTAAAAATCAGGAAGTTGATAAATCCTCATTTCTAGGGATTACGCAGAAGAAAGACGATCAGATATTGCTCAGCTGCTCAAACAGATACGGGATGTGGGCATAGGTATCGTCCCGGAGTCCCAGCCGGACCAGGATCAAGTCCTTGTACGAATTGACAAAAAGGACCTGTCCCCGGATACCCATGGCATAGAAGCCAGGGTACTCCGCCTTTTCTACACCGACACTGCTCGTATTATACCAGCAAAAGTGGTAGCCCTCATTCTCTTCCGAATAGGCGGTCGATTGCGCAATCCAGGCTTCGCTGACGATCCTTTTTCCATCCCAAACGCCTTGATTCAAATACAGCCGGCCGATCTTGGCCAGATCCAGCATCGTCAAAGCCAGTCCCCCGAAAGCGTGGGGCGCATGATGTTTCTTGCTATCGTACGAAAGATAGGCGGGCGAGGCCATCCCAAGCGGCGTCCAAACCTTCTCTTCCAGGTAGTCGGCATACCGGCGGCCCGTGGCCCGCTCGATAACAAGCCCCAGGATCTCGGTCGTCATGCTCTCGTACCGGTACTCCAATCCGGGCTCGCAGCGGAACTTCAGTTTCCGCACCTGCGCCGGGATGTTGTGGCCGTAAAACAATCTGGACATCGCGTTCAGCCGTTTCAGATCCTGCAGCCGCAGCGAATAGGTGTCGTCGAAATCGAGGCCGCTGCGCATGTCCAGCAGGTGCCGGACGGTCAGTTTCTGCCACATCGGATCCGCCTTCAACAGTTCCGGCAGATAATCCGTCACCGGGTCGTCCACACTCCGGATAGCTCCTTCATCCACCGCAATCCCGCAGAGCAGCGACGTGAAGGACTTGGTGATGGAAAACACGCCGGCGATCTTATCGACAGCCATCTCGCCAGTACATTTCTCATAGACGATGCTGTCGTTTTGGATAATCAGTACGCCCTGCGTCTCCGTCTTCGGGCCGATGGCTTCCCACATCGTGTTATCCACATAGCGCTTCCCCTGGTTGAAGAAATGAAGGGTATCCAGCCAGTCCCACTGGGAGGATGCCGTGTTGAAGGTAAACACCTCCCCGCGATTGACGATCGTATCTTTCAGTTGTTGTTTCTCGTAGCTGAAACTTGTCGGACCGTAGGCCCCATCTCTCAGATAGCCCCGCACGAACGAGCAGGATGTCAAGAGGAATAATCCACAGAAGCACAAAAACCTTCCCATCAGATGTATGTTTATTGTCAGTAGTCGCATTTGCGGATACGAAGATACAAAAGAAATCCATTCTGATTATCTTTGTGCACGAAATGAAAAGGCGTTATCTGTTCTATATGATGGCCGCGCTCCTGACGGCGGGATGCGCGGAAAAAAGCCAGGATCTCCGGAACGGAGATCTGGTCTTTGTGGGCCTTCCGGCCGAATACGAAGCGGACAATTCGTCCATGGACGCCGCCATTTCAGCGGCGACGGGAGCGGACGATCAGCTGAATATCACGCACGTGGCGATGATCGAACGGACCCAGGACGGCCTCTGGATCATCGACGCCACCCCGAAAAAAGGTGTTGCCCGCCGGCCGCTGGAAACATTTATCGAAGAGAACAAGCTGAAGGACGGCTCCTGCCCGGAGTTCATCTTCAAACGCGTGAAGGGCGTCGACGCCGATGCCGCCGTGGCGCGGGCCAAGGCCCTCCTCGGTCGCGCTTATGACCTTCGGTTTCTACCGGACAACGACGAATTCTATTGCTCGGAACTCATCCAGGATTGCTTCCTGGGCGCAGACGGAGAGCCGGTTTTCGACAGCCAGCCGATGAATTTCCTGGCGCCGGACGGCACGATGCCGCCCTACTGGGAGCAGCTCTTCAGCAAACTGGGCATGGACGTCCCGCAGGGCGTTCCGGGCACCAATCCGCAGCGCCTGTCCGAATCCGCCCGGCTCACCACAGTCCCGATTTCAGAGTAGTGCCTCAATCTCTGACTCCAGTTCAGCTGGCGTCACTACGGGCTCGAAACGAGCCACCACATGCCCCTTCCGGTCAATCAGAAACTTGGTGAAATTCCATTTGATGTCGGGATTGGAGGCATAGTCCGGATCGCTCCGGGAGAGCATTCCGTCCATGGCTTTCCCCATCTCGCTCTCTCCCCAACCGGCAAACGGCTTTTCAGCGTACAGCCACTTGAAGACTTCGTTGGCATTCTCACCGTTGACATCCGATTTGGCCATCAGCGGGAAAGTCACGCCGTGATTGAGCCGGCAGAATTCTTCAATCTCCTCATTGGAGCCGGGCTCCTGGTGACCGAACTGATCACAGGGGAAGCCGATGACTACCAGGCCTTGCTCCTTATACTTCTGATACAAGGCTTCCAGCCCGTCATACTGCGGCGTAAAGCCGCATTTGGAGGCCGTATTGACAACGAGCAGGACTTTGCCCTTATAGTCGGCAAAGTTCACGGGATCGCCCGAATTGGACTCGGCGGAAAACTGATAGATGGTGTTCGTTTCGTTCGAACAAGCGATGGCGCAAATAGCTGCCAAAATAACAAGTATCTTCTTCATGGATTCAAATTAGCCAAAATAACATTTTGCATTACGCTTGAGCCAGTGCTCCTTGAGCCACTCGCGCACCGGCAGATCATAGGCTCTCAGCAGGCCCCAGGCCAGATACACGTTTTCTTTTGCCATGCGGTATAATTGTATTTGTCAAATACAAAGATAACAATTCTGCCGATATGGAAAAGGGCCGGAACTTACGCGAAGGTCTGGTTGAAGGAGTTGTTCTCTTTCAGCAATTCGACAAACTTCTGGGCGGCCATTTTATGGTAAGCCCCTTTCAAGTAGTGGTAGCAGCCGTCCATCCGCCCGTCGGGATGCGCGATGGGGACAGCCTCGAAACCTTGCACCTGGTGAATGGCTTCTTCCGAGAGAATGGTCACCAGCGGGCTGCTTCCAACCAGATCGAGGAGCGAGCGTACACTATTGATTTCCAGCCGGATATCCAGTTTCACATTCTGTGCAAACAAGAGTGCCTCCAGGGAATCCCGCGCCTGCAGGCCTTTGGCCGGCAGGGCCAGCGGAAAGCGGGAGAGATCCTGCACGGACACTTCCCTGCCCACGCCCCGCAGCTCCCCGATGCGTCCGACCAGGCTGAGGCGGCTCTGGAAGAGCAGGTGCGACTCGATGTGGTCGTCTCCAAGCGGCGACTTATAGGTTAGCGCCACATCCAGCTGCCTGTCCAGCAACATATTCCGCAGTTCTTCCTGGGAAGTGATGACCAGATTGAGGCGAATGCGCGGGAACTTGGCGTAAAAATCCAGGACCGTCTGCTTGAGCAGCGGACCGAACGAATACGTCGCGCCGACGCTAAGCGTTCCCACTTGCAACGCTTTCACATCCTGGATTCGTTCGGCCCCGGCACGGGCCTCCTCCAGGACCTGCACCGCGCAGGGATAGAACTGCTCGCCGTAGTCGCTGAGGGTGACGTGACGCGTGTCCCGGGTTAGCAGTTCCACGCCCAGCTCCTCCTCCAGTTTCTGGATCTGCTGGGAGATGGTACTTTGCGTGATAAAAAGCGACTTGGAAGCCAGGGAGAAACTACCCAGACGTCCGACTTCCACAAAATATTTCAACTGACGTAATTCCATACTGTATGCGGATGACAGCGCAAATATAGGGAAAATTTATCGACAATATCTATAAATTCTATCGAAACAAACCTCACTCATCAATAAAAGAAAAACGCATAAGCACTTACCTTTGCGGCCTGAAAATAATCCTGCACCCGATACAATGTTTAAGATTTTTACAGGCTTCAATTTGGTTGAGCAGATGCACAAGTTGCGTCAGAACAACAGGTTAAACCCCAATGTATTAAAGAAGAAAAGCATCGGACTCATCTTCGTGTCCATCGTCGTTCTGATCCTTTGGTTCATGAATACGGAGAGCTTTGGAATCGACGGTCTCACGCAGGTGCAGCAGCGGATTATCGCCATCTTCGTCTATGCCACGCTCATGTGGGTATTTGAACTCGTACCGGCCTGGGCCACATCGGTCAGCATCATGGTTCTCCTGCTGCTGTTCACTTCCGATTCCGGCATCAAATGGATTTGCAATCCCAGCGCCGTCGGGCAGCTCCTCAGCTACAAGCAGGTGATGGCCAGTTTCGCCGACCCAGTGGTGATGCTCTTCATCGGCGGTTTCGTCCTGGCCATCGCAACGACCAAGATAGGCCTTGACGTTCACCTGGCACGGGTACTCCTCACTCCGTTCGGCAAGAAGAGTGAAAACATCCTGCTGGGCTTCATGCTGGTGACGGCCCTGTTCTCTATGTTCATCAGCAACACGGCCACTACGGCTATGATGCTCACCTTCCTCACCCCGGTTTTCAAGCAGCTTCCGGAGGGCGGCAAGGGACGCATCGCCATGGCCCTGAGCATTCCCATCGCCGCCAACCTGGGCGGCATGGGAACGCCCATCGGCACGCCGCCGAATACCATCGCCCTGAAGTACCTGAACGACCCTGAGGGCCTGAACCTCGGCATTGGTTTCGGCCAGTGGATGATCTTCATGGTCCCGCTGGTCATCGTGATGATCCTCATTGCCTGGATGCTCCTCAAGAAGTTCTTCCCCTTCACCCAGAAGACCATTGAGCTCAAGATCGACGGCGAGATGAAGAAAGACCGCAAGAGTACCCTCGTCATCGTCACCATGATCGTCACTATCCTCCTGTGGATGATGGATTCCCTCACGGGCATCAACACCTACACGGTGGCACTGATCCCCTTTGCGGTCTTCGCCATGGCTGGTATCATCAACAAATACGACCTCGAAGAAATCAACTGGTCCGTCATCTGGATGGTCGCGGGCGGCTTCGCACTGGGCTACGCCATGAACGGCTCCGGCCTCGCAGCCCTCGTGGTCCGCGCCATTCCGTTCGGCAACTTCTCGCCGCTGCTGATTGTCATCCTCTCCGGCCTGCTGTGCTACGGCCTCTCCAACCTGATCTCGCACTCCGCCACGGCGGCCCTGCTGATGCCCATCCTGGTGGTAGTCTGCACGGCCATGGGAGACAAACTCGCTGCCATCGGCGGCACTTCCACCGTCCTGATCGGCGTGGCCATCGCTTCCAGCAGCGCCATGATCCTGCCCATCTCCACGCCCCCGAACGCGCTGGCTTATGCGACCAACCTCATCCAGCAGAAAGATATGGCCCGGATGGGTATCATCATCGGCCTGCTCAGCGTTGTGCTGGGCTACCTGGTCCTGTTCGCCGCCGGTTCTTTACACATTGTCTAACGAACTATGCACAATACATCGAGAATGAATACGAATCTGATTATGACCGCCTTGACGTTAGTCGCGGTGGTCTCCTGCAAAGAAACCAAATCTCCATTTACCCGCAGCGTAGACAACTATGCCGTGGTAACCATCGAAGCACCCGACCTGAGCGGCATCACCGACAACGGCAAGGAAGTGCTCAACCTCTACCGCTTCGCCGCCGACGAAGTGGACGCCATCTACTGGGAGCAGTATTTCGGCGACAAACAGGCCCTCCTGGACGGCATCTCTGACCCGGTCCAGAAGACCTTTGCCGAGATCAACTACGGCCCCTGGGACCGTACCACCGGCCAATCCTTCGTAGAAGGTTATGACGACGCGCTCCCCGGCGCCGGATTCTATCCCTCCGATATGACCCAGGAAGAGTTCGACGCCTGGGACAATCCGGACAAAAACAGCCCCTATACGCTGATCCGCCGCGCTGAAAACGGGTCCCTGAAGGCCGTCTGGTATCACGACGCCTATAAGGCGCACATCGACAAGATCGGCAACTACCTGAAGGCCGCCGCCGACATCACCATCAAGCCCAGCGTGGCCAAGTACCTGCTGAGCAAGGCCGAAGCCCTCAAGACAGACAACTACTACGAAAGCTCCCTGGCCTGGCTGGACATGGACGACAGCAAGATGGACCTGGTCATCGGCCCCAATGAGGTGACGGACGACCAGCTGCTGGGCATCAAGCGCTCCTACGAGGCCTATGTTCTCCTGAAGAACGAAACCCACACCCAGGAACTGATGCAGTATGTTTCCCGCATCGCAGAGTTCCAGGAGGACCTGCCCGGCGAAGCGGCCTACAAGACCTTCCAGCCCGGCGCCGGCTCCAACATCTTCTCCTGCGACGCCCTCTACTATGCCGGAAAGGCGAATGCCGGCGTGAAAGTCATTGCGCTCAACCTCCCCTTTGATACGGACGTCCAGCGTGACCGCGGCACCCGCACCATCTTGCTGGAGAACATCATCCGGGCCAAGTACAACCACATCGTCGCCCCCAGCGGAGAAGTGCTGCTGGACGCCGATGCAGCCGAACATCTGTCTTCGGACGCTTTCCTGTGGAACATCGCGTTCCGCGAAGTGGCCCACGGCCTGGGCGTGAAAGAAACCGTGAACGGCCTGGGCAGTGTGGAAGAAGCCCTGGGCAATGTCGCGCCCACCCTGGAGGAGGTCAAGGCCAACGCGGCCGGCGTCCTGCTGGTGTGCAAGCTTCAGAATCACTTCGACATCCACCACCTCTTCACCAAGGAAGACGCTTTGGCCACCTTCTTCGCCTCCCTGGTCCGTTCCGAGCGCTTCGGCGAGGGCACGGCACTGGGCCGCGCCAACATCATCATCTACAATTATCTGGCTCAGGAAGGCGCCTTCCAGCGCAAAGCGTCCAACCAGTATTCTCTGGATTTCAAGAAGATGGAGGCCGCCCTTTCCGATCTGACCGCCCTGGTGCTCCAGATGCAGGCCACGGGCGACAAGGCAGCCGCCGAAGAATTTGAGGCCCAGTATTCCAAGCGCAACGCCGACTACGACGCGGACCGCCTGTACCTGGGTCTGGAGAACATCCCCGCAGACATACGCTTCAACTTCAAACGATAAACACTACTTAACTTTAAACAAAGCCCTGACACCTTCCACCAGGTGTCAGGGCTAATTTTTTACCCGTTCCGGTATTGCATGGGCGTGAGCCCTGTATGGGCTTTGAAGAACTTGTGGAAGACGGAAGGATTGGGAAAATGAAGCCGGTAAACGACCTCCTTGATGGGAAGGTCGGAGTACTTGAGCAGATTCTTGGCTTCCAGGATGACAAAGGCGTCGATCCAATCCGGCGCAGAGCGTCCGGATGCCGTCTTGACAAGTTTCGAGAGGTATTTGGGCGTCAGGCACAGCTTGTCGGCATAGAAGGCAACGCCGCGCTCCTCATTGTGGTGCTCGGAGACCAGGGCAAGGAAATGTTCGAGAATTTGGTTGGAGCGCGTTGCGCCGGGATTCAGGGCCAGTTTGCGCGCCTCGTCCACCTGCTTGGACCAAACGTCGGCCGCCAGGTAGGTCAGCGAGGTGAGCAGCGAGCCGATGATCTCGCACTTATAGCTAAGCGGCGCGCCGATGAGCTTTCGTGCCAGATTCAGGTAGTCATTCGCCACCGCCATCTGGAAGTCGTCCAGGATGATGCACGGATTGTGCAGCAGGTTCAGACCATCCTGGAACACTTTTCCGAAATCAAGCTGAATGTCGGACATGAACTCCTTGGAGATCAGCACGAAAACCAGATCCAGCTGGTCGATATGCTCTTCGTCGTAGCGGGAGACTTTCACGATGTTGCCCGGGACATTGATCATCAGGGAGTGCTCGCGGACCTCGTAGGTATGGAGGTTCACGTCCACCGCGAAATGCCCTTTCTTAAGATAAAAGATGATGTAGCCGTCGAAGCGGACAGGATATTGGAGCATCCGGAGGATGGCCTGGCTCTGCTCCACCTGCTCGCCGCTGGCTTCGCCGATGATGATGTCATTCCCGTATTCCTGCTCGTCCAGCACAGCTGCCAGCGCCTTGATGCGCTGGAGGCTGATGGTTTGCGGCTCTTCCCGATTCGTGTTCATAAAGTAGAATTTTCGCAAAGATATATGATTTTAAGAATATTTACAAATTATCCCATAATTCGACCTATTGACAATATGAGACGCCCAATAGAGTGCTTAAACAGACAATTATGGCAGTATCTTTGCACCATCGTTCAACGAACAAGAATAAATGACAAATTGACAAAAAGTAGAATAATGAAAAGGATTATCTTATTACTCACCCTGCTCTCGCCGGCACTCCCCCTGCTGGCTCAGCCGCAGCGGCTCACCCTGGACGACTGCCGCAATATGGCTGTCCAGACGAACAAGGCACTGGATCAGGCCCGGACGGAAATTGAGATGGCCGGCTACGACCGGAAAATCGCCCTGGCGAATTATTTCCCGAAGGTCAGCGCAACGGGTACCTACCAATATAATAGCCGCGACATCGCGCTCATCAGCGACAGCCAGTCCGCAATGCTCCGCAGCGCCGGCGACCTGATGCAGGCCCAGCTCGACGGGGCCACAAGCGCCATGAACCAGCAAATCTCCGGCGCCCTGACCCAGGCGATGACCGGAACGATGTCCCAACTCATGACGGCCATCCAGAGCAATCCCGCCCTGGCGCAGGAATATATGTCCAGCCCGATGTGGCAGACCGTTCTCGGGATGCTCCAGAAAGCAGATCCGTCCGCGCTCGTGCAGTTGCAGGCGCCGGACATCGCCGGACCAGTGAATGCCATCGGCGCAGACATCGACCAGGCCCTGCACCCGGACATGCACAACCTCTGGGTGGGAGCCGTGACTGTCGAGCAGCCGCTGTTCGTTGGCGGTAAAATCATCTATTCCAACAAGATGGCAGCCCTCTCCGAGGATCTCGCCAAGGCCGGTTACGACCAGGAGTACGCGCAGACGCTCGTCGATGTGGAGCAGGCCTACTGGCAGATCGTCTCCATCGCCGGCAAGAAGCGCCTCGCCGAAGCCTACGTCGATCTGCTCCAGACCCTGCAGAACAACGTGAATGCATCCGTCGCTTCGGGCATCCTGACGGAATCCGACGCGCTGCAGATCAAGGTGAAGGTCAATGAGGCCGAAATGCTCCGGACCAAAGCCACCAACGGCCTGACCCTGTCCAAGATGCTGCTTTGCCAGCGGATCGGACTTCCTTTGGAAAGTGAGATCCTGCTGGCCGACGAAGATCTTGACATCGTTCCCCTGCCCCAGTGCGGCCAGAGCAAATCCCTGGAGGACATCTGGGCAGACCGTCCCGAGACCCGCCGCCTGGAGCTGGCCGCCCAGATCTATGACGCCAAGGCGAAAGTGACCCGCGCCGACGGTCTTCCGACCGTGGCCCTGACGGCGAACTACCTCATCTCGAATCCCAACGCCTTCAACGGCATCCAGAACAGCTGGAACGGCGGCACGTTCTGCGCGGGCGTCGTTGTCAACATTCCCCTTTTCCACGGGCTGGAGAATACGAACCGCTACCGGAAGGCCAAGGCGGAAGCGACCCTGTACCGCAGCCAGCTGGAGAATGCCAAGGAAATGATTGAGCTTCAGGTCACGCGCGAGCGCAAGACCTACGACGAGGCGCTGGAGAAACTCTCGATGGCCGAGTCCAACCTGGAGAGCGCGGAAGAGAACCTGCGCGCCGCCACCGTCGGATTCGAGGCGGGCGTCATTACGACGGACACCGTCCTGAGCGCCCAGACCACCTGGCTTTCCGCCAACACCGATTGCCTGGACGCCAGCACCGAGCTCCAGATCGCCGCTGCGGCGCTTCGCCAGGCGGAAGGCAATATGAACCACGAAAACAAATAAAAAAAACATACATTATGGGAAAGAAAAACTACAATCTCCTCCTCGGAGTAAGCGCCCTTGTGGGCATCGTCCTGTTAATTGCCCTGGTGGGCTATCTTGTCAGCAAACCCAGACCCGAGATCATGCAGGGTGAGGTAGAAGCCGAAGAATACCGCATTTCCTGCATGGTCCCCGGCCACGTGACCGAGATCTACGCACGGGAGGGACAGACCGTCCATCGCGGCGACACCGTCGCCTTCATCGACTCCCCGCAGGTTCGTGCCAAGCTGGCGCAGGCACAGGCCGCCAGGTCGGCCGCCAGCGCCCAGAGCGCCAAGGCGCAGCGCGGCGCCCGCAAAGAGCAGATCGCCGGCGCCTACCAGCTCTGGCAGCAGGCCCTCGTGCAGGAGGACATCATGAAGAAGTCGCTCGACCGCGTGCAGTCGCTCTATGAGCAAAAAGTCATTTCCGCCCAGAAATACGACGAGACCAAGGCCAAATACGATGCTGCCGTCGCCCAGGCTGCAGCGGCGAAGAGCCAGTACGACATGGCCCTGGAAGGCGCCCGGGCCGAAGATAAAGAAGCCGCGGCCGCACTGGTCCTCCAGGCGGAAGGCGCCATCCAGGAGGTCAACTCCTATCTGGCCGAGCTGTACCTGGTGTCCCCCGTGGACGGTGTCGTGTCCGACATCTATCCCAAGCGCGGAGAACTGGTCGGAGAAGGCGCTCCGGTGATGACCGTGACCGACCTCGACGACATCTGGTTCACCTTCAACGTCCGCGAAGACCGGCTTCACGGCATGAACGTGGGCGACGAGCTCACCCTGACCGTCCCGGCCCTGGACGGCGTCCGCGTGAGGGCGAAAGTCGATTACCTGTCCGTGCGCGACTCCTATGCCACCTGGAAGGCGACCAAAGAGACCGACACCTACGACGCCAAGACCTTCGAAGTGCGGGCCGTACCTTGTGAAATAGTGGCGGGACTTCGTCCCGGCATGACCGTCTTGATCGAGAAGTAAACAATGACCATATTTCAAAAGATAGCAACCGTGCTCAGACGGGAGGTCCGCATCTGGTCCCGAAGGCCCATCTACTTGCTGGGCTCGGTGGCAGTCATGGCCTTCTGCACGGTCTTCTACCTGACTTTCCTCGGCGACGGAGTGCCGTCGGACCTGCCCATCGCCGTCGTGGATCTGGACGACAGCTCCACCTCCCGAAACTTCACGCGCCAACTGGATGCAACGCAGCTGGGCAGTGTGGTCCGCTATACCGACTACCCCTCCGCCCGGGCAGCCCTCCAGTCCGGAAAGGTGACGAGCGTCTGCGTGATCCCGGAGGGGTTCAACCGCGACATCCAGTCGCAGCGGCAGCCTTCGGTGGGCATCTACGTGAACGGCTTGTATTTCCTGGGCGGTTCGCTGGGCTGGAAGGACCTCCTGACGATGGTGAACCTCACCTCCGGCGCGGTCCAGCGCGAAGTCCTGCAGATGAAAGGCGTCCCGGACAGCGAAATCATGGGGTTGCTCCGTCCGATTGACGTCGACGTCCACCAGATCGGCAATCCGACGATGAATTATGGGGCGTACCTGGCCAATATGATGATTCCGGGCATGCTGCAGATGGTGGTGATTATCGTCCTGATCTATTCGCTGGGAGCGGAACTCAAGTACGGCACCAGCCGGCACCTGCTGGACTCCGTGGAGGATGACATCCACGCCGCCGTACTCGGGAAAGTTCTCCTGTACACGGTTCTGTTCACCCTCATCGGATGGACCATCGAGCTGATCCTGTACAAGTGGATGCATTTCCCGCTGGCGGGAAGCCTGTGGCAGATGTTGCTGGCCTGTTTCCTGCTCGTGATCGCCGCAGAATCCGTCGCCATCCTGATCATCGGCTGCGTGCCTGTGTGCCGCTTCGCGCTGAGCATCGGCGCCCTGTACAGCGTGCTGGGCCTTTCGCTCACCGGATTCACCCTCCCCGTAGAGGTAATGCCGGCGGGGCTGCGCGGACTGACCATGATGTATCCCCTTCGACACTATTACGCCATGTACGTCCAAGTAGGCATCTTTGGCAGCGATTTCGGGCAGTGGTATGTTTATGTCCTGACGCTCCTGGCCTTCTGCTTCCTCCCGCTGCTGGTGATGCGGCGGCTCGGGAACGCGTACCGGAATTTGAATTACGAGAGGAACTGAGAGATGAAGACTAACTATGTGAAAGCGTGGTTCCAGGATGCCCTGGGCATCTTCAACCACGAGCTGAAAAATATCCTGCAAGACGGCGGCGTGATGATCATCTTCGTCGTGGCGGGATTCTTGTACCCGATCCTGTACAATTTCGTGTACAAGAACGGTATCCTGGAAGAGACGCCCATTGCCGTCGTGGACGATGCCGCCTGCGCCGATTCGCGGCGGCTCATCCGCGAGATGGATGCGACACGCGAGATCAGCATCGAGCGCCGCTGCACAGACATGGAAGAGGCCCAAGATCTTTTCCAGAAACGGAAAGTGAACGGAATCATTTATTTCCCATCCGACTTCGGCGACCGGCTGGCCGCCCAGCAGACGGCCACCTTCAGCATCTATGCCGACATGAGCAGCTTCCTCTACTACAAGAACCTCCTGATGGGTTCCGAATTCGTGATGCTGCACGAGATCAACGCCATCAAGGTGGAACGGATGACGCTGGACGGACTCACCGACGCGCAGGCCGACGCTTCCGTCAAGGCGGTCCGCTACGAGGACGTCAACCCTTACAACCGGGCCTTCTCCTATAGCATTTTCCTGATTTCCGCCATCCTTCTGCTGATTATCCAGCAGGTCATGTTCTATGGAATGAGCATGTCCGTGGGCACGATGCGCGAAGAGAACCGCAGTTTCGCATCCCTGCCGGACACCTACACGGGACACGGCGTAGGACGGGTCGTCCTGGGGCGCGGCGCGGTGTACTGGCTGATCTTCATGATTATCGGCATCTATGTGGCCTGCATTGTCCCGGCCCTGTTCGGATTCCCGCAGCGCGGCCGCTTCAGCGACATTTTCTTGCTGCTCACCATTTTCGTGACCGTTTGCGTATTCTTCTCGATGACCTGGACGACGCTGGTGACCCGTCGGGAGTCAGCCTTCCTGCTCTTCCTGTTCATGTCGCCGATCTGTGTCTTCCTGACCGGCTTCAGCTGGCCGACGACGGCATTCCCCGGTTTCTGGAAAGTCTTCTCCTGGCTGTTCCCGTCCACCTTCGGCTGCCAGGCGTTCATCAACCTGAACACCGCCGGCGCGGGTTTGGAGGTCGTCGTTCCCCAGTTGCAGGCACTTTGCCTGCAGGGAGCAACCTACTTCATCCTCGCCTGCGGAGCCATTTATGTGGAGAACTTCGTTCTAAAGGTCAGAGCCGCATCGCAGAAAGTCTAGCACAGCTTCATTGAAAGCCTTCGGTCGCTTATTCGCGACGAAATGATCGCCGTCCAGGATAACGAGTTGCGCACTCGGGATGCTGGCGGCGATCAGCCGTGTATGCTTCTGTCGGATCATATCGCGCGTCCCGGCCACGACCAGGGTCGGCGCCTGGATCCTGGCGAGCGCCTCCGGGCGGACGTCCGGGTCATTCACCATCAGGCCCAGCAATTCCGCGTGCCGGCGGGCTCCCTCGCTCCTGCGGGCGAACAACTTCGCGAAACGATACCCAATCTCGATGGGAATCTGAACGGAAGGCTTCACGCCCCCGGCGTCCAGGTTGGCGCCGCAGAGGATCAGGCGCTTCACGCGCACGGGATACTTCAGCGCGAAGATCAAGGCCGTGTTGCCGCCGTCAGAAAAGCCCAGCAGATGCGCCCGGTCGATGCCTCGCTCATTCATGAACGAGAGCAGATCGTCCGCAAACTGCCGGATCGTGAAGGGCGCCACGCCTCGGGGCGTTTTCCCCTGTCCCCGGGAATCCAGGGCATAGACATGATAATCGCGGGCGAACACGTCGATCTGGCCGGAGAAATACGTACAGTCCTCCCCGTTACCGTGCAGCAGGATCAAAGGTTCGCCGCTCCCCTTCTCGATGTAATGATGCGTTATATCCATTTCATAGCAAAGGTACGCAATTATTTTTTGCTGAATAAATTTTGTTTTTCAAGATATTATTTTGGATTTCAAAATTATCTGTTTATATTTGCACCATGCGAATCTTCACGGAGCAGCCATTAATGGAGTTCATCCACGCACACCCGGAGACGAAAACCGCCCTCCAGGAGTGGGCGTCCGTTGCCAAGAAAAGCAGCTGGACAAGCTTCGAGGACATCCAATCCGACTTCTCGAACGTAAGCAGCATCGGAGAGGAGCAGTACAGCTTCGGGATTCTGGGAGGCCGCTGCCAGCTCATCGTCGCCATCAGATTCTCGCTGCAGTTGATCAGCGTTCACCAACTCATCCATAATTAAACACTCAAAGCCATGAAAAAAGCCCTCATCCTCATCGCTTCCCTCGCCCTGATGGCAGGGACCGCCCTCGCACAGAACCCCCACGCGCCCCGCTATGCGCCGGGACGCGAGAAACTCGCGGAAGAGACGTTCAAGCAGCTCGTTGCGATCTCTTCCGGATACGACCAGCTCAACCTGGCAACGGACCTTGCTTCGAGCCAGAAAGCCATCGAAGCCTATCCCGAGCTGCGCGCAGCGATGCTCGAGAATTTCATCTTCGCCTACTGCCAGGTCCCGGACTCCCTCAAGACCGCAGAGAATATTCTGGTCAACCAGCTGGACGGCAAGAGCTACTACACAGCCCGGACGAACGCCAAGTGGAATGAGCTCGGAGAGGCCTATTGCGCCAAGCGCCGGGAGATCCGAAAAGAATACAACGAGGAATAAGCCGGATGACGAAAATCACCACACAGGAACAATACGAATGGGCCAAGGGAAGGGTTGAAGAACTCTTCCCTTCCGTCACAGACGACACCCCCAGCTCCGATCCTGCCAGCATCGAACTGGCGCTGTTGTCCAACCTGGTCGCAGACTACTCCGAAGAGGTCTTCGACATCGGCGAACCAAGCCTGAAGGAAGTCCTCAAGCTCCGGATGCACGAGCTGGGTCTCAGCCAGAAGGATCTGGCCAGTCTGCTGGAGGTCAGCCCTTCCCGCGTCAACGATTACTTTATGGGGCGGGCGGAGCCCACCCTGAAGACAGCCAAAAAGATCTACCAGCGACTACACATTTCGCCGGCGATCATTCTCGGCAACTAGCTGGGAAATCAAATCATCCAGCGTTTCGAACAGACCGGGAACGGTCTCTGGCGTGACATGCTTACAAATGACGGCGCGTCCCACGGTTTCGGGGACGGCCGTCATTTCTTGCTGCAGGTCTCTCCCTTTCTTCGTCAGCTTCACGATCATCTGCCGGGCGTCTTTCTTCCCCTGGGTGCGGGTCAGGATGCCTTCGGCCTCCATCCGCTTGAGCAGGGGCGTCACCGTGTTGGTCTCCAGCAGCAGGCGCTTGGCGATGTCGTTCACCGGCTGCGCATCCTGCTCCCACAGAACCATCAGCACCAGGTACTGGGGGTACGTGAGTCCATGCTCAGAAAGCAGCGGATGGTAAGCCTGCGTGAGCAGGCGCGAAGCGGTGTAGAGTCTGAAACAGAGCTGATTATCAAGTTTGAACCGTTCGTCCATTACAGCATCTCCTGGATATCCTTCTCGAACGATTCAGGCTCAGCCACAGGAGCGAAACGCTTGACCACGCTACCGTCACGGTTAATGAGGAACTTGGTGAAGTTCCAGAGGATGTCGCTGTCCTTCTTGGCGCTCTTGCTGATGCCCTTGAGCATCGTCCGGGCAGCTTTGGCCTTCAATCCCTTGTACTCCTCGGTCGGAGCGACGGACTTCAGGTAGGTGAAGACCGGGGTCTCCTCGGGGCCGTTCACATCGACTTTCTTCATCAGCGGGAAGGTCACGCCGTGATTGAGGCGGCAGAACTCCGCGATCTGCTCGTCGGAGCCGGGCTCCTGGTGAGCGAACTGGTCGCAGGGGAAGCCGAGGATGACCAGCCCCTGATCCTTATACTTCTGATAAAGGGCCTCGAGGCCATCATACTGCGGGGTAAAACCACACTTGGAAGCGGTGTTGACAATCAGAAGCACCTTGCCTTCGAACTGCGCGAAGTCCTGCTCTACGCCCTTGTTGTTCAGGGCTTTGAAATCATAAATCTTTGCCATATCTTTTGTTATTATATCTTTCACGATGCAAATATAAGACAAACTTTTTATATCGCGTACGATATTTCCGAAAAAATCATCACAAATGAGGATAGAGACGTTTCTTCCATGTGCGGCAATCCCCATTATTTATATTATCTTTGCCAGCGAAAAATGTAGTGTATATGAATTTCAACGGCATCCTTGTCGGAGCAGCAGTTTTCCTTTGCATAGGCATCTGTCATCCCCTCGTCATCAAAATGGAATATAACTGGGGGAAGCAGAGCTGGTGGATCTGGTTGGTGACCGGACTGGCCTTCTGCACGCTCTCCCTCTTTATCGAGAACGACACCCTTTCCATCATCATCGGCGGGTTCGCCTTCTGCTGCCTGTGGGGCATCGGAGAGATGTTTACGCAGGAGAAACGCGTGCTTCGCGGCTGGTTCCCCGAAAACCCCAAGCGGCATGCTTATTACGAGGCGCGCCGCAAAGAGATGCCCAAATCTAAATAAAAAATAAAATTGGAGCCAAAGAATCCCAAAGCGCACTGGAGCCCGGATGCAGATTTCTCTTCCATTCCCTTCTTCATCCGGAGAATGGATACCTCCAGCTACATCAAGCCGGCCGGCGCCCCCGCTGCCCGGCTGCCGCTCATCGGATTCATCTACATCACTTCCGGCGAGGTACTCGTTGATATTGAGGGAACTCCGTATCTCTGCCAGCCGGGACAGATTCTCCTGATCCCCCAACACTGCCCCTTCGCCATCCGTTACTATCGGAATGCTGTCGGATACACCGGCGGATTCACCCCAGCCATTCTGCTGGACACCAAGCCGCTACGCTACCTGGCGGCCCCCATTCACCAGGGCTTCTGGTTCGATGAGGGCGCCTTCATGACCGAGCTGTTCAATATGCTCGCCAGCGCTTTCGAAAAAGACGACCGGGCCTTTGTCGAGAAAGGACTGGACCTGCTTCTTTCCCGGATCCGGCCCAACCTGCCGGAGGCGATTCCGGCCGCCGTCAGTTCCTTCCTGGAGTCCGTGTTCGCCGCGGACCGGATGCCCGGTTCCATTGCAACCTACGCGAAGGAAGCCGGCATCAGCGAGAATTATCTGAGCCGCCTCGTCAAGAAAAGCACCGGCCGCAGCGTCGGGGCCTGGATCGATATTGTCCGCATCCAGCGCGCCAAGCATCTGTTGGCCACGAGCGCGCTGTCCGTCATCGACGTGGCCGCGGCAGTCGGGATCGAAGATCAGTCCTATTTTTCGCGCCTGTTTAAGAAAGAGACAGGTCTGACGCCTTCTTCCTTCCGAAAGAGGATGCAAGGATAATCCTAATTCAAGCAAAATCCGTTCTAAAAAAATCGTCACGAATTGCGGAACTTTGCACCCGCAATGATGACAACACTTTTCATTTCTCTGCTCTCGGTGGCATCTCCGGTCTGCGACACGCTGCTACAGGCAGCCACGGTCACAGCCCTGAAAGAAACCGTGTCCGTGGACAGGCTTCCCTCGCCTGTCACGATCCTGCACGAAGATGCCCTGCAGAGCAGTAACACCTATCGGCACAACCGGCTTTCCGGGCAAGTTCCCGGGCTCTATATTCCCGAATACGGCGCCTCGCTCACATCGACCGTCTATATGCGCGGACTGGGATCGCGGATGGAGAATCCCGTCTTGGGACTCTACCTCGACGGCATCCCGGTGCTGGACAAGAACGCCTACGACTTCGACTGGGAGGGCATCCGTAGCGCCACGGTGCTGCGGGGCCCGCAGGGCACCCTCTACGGGCGGAATGCCATGGGCGGCGTGCTCGCGCTGAAATCCATCTCCCCGTCCGACGGCATGCGGCGGGGCTTCCACCTCGAATACGGCAGCGCCAACTCCGTGCGGCTGGGCGGCATCTATACGTTCGGACACCATGTCCTGACCGCCCAGTACCGGCACACGGACGGTTTTTTTCTGAATGAATACAAAAACGCGAACTGCGACCCCTACGACGGACTGTCGCTCCATTGGAAATGGGAGCAGAATCTCTCCGAGCGGCTCTTCGTGGGCAATACGTTCTGGGCCAGCCTCTCCCGCGAAGGCGGATTCGCCTACGGCCGATGGTTGGACGGCGTCCAGCAGCCGGTATCCTACAATGACGAAGGAAGTTACGGGCGCGCCTCGGTCGTCGAAGGACTGTATGCCAGGCTTCGGGCAGACCGCTTCACGGCCGATGCCGCGGCATCACTCCAGCTCCTGGCTGACGATATGCGGATGGATCAGGATTATACCACGGACCCGGTATTCACCCTGCAACAGCGACAGCACAGCGGCGCGGGCACCCTGGAAGTAAGGATCTCCCGTGCGGACGCCGACGCCGCCTGGCAGCCCAAGACCGGCTTCTTCGCCCTATATAAACTGAATCATCTGGCGGCACCCGTCACCTTCAAGCGGGCAGGCATCGAAAGGCTCATCCTGGACAACGCCAACGCGCATATTCCCGCCGACATCGGCTATCTGACGATCCCGGACAATGAGTTCCCCGTGAATTCCGATTTCCGCATCCGAACCTGGAACGCGGCGCTCTTCCACGAATCCGTCCTGACGGTCGGAGCGTGGCAGTTCACGGCGGGCTTACGTCTGGATTACGAAGGCGCCCGGATGGATTACGACTGCCTCGCGCGTCTGCACTATCGTTTCGTGCCGACGATGGCGGCGGACAAGCCTTTTTCCGTGCCTTACCGGGGGCATCAGACACACGGATGCGTAGAATTGCTGCCCAAGCTCTCCGCCCTGTACCGGGCGGACGATTCCTGGACGCTCTACGCGACCATCGCGAAAGGCTATCGCGCCGGCGGATTCAATACGCAGATCTTCTCCGACATCCTCCAGAACCTGACGATGAACGGGATGATGAAGGACCTGGGCGTGTACCTGGACCGCCCCATCGTCTCCGTCTCGGCCGAGAATACGGAATACGACCCGGAGACGGCCTGGAATTTCGAGGCCGGCTCCCGGCTTCGCCGGGGCGATCTGCGCGCGGAGTTTTCCGCTTACTACATCGCCGTGAACCGGCAGCAGCTCACCGTGTTCCCGCCGGGCCTGTCCACCGGACGGATGATGACCAACGCCGGCCGCAGCCGGAGCATCGGCGCGGAAGCGGAGCTGGACTGGACGCCCGGCGACTTCCGTACGCACATCGCCTGGTCCTGGTGCGACAGCCGTTTCGTGCGCTACGACGACGGCAACCACGACTACGCAGGCCACTTTGTCCCCTATGTGCCGCGCCATACGCTGTTTGTCAGCGTCGGTTACAGTTTCCGCTGGGACAACCGCCGTGTGGATCTGGATCTCTCCGCCCGGGGAGCCGGAGCGATCTACTGGAACGAAGACAACACGCTCCGGGAGCCTTTCCGGCTCCGCCCGGACGCCCGGATTGCGCTGGTCTTTCCCCGATGGGAGGTCTATATTCGCGCAGAGAACCTGACTCAGACTCCGGGCCACAGCTTCTACTTCAAGTCCGTAGGGAACGAGTTCTTCGCCGGCGTGAGGCCACGCACCATCTTGACAGGAATATCCATTAAATTGTAATTCGAATATGAAAACCAAGTTATTCTTTGCGGCCCTGGCGGCCGTTGCGCTGATGGGCTGCGGCAAAGCCGAGCCCGAAACCCCGATCGTTCCCGAAGAGTCCGACTACAAAGGCACGGTGACCGTCCAGTACCAGGGCGAGCCCTTCGATAACGAGAACATCCTGGTGAACTTCACCCCGGCCGAAGACGGCAAGACCGCATCCATCACGATCTACCAAATCCGTTTTGTGCCCAAGATGCCCGTGACCATCGACGTCACCATCCCGAACGTTGCCATTCAGAGCACGCCCGAGAAGATCCTGCTTTCTTGCGAGACGACCGTTCCGCTCGCGATGGGCGGAGAATTCCCCCGCTACACCGTGACCAACCTGGAAGGGGAAATTGTCGGCCAGGAAATAGCCTTTTCCCTGAACTTCGGCAACTGCCCCACCTCCTTCCAGGGACAGATGCAGAATTAAAACGAAAACGCCGATATGTGACAGGCGTTTCATAATCGTATAAAGATACGTCAGCGCAGATCTAGTTTCTACGAAAAAATATAGATTTGTGCTGACATCTTTTTTATGCGCATTATGAAGAGAAGAATCCTGCTCACCGCGGCCCTGGCGGCCGTTCTGGTTTCCTGCGGCACCGCCCAGTCGGTCAAGCGGGTCGCCGTCGAAGAATGTGATATCGAGAACGCCGGAACCCGGAAGTTCCTGGAAGAGGTGGACTATGCGGCCGACACCGCCTACACCCTCTCCTTCGCCCGGGATTACATGGAGAAATACGACGCCAACGACAAGCCGCTGCCGGTCCGCATCGCCTGGACGGGCGAAGCCGCCAAGATCGTCCTTGCCACCGCAGCCAATTTCAAAGGCGCCGTCGAGCAGAGCGTATCTGACTCCCCCGCCGAGGTTTACAACCTTATCCCCGGCGTAAATTACTATTATAAAGTTCTTGACAGCAACGGGAAAGCCCTCAAGACGGGGTGCGTCCGGCCCGTAGGGCCGCTGCGTTGGATCAACGGCATCGCGGACAACGTACGCGACCTCGGCGGCTGGCAGGCGGACGGCGGCCACATCGCCTACGGCAAGGTCTATCGGGGCGCCCGCCTCTCCTCCCGCATGCCGCAGAGCGGCCGGGATATCTTCCTGAAGGATCTCGGCATCGGCCTGGACCTCGACCTGCGCGGCATCAAAGAGAGTGAAGCGCGCGTCGGCGCGGTCATCGACGGGGCCGACTACCGCAAATTCCCGGTCGAGAAGAACCTCGGCCGCGGCACCGGTAACACCCAGGAGCTCTACCAGCAGGCCATCCGCACCATCATCGGCTACCTTGGCGAAGGGAAAGCCGTCTATTTCCACTGCGCGGGCGGCGCCGACCGGACCGGCTCGCTGGCCTTCCTGATCGAGGCACTGTTGGGCGTGTCGGAGAGCGACCTGTCGAAGGATTACGAGCTGACGACCTTCGCGCGTACGAACAAGCGGCTGCGCAATTTCCGCGCGACGGAAAAAGAGACGCACATCCTCTACGAGCTCATCACCCACCTGCGCAAGTTCGGCGACCCGGCGACCACGAGCATCAACGAGCTGGCGTACAACTGGGCCACCACACGCCACGCCGACAACGTCGATCCCCTCACCCCGGAGGAAATCGGACTTCTTCGTAAATATATGATTGTCAAAGACTAGCGCCGCTCGCAGAAGCGGCAGTAGTCGGCATACACCTCGCGCACGACGTCATCCCAGTTGAGATACAGGTCGCGGCGGGCGGCGGCACTCACGCGCTCATACGTCTCCGTGTCGGACAGAATGTCCAGGATGGCGCGCGCGTAGTTCTCCTCGCCCGGCGCCGAGATGAATCCGTTCACGCCCGGCGTAACAGTCGCCGCGGTCTTGGCTCCTTCCAGGAAGAGCGTCGGCGTGCCCTGGCAGGCCGCCTCGATCTGCACCAGTGAATTGGCGTCGTACAGCGACGGGAAGAGGAAAAGCTTGGCCCGGGAGAACAGGTTCTCAAGCATATCCTTGCCGTTGATCAGGCCGCACATCACGACTTCCTCCTCCAGCCCCTGCTCGCGGACGAGCTCGGCGAGGGCCTCCTCGTCCTGTCCCTTGCCCGCAAAGATCATACGGAAGTTCTTGAGTCCCATTTCCTTGGCTTTCGCCAGGGCGCGGACCGTGAAGTCGATATTCTTGATGAAATTGATGCGCCCCACAAAGAGGAATACCGTCGCATCTGCCGGGACGCCGTAGGTCTCGTTCACGATGCGCGCGGCCTCGGCCGGATCGGCCACGGGTTTGTGGTCCGTAGCGTTCAGCCGCACCTTGCAGGGAGCCGTCAGACCGTATTCTTTTTCATATAATTCCTTGATACCGCCATTCACCGCCCAGCACTCGTTGCAGGCATTGAATACACGCATGATGGCGTCCATCGCCATATTGACGGTAAACTTGTACTTGAGCGGCTTCTCGAAGTCCTGCTTGTACTGGCTGTGGAGCGTGGCTACGACGGGCAGCTTGTTCATCTTGGCGTGCAGCACGCCGGACATGCCCACGGCAAAGGGAGAATGGATGTGGACGATATCGATCTTGCTCCGCAGGAGCTTCGCCTCGAACTTCGGATCCAGTGACGCCGCCGGGATGTCATAATCGCTTCCCAGCAGGGGGAGAGAATTGCAGCGGACCACCTTGTAAGGCATCTTCTTGTCTTCTTCCTTGCTGTAGCCCCGGGTCTCGGGGCAAAATACCACAACGTCACAATATTGCATCAGACGGCGGGCATAATTGTCCACCACCTTGATGACACCGTCCACCATCGGATACCAGGTGTCAATAAAAAGTCCGACTTTCTTCATAGTCATGCAAAGATACGAATTCTTTGGATTTCGCGAGAATTTGCGTAATTTTGTAACCCGTATTGCAATCATCACATCTCATGAAATACGGGTACGACAACGAGAAATATCTCAAAATCCAATCAGAGCACATCAAGGAACGCATTGCCAAATTCGGCAATAAATTGTACATGGAATTCGGCGGCAAGCTGTTCGATGACTATCACGCCAGCCGCGTGCTTCCGGGTTTCGAGCCGGACAGCAAATTCAAAATGCTCTATCAGCTGAAAGACGATCTGGAGATCGTGATCGTGATCAGCGCCGTGGATATCGAGAAAAACAAAATCCGCAACGACCTGGGCATCACCTACGACATGGACGTGCTGCGCCTGCGCGACGAGTTCATGGATCGCGGATTCAGCGTGAACAGTGTCGTCGTCACCCACTACAACGGCCAGAGCAGCGCGGATGCCTACCGCAAGCGCCTCGAGCGCATGGGCATCCAGGTCTATTACCATTATACAATTGAAGGCTACCCCAACAACGTAGCCCTGATTGACTCCGACGAGGGTTTCGGCAAGAACGACTACATCAAGACGAGCAAGCCGCTCGTGGTCGTGACCGCCCCCGGTCCGGGCAGCGGCAAGATGGCCGTATGCCTGAGCCAGCTCTACCAGGAGAACAAGCGCGGCACCAAGGCCGGCTACGCCAAATTCGAGACCTTCCCGGTCTGGAGCCTGCCCCTGAACCATCCCGTCAACATCGCCTACGAAGCCGCCACGGCCGACCTGGAAGATGTCAACATGATCGACCCCTTCCACCTGGAAGCCTACGGCGAGACGGCCATCAACTACAACCGCGACATCGAGATCTTCCCGGTAATGAACGCCCTCTTCAATGACATCTACGGCGAGTCGCCGTACAAGTCCCCGACCGACATGGGCGTGAATATGATCGGTTCCTGCATCAGCGACGACGAAGTGTGCCGCCAGGCCTCCCTGCAGGAGATCATCCGCCGCTATTACACCGCCCTCTGCAACTTCGCCGAAGGCAAGGCCACGGAAGCGGAAGTCAACAAACTGGTCCTGCTGATGAAGAAGGCCGGCATCAGCACGAACGACCGCAAGACCACCGTCGCCGCGCACGAGCGCCTCGAAAAGGCCGGCGGCGCCACGGCGGCCATCGAGCTCGAAGACGGCACCATCCTCACCGCGGAGACCTCTCCCCTGCTCGGTCCCAGCGCCGCGCTCCTGCTGAACGCGCTCAAGCACCTGGCCGGCATCCCGCACAATATCAAGCTCATCCCCAAGACCATGATCGCCCCGATCCAGAAGACCAAGGTTACGTACTTGCACGGGCACAACCCGCGCCTGCACACGGACGAGGTCCTGGTCACCATCTCCATGATGAGCCTGCTGGACGAGAACTGCAAACTGGCACTTGACCAGCTGCCCAAGCTCAAAGGCGCGCAAGTCCACTCCACCGTAATGCTCAGTGAAGTGGACCGCAAGACCTTTAAGAAACTGGGAATTGACCTCACCTGCGACCCGGTCCGCAAGATCAAAGATCCCAAGACCAGCGTCGAGGAAGAGGTCTAAGCCTTCTTCGCAATCTTCAGGCAGAGCAGCGTCAGGTCGTCGCTGGCTTCCGCACCATCCACGAACGCAGCCAGATCCACCAGAATCCGCTGGATGGCATTCTGTGCCGTGCGGTAAGGAGCGCTGCGGAGTACATTCAGGATACGGTCGTCGCCATACTGCTCGTGCACCTGGTTCTCCGCCTCGTTCAGGCCGTCTGTGTAGAACAGGAACGGCTGTTCGCGGATGTCCGCCATCGCCTCCCCTTCGAATTCGAAGGTCGGATCGATGCCCAGCGGGACGTTGGACTTGACCGTCAGGAATTCGGCCTTGCCTTCAGAGAATACCACGGGCGGATTGTGGCCGCAGTTACAATACTCCATCCGGCCGGTCTTCAGGTCGATGACGCCGAGGAACATCGTCATGAACATCATCTGATCGTTGTCGTTCGAGATGATCTCGTTGATCTGGCGGGCAATCTCCGCGGGCGGGAGATTCTGCTTGAGCACCACGCGGAACAGGTTTCGTGACACAGCCATCAGCAAGCTGCCCGGCACGCCCTTGCCACTGACATCTCCGACGCAGAAATAGAGCTTGTCATGGATAAGATAATAGTCGTACAGGTCGCCGCCGACCTCCTTCGCCGGCGTCATCGAGGCAAAGAGATCGATCTCCTTGCGCTCCGGGAAAGGCGGGAAGACTCGCGGCACCATAGACATCTGGATATCGCGGGCGATACGCAGTTCACCTTCAATACGCTCATTGGTGGCGGTGGTCTCCGTGAGTTCGTCAATGTAGTTGACGAGCGAGGTCTGCATATGTCCGAACGAACGCGTGAGCTGTCCGATCTCATCGTTATTCTCCGGTTCCGGCAAGATTTCGCTAAAGCGGCCGGAGGCGATGGTGTCCGCCTGGGTCACGAGCCGCTGCAGCGGAGCCAACTCATTGGAGATCAATCGCGTGAATCCGAGGAACATGAGAATCATACCGATGATGACGATGGCGATGACCAGATTCCGCAGATGCGAGAAAGCGCCGAAAATATCCTTTTCCGGGCAGATGATGGCCACGCTCCAGTCCGTCTCCTTGACGGGCTTGTAGAACACAAAGTTCCGAACGCCGTCGATATCCAGGATACGCATCCCCTCCTCCCCGTTCAGCATCGCGTGTCCCAGGTCCGAGATGGCCTGGTTCGGCGTTTCGAGCGTCTCCGTGAAGATGGTCTGGTACATCAGCTTTTCGGGATCCGGGTGCACCAGGTAGGTGCCGCCGCGGCCGAGCACGATGCTGTATGAGTTGGGGTAAGGTTTGACGGACAGGATGGTCTCCGAAAGCCATGCCAGCGAGATGTCCAGCGAGAGGCTGCCGACGAACTCTCCGCTATCGCCAATGAGGGGTTTGCAATAGGAAGTGACCATTTCGGCAAGGCCCGTCTCGCGGTCGGCGTCGATGTAAGGTTCCGTCCAGCAGGGCTGGTTGAGCAGGTGGGGCAGCTGATACCAGTCCATATAGAAATACTGATAGTCGTCGCCGCCGTCCATTTCGACGGAGACGGAGCCATCGTTCAGATGCGCATAAGGCGAGAAATACAGGCCCTTCTTCGGATAGAACCAAGGCTCGAAGGAGATGGAGCATCCATACAGTCCGGGATTGTTCAGAATGGCGTTCCGGGCCAGGTCCACCATCGCATCGGGATTGTCCAGATTCTTATAGACCAGCCAATCGATATTGTCCGCGGCAATCGTGGCGTTGTCCAGAATGCTGTTGACGCGCACCACGGTTTTATCCAGCAATTGGGTGGCGTGCTCGATCGCCTCCCGTTTGACCGCCTTGCGGGACTCCAGGAAGAAATAGCCGAGTGCGGCAATGAAGACCAGCGTGGAAATGGCCACGACCCACAGGCCGAGGCGGGACGCGAGCGAGTCGCGGAGAGATTTGAGTAACTTCTGGTTTTTCATCGCGCAATCAGATCATTGTAGGAAACGGTTTTCTTCAGCATCCCGCACTGAAACATCAGGTTGCTGGCCAGTTCGACCATATCGGGCCGGAGGCGGAACTCCCGCTCACCGGACTCGCGGTCCACCTGCAGGCGGAGGATTTCTTCGAGCATCAGCTTCTGGAGGACACGGTTGGTGGCGATATGTTCTTCCCGCACGTACCGCATCACGATGTCGAGGGTCTCATCCGGATGCTCCGCAGCCCACTCCCAGCCTCGCCGGCTGGCGCGGGCGAAGCGTTCGGCGGCATCTTTGTTCTTCTGCCAGGATTTGCGCGTCATATAGACGCCGTCCTCCTGGACGTTATAGCCGTGGTTGCAGAAGCGATAGACATTCTCCTCGGTCAGGTCCATGCCGGTCTGGAGGAGTTGATAATATTCGTTGTAACTCATCGCCAGCGTGGCGTCCAGGGCCCCGGAGACGAAGAGCGTGACGTTGTTGACTAAACGCGTCCACTCGTAGTCCAGGTGCTCGATCTGGCTCATGCAGATGGCCATCTGCCCAAACCCGGCGTTCCAGATACCGACGCGGGCGCCATGCTGCTTGAGCGGATCCTTGCCGCGGCGCGACACGATCACGAGGCCGTTGTTCATCGAAGTCTGCAGGATGTTCACCAGCGGAATGCCGCTGTCCACGATCTCCAGCGCCTGTGCAAGCTGCAGCGTGGTGGCCTGGCTCTGGTCCGTGCGGATGCGATCCATGGCCGACTGCGACACGGACGGGTGCACGATCTGCACTTTGACGCCTTCTTCTTCATAGAAACCCATCTCCTGGGCCACATAGTAGCCTGCGAACTGGGCTTGCGCCGTCCACTGTGGTGTAAACACAAACGTGTGCTCCTGCGCAAGCAACGCACAGGAAAGCGACAGGCAGCACACTGTCAGGAACAGTTTTTTCATGATGAATCGGATTGGTTGCTCAAATATACAAAAAAATGCGGATTGCAAATAGATGCAACCCGCATAGAGAATGATTTTCAAGCACTAACGGACCAGATTCTGCAGCGCGGCGCCGAAAATCAGGTAAGCAGTGTTGCCGGCGATGGTACCTTCATTCTGTCCCCAGAGGAAAGGCCAATCGTCAAAATTCTCGAAGTGATCCGGATGTCGGAACAGCACGCCAGGAGCCACGTTACCGGGAATGAAGGAGAAGTCTGCGCGGTTGTTACCATAGAAGACCTGCTTCGGACGCGTAGCGCCGACGGCAGCCACCAACGAATAGTTGTGGTACGGATGGCAGCCGAACATGTATCCAGCAGCTTTCAGGGCATATTCCGGCCCAACGATATCGGGATAATACTTACTGGCAAAGCTGGCCGTGGTGCCGAAACTCACGACGCTGCCACTGCCGGCCCAGTTGCCTTCACCGATGGGCACGCCGTACGGATTGACATGGTCGAGGCTATCCAGATAATGCTTATACTGCTCCACGTACGGGCGCAGTTTCTGCTTGTAAGCATCATCGAGGAACGGGATGGCGTCCATGGCAGCCTGGATAGACATTTCCACGTTTCGGTCAAGCGCCGGCCAGACCTGCTGCAGAAAATCATCCAGGTAGTGCTGCTCGCCCGTGCAGACATATAGCTGCAGGTTCGTGGACATATTGCCGAAGCCGCGGCCGCGCATGCGGGAGCCCATCGGGCTCTTCGCGAGCAGCTCGGTCCCCTCCTTCATCAAGCGCTTGGACTGCTTCAATGCGCGGGCCGCGAGGTCGTCGTTGTAGCCGGTCAGGGCGCGGCTCGCCGCCGCGAACATCGTGGCCGCCTGCAGGTCGAGGCCCGGGTTACGGGTCGTGAAAGCCCACATATCATCCGGCGTACCACTCGACTTGCCATCGGCAGACTTCTGGTAGGGTTTCAAGCGCGGATCGTAATGCAGCCCGTCCGTAATGGCGGCCGCATCGCCCAGATGATGATAATTGTCGAGGACAGAATTCGACAGGGTCTGGGACATGTGACCGATGTTCTCGGCCTGCGCCACCAGGTTCAGCACGCCGTGCTCGATGTACTGCAGCACGTCGGGCACACCGTCCGGGCGGTGCAGGTCCACGTAGCGCTGCTCCTCACTTACGAAGGTCTCGTCTCGCATCGGCTTGAAGCGCTCCCAGTCGGACACCAGATTCTGCACCACGCTGATGTTGGAGCCCGTCTCGATGTCAAAGTCGCCGGCGTCGAAGAAGCCACCCACATTTAACCCGGGGATCAACTGAAGAGCCTTGTATTTCGTGTCGATTACGCCCTGGCTGTGCAGGTCGAAATGGTCCGTATTGGCCGGAGCCTGGAGGTAGCCCTCTTTGAAGGGTTCCCCATGCCAGATGCGGTAGGCCTCGTTGACCATCATGTGGTTCATATGGATCGGAATCCAGACGTCGCTCGTGGCGTCCGTGATGCGATCCAACACGTCGTCGCCAATGATGAAGTCGTTCGTCTGCACGTCGCCGTATTTCAGGAAGTAAACACCCGGCTCCCGCACGGCGCTGAAATCAAATTTCACGTAGTGATACTTATAGTAATCACCCCAGGACTTGACAGGGCCGGAGAAGGCACGCTCGGTTCTGCCGTCATCCTTCACTTGCCATACTTCTGCCGTCGCGCGGGGCTTGTCGAGCTTGTCCAGTTCGATTACCGCCACCTTAGGCTGGCCGGGCAGGTAACCCACCTGCGAAAAACCGACGTTCGGTTCGCGTGTCCACCCCGGGATGGCATTCGGCTCCAAGGTCCAGCTCAGCACTTTACCGGTCTGGCCGGCAGGCAGCAGGCTGCGAAGCACATACCAGCCGTTCTGCGCCAGCAGACGGCCGTCATAGAGATTCAGTTCGGCGTCTTCGCTGGAGATCTTGATGAGACGCCCCGGATCGTCCGTCGCCACGATCAGTTCATGGCCTGTCGACAGCGGAAGCGGATCCACGAAACGGCCCGTACCGCGGTCATCGTAGGTCTTATAACCTTTGTACTGATATACCTTCTCCTCGTTGGGACGCGTGGTCGTCAGGCTGGCGGTGTAGCGCGGGAAGCGGTTCGCCTTGCCGTCCATCACATAGGACTTGTTCCAGTACTGAGAGGGCAGGAATTCGATGTTGAAGCCGGCGTCGCCCTCCAGCTCGGCAGGGACAGGCTTGTCCAGATAGACGTCGATCCGGACCGCCTTGCCGACCGCCGTCACGACGAGGCGGGAGTCAAAGTCGTAGTGCGGATAGCGCAGGCCCACCTCGATGGAGCCGTCCTCGCGGTTCACGTTGCGGACCGTCGTCTCCGGGACGAGGTCCCACTGCTCCGGCGTGTTGGACAAGCGCACGGCGCCGCCCTGCACGGTACGCACGCCGTGGTGGATGATCTCGATACCGGAATTCTTCTCGTCGTTGAAGCCGCCGGAGAACATGTTGCTGTAGACCAGCACATTCACGCCCTGGCGCTCAAAATACTCAAGGTCATTGAGCTTCAAGTCGGAATCAACCGTTCGGCAGCAGGCCGCAAGAGCCACCAAGGGGAGGAATAATAAGAGGGATTTTCTCATAACGGTTATTAATATTGGTTGGTTAACTGTCTCAAAGATAAAACAAAAGATCTACTTTTCGAAATGCTGATAATCTTTCGAATGTGTCCATGCCCCGCCCCAGGAGAAGCCATGCTTCCGGAAAAGCCGGTAGCAAAGGTCCTCACGGTCGATCTTGTGCGGGAAATCCTTTGTGCGGTCGACGTACTTCGCCGCCTCCGGCGGGAGGATCCTGCCGTTTGACTGGATGTAGGGATTCTCGAAGGGATTGATGTCCACCGCCATGCCGACCGCGTGGCGGGACAGGTGCGTCGTCCCGGCCACCACCCGGTAGTTGAAGCAGGACGAGTTGTCCGCAAGCATGGAGAGGTCGTCCGACGCGCCGAAATCATCCACCAGACGGATGCTGCGGATGGGATATTTCGCCTCGAAGAGGGCCTCGAAGATCTCCAGCAGGTCCTGCGCGATGGCCGCATTGCAGACCATCTCGCCGACTTGCGGCTCACCGCTGAAATCGTAATAGGACAGGCGCAGGTAGCGCAGATCGGACAGGCGGATCTCCGACGCCCCGCCTTCGGGGAAGGAGTTCCCGCGCATGCGGGCCTCCACCTGCGGCGGAATCGGCTCCGCAGTGAAAACAGGCTGGAATGGCATCATCAGCAGGAGGTTGAGCAACAGGGTCAGTATCTGAGTCATTGCGATTCTCTACAAATCTACGAAATTTTCTTCGTCCCCGTACATATCCGGCTGGTCGGCAATGTGCTGGTCCGCCGTTTTTTCGATGACGCCGTCGAAGCCCGTGAGGGCGGCGAAGGGGGCGAACTGCGCCGCGCGGTCGGCTCGGGCCATGCGCGGGTGACGCACCGGATCCGGGTCGGGATGCGGCAGGGTGATGATGTCGTCGTAGCGGTGCTCGAAATCGTTGCTCATGCCTTGTGTCCTCCGATTTGTTTATGACGCTCGCGTCCGGTGGCGCCTTCGTCGAAATTGGTGCCCGTCAGGATGGCGTTGGTGCCGAATTTCCGCCGGATGGCGAGAATGGCCTCCTGGCGGCTGCGCTCGCGTCCGTCCGGCTCGGCAGGCTCGTCGAAAAGATCCAGCTGGACGGCCTGCACGCTGGATTCGTGCACCAGCCGCGCCGCCACCACGTACATCCGGCGGACCAGCAGGTCCGGGTTCACGATGCGGTCGAAGAGGTCCAGCACCGCCTCGCATATCTGGCGGGTGGAGGACATTTGGCGCGGCAGGTTCACGCTACCGTGGGCGGGCTTCGGGACGGGCCGCCCGTACCAGTCCTGCGTGACGGGGCCATTGTATTTCGCCCGCACAGCCGGGTCGGTCAGGCTGCTGATGTCGTAGCCGATATGCAGCACCATCTGGTCTGTGAGCAGCTGCTTGTCCACGAGGCTCAGCACCAGCTGCTCCGTCATCTCATGGATGACAACGCGCGCCTTCTTAAAGTTGTACGGCTGGGACAGGACCTGACCGCTGGAGAGACTGCTCGTCGTGGGGCGATAGGCGCGGATGTCCGCCATCGTGCAGGGCTCCCAGCCCCAGGCGTGGTCGATGAGGAGTTCGGCATTGACGCCGAACAATTTGTACAGCAGCTCCATGTTCTGCCGCTCGTAGCTCTTGGCTATCGAGCAGCGCGCCACGTCGCCCAGCGTGTAGAGGCCATTGGCCTCGAGCTTGGCGGCGATGCCGCGCCCGATGCGCCAGAAGTCCGTCAGGGGGCGGTGCGTCCAGTATTTGCGGCGGTAGCTCAGCTCGTCCAACTCGGCGATGCGCACGCCGTCCGCGTCGGCCGGGCTGTGCTTCGCTTCAATGTCCATCGCGATTTTGCAGAGATAGAGGTTCGGCCCGATGCCGGCCGTGGCGGTGATGCCCGTCTCCGCGAGCACCTCGCGGATGAGCTTGCGGGCGAAGTCGTGCGCGGAGAGCTTGTAGGCCTTGAGGTAGTCCGTGGCGTCGATGAAGACTTCGTCGATCGAATAGACCTGGATGTCCTCGGGCGAGACGTAGCGCAGGTAGATGCCGTAGATCTGGCTGCTGACTTCCATGTAGTGCGCCATCCGGGGCGGTGCCACGATGTATTCCAGCTCCAGGGAAGGGTCGCGCAGCAGCGCGGAATGGATATGGCTCTTGCCGCTGAAGCGGCGTCCGGGGGCCAGCGCACGGCGTTCGGCGTTGACGCGGCGCACCGCCTGCACGACCTCGAAGAGCCGCGCGCGGCCGGAGATGCCGTAACTCTTCAGCGAGGGCGACACGGCCAGGCAGATGGTCTTCTCCGTGCGCGTCGGGTCCGCCACCACCAGATGCGTGTCCAGCGGGTCCAGCCCCATCGCCACGCACTCCGCGGAGGCGTAGAACGACTTCAGGTCGATGGCGATATAGGTTCTGGACGGGGATTTCATCTTTGCAAAATTAGCAGATTTTTCCGTATATTTGGAAAAACTAATACCAACCGTTATGCTAAGAATTGCCATCGTAGGATCCGGGATGATCGTTCCCGACATGATGAAAGCCATGCACACCGTGCAGGGCTACGAAATCGTCGCCATTTGCGCCCGCAGCCTGGAAAAGGGCGCCCGTTTCGGCATCCCGAACGTCTATACTGACTACGCAGAAATGCTCACCCGCACGGACATCGACTTCGTCTATGTCGCGCTGCCGAACTCGCTGCACTTCGCTGCCGCCAAGCAGGCCCTCCTGGCTGGCAAGAACGTCCTCTGCGAGAAGCCCTTCACCTCGACCGTCGCCCAGACGGAGGAGCTCTTTGCGCTCGCGAAGGAGCGCGATCTCTTTATCTTTGAGGCCATTTCGAACATTCACCTGCCGAACTTCTTCAAGGTCCGGGAGCTGCTCCCGCAGATCGGCCCCGTGCGCCTCGTGCACGCCGACTACGACGAGCACTTCGGCCGTTACGACGAGTACCTCGCCGGCAAGGATCTGCCCGTGTTCACGCACGAATACGAGGGCGGCGCCCTGCGCGACATCAACATCTACTGCCTGCACATCGTGCTCTCACTCTACGGCCGTCCGGACACGGTCTACTATGCCGCCAACGCCTGCGGACGCAACGCTGTGGCGACCTCCGGCGCGGCCACGCTGACCTGGAAGAGCGGCGTCACGGCCATCTGCTCGGCCTCCATGGACTCCGACGGCCTGCGCGGCTTCTTCTTCCAGGGCGAGAAGGGCGCCATCCGCGTCCACGGCCTGCCGAATTTCTTCACGAAGGTGGACCTGATGCTGCCCGGAAAGGAAATGCAGAGCTTCGAACTGAACCGCTACGAGCACCGGCTCTGCCACCAGCTGGAGGTCTACCGCGACATCTTCCTCGCCCGCGACAGAAAGGCAGAGGAGGCCCTGCATGCGCAGACCCTCCTCATCATGGAGACCCTCGTCCGTTGCGAGGCCTCGATGCCGAAAATCTAGAAGAACTTGACGACCTCGTCGAGGGGACGGTGGACCGGCATGTTGGGCTCTTCGGCGCGGTAGCCGAGGGCGATGACGGCCAGGATGGCCTCGTTCTCGGGGATGGCGAAAAGCTCGCGGAGCTTGTCGGCTTCGCGCATGCCCATAATCAAGGTATCAAAACCCATATCGCGGGCCTTCAGGACCAGGTAGGCGTTGCTGAGGCCGTTGTCGTAGGCGCCCCAGAGCTCACCGGCGTCGTTGGCGGCATTGCCGCGGAAGAAGCCGGACTTGGACTTCTCGAAGGTGGAGACGATGAAGACGGGGGCGTTGACCACGCGGTCCTTGTTGCCGCCGATCATCTCCAGCACGGCGTCGTGCGTCTCCGGGCTGATAGCCACGTAATACTTGCTCGGCTGCTGATTCGCCCAGGAAGGAGCATTCTGCGCAGCGGTGAGCAGTTCGCGCACCTGCGCTTCGGAAATGGTCCGGCCGGGCTCGTAGTTGCGGATGCTCCGGCGGGTCAGGAACAGGTCGTCCAGCGAGGCGGATGCCGGCTGCTGGGCGGTACACCCTGCGAGGGTGGCGAGTGCGACGAGCGCACCGAATAACATCTTAATCTTCATAAGCTTATAATTCTAACGAACAAAGTCTTTGGCGCACAGGTACGGAAGCTTCTGCGAGGTGATGACCTCGCGGGCCTTCTCCGTTTCGTCCGTGCGGATAATCATGATTCCCTTGCCGTCCAACAGGAAAGCATACATGTAGGTAATCTCGATGCCGGCGTTGCTGAAAGCCTTCACGGCGTCCGCAGCGCCGCCGGGACGGTCGTTCATCTCGATAGCAAAGACCTCCGAAATGGTCACGGCCAGGCCGGCCGCCTTGAGCTCGCTGCAGGCCCGGTCGGGCTCGCTGCAAATGATGCGGAAAATACCGTATTCGGCCGTATCGGCAATGGTGCAGGCGATCATCTGGATGTGCGCCTGACCCAACAGTTCGAGCACCCGGATGAGCGTGCCGGAATGATTCTCAATAAAGATGGAGAGTTGCTTGATTCTCATATGCGGTCGTGTTTTGGTGTCAATAAAGGACTCGTTTGTCGATGACGTGCTTACTCTTGCCCTCGCTGCGTTCAATGGTGCCGGGGGCCTTGATCTGCACTTTGGCGCTGATGCTCAGCACGCTGCGCAGCTTGTCGGCGAAGCGCTTCTCCAGTTCGGAGATGGCGGCCGGCGTATCGAGCGTGGCGTTGAAGTAGTCGGGGCGCAGCTCCACCTGTACCATCAGCGTGTCGAGGTTGTTCACGCGGTCCACGATGAGCATATAGACGGGCGCGAACTCTTCCATCGTGAGCACCACGCTCTCCACCTGGGACGGGAAGACGTTGATGCCGCGGATGATGAGCATGTCGTCCGTACGGCCCTGGATGGCGGACATACGCACGTTGGTACGTCCGCAAGGGCACTCGCCCGGGATGAGCGAGCAGAGGTCGCGGGTGCGGTAGCGGATCACGGGCATACCCTCCTTGGTGAGGGTTGTGAAGACCAGTTCGCCCGTCTGGCCAGGCTCCAGCGGCTGCAGCGTGACCGGATCGATGATCTCGGGGAAGAAATGATCCTCGTTGATGTGGGAGCCATGCTGCTCCTCGCACTCGTAGCTGACGCTCGGGCCCATAATCTCGCTCAGGCCGTAGATATTGAAACCCTTGAGACCCAGGCGGTTCTGGATCTCGGTGCGCATATTCTCGGTCCACGGCTCGGCGCCGAAAGCGCCCACGCGGAGTTTGATCTGGTCCTTGGAAATCCCCAGCTTGTCCATCGTCTCGGCCAGGTACAGCGCGTACGAGGGCGTACAGGCGATGCCGGTGATGCCGAGGTCGCGGATCAGGCGGGCGTGCTTCTCGGTGTTGCCGGTCGAGGCGGGCACGACGGAGGCACCGATGGTTTCCACGCCGTTGTGTGCGCCGAGACCGCCCGTGAAGAGGCCGTAGCCGTAGGACACGGAGAAGATGTCATTGCGCGTGACGCCGAAGGAGGTCAGGCTGCGCGCCATGCACTCGCTCCAGATGCTGATATCCTTGCGGGTGTAGCCGACGATGGTCGGATTGCCCGTGGTGCCGGAAGAGGCGTGGATGCGGATGATTTCGCTCTGCGGGGCCGCCTGCAGGCCGAAGGGATAGTTATCCCGGAGGTCCTTCTTGGTCGTGAACGGCAGCTTGACGATGTCGTCAATCGTCCGGATGTCGGCCGGCGAGAGGTCCATCTCCTGCAGCTTGTTCCGGTAGAACGGAACGTTGTGGTACACGTACTCCACGATCTTGTGGAGGCGTTTGCCCTGCAGCTCGCGCATCTGTTCGCGCGACATACATTCTTTGGTGGGATTCCAGATCATATACACTACTGACTAACGGTTGCTTGCGGTTGCGAGGCCCAGCTTGAAGGCCTCCAGGTTGGCATTGACGATTTCCATGCCCTTGCGGGCAAAGACGCGTGCGATGGCGTCGCGAAGCTGCTCCTCGCTGAGCAGCTGGCTCAGCGACGGCGCGGCCATGCCCAGCAGGATCATGTTCGCGCTCTTGGGCATCCCGCTTTCGCGGGCGAGCGTCTCGATGTCGGCGCGCACCACGTGCGGAAGCGCATCCAGCTCGGCGAGCAGCGCCGCCTCGTCGGGATAATTGGGGATGTTGACCAGCGGCTTGCTGGACGTGATCACGGCGCCCTGCGGGGCCAGGTACGGCAGGTAGCGCAGCGCCTCCATCGGCTCCATCGAGATGATGAGGTCGGCCTGCCCGAGCGGGATCAGGTCGCTGCAGATGCCGTCCGTGCTCAGGCGCATGTCGCTCTGCACGTCACCGCCGCGCTGGCTCATGCCGTGCACTTCGGCCTGCTTGAGATGCAGCCCGGCGGCCGTGGCGGCCTCGCCGATCACGGTCGCGATGGAGAGGATCCCCTGCCCTCCGACACCGGAAAGTTTGATATCGAGTTTCATTTCGTTTCCTGTTTTTTCTGACGGAGTTTGCGGCCCAGCGTCTGCATGCACTCGCGCTGCGGGATGATGACGGACACGCCGTGATAATTGATTTCTTCGCGCAGGATGCGCGTAATCTCTTCCATGTTCTTCGGCAGCGGCACCACGACGTGCAGGTGCTCGCGCTCCACACCCAGGGCGAGGCAGATGGCCTCGAACTTGTGCGTACCCGCGGAATCCTGGCCGCCGGTCATGGCGGTCGTGAGGTTGTCGCTGATGATGACCGTGATGTCGGCGCCTTCGTTGACGGCGTCCAGCAGGCCGGTCATACCGGAATGCGTGAAGGTGGAGTCGCCGATCACGGCGATGGCGGGATACACGCCGGCGTCGGCGGCACCCTTGGCCATGGTGATGGATGCACCCATGTCCACGCAGCTGTCGATGGCGCGGAACGGCGGCAGTGCGCCGAGCGTGTAGCAGCCGATATCGCCGAAGATGCGGGCATTCGGATACTCCGCGGCCACCTGATTCAGGGCCGTATAGACGTCGCGGTGTCCGCAGCCCTGGCAGAGCTGGGGCGGGCGCGGCGCGAGGTTATGGGCGTCCGCGAAAGCGGGACCGCTCTCCACGCCGAGCGCCGCGGCGACGCAGTCGGGCGTCAGTTCGCCGGTGCGCGGCAGTTCGCCGCTCAGGCGACCACAGACGGGATATTCTTCTCCGAAGATGCCGCGGACCTGCTCCTCCACGAAGGGCTGGCCGTCCTCGACGACGAGGATACGCCCGCAGAGCGCCGCCAGTTTGCGGACCTCCTTGACGGGCAGCGGATATTGCGACAGCTTGAGGACCGGGACGCCGGCCGGGACCGACTCCCGAACGTAATTATAAGCAATACCGGCAGCAATGACACCATAGTCATTCCAGGCGCCATCATAGCCATTCCGGGCAGCATCGTCATTCCGGGCACCATCGTCGTCATTCCGGGCTTGACCCGGAATCTCCATCCTATTATACGCCGACTTCTCCGCAGCGAGCGCGATCTCCGGCTGCTTCGCCACCAGCGAGGCATACTGCCGGCGTGCGTTGCCGGGCAGCAGCACCCAGTGCGTGCGCTCGTTGTCCGGCTCCAGCGCGTTCTGCGCCACCGGCTCCCCCGTCTGCACGGCAGCGCGGGAGTGCGCCAGGCGCGTGACGAGGCGCATCAGCACCGGCAGCCGCAGCTGCTCGGAGAGCGCAAACGCGTGCGCCATCATATCGTAGGCTTCCTGCTGGTCGGACGGCTCCAGGATGGGCACCATCGCGAATTTGCCGTAGAAGCGGGAATCCTGCTCGTTCTGCGAGGAATGCATGGACGGGTCGTCCGCCGCCAGCACCACCAGGCCGCCTTTCACGCCCGTGACGGCGGCGTTGACGAAGGCGTCGGCGCAGACGTTCATGCCCACGTGCTTCATACACACCAGCGCCCGCTTGCCGGCGTACGACATGCCCAGCGCGGCTTCCATGGCCGTCTTCTCGTTGGTGCACCAACGGCTGTGCACGCCGCGCTCCCGCGCGAGCGGACTCTGCTGGATATATTCGGTAATCTCGGTCGAAGGCGTGCCCGGATAGGCATAGACACCGGACAGACCGGCATGCAAGGCCCCCAGGGCCACCGCTTCATCGCCAAGAAGCAATCGTTTCTCTGCCATAAAATACAATAACTAACCGGAACAAATATACTTTATTCCGGTCAAGAATACAAGAAAACACGGAACTATTTGGACTCCGCCTTCTTCAGACGATCGATGGCATTCTCCAGGCTCTCGGTCGGCTCGATGATGTTGTAGGCCTTCCAAAAGTCGGGATCGAAATAGGCCTGCGTCTTGTCGGCCAGCGTCTCGCTGCTGCGGAAGGCCTCCTTGCGGTCGATCGGCTCGACGGCCTCGCCCGCGTAGCGGTTCGTCACGACCATCTCCGCGATCGCGGTGAACTCCGTGTTGAACAGGCGCTTACGGGAGTCGCAGTTGAAGCGGAACACCGTGCGGACATAGCTCAGGCGGTTCTTGCCGTCCTCGCGCTTGTAGTTCAGCAGCAGGGACATTTCCTTCGGCCGGAAGCGGATGTCGATCGGCTTGTTGATCAGCATCGCATTCGTGGCCTTGCCGGGATCGGAGACATCCAGCGAGAGCTCGATGCGGGAGAAAGAGAGCGACTCCTGATCGATGTAGATCAAGCCGTTATGCAGGGCAAATTCCTTTTCGACATTGGGGATGAGCCGGATCACGAACTGGCGCCGGTCATCCAGCATCACGGGATCCAGCATCTCCAGACGGTAATTCTCCAGGTCCTCCTGATCCAGGATGAAGGTGCGCAGCTTGACCAGGTCCAGATCGACGGCCTGCGTGGGGCCGCCCAGCACCTTCACCGCCAGGGTGTCGGTCTTACGCGGGCTCTGCAGCAGGCGGCTCTTCTCCACGGCGGCGCGATCGCGCGAGAAATTGAGCCGGTACGGGCTCTTGTACATCTTGGTGACCGCTTCGGAGATATAGATGAAGCGTTGGCGCTTCTGGACCGTCTCGCGATAGAAGCAGTCGAAGAGCTCGGCCTCGGAGGGGCCGTTCGCATTGATCTTGTAGATGGCGTCCAGCAGCAGGGACAGCGGATCGCCGGAGATGACCTGCGCCGGGTCCAGCGTGAACTGGCCGCGCGTCAGGGCCACCTGCATCATCTGGCTGCGGTCGGCCGGGACAGTCTGGGGTTTATAGCCGAGCAGCGAGAAGGACACGAAGCGTGCCGGCTGGTCGGATTTGATCACGAAAACGCCGTCCTGGTTGGTGACGGTCGCATAGTTGGTACCGGGAAGGGTAACGGATACATAGCCCAGCGGTTTACCGCCGGTGGCATCGGTCACGGTGCCGCGCACGACGTAGCGGAGGCTATCAGTCTGGCCAAAAGCCACAGGACCTGCCAGCAGGCAGATCAGAGTCAGGATACGGACAAGGGTTTTCACGGCATTTGGTTTTGTTTCCGAAAGATAAGAAAAAAACGGAAAATCGGTATCTTTGTGCACAATAAATGAAAATTCTCCTTGCACCAGATTCCTTCAAGGGCTGCCTGACGGCCCGGGAGGTGGCCGACGCGCTGGCGGACGGCCTGCAGCGCGCGTGTCCTACGTGTGATGTGGCTCGCGTGAGCGTCGCGGACGGGGGCGAGGGCTTCTGCGAAGCCATTCTTTCCGCCCAAGGCGGGAAATGGGTACCAGTCAAGACGCTCGATCCGCTCGGCCGCCCCATGCGGGCACGCTACGCCCTGTGCGGCGAGCTCGCCGTCGTCGAGACGGCCGCCGCCAGCGGCCTGCCCCTGCTCCGGCCCGAGGAGCGCAATCCCCTGCTGACCTCGTCTTACGGCACGGGCCTGCTCATCCGCGACGCGCTGGAGCGCGACTGCCGGGAGCTGCTAATCGGCCTGGGCGGCAGCGCCACCCACGACGCCGGCACGGGGCTGCTCTCCGCGCTCGGATTCCGCTTCCTGGACGCCTCCGGAGCGGTGCTGCCGGGCTGCGGCGCATCGCTGGGGCGCATCGCGCGGATCGATCGCAGCGCCGTGCACCCGGCTCTGAAGGAAGCACGCTTCACCGCCGCCTGCGACGTGGACACGCCCTTCTGCGGGCCCGGTGGCGCGGCGGAGGTCTTCGCTCCGCAAAAGGGTGCGAGCCCGGAGCAGGTGCGGGTACTGGATGAGGGGACGGCGGCGTTTGCGGAGGTGATCTGGAGAGATTCGCCGGTCAAGCCGGCGAATGACGAAAAGATCAAGCCGGCGAATGACGAAAAGGTCAAGCCGGCGAATGACGAACATGGATACGGGGCGGCGGGAGGCATCGGCGGGGCGCTGCACGCGCTGCTGGGCGCCCGCCTGAAGAGCGGCATCGACCTGGTGCTGGACGCCGCCGGCTTCGACACGCAGTTACAAGACGCCGATCTGGTCATCACCGGCGAAGGACGTATTGATGCGCAAACTGCCAGCGGGAAGGCCGCCAGCGGCATTCTGCGGCGGGCACAGGCAGCCGGGGTTCCGGTAGTCGCCGTCGGCGGCCGCGTGACTCCGGAGGCCGCCGCGCTCCCCTTCGCCCGCACCGTCGCCCTGGCGGACGACAGCATCCCCGACAGCATCGCCCTGCAGCCCGCCTGGGCCCGCGAGCACCTCGCCAAAGCGGCCGCTTCCATTATCCGGGAATATTTGTAACTTTGCGCGCCGTTAGTTTCGCAACTTATGCAGTATCTGGGAGAAATCATCTCGCTCGTCGTGGCCATCCTGTGGACCGCGACCGCACTTTTCGCCAATGAGGCGAGCCGCCGGATCGGTGCCATGAGCACCAACCTGTTCCGCATGGTCCTGTCGTCGCTCCTGCTCGCCGGGCTCCTCTGGATCGTCATCGGACACCCGTACCCCGCCTTCGCCGACGGCAAGACCTGGCTCTGGATGGGCCTCTCCGCCCTGGTCGGCTACGTGTTCGGGGACTTCTGCCTCTTCAACTCCTACGTCGTGATCGGCGCCCGCTTCGGGCAGCTCTTCATGACGCTCGCGCCCGTTTTCGCCGCCCTGGCGGGCTGGGCACTGCTCGGCGAGACGCTTTCCTGGAAGTCAGTACTGGCGATGGGCGTGACCCTGTCCGGTATCGCCCTGTCTATTCTCAGCCGCTCCCAGGACGGACACCATCTCACGTTGAAGCTGCCCCTCAAGGGCGTGCTGCTGGGGATCGGCGCCGGCATGGGCCAGGGCGTGGGCCTGGTGCTGAGCAAGATCGGCATGCAGCACTACGAGGCGGCGCTGCCCGCCAACGCGCCGGCCGCCTTCGACTGGGCCATGCCCTTTGCCTCCACGATGATCCGCTCGCTGACCGGGATGGTCGGATTCTTCGTCTGGATGGCCCTGATGCGTCAGCTGCCGCAGCTGCGCGCCGCCGTGCACGACCGCCGCGGGATGCAGTTCACAGGCCTCACCACCCTCTTCGGGCCCTTCATCGGCGTGTCGCTCTCGCTCATGGCCGTGCAGTACGCCCGCGCCGGCATCGCATCCACGCTGATGGCCCTCACGCCCGTGCTCATCATCCTCCCCTACGCGCTGATCTACAAACAAAAGATCACGCCGAAGGAAATCCTCGGCGTGACCATTTCGATGCTCGGCGTCGCTTTGTTCTTCCTGCTCTAGGCCGTCATTCTGCTCTAGGCCGTCATTCGCCGGCTCCGACCGGCGAATCTACTCCGCCAGGCAGGAATCCATCAGGCTTTCGATAGCCTCTTTGTCCAGGTGCTGCCCGATGAACACGATCTTGTTCATCCGGTCGCCGTACTCCGGATCCCAGTCGCGGCGCAGCTTGGCGTCGCGCCGCATCATCTCCTGCAGCTCGTCGCGCGGCATCGTGGCGAACCAGTAGCCCGCGTCCTTGAGCGTCTTCTGCTGGCCGGCCGTCTCGAAGAGGTAGCACTTGTCGGTGTCGGCGCTGAAGTAGCACAGACCCTTACAGCGGATGATGTTCTTGGGCCACTTCTTCGCAACAAAGTAGTCGAACTTATTGATATCCAGCGCAGGACGCGAGTAGTACACGTAAGTCCCTACGCCATATTCCTCGGCCTCGCCTTCCTCATGGTCGTGATCATGATGGTGGTGATGCTCGTGGTCGTGGTGATGATGCTCGTGCTCGTCGTCATCATCGTCATCGTGGTCTTCGTCACCGCCTTCGATTTCAGCAATCCAGGCCGCGCTGGTGGCCACCTGGTCGAAGTCGAACATGCCCGTGTGCAGAAGCTTGTCCAGCTCGATGTCGCCGTAGTCGCAGGTCAGGATCTCGGCCTTCGGCTGCAGGGCGCGCACGATACTCTTCACGCGGCCGAGCTCCTCGGGCGTGACCTCGGAAGCCTTGTTGAGCAACACGATGTTGCAGAACTCGATCTGCTCGATCACGAGGTTCTCGATGTCCTCCTCGTCGATGTTTTCACGCTTGAGCGCCTCGCCGCAGTTGAACTCGTCCTTCATGCGCAGGGCGTCCACGACCGTAACGATGCAGTCCATCGTCGGGATGGCCACGCCCGGATAGGACGGCCGCGAGAGCTGGCGGTAGGAGTTGATCGTCTGCGCGATCGGGGCGGGCTCGCAGATGCCGCTCGCCTCGATGGCGATGTAGTCGAACTTGTTCATCTTGGCAATCTCCTCCAGCTGGGCGATGAGGTCCATCTTCAGCGTGCAGCAGATGCAGCCGTTCTGCAGGGCCACCAGACTGTCGTCCGTCTGCCCCACGACGCCGCCTTTCTCGATGAGGTCCGCGTCGATATTCACTTCGCCCAAGTCGTTGACAATCACCGCGAACTTGATGCCGCGGCGGTTCGTCAGGATTCGGTTCAGGAGCGTCGTTTTGCCGCTCCCCAGATAGCCGGTAATCAGCAGCACCGGCAGCTGCTTATCTTCCAATTCGATATTCATAGCTCTTTTGTTTATGAGATTCCGGGTCAAGCCCGGAATGACGAAGGAGTCGTCATTCGCCGGCTCCGACCGGCGAATCTCTTTTCCGCCGCGAAGTTAGCAAATATTTCAACACCTTAAATCCTGTATTGCCCCGACAGGTGTACAGAAAAACGCCATTCTACGCAATAATTCTGGACACCTCCCCCTAGATTTCGCCCAAATGAGGCGTTTTGGCCGACAGGTATCCACTATTTTTGCACCAGTGGCCGATTTCATGGACACCTGTCGGGATGCGAACGAAGTATAGGCGGGTTTTTTCCCAACCCATCTACTATGGGTAGTTTCCCACACAGTTAACGAGATTCGCCGGTCGGAGCCGGCGAATGACGCAACTGTTAGAAGGCAAGGACGGGACGGGCGCGGACGTTGTAGCTCTGGTAAGTCTTGGATACATCGCTCCAATAGAGGCCGTAACCGGACCCCGTTCCCGAGGCTCTGACGCCCAGATCGACGGTTTCGTCGGCAGATCTCTCGGTACTGGCCCAGTACCACAGGTAAGACTTCATGCTATCGTAGGCTGTGCCGGCGGCTCCGGCCTTCGCCATCGCCGCCTCAATCCGGTCAATGCTTACATGATCATTGTCGAACCAGACTTCGTAGGCTGGCGCACCGTCCTGCAGTCCTCCGAGGCCCTCCATGATCTTCACCCACTGTTGGATGCTGGGCAGGAACCAGCCCGTCGTGCCGGCGGGAGCGGGAAGCCCCACGTAGCTCCTGGCCGCCGCGGCCGCGGGATATTTGGCTGCGGTCTCGGCATCCTGGGTAAGCGTCAAAGTGTTTATATAGCCACTCACGTTCGTCGTGCGCTTCAAGCCGGCTACATCCGTCACTTCCTTTCCCGGGAATTTCGAAACCTTCTCCGTACTCCATTTGGGGTTGACCGCGGCGTTTTTCAGGCAGAGCACGAGGCCGTGGCCCTGGAACGCAGAGCCGCCGACATCGGTACCGTTCTCAGTGAAATTGTCCGTACCCAGATAAGCAATCACGCCAATGGGCGTCTTCCCGGGGATGAGTTCCGGACTGCTGGTGCCGTCGCTGTAATAGAGGTCGCCTACCGCCGTAGGCGTATCGCCCATGACGGGACGAACGGACTGGCCGTAATAACGGCCGCCGCCGTAGCGGCCCACTCCATCCGAGCCGACGCCCACGGTCCAAGCGCTGTTCGAGTCGCCCGTATAGAGGGAGGAAGACCAGTAGTGGCCGAAGGAACCCGCATTGCCCTGGTCGGCATTGTTCCGGTAGCCGGCCGCAGGAAGGAAGATGGAGTTGCCGGCGCACGGGCCGGTGCTGTCCTTGCGGGTCACAATTCTGCCCGCGTGGTTGGAACCGTCGCCCAGATAATCAGCCGTCCATTCCCAAGTATAGTAGGTCTCGTCGCACAATGCCGTCCATTCCGCGTCCATGGGAATACGCCAGTCGCCACCCCATTTGACCGTAGCGGCATCGTCTTCCGGTTGCAGCGTAGTATAGTCGCTCCCCGTATAGCGGGACAAGGGAGCACTACTGCCAAAAGCATAACTGTCCCAGGTGTAACTACCCTTCGTCGCCGTCTCGCCCCAGGCATAGTAGTCGCCATAATCCCAGGGATTCTCCGCGCCTACGTTGCAGGTGGCCCAGTAGAGGTGCTTCTTCACGCCGCCAATGGTCACCTCGCCCATGTCCACATAGCCATGGCCCATATAGCGATTCGCCGACACCACCTCCCCTTCGGATCGCGGAGACTCGGCAGTCCAGGAGGCGAGTGAGATGCCGTCCAGTTCGATCTTGTCGCGGCCCACGGTGAGGTTGAGCGTCGTGTTCCGGCCCGCGGCCAGGGTGATGTCCTCCCCTGCCTCATAGATGTAGTCTTTGCCATCAATGGTGACAGTGATTTTGCGGACGCCCGTCTGCGGCACCTGCAGGCCGCTGAAGCTCCGGTCGTAGCCAAACGCCACGGAGACGACCTCCGGGACGGTCACGGCAGAGGCAACGCCCGTGGCGGAGACGGTCTGCGTAAGGTAGTTCACGCTCGCCGTCGACTTGGCAGTGACGGTCACGGCGCTCACATCCGGCGTCGTGGCCCACTGGCTGCGGAACATCAGGTTCACGCTCAGCTTCGCCATCGCGTGCCGGAACTCGAGCGGCACGGCGACGCCGGTGTTCTTGACGCCGTCCGGCGTCGTGGCCAGCAGCAGGTCGCTGGCGGCGTAGTTCGTCGGATCAAGCGTGTACGGCACAGCCGTAAAATCGGCGATCGCGGCCGCCGGGGCCGGGCTGACACCGAGGAAGTAGTGCGGGTTGTCCGTGACCTGCCAGCGCATCATCGTGGCCGGCGTCCACTTCGTGCCGTCAAAGGTGTTCACGACGCCGTCCACCACCCGGGTGGCCGGCATCTGCGTCGCGCCGCCCAGCCAGGCATACACGGCGATCTGGTCGCCGCTCGTGAAGGCGCCGCCGTCGGCGGAGACCTTCGTCGGCGCGCTGACGCTCGCCTCGACGGTCATCTCCGCGCCCTCCGGCGCCAGTTCCTTGTTGCACCCCGCCAGCGCCAGCAGCGCCGCAGCCAGGGTTAAATATTTTATCTTTAACATATTCTTTTTGTTCTATTTCCGAGATTCGCCGATCGGAGTCGGCGAATGACGGATTAAACGTCATTCCGAACATTGTCATCCTGAGCCTGTCGAAGGATCTCGTCATTCGCCGGCTCCGACCGGCGAATCTCCTTCCTACGGAGTATACGTCGTCTCCGTCCAACCGGTAGGTAGATGATCGCCCCAAAAAGAGCATGAGCTACTACGATATAATATTCCTGTCGCAGCAACATCTTTGAGCCAATCATTAGTACTCTGAACCATAGTAGCGTATTTATCATTTGCAAGACAAGTCACACTGCTCAGGTTCGAACAGGAAGCGAACATCTCCCTATAACAACCTTTCACTAATTTCTCCGCAGGCAGTATCGGCCCAGTGGTCAAGGCAGTGCAGCCTTCAAACATACCATTGTAGCAATCTATTTCCAGACTGGTCGCCGGCAGTAGACCACTCGGAACCGAGTTCAAAGAAGTACAGCCAGAAAACATACTATTGTAGCAATCTTTTTCCAGACTGGTCGCCGGCAGTAGACCACTCGGAACCGAGTTCAAGGAAGTGCAGCCAGAAAACATAGCAAAATAGCATGCTTCTGCCAAATCAGTCGCCGGAAGCATACCTGTCGGAATGGTAGTTAGGGATGTACATCTAGCGAACATAGCAACATAGCATCGTTTTTCCATTTTGTTAGAAGGTAAGACAGGCACCGTGCTCAATTTGGTACAACCATAGAACATATCTGAACAACAACTCTCCGCAACCGTCGTGAAAGAGAGCGTCGGGGTGGCCGTCAAACTGGAACAGTTCAGGAACATTTGACAATAACACTGGTAAACAAGTTCCTCGGCGGGAAGATTGGGCGCCGTGGTCAAGCTGGTGCATTCCTGGAACATCTGAATGTAGCAGTTTGCGGCCAGCGTGGTGGCCGGCAGCATCGTATTCGGCACAGTAGCAAGCTTGGAACAGCCCAAGAACATCCTGGAATAACAACCACTCTCCAACGTGGTCGCCGGCAACATATTGTCCGGAATGGTAGTCAAAGATGTGCAGTCTTCGAACATGCGATAACAGCACAAATCGGCCAGCGTCGTGGCAGCGAGTTTCGGAGCCGTGGTGAGGCTGGTACAGCCTGAGAACATTTCCATACAACAGCGCGGCGCCATCGTCGTGGCCGGCAGGTCCGGCACGTTCTTCAGGCTGGTGCAACCGGAGAACATGCTATGGCAAGAGTACACTGCCATGGTTGTCGCCGAAATGGTAGGTGCCGTTTCCAGGCTGGTGCAGCCGTAGAACATCTCTTCGTAGCAGTCAACCTTCAGTTTAGTTGCCGGGAGAACGGTCGGGGCCGTGGTCAGGTCGGCACACCCGAAGAACATTTCGCGATAACATTTTTCTATAAGCGTCGTGGCCGGAAGTTCGGGGGCCACCTTCAAAGCAGAATGCCAGAACATCGCGTCATAGCATCCCGTCATTAATGTCTTGGCAGGAAGCTTCGGAGAAGAAGAAACGGAACTCTGTGAAAACATCTCTTGATAACAGTAGTCCGAGAGCGTCGTGGCAGGAAGGAGGAGTTCCTGGGTGGGGTGCCACTGGATATGAGCGTTTCGATAGAACAACTTCTGTAAAGCATAGCCTTTCGTAAAAGAAGTGCAGATGCTGAAATCCGCGCTCGTGATCAGGCTCATGATGTTACCATACACATAGCAATCCTTGCTGAAAGCGAAGGTGGAAGAACCGCTCGCGCTATAGGCGTATCGTGCATTGTTCCCTTTGAACTGCACCTTGTCGCCGACTTTCGCCAGCGTGACGGTGGTGCCGCTGCCGTATTCGGCCCAGTCGGACCAGGCCACGCCGTCGTGGGTGCGGTAGTAAACGGGATTCGTGGCTTCTTCCGTAAAGATGTCGAAGCGCACTCCTGCCCCAGCTTCCTTCGCCTCGATGGTCAGCGGCGTGGCGAGCGCCCAGGTGGGATCCGCCTCGACGCCGGAGAGCGTCGTCGCCGTCCAGTCGGAGACAGACACACCGGCAAGCTCCAGCTTGTCCTTGCCCAGAACGAGGTTCAGCGTGGTATATTTCCCGCCCGTGAGCGGGATGTCGTTCGCGGACGCAAAGACGTATTCAAAGCCATCGACCTCAACGATGATCTTCTTCACACCGTCCTGCGGCACCTGCAGGCTGCTGTAGCCCAGGGAGTAGCCCGTGGCGGCCGTCGCGGGCACGAGGGCGATGGGCGCGTCAGTGCCGGAGGGGGTCACGGTCTGAGTGAGATAGTTGACCGTGGCGCCGCTCTTCGCCTCAACGCAGACGCTCACGCTGCTCGCTGCCGGCACGGAAGGCCATTCGTTGCGAAAGCGCAGGTTCACGTCCAGGCGCGCCATCACGTGGTGGAACCCGAGCTGCACGGCGGCGCCGGTGTTCTTGACGCCGGCAGGCGTGGTGGCGAGCAACAGGTCGCCGGCGGCGTAGTCCGCCGGATCGAGCGCGTACGGCACGGCCGTGAGGTCGGCGATCGCGGCCTTCGGGGCCGGATAGACGCCGAGGAAATAGTGCGGATCATCCGTGACCTGCCAGCGCATCATCGTGGCCGGCGTCCACTTCGACCCGTCAAAGGTGTTCACGACGCCGTCCACCACACGGGTGGAGGGGTTCTTCGTCGCGCTGCCCAGCCAGGCATACACGGCGATCTGGTCGCCGGTCGTAAAGGCGCTGCCGTCGGCACTGACCTTGGTCAGCGCGCCGAGCGTCGCCTCGACGGTCATCTCAGCGCCCATCGGCGCCAGTTCCTTGCCACAGCCCGCGAGCAACAGAGCGGCTATTGCGAAGTAAATTGTATATTTCTTCATATCTTAATCTGTAACAGGACGGATGGAACACCCAGTACGGCGCAAACTATTTGTATGGCCCACACCTCCAGAGGAGAATTTCGTACTCATCGCGCCTTGAGAGTTGGATGGAGCTAGGGAGGAAGACCAATAATAACCGTATGTACCCTCACCGTCAATGCTGCCAGCAGAGAGGGCGTGGTAACCCGCCGCGGGAAGGAAGATGCTGTTGCCTGCGCAGGGGCCAGTGCCCTCCTTGCGGGTCACCAGCATACCATTTTTCCCGGAACCGTTATAGTTAGTTTTCCACTCCCAGGAGTATTTTTCAGTGTCGCGTAACGCCGACCATTCATCATCCGTTGGAATTCGCCAACTCCCCCCCCAAATCTGTCGGGCAGCATCGTCCACGTAGAGATAATCAGCAAAGGAAGTCTTGCCGTCGCCGATGAATTGGCCATAGCCGTCATACCAGATGGCCTCAGTCTGTCCATCAGCTATAGTGTACTTTGTGTAGTATTCCCAGCTATTCTTGCCTGTCTGCATGAAAGGACTGTCCTCAAAGTCGTATTTTGTTTGGGGAAGGATAGCGCCCCAGGCGTAGTAGCCACCATAGTCCCAGGGATGCTCTGCGCCCATGTTGCAAGTGGCCCATTTGAGGTGCTTGGTCACACCGCCGATGGTCACTTCGCCCATATCTACGGACGCTAGGTCTGGGTCTATATTTATCAACGAATAATAGAAGTATGGCGTAGCAACGCTGACGGGCAGCGTGGCGGACTGGCCGGAAGCGAGGACAATGGGCTTGTTGTTCGTCCAGGTGTAATTACCGTTGCCAATCCTTAAGCTCAACGTGAGCGCTCCGGGTGCGTAAGTCCCAGGCACCACGAAGGCCTTATAGACTGCCTTGGCGGCTTTGACCGTGGCCGTGCCGGGGGTGTATGAAACTGGATAGGGCATGATGTCGCCCTCCGAACCCGCCACGGGCGTGACTGTGCCGGTGGAAGGGGTGAAATGGTACGTGAGCGGCATCGAGTTCACTTTGAGTTCCACTACCGGGTTAGCCGTGGTGCTGCTGGTGTACATATAGAACTTTTCTCCGAGGGTAAGCTCGATTTGCAAGATGGACAGGGCGTGGGTCAGCTCGATGGTGAGCTTGCCGTCGGCGGTGTCCGAGAACTTCGTAGTCGTAGGCTTGAGCATCAGCAGGTCACCTAAGGTAAAATACAAAGGATGCACTTGCGCTTTAAGGAGATTCATATCCTCGCCATCCGCGAAAAGTGCAGGCGTGAATATGTGGGATGTCGGCAGTTGCAGACCTCCTAAGTCAGCTAGGGTGATCAGACCAGACCATGCTGCGCAGTAGGTCACCGGCGTGGTCTCGTCCCGCCAAAACATCGGCTTGTCGGTCTGCCAGGAGCCGTCGGTCGCCTTCGTGACGTGAACGAAGTAGCTGTAGGCGGCGTCGGAGGGGCAGTTGACCTGCAGGTAGAAGTCCGCCAGGTCGCCCACCGTCACGCCAGCCTTGGTGCCGTCCAGGGCGACTTCGACCGCCATGGGGATGGGCTCCCCCTGCCCGCCGGGCTGCTTTTCGCAGGCGGCCAGGGACAGGAGCGCCGTGGCAAGGATCAGATATTTCTTTTTCAACATATTCTTTTTCATTCTTTTTCCGAGATTCGCCGATCGGAGTCGGCAAATGACGGGATAGGAGGTTATTCGTCCTGGGCTTCGCCGTTGAGAGGGGTATCGTCGATCCAGCCCTGGAGGGAGATGTCGGAGGCGAGCTCGATCTTGTCGCGGCCCGCGGTGAGGTTGACGGTGGTCGTTTTGCCGCTGGCGAGCGGGATGTCGGCCGTGTGGGTGAAGACGTACTCCTGGCCATCGATGGTGATAGTCAGGGTCCGGAAGCTGGTCTGCGGGACCATCAGAGAGGCATAGCTGCACGCGAAGCCTTTCGCCGCGGTCTTCTGGGCCGGCAGGGCCACGGTGGCAGCGGCGCCGGGCGTGACGGCCTGGGTCTCGAAGTTGATCGTGGCGGTCTTGGCGGCGGAGGCGACGACGGAGCCGACTGTCGGCGTGCCGTCCCACTGGTTGCGGAACTTCAGGTTCACATAGAGCTTCGCCATCGCGTGCCCGAAGCTCAGGCGGACGGGCTCGTCGCTCGCCTTGATCCCCTTCACGTTAGCGGCGATCAGCAGGTCGCTGGCCGCCTGGTCGGCGGGATCCAAGGTGTAGTCGCCGGCCGTGAGGTCTGCGACGGTGCGGACGGGATAGATGCCCACGAAGTAGTGCGGCGTGACCATATCAAGCCAGTTCATCGTGGATTCGGGGCGCCATCCGCCCACTTCGTTGAGCGTGTTCACCACGCCGTCCACCACGCGCTCGGCTGGCTGGCCGGTGCCGGGATCGTTGACCCAGGCGTAAAGGGAGATCTGGTCACCCAACTCGAAGACAGCGTCGTTGCCGTTGACGACGACCTTGGTCTGGGCGATGGTCGCGTCGATGGTGATAGTCTTGGCGGCGTCGGGGCGCAGGCCTTCCGTGTTGCAGGCCGTCAGGGCGGCAGCCGCCAGGATGAAGGCACAGAGCATTTCAGGATTCTTCATATCTTGTTTTGTCTCTTGTTCTTGGAGATTCCGGGTCAAGCCCGGAATGACTAAATACTGGCCGGAATGACGATTAGCGAGGATCCAGGATGTCGCCGGAGATGACCCAGCTGTCTTCCCAGGGGCTGATGCTGACGGAGTCCAGGAGCAGGATAGGCTGGAGCTCGTTGAAGTCGAGCTGCAGGGTGTAGTGCTTGCCCACGTCCACGCGCGGGGCGTCGCAAATGCAGCCGAGCTCCAGGCCGGTGCCCGTCGTAATCATAATAATGAGCTGGCTGCGCTCCAGGTTAGACGCCGTCGGGAGCAGATAGGTAACGGAACCCGAGAGAAATTGATAGGAGGAAGACTTGGCGGCAGGCACGCCAAAGCGGCCAGCGGCATCCTGCTCAGTCAGCGAGACCCTCTTAGCCGCGCCAGCCTGCATGATTTTGATGGTCGAGCCTTCGGGCAGATGGGAGATGTCCAGCGTGAGCGGCGAGAGCAGTCGCTGCAGCGCGGCCTGGGCACCCGTGACCGAGCCTTCCCGCACGGAAACATGGGTCAGGCCGAACCAGGCCTGGGAAAAATCCTCCTTGCCTGACAGGACGGCCGCGACACTCCCCTGCACGGTGCCCGCCTTGGTCGCTGGCCAGCCTTCGAGCGTGTAGCCTTTGTCGGTCGTCATGTTGGCCGCGACCAGCAGGTCGTATTCCCCTTCGGGAACCGCCAGCAGATCGGCAGCAGCTTCCTGCGCGGAGGCGTATTCTTTCGAAAAAGAGGCGGACGCGCCCAGGACGGCTACATCGAGGTGCTCGATGTCCGTTTGGGCGTCTTCCGACTGCTCCCAAAGGAGCGCCGTGGCGATATAGCCCATGCCGGGCTGCGCCTCGTGGAAATCGTGGAAGCAGCCGGTCAGGAGCAGGGCCGCCGCGCAGGCGGCCGGGATATATCTCGTTTTCATTTATTTCGCGAATTTGATTTCAACGCGACGGGCGGCCTGGGCGTTCGGGGCGTCCTGATCCTCTCCGTGGTAGTAGGCTTTCACGATGCGCTCCGGGGCGACGCCCTGGGCGACATACCACTGGCGGACGGCCTCCATGCGCTTCTGGGAGATCTGCAGGTTGTAGGCCTTCGTGCCCGGCGTGGAGGCATAGGCGTGGATCTCCAGCTGGAAGTCGGGATACTTCTCCAGGATCGGGAGGGCCAGCTCAAGCGAGGAGGCGTAGGCGTCCTCGACGGAGCTGCTGTTGTTGGCGAAATAGATCGTCGGGATCGGCGTCTGGAAGGCGGCCTCCTTCGCGGCGGCCTCGAGAGCGGCTTTTTCCGCTGCTTCGCGAGCCAGGCGCTCGCGCTCGGCCTGCTCCGCTGCCTCGCGGGCGGCTTTTTCACGCGCGGCGGCCTCGGCGGCGAGGCGTGCGCGTTCGGCGGCTTC
>JAEEGJ010003231.1_pt1 | contig 65180 bp, 61 predicted proteins | sample 8958761 | NCBI WGS metagenome assembly JAEEGJ01 (sample SAMN16246546, study PRJNA631951) | gut metagenome | biome: gut microbiome; feature: rumen; material: RS-attached | host: Bos | place: Iran: Karaj | collected 2018-10 | reverse complement strand
AAGTCCTACAGAAATAAGAAGCAATTCAATTAATGTCATATTAAAACATCCTCTCAAAAAAAATCGGATACCGTAGTACCCGAACCAATCTCAAGCACGACGATAAAGCCGTACATGAGTCTCATTATTTAAGACAAAACCGAACGCTTCCGCGTTAGTATGTCGGCTTGCCGCACGCTGAAAGCGTGTTAACTACTCCCTCATATAACAATGGTTATTATAAACTATATGAACATAACTGTCAATATATAACTGTTTGCATCAAATAACTTTATAGATTATATTGAAATATGTAATCATCCATTACATATCCGCTGCCGATATCTGTTACAACTTCGTCCACAATAATAAAGCCAGTTTTTTTATATACAGCTATAGCATGATCATTGTGCTTGTTAACAGTGAGATATACCTTCTTTTTTTCACATTTCCTTGCCTCGTCAAATACCTTTTCAAGCATCATCGAAGCAATTCCTCTGCCACGTTTTTCGCAATGCAGATAAAGCTTGCTGAGAAAAAAACGGTCGTCACTTTCCGGCTTGACTCCAATATATCCGCAAAGCATCTCGTCATCATATACGGAATAGTAACTATAATTCTGTTCTGTCAGTTGTCTAGTCATAGCGCTGTATGATTGAAATTTTTCAACCATGTAGTCTATCTGTCCTAAACTGATTATGTCAGTAAAGCATTCGTGCCAAATTTTGTCAGCAAGTTCAGCAATCTCTCTCAGTTCTGTGTCACTGCTGACTTTTTTTATTGTTACAGCCATTCTATCTCCTGTTATAAATAAAGAAGAATAAAGATATATCTCTATTCTTCTTTATATGTCATTATTCTTCGTCAGGCATTTCCCAGTTATGGAAAACATTCTGAACGTCGTCGTTTTCTTCAAGATGTTCAAGAAGAAGGTTCATCTTCTTGATATGATCTTCGTCTGTAAGAGTTGTATATGTAGAAGGAATCATTTCAGACTCAGCAGAAATAACATTGTAACCCTTTTCTGTAAGGCCCTCTCTGAGAGCGTGTACATTTTCTGGAGCACATTCAATTTCAACTGTCTCATCGTTGATATCAAGATCATCGCCGCCAAACTCGAATACATCCTCCATTACCTTATCCTCATCAAGGCCTGTATTCTCAAGGATAACTATACCCTTATTGGTAAACATAAATGATACACAACCGATAGTTCCGAGGTTTCCGCCAAACTTATCGAAATAGTGACGCACTTCACCTGCTGTACGGTTTCTGTTATCCGTAAGGCACTCAACAATAACTGCTACACCATTAGGACCATATCCCTCATATGTGATGTTCTCGTAATTGTTCTTGTCGCCGTCGCCTGCTGCTTTCTTGATGATACGGTCAATATTGTCGTTAGGTACATTGTTGGCCTTTGCCTTTGCGATAAGATCACGAAGCTTTGCATTATTATTTGGATCAGGACCGCCTTCCTTTACGACTACTGTAATTTCACGACCAATCTTTGTAAAGATCTTACCCTTAGCAGCATCAGTAGCTTCTTTTTTACGTTTGATATTATTCCATTTTGAATGACCTGACATAGTTTTACACTCCTATCTGTTCATTATTATTAAGTTCTGAATTTATAATAAATCCAAACAGTTCACTGAGACGTTTATTCTCACCAGTGATAAATAGATACCCAAATAAGCACTCAAGTGCTGTAGCCCTGCGATATTCTGCAGCGTCTGCATGCTTAGGTACTGTATTTCCCGTAGCGTTTCTGCCCCTTTTGAGTACAGCAAGTTCACGTTCCGTGAGCTTTTCGCAAATTATATCGTATGCTTTGGACTGAAATTCAGCACATACAAGCTTTATCTTTGCTGAATGGAGCTTAGCAACAGGCATATTCGCCTTTAAAAGAAGATACTCCCTTATCATGGTATCGTAAACACTATCACCGAGAAAAGCAAGCGTCAGAGGACTGTATGAATATGCTTCACGCTCAGTTAATTTTTCCATACACATATCAGTTTACAAAGTCGAATTCGAAGCCCTCAAGACTTACAGTGTCGCCTTCCTGAATTCCCATTTCCTCAAGCTTAGCAATAATACCGCTGTTGATAAGCACACGCTGGAAATATTGAAGTGATGAGTAATCATCAGGATCAACGGTACGCATGATAGGCTGTATCCACGGTGCATCAACAAAGTAAACACCATCCTCAACAGTGACTTCAAACTTCTTGTCAACTCCGAGCATTTCGTCAAGCTCAGCCTGTGGTATAGGCTCTGCCTCAAACTCACGTATTGGAGGAAGAGTATCAAGCACCTCTGAAACCTTATTGATAAGTTCAGCAGTCCCCTGCGTAGTAGCAGCTGATATGCAGAAAAATGGAATTCCCTTATCCTCTATGTACTTTCTGAACTTTTCTATCTGTTCCTCGCTGGCCATATCTGTCTTATTTGCCGCAACTATCTGCGGACGTTCTGCAAGGTCCTCATTAAACTTAGCAAGCTCAGCATTTATAACCTCAAAGTCCTCACAGGGATCACGTCCTTCAACGCCAGAAACGTCGACAACATGAACAATAAGGCGACATCTCTCAACGTGTCTGAGAAACTCGTGACCGAGTCCGACACCATCACCTGCACCTTCGATAAGGCCAGGAATATCAGCCATTACAAATGATTTTTCATCGTCAACCCTTACTACACCAAGCACAGGAGTAAGAGTAGTAAAATGATAATTAGCTATTTTGGGCTTAGCAGCACTGACAACGGAAATAAGTGTAGACTTTCCAACATTCGGATATCCTACAAGTCCGACATCCGCAAGTAATTTGAGCTCAAGAGTTACCTCAAATTCCTCTCCTGGATAACCCGGCTTTGCAAATTTCGGAATCTGACGAGTAGAAGTAGCAAAATGAACATTTCCTTTACCACCCTGACCGCCCTTAGCCAGTACTTTCGGCTCATCCGAGGACATATCAGCCATTATTCTTCCGCTTTTTGCATCACGAATGACCGTACCTCTCGGAACTTTTATAATCAGCGGTGGAGCACTCTTTCCAGTACAGTTTCTGCTGCTTCCGTTTTCTCCGCGCTCTGCCACGTACTTTCTTTTATATCTAAAATCAATAAGAGTCGAGAAATTATCATCGACCTGAAAAACCACATCTCCGCCGCGTCCGCCGTCGCCACCGTCGGGACCGCCTGCCGCTACATACTTTTCTCGGTGAAAGGACACCGCTCCGTCGCCGCCGTCGCCAGCTTTGATCTTTATTTTCGCCTGATCAACGAACATTTCCGACCTCCGTTTCTAAAGAAAAATCCCAAGCAAATGCTCGGGATTTATTTACACGTTATGGCTGTTACTGCTCAATCTCGTAAACAGAAACCTTCTTACGATCACGACCGTAACGCTCAAACTTAACCTTACCGCTAACTGTTGCGAATAATGTATCATCTGAACCTATACCAACACCGTTACCGGGATGGATATGTGTACCTCTCTGACGAACGATGATGTTGCCTGCCTTAACGAACTGACCGTCTGCTCTCTTGACGCCAAGTCTCTTAGCCTCAGAATCACGTCCGTTCTTTGTAGAACCAACACCCTTCTTATGAGCGAAGAACTGAATGCTAACCTTAATCATTATTTACACCTCCGAAAATGAGATTTTGATTGTTTCCGGATATTCATCACGTATCATTTCAAGTTGCTGTACAAGCATACCTACAACTGCTTCAACTCTTTCATCAGTATTATTGGCAATACAAAGCATAACATTATCCTCTGCACTGACATTTGCACTGATAAGAAAACCATCAGTTATGATATTTGCTGCAAGCATACACGCTGAAGTAACAGCAGCACAGACAATATCATGTCCACTTTCTGCATATCCTGCGTGACCTGTTACGCGAAATCCTCGGAATTGATTTTTTGACTTGTAAATCTCAGCTCGGATCATGCCTTGATAGCTTCGATCTTAACCTGAGTATAAGGCTGTCTGTGACCCTGCTTCTTCTTCTCGCCCTTCTTAGGCTTGTAAGTGAAAACAGTAATCTTCTTAGCCTTGCCGTTCTTAAGAACCTTTGCGCTTACTGCTGCACCGTCAACATAAGGTGTTCCGATCTTAAGACCATCGTCTGCTCCAAGAGCAACGACCTTATCAAAAGTAACTGTCTCATCAGCCTCTGCTGCGAGCTTCTCAATGAAGATGATATCTCCCTCGTTTACCTGATACTGCTTTCCGCCGGTTTCGATAACTGCGTACATATTGTGGCACCTGCCTTTTCAATAAACTCGCTGTTACAGGCGTGTGAACGCACAACTTTAAAGCCTGTTTACAAGCGGCAATAATATTTTATCACAAACATCTGCCTTTGTCAAGCATTTTTTGCAATATTTCAAAAAAACTTCCCCTGCTTCACTGACCCGCCCCCTGTCAAGTAGACAGTGGAAAAAACAAAAATATTCTATTTAGTTACCAAAAGCAGTCTGTGCAATTTGTGCAGGCTGCTTTGTTGTTAGCAGTAACTGGCAAGCACCTTTTGGAGTGAGGAGCGTAGCGACGAACGGAGAAAGGTGCTTGCCGCGGCGCCCGCCCACCAGTCATGCCACAGGATATGCTTCATGATATTCCATTGGCGTCATACAGCTCAGCCTGATCTGATACCGCTTTGTGTTGTAGTAGCTAATGTATTCTTCTATCGCCGAGATCAGCTCTTCCTTGCCTGTGAATTTACGCAGATAATACATCTCGGATTTCAGGATTCCCCACCAGCCCTCCATCGGTCCGTTATCAATGCAGCGCCCAACTCTGGACATACTTTGCAGCATTCCTGCATCTACAAGCTTCTGGTGGAATGTTTTATTGGTATACTGAAATCCTCGGTCACTGTGGAAGATAGGGTGAGCATCTGGATTGTGTGATTTTGCTTCATCAAATGTAGAATAAACAAGCTCGTTGTTATTGCTATCTCCAATCTTGTATGCTACGATACGTCTGTCATAAAGGTCGAGGATCGCACTCAGGTACAGCTTCTTAATGACTGTTCCGTCGTAATATTTGAACTCTGTCACATCGGTGAGCCATTTCTCATTCGGTTTCTCTGCGTGAAAATCTCTGTTCAGAATATTCTCTGCTGTGATCTGCGGTGTTGACTGAATATATGTATGCTTCTTGATACGGGTCACAGACTTCAAATGAAGAATATTCATAAGCCTGCAGATCCGCTTTTTGTTGTAATGTACATTATGTTCCCGGTTAATTACAACTGTCATTTGCCGATATCCTAAAATCCCGTTTCGTTCCTCATAGTGCTGTTTGATCCATTCTGTAAGCTGTTCATTGACCAGCTGTCTATGGCTTGGTGCCCTATGCAGCCATTTGTAGTAAGCAGAACGTGCGATGTGAATAGCAGCACAGAGCTTTTGAATCGGATAATGCTCAGCTTCATTCATGTATTTTATCGCATAATATTTTGCTTCGTTCCTTTCTCCGCTTACCAATCGCCTCCTTCCAATTCTATTAATTTTTTTACTAGTTTGAGCTCCATTTCCTTATCCTTGAGCTTTGCCTGCAATATCTTGTTTTCCATACGTAGTCTGTCTGCTTCAGTAAGTTCATCTTCCGGTTTTGCCTTGCCTCTGCGATCTATGAGGCCATCTATGCCCTTTTCTTCATATTTTCTGACCCACAAATAGATCTGCTGATAAGATACTCCGTATTTCTCCATTGTAAGTCCATAATCCTTGCCGTTCTCGATGCAGAATGCTACGATCTCTATGCGCTCTTCCTGTGTTGTTTTCCTGCCTTTGTTCATGGTAATTCCTCTTTCTGAGCGTCTACGATCCCTAAAGTCTTTACCATTATTATAGCACTTTATCCACTGAATGAGAAGATTATTATTGGTAATATGATATTTTTTACATATATCCAATTGACTTCCTTTTCCTGCCAGATATTCCTGAACTGCTGCCAATTTTGTTTCAACTGTATATTTTCTATTTACAGGTCGTATTTTTATTGATTCTATTCCTTCTGTCTGGGCACGGCCAACAAGCACGCGTAATAGTTTGTGATCTACCCCATATTTCCTTGCAATCGAACGATAGCTACCTTCTCCATTTAGGTATTCTTGCACCGCCGAAATCCGTTCTTCATCCGTTAGTTTACTTCGTCTTGACATAAAATAACCCCCTTAGAGTTTTCACACTTTTGTTTTTTCGTGTGTCTACTCTAGGGGGATTATATCACACAACAGGGGAAGTTGTATTATTTTTTTACCAGACCCTGTAACCTTCATGACCTATCTTATATGAAGTTCCTGGAACATAGAGGTCCTCTGGCTTGAGTTCCTTGCCTGCCTCCTTAGCAGCATCCATCGCTTTTTTGAGTTCTCTGAATGCAACACTGTTCATAACGATACGTGAAACTTTCTCCTGATCAGGTCTTGTACTGAGATACTCAAGTATTGACTGCTGTAGATAGAAGTATGTACGAAGCTGTGTTTTCTTAAACTCAATGTTCTGCTGCTCTTCACCTTCGCCCTCAATCAGGAAGAGACTATCGCCTTCGCGATATCCAAGCGTGAGTTTCGCAAATATTTCGGGAATAAATACTCTTATCTCAGCGGCAAGATTCTTATCACCTTCTACAAGCTCCTCTAGCTTTTCGCACATAGCCACATACTCTTCGTGGTTATTGATATTTTCCATCATTTTGATAGTTTCTCTTGAAGCATTCATAACGAGTTCCTTCTCGAAAGGACACTGATCATCCTCACGCTGTACAAAAATAGCGTACTGCTTCTCTGATACAAATGTCTCCTCTGCATCCATCTGTTTCTCAACGTACTCCTCGAAATACTTTGGAAGCTCAACACATACAGAACCATTCACGCGGACCTCTATTATCTTCTTCTCCTTGAACTTTGCAAGATATACTCTAAGCCAGTAATACTTCTTAGAGCCAAGATACTTCGGTATCTCGTTCTTTATGAAGTTCATGAGAAGCGTCGGAGGCTTATTCTTTACTCCTATTCTTACTACAGACTGACAGTACATATCAAAATCGTAGTGTTGTCTTAAGAAATCTACAGGGATATGGATAGGATTCTTCTTTGTCATTGACTGATCGAGAGGATGCCATACTCCTCCGTGGAATATCTCTACAGACATATTTGCAGCTTCTTCATCAGTCTTGCCCTGTGCATCAACAGGCTCGATAAGAGGCTCATCAAAGTCATCGTGCTTAACAATAAAGATAACCTGAAGTATCTTAATATCATCAGCTTCATCTACTCTGCCAATCTGAACGTCGATAGTAAAGCCATGTGGCATGATAACACAGTCATCATAAAGCGTTCCGTTAAGTTTTGCATTAAGAGCATCAAGAACTAGCTTCTTTACTTCGGCTCTCGGATCAGCAGCTACTGTAGCTGCTGCCTCTTCTGTCTGATTGTTCTTCTTTTTAAAAAGTCCCATGTTCTATTCTCCTTAAAATATAATAGGTTATATCAATATATGCTTTGCATAATATTAAACAGTAAATTTAACGGCTGCCCAGCCTTCTCGTACTTCAGGTTCAGGCTCCTTGAAGCCTGCAGCAAGCAGTACATCGATAACTTCGTCCATACGCTCCTCAATGATACCTGAAACAATAAGGATTCCTCCGCTTCTAAGATATCTGCGGAAGCTATCCTTCATAGCTATGAGTACATCTGCAACGATATTTGCAGCAATTATGTCGTACTTGTCATCAATCTCGTCCGCAAGCTTTTCATCTGTAAGTATATTTCCGAAATAAGTCTTGTATTTATCATCAGAAATATGATTTTTAATGGCATTTTCCTTTGCAGTAGCAGCTGCATTTTCCTCAATATCAACAGCTACAGCGCTACCTGCTCCTAGAAGCATAGCTCCTATAGATAGTATTCCGCTTCCGCAGCCCATATCAAGAAGCTTTTCTCCTTTTGTCAGATACTTTTCAAGGACTTCAAGGCAAAGTCTTGTAGTGTGATGCTTACCTGTACCGAAACTCGACGCAGGATCTATCTCTAGGATAATTCTGCCGTCAGAGTTGTCATATTCTTCCCATGAAGGCTTTATAACAAGCTTTTCGCCTACCTTGAAGGGTTTAAAGTACTGTTTCCAGTTATTAGCCCAGTCCTCCTCACGTATATTTGACATCTCAGCTTCAAGACGTCCATAAATACCTTCAGTGTCAGCAGCTTTCATCTCTGCCAGCATTGATTTAATGGCAATAAGCATTTCGGCTCCCTGACCGTTTGTTGGGATATATACAGTAATACAGGTTTCGCATTCGGAAAGCCCCATAAGGTCGTCGTCTATATAGTCCCATTGACCGTTCTTGTTTTCAAGGAACTCTTTGAAATCCTCAGCATCCTTTATGGAAAATCCTTTAATTCCTATGTCGCCAAGCTTTGAACATAAAAGCTCAATGCCCTCTGTAGTAGTGTAAATATTGACTTCTGTCCATTCCATGTAAATTTGTTCTCCTTAATTGCAGACGTGCATTAGAAACATTAACACGTCCGTATTATCGACAGTTCCATCGCCGTTAATATCAGCAGCGACAATCTCATTTCGGGTAAGCACCGAAACTCCTTCAGGCAGCCTGTCGAGACTGCTAAGATATTCATTTAATATTGCAAGATCATATTCATCAGCTGATCCGTCATTGTTGATATCTCCTGCAATAAGCTCCTGTACATCTCCAGTGAACTCAAATTCTGTCAGATCTATCCAGTATTTCGAGCCGTTGATCACAACTTCACCGAAACCATTATCAATATCTGTAACATCAACTATATTTCCTTTTTCAAGGAAAATATCATTATTGCTTCCGGTATTCGGCTCAAAATATACCTTTGAAATAATCTCTTTGCAGCAATACTCGCCAGTCAGCTTTATATCAGGTGCAGGTTGAGTAGTAGCCTTTTCGCACATAGTCGTTGTGGTTGTTGTAGTTACCGAAATCTCAGATAAAACTGTTGTTGTTACAATATCGTCAGACGGCACTGAATCAGCTTCGTCATTGCACTTCTTTGAGCTGACCTCATAAAGCGGAGTAAAGCCATTATAGGGTTCTTTTCCCTTAAGAGTCTGATAAATGGTTATGTTCTCATTTGGGTAAGCTTCAAACATGAGTATCTCGTCATTTGCAGGATCAGCCATGTACACGTCGTCGCCTATAACACCATCTATGTAGACCCAGTGTCCACCGACGTTACATATCACATAACTTCCCTCATCAAGTAGCTTTTTGATTTCAGCTGCCTTTCCACTCTGCTCATCCGACGTAAATTTGAGATTTATAGAGGAAATACTTATCTCGTTCACGACACTATTTACAGAGCTCCATGAAGCAAGTCCTCCCCACTGGTTAAATGCATTGATTTCATTGAGAGCCTTTGAAAATACTCCAGGGTCAAAAGAATCCGTGTCTCTGGCGCCAGAAGCTACAGCCACCATTGCTATGGATGTCATATAACATCCCGACTGTCTAATCGTTGAGCCACCTATAGAATAGCTCCCCCAACGCTCGTCATTCTGTCGCCACAAGCGGAAGTCCTCGGCAGCACTTGCTGTCGTCTGCGGGCGGTATCCCCCTACCAGCACTGCGATAATGGTAAAAAATGCAAGCAGGATACCTGTTATTCCTTTTACTTTTCGCATATGTAACCTCCGTTCTCATGTCATCGGTTCGTTATGCGTCTCCTTTTTCTAGATTCTCTGAATGCATCATATGCTGATATGTACTCACTCAGAGCTCTTTCTTTCTCTTGGACATTTACATTTTCGCCACCATATTCCGATCTGTCAAACAGCTCTGCAGTATATGATATATCTACGCCTGTGCTTTCATGTACGAAAGTACTTACTTCTCTGGAAGTATAGGCTTCGTCAATATCATAAACCTTGCAAATCCTGTGAACGATAGCCTTTACAACATCGGCTGGCTGACGTTTTTTGCTCCTTAAGACGAAATATTTGTGTGAAAGCCATGGATAAATAAATGCAAGCAACAATGCAATAAGAGAGCCAACAAGCATAATCATGCCCGCTCTTGATAGTAAGTCAGTAGATGAAGTCTGCTTTTTAGTTATTATATCGTCAGCAACAGTCGGCTCAAAACTAAGCCAACCGTACCCCTTAAGGTATAGTTCAGGAAAACCGTGAGAGTCCTGTAGGCTGATTCCAAAAGTCGTATTCGGCATATTACTTCTATCTAACCTGCTTGACATATTATATCCCTCACAGTACCTTGCAGGTATGCCTGCTGCTCTTGCAAGCAGCACCATAGAAGTAGCATACTCATAACAAACGCCTGTTTTGGTTACAAACATGAAATCCTCTGCATTTTTACCAGTAGTATCATATGTCAGATCGTAGATATAATCATTATTGTAAAAATACGACTCCAATGCAAGAGCTTTATCATATTCAGACTCACAGCCTTTAGTTATATCATCAGAAAGGTCCTTAATGCGCTTTCTGTTGCCATAATCAAGAAGATACTCAAGATATGCATCATAACATTCGTAATCCACTTCAAAGTAATTGTACAAACGAACTTGGTCGGGATCACTGTCTGGGCCTAACTCTCGACTTAACACCTCGTATGTATCATTGAGGAGCTGTTTATAGTCAAATGTATTTAAATGATCTATAAATTCACGGTTTGTTGGGCTGTAAAAAAATGTATTGGCACTATAATCGAACTCAAATCTGGCATTTGAAGGAAATTGAGTATTAACAGAGTAAACTGTGCCACCGAGCAATCTTGCAGTCTTATTCTGCACAGAGCAGTCTGTCATAGTTATGGCGCCCTGAGGCACCGGAGCCATGTCTGTACCCTGAGGAAGTCCAATAAGTCCGTTCATAAGGTAGAATACCGCATGATTCACCTTAGGTTCAGCAAGACCTTGATTGAGATACCCGGTCAGGCCATATTTACTTGCGAAATTCTCGTCAAGCTTTGCTGCTTCAAGAAAAGCATCGGCAAGCCCCATCTTAGAACCTATATCAAAAGGAGTTCCTTTTGATGTATTATAATAATGATCATCTAAATCCTGGATATTCCATTCATCCTTCTCAAAATTGTAAGTAGAACGTGTGGCAGTCTTTATACGAAGAGGCTCTTTAGCTACTACTTCATATACAAGACGGTTCCTTGATCTATCCCTGAACTGGTCTCCATTGGAGATATTTCGGAAAACATTTAGCATAGCATCCAGTCGGGTAGTAAGTTCTTCTGCAGAAATGAGATTTTCGAGGATAGTTCTGTCAGCTTCAACAACCGGCTTAGGAATTATAGCTGAAATAACAGCAAATATCGCCGCGTAGACTGCAATAGTCCTCCATGATTGGCGCCGTCCAACAAATACTGTTTTTTCATCATCCTTAAGCTGACGATAATATACCATGAGCAGTACATATCCAACTGAAAGAAGTATTATGTAAATGGTAGGCATTTTTTCATATTCCTTGCCATAGATAGCAAAAGGAATAATGAATATAAGAAAATTCATAAATATCCTGTATCTTACTTTTGTAAAGTAATAGATAACAGAAGCCATGAACAACAAAAACAGCAGATAAAAAGCAAACGCATACCATTTATTGTAGTTCATTGAGTCCTGCGGTGTAAGGAACCAAAGTCCCCATGTAATAGGATAGTTTACGCCACCCTTGTTTATAACTCCACGTACCCCTACACCTATAAGCATCGATACAGCCATATAAGCTAAGCTTCCAAGAAGATGATGCTTTTGCATGAAATCGAATACTCTGAAAAGCAGCCAGCCTGCTACAAGAGTAACAGCTCCCCATCGCAACGAATAAAACGCTGCGTGGATATCTGATTCTTCCCAATCGCTGTAGTGATACATAAGAGCCGCCATTATAAGGGCTGTATACCACAAAACAGGATCAATGATAGTCGAAAGGCAAAATTCCTTCAGACTTGTTTTTTTATTATTGATCTCATTCATCATTTATACCATTATAAAGTTATTATCCTCATCAAGATACCACAGCGGTGCTGAGGTTGAATTTATAGAAGCAACCGATAGTCCGATAATACTAATACTATCCGGATCCTCAACAAAATCAGTAAGTGCAGAAAATCCTGCTCCAGCATCGGTAGTTGCTATTACACAAGCGCATACTTTACTTCCAACCTGACTAATATCCACTCTAGTATCAGGAACAACCTTTACTGCTAGAACTTTCAGCAGAAGCTGATCAGGATAATCAGGATTATCAACGCTTTCGCAAACAGTTGTACCGTCAGCTGAACGATAAACGAAATTACAGGCTATTCCCTGTTTTATAAGCAGATTTAATAGTCCGAACATCGCTCGTAGAATTTGCTCTTCACCTCTTACGGCATTCACTGCAGGAACATTGCTTCTGCGGAAAAGATCAAGGACAAGTACTGGCTGTACAGAAGCAGCAGCCTCATCAAGTCGCACCATAAGTTTTTGTTTCTTGGATGAAAGCTTCCAATTTATGCGCTTGAGAGGATCACCATGAGAATATTCACGATGCTCATATCCTGGCGAAGTATTCGCAGAATACATCATAGCCGTATCGTTTTCCTCGTCCTCGTCACTAGTAAGCACAACATTTGCTATAGAACGGAAAAGCTGTGAAGAAGCCTTTATTTCAGGTATCTGTGGAATAACTCCAACAGAAACAGGCTGCGGAAGAGGCGTAAGAATAGTGGTTTTCATAAAACCAAGAAAGCCGCAGGAATATACTGCTTTAATGCCAACTTCACCATTTCCTCCAATTACCGCTTTAAGATCAAATGTGAAGCTCTTTTTCTCCTCGCTGAGCATTGTCAGTTTTCGATTCTTAATGTCCTGACCAAAAATCTCCGTTGCATAAGGACATATTTCTATTATCCCAAAGGGGAAAGCACCATTTTTACGTATATTTACAGTAACAGTGAGAGTACTTCCCTTAGGGACATAAGCGTCACAGGTAAAAGCTACCTTTACTCTTTTTCTTGCATAAAGCATGAAGAAAAGGGACACAAGCGGTGCAAACGCAACAAACGCAAGCAGGATTATTCCCATTTCACCATCAACATAGAAAGTAAATATGTAAACAAGAAACGCAACGGCTATTACGCTTATGATACTTTTAATAAATTTAATCATCTTGCCATTGAAGGTACAGGACAAGTCCTGAGAAGGCTCTCAATGTAAGCCTCTCCTGTTCCAAATGCAGTTTTACCCTGAGGAGAAAGGATAATCCTGTGTGCAAGAACAGAAACAGCCGCATATTTCACATCATCGGGAGTAACATACTGCCTATCATAAATGTAAGCAAATGCTTTTGCAGCTTTGAAAAGCGCAATGCTTCCACGTGGACTGATGCCAAGAACTGTATTTCTGTCCGAACGAGTCGAAGAAACTAGATTTACTATGTATTCCTTAACCTGATCTGTGACTCTAATATTCTTTACCTCGTCCTGCATAGTAATAATATCATTTACGTGCATTACAGGCTCAGTAATGTTAGTAATAGGATTATACTTTTCAACCCTTTCAAGTATCTCCATTTCTTCTTCAAGAGATGGATATCCCATTGAAAGTTTCATGAAGAAGCGGTCCATCTGTGCCTCTGGCAAATGGAAAGTACCATAAGTTTCTACAGGATTCTGAGTAGCCATTACAAGGAAAGGCTTTGGAAGCTTGTGAGTAACTCCATCAAGACTTATCTGACGTTCCTCCATAGCTTCAAGTAGTGCCGACTGTACCTTCGGCGAAGCACGGTTTATTTCATCTGCGAGGAGAAAATTACACATTACCGCACCATCACGGTAAACAAATTCTCCCTGTGAAGAATCAAGCATAGTAAAGCCTGCGATATCGGAAGGCATTATATCTGGAGTAAGCTGGATACGATTGAATTTTCCACCTATTGAACGTGAAAGAGCTGTAATAAGCTGTGTTTTACCCACACCTGGAACGTCCTCAAGCAAAACGTGTCCTTCACAAAGGAGAGCTGCAATCAGCTTGATAACAGTATCTTTTTTTCCGACTATTACTTTGCCTACAGTTCCTGCGAGCTTACTTATATTTGCATTCATATATTTTACCTCATTTTCGAATTATATATCCAGTTAAATCTATTATATCATATTTTATCATTGACTTCAAGTGAAAACCCTACGAAAATAGGCCTGCATTATTGTTACATTCCACAATAAAGCAAGCCTATTTTTGTTGAATATTTATCCATTTAATCGTTATTGGTGTCCATTTAACGCTAAAAGCAAGCAAAATTACACATTAATAATAGCCTTTGTTCCTTTTATGGCTTTTAACCCCTATCAATATAAGAACAACAAGAGCCACTCCGCTTATGAAAGTTACAAAAATGGATTTTCTGCTGACAGGAGCATCAAATATCAAAAGAGATGTAATCTCACTGTCATCAAAGCCGCAATTTCTGGCAGCTTTTTTAAGCTCTGTAACATCATATTCATCAAATGATTTAGGCGAAACACGTCCTTCAATATAAAAAGTTTCAGGCATAATATTCGTCTTACCGCTCATATATTCATCCCAATGATTACATAAATCATCAAGCTTTTCTTTTTTAGCCTCGTCACTTGTATAATATGAATATATATGGTAATTATAAGGCTTGTAACTGTCATCAGACCTCATTTTTTCTAGATCATCGTGACTTGCATTATCAAGTAAATAATAGTTCAGATAATTGTATTGTTTTCTCCGTTCAGCTCTTGAACTAATTGAAACTTTCTGCACTCTGTACATACAGAATACACGTCCAGTCTCACCCTTTATAGCCCTCTGCTCATTGCAGAATCTCAAATCATCATTACTTACGTTATATGGATTGCCTTTGAAATAAATGGATGATTCCATAATTCCCAAAGCAAATATCCCCAAAGCAGCCATTAAAGCTATCAAAAATATAGTTCTTTTAGGATTATTAGACAACATAATTAGTTTTAACTCCAAAAAAACAGCGGCAATATAACATGCCGCTGTTTAAAAATTCGTTATTACTTGATCATCTTAGCGATTTCGTCAGCAAAATTCTCTTCCTTCTTCTCAACGCCTTCACCGCGCTCGTAACGAACTACGTCTACGACCTTGATTGAACCACCGAGCTTCTTTGCCTCAGCATCAACATAACCCTGAACTGAAAGCTTGTCATCCTTAACGAATGCCTGCTCAAGGAGACAGTTCTCTGTGTAATACTTGCCAACCTTACCCTCAACGATCTTTGCACGAACCTGCTCAGGCTTTGAAGCCATCTTAGGATCCTCAGCCATCTGAGCCATCATGATTTCCTTCTCCTTCTCAAGTACCTCAGCAGGAACCTGCTCACGGCAAAGGTATGCAGCGTTAAGAGCAGCAGACTGCATAGCAACGTCCTTACCAATAACTGCTACCTGATCAGCAGAAAGATCTGTATCCATCTTTACGAGAACACCGATGCTTCCACCATTGTGAATATATGAAGCAAGCTTGCCCTCGAGTCTTACGAAACGACGAATAACAATATTCTCACGAATCTTCATACCTGCAAGCTCAGTTAGGGTCTCGCCTACTGTACCATTACCACCGCTAATAGGCATTTCCTTGAGAGCCTCAACGTCAGCAGGATTCTTTTCAATTATTGTCTTAGCTACATTAGCAACGAAATTTCTGATATCATCTGTATTTGCAGCGAAGTCTGTCTCTGTATTAACTTCGAGGAGAACGCCAACGTTACCCTCAACAACAGCTGTAACAACGCCCTCTGCAGCAGCTCTGCCGCTCTTCTTAGCCTGTGTAGCCAGTCCTTTTTCTCTGAGGAACTCAATAGCCTTATCCATATCGCCATCGTTCTCTTCGAGAGCCTTTTTACAGTCCATCATACCAACGCCTGTGGACTTCATAAGATCTTTAATTTCTGCAACGGAAACCTTTCCCATTGTGATTACCTCCTATATATTTAGTAAATTCGCAAAAACCCGAATGGTTAGTTCGGGTTTTTGATTGTTTTCAATGTTTTATGATTATTCAGCGTCAGCCTCAGCAGACTCAGCTTCCTCAGCAGGAGCCTCTGCAGGAGTTGCGTCATCACCCTGTCTGCCTTCAATAACAGCATTAGCAACTGTGCCAGCAATAAGCTTAACAGCTCTGATAGCATCATCGTTGCCAGGGATAACGTAGTCAACTTCATCAGGATCGCAGTTTGTATCAACAATAGCAACGATCGGGATGTTGAGCTTCTTAGCCTCAGCTACAGCAATCTTTTCCTTACGTGGATCAACGATAAAGAGAGCTGATGGAAGCTTTTTCATTGTCTTGATACCACCGAGGAACTTTTCAAGTTTCTCTATTTCAAGGTTGAGCTTAACAACTTCCTTCTTAGGGAGAAGAGCAAATGTACCATCCTCTTCCATAGCGTGAAGCTGCTCAAGTCTCTTGATTCTTGTCTGGATTGTCTTGAAGTTTGTAAGCATACCACCGAGCCATCTAGCATTTACATAGTGTGCACCAGCTCTTGTAGCTTCTTCCTTAACAGAATCACCAGCCTGCTTCTTTGTACCTACGAAAAGAACTTCTCCGCCCTGTGCTGCAATGTCACGAACGAACATATAAGCTTCTTCGAGCTTCTTAACTGTCTTCTGAAGGTCAATAATGTAGATTCCGTTTCTTTCTGTGAAAATGTACTGAGCCATTTTCGGGTTCCATCTTCTTGTCTGATGTCCGAAATGAACACCTGCTTCAAGAAGCTGCTTCATTGATACTACTCCCATGGTGTAGTCCTCCTTAAAATTGGTTATAATTAATCCTCCGCCATACTTAACTCAGCAGCAACACAAAATCTGTGCACCAACCACTGAAAATATTGGCGTGTGAATTGCCTTAATATTATATCATTTCTCAACAATTATTTCAAGTATTTTTTCAATGTCTATTTTAACAAACTTAAAACACCGTTTCCGCTTCTTTTTGTAAAATTCGACTCGTATTTTGTTACTGAACGCTCAATCAGAACAACTTCCTTGCCTATTACCTTAATATCTTCACAGGAAATAACAATATCACTATCGCGGCCAAACAAACCGAAAAATCTTGTGTCTCCATATATTATTAGTGACCTTACGTGTCCACTATCAGTGTCTATTTCAATATCATCAATAAATCCAAGCCTATCGCCCGAAACTATATCAATAACTTCCTTTCTGCAAAGCTCATCAAATCCAAGAAGCATAACCAGCACCCCTGCATGATTATATGCTAAAGCTCAACATATAATGAGTTTTTCGTCTTTGGCAGAAAAATGCAGCAGCTCACAATAAAGCTGCCGCATTTCTATCATTCATTATCGTCATCTTCATCCTGGTCGCTGTCAGCGCCCTTTTTCTTTGCAAATACAGCAGTACCCATTGCAAGAAGGACAGCTGCGCCGATTATAGCAAAAAGAACTCCTTTAGGGAAATTATCGCCCGTCTGAGGAACATTTGCTGACATTAGCATTAAAGATTCGTACATTATCAAGTCCTCCATAATCAATTATTATTAAGTATTTTATCACAGCGGAAAAGATTTGTCAAATATCTGTTATACGTAAGAGGAATCAGAACCTGAAATCACGCTCTCCTCCATTCTTTATATTATCTAAATACTCTATTGCGCGCTGACGTCTCTTTTCATCAGGAACATTCTGTATTTCACGTGCTATAAGCGCTTCTCCGACTGCCTTTGTTTCAGGAGAAGCATAGTCAGATAAGTATTCCTGTAATGTCATAAGAGCATTCGGATGGCAGCAGTTTTGTATCTGACCTACCTTGCAAAGAGCCATAAAACGATCGCCTGTACGTCCCTCACGATAGCAGGCTGTACAAAATGATGGAATATATCCACCGTCCATTAGCCACTTTACAACTTCATCGAGTGAACGCTGATCTGAAACATCAAACTGTTCTGTATCATGAGGTCTTTCCTCAGCTGAATAACCTGCGTAACCGCCGACAGATGTTCTTGAACCGCCTGATATCTGTGAAACTCCGAGTCCAAGAACCTTTTCACGACACGCTTCGCTCTCACGGGTCGAAATAATCATTCCTGTGTAAGGAACAGCTATTCTTATACATGCAACAAGCTTAGCAAAGGTATCATCGTCGATTCCGTTATCAAACACGCTCGGATCAATATCAGAAGCTCTTCTTATACGAGGAACACTTATTGTATGTGGTCCTACACCGTGTACAGCTTCAAGGTGCTCAGCGTGCATGAGAAGTCCCGCAAATTCATACTTGTACTTGTCAAGTCCGAAAAGTACACCGAGACCAACATCATCTATTCCCCCATCCATAGCTCTGTCCATAGCCTCAGTGTGGTATGCATAATTATGCTTTGGTCCTGCGGGATGTAACCTTTCATAGCTTTCCTTATGATAAGTCTCCTGGAAAAGGATATAAGTTCCTATACCTGCTTCCTTGAGCTTACGATAGTTTTCAACTGTAGTAGCTGCAATATTAACGTTTACACGACGAATAGCTCCATTTTTATGCTTAATAGAGTAGATCGTGTTGATACATTCCAGAATATACTCGATAGGATTATTTACAGGATCTTCGCCTGACTCTATAGCAAGACGTTTATGGCCCATATCCTGAAGCGCTATAACTTCCTGACGAACTTCTTCCTGAGTGAGCTTTTTACGAGGAATTTCCTTATTCTGCATATGATAAGGACAGTAAACGCACTTGTTTACACAATAGTTTGAAAGATAAAGAGGTGCAAACATTACTATTCTGTTTCCATAAAATGCCTGCTTTATTTCTTTGGCAAGGTCATACATCTTTTCAATCATTTCAGGGATATCACAGGCAAGAAGGACACTAGCTTCACGATGAGTAAGCCCAGCGCATTCAACTCCCCTGCCTGTTTTTTTGGGCTTTGCCTTCTCAAGTATCTGCTCTATAAGCTCACGGTTGTTCTTGTTCTGCTCAGCATACTCGAGCGTAGCAAGTATTTCTTCATCATTTATAAATTCTTCCGCTTTAAGCGACTTTACATCATACATATATATTTCCTCCAGATTTTATTTTGACTTACAAGTCATTTTTCCAACTTTCAGTTTAAAAACTGCTGTTTTTTCAAGGATATCTGACTCGTAGTTCCATTCGGCACTGCCTGTCGCCTGCATCATTATGCAGTTTAAAGCAGAAACCTTTTCATCTTTGTCATTTATGATAGAAAGCTTTCCGTTCCCGATAAGGCTTTGGAATTTAATAGAGTGGCCGCATCCTGTATCAGCTTCAATCAGTGAATATTCTCCATCAATCTCAAACCCTACATACGGTATTGACTTTGCGAGCTCATATTTTCTTCCTGCCTTAGCTCCATGGAAAAAGAAGATATACTCACCGTTGTCTGAAGAATAGCCGTAATTAACTGGAACTATATAAATCTCACCACAATCATAGAAACCTATGCGAATTACCTTCTCCTTAGCAATGAACTCCTCAATAGCCTTTTTATCGGTTATCTCTCTGTCTGCTCTTCTCATATTCCTCTCCAAATCATTATTTCTTTGAAATCGCAGCCTTTACGGAAACTCCCTGTATCTGGCCAAGTCTGCCAGTAAGACTGCTAATAACGTCAGGCTCAGCGTCCAAAGCAACAGATATAAGGGATATTCCTCTCTCTTTATAAGGTAGACCCATACGACCGATGATAATATCGCTATACTCGTGAAGAACGTTATTTACTTCAACTGAAGCGGATTGTTCATCGATGACAATTGCTGCTACAGCTATCCTTTTACTTTCCATTTCTCCTCCTTTATAGGCTGAAAAGCAGTCAATAAAAAAACCGCCCATTATGGACGGACAGAATAAGTGTATATCATTACTTAATCGCTCAACTGCTGTCCGATAACAGAGTTTTCACCCTGATGCCCGAAAACAATATTTTATTGAAGCCAAGACCGGAATAAATCCCGATCTCCGCTAAGATAATGATACCACATTGTTACATAATTGTCAATCTTTAAGCGTTAGCATCTGATAACAAATAGCGAGCCGCTCGTTTTTGTACAGCTTATACAATCGATAAGTTCAATTTTAAAAAAATTATATAATTTTTCAAAAATCACTGGACAAATCTTGATATTTGTGATATACTGATTTTAGATTTATATATGAGGTGATTATTAATGGGTTTATTCTCATTTTTCCAAGGCGGCGCTAAATATTTCGATAAAAAAATAGAGCCTAAATGCGATTACTGTATGTACGGTAAGAGAACAAAGGATGGAAACAGAGTCCTTTGTGAAAAAAGAGGCCTAGTTGAACAGAATTATTCATGCAAAGCTTTTATATATTCTCCTCTCAAGAGAATACCTGTAAAACAGCTCAGATTTGTTGGAAGTATTGCTGACGACGAACTGTTTATAGAGTCAAAAGGCGATATTGCTGAAAAGCAAGAAAGCGAAAAGAAAGCTGAAAAGAAGTCTGACACCAAGTCTAATGCTAAAAATGAGACTAAGCCTGCTACAAAGCCTGAGCCTGTTGAAAAAGAAGCTCCAGCTGAAACTGAAAAACAGGAAAACAAAGAGGCTGATTCAGCTACACAGTCTGCACCTCAGCCAGAAAACATTCAGACATCTCCAGATAAAGAACCTAATGACATCAAAGTTCCTGTTCAACCTGCACCTGCTGCTCCGGTAAATGCACCGAAGCCAATTACACCTTTACAGAATAATACTGGTGCTCCTATGAACGCTCAGAAGTTGAATGTTCCCATGCAGAATACTCCTGTTAATAATAATCCAGTTCAGCATAACGAAGCGCCAAGAGCATAACAATTAATAACTAAGTTGTATATGAGGAGTGAGATTTTTTCACTCCTCTATTTATTTTTTTCTTTATTTGCTTGACAAAGCTAAAGATATATTGTATAATATTTAATGTTGCAGATGTTTAACTCACTATAAGTCGAATTTTAAGATAAGGTGCTATTATGGAATTGGAAAAGGAATATAGCAAAAACAGGCTTTCTATCAAAAGATGCAACAGATGTTACAATATAATTGCAATATTCTATATTCTCGTTTTTGGTGTAAGAACTTTTCTAGATATATATTCATGTTTCCTTGGTGCTTCTCTTTTAATGCTTCTTATTGCTTTTACAAGTTTCGCTACACTTGCTACTGGCTTTTGTGGTGTATATTTGCACAAGAATATTTATCCGATTGTAGCACCTCTTATTGGATCACTGCGTGATACATTCGCTGGATCAGTTTTAGATTTAGTTATTCCTCTTTGCATTTTGTGTTCAGTTGTAAATATAATTGTAAATAAAAAGTATCACTGGCTCGAACAGCAGGATGGTTTTCCTTATTTTAACGAACGTTTTCGCGTTCAGGAAATTGACAATTCACAGTGGAATATTAAGGACCCATATACTCAGAATTATGAGGAACTGAAAAAGCAAGACAATAACAACGGTCAGATGGATGAACTCTGATTAATTAATGTTTACAGGTATGGTTATAATGACTTACGAACTTGATTTCATTTATACTAAGTCATTTGAACTATAAAATTGGCACTGTCGTCAGTTAATTCGACAGTAAATTTAATATGCGGGTGTGGTGAAACTGGCAGACACGCAAGATTTAGGTTCTTGTGCCGCAAGGTGTGCAGGTTCAAGTCCTGTCACCCGCACTTCAGATTTTTAGCCGCAGGGTTATTGCCCTGCGGCTATTATTATGGCTATACATATATCATAATGTCAGTGAAATTATTCGGAATAAAAAACGCCGTGCATGCACAGCGTTTCGATTCAGTAATTCAGTTGATCTGGCGTATATCCTTCGAGCACTGTGAGCATATCCGCCGCTACTTGCTTAGCGCCTTCAAGATCATGGAGGAGATAGTTTCCACACTCCTTACGCTCAGAGCCAGGTATCTTACCGCTGAAATTTGCAACAAAGCTGAAGCTGTCCTGCACAAGTTTAATCGCTTGCTCATACGATACTTTATCTCGAAGTATAAGATAAAAACCAGTCAGGCAGCCCATTGGTCCTACGTAGATGACATTATCAGAGTGCTCACTGTTTCTTGCATAAGTTGCGAAAAGATGCTCAAATGTATGAAGTGCGCCATTGGTGAGATAGTCACCGCCATTTGGCTTCTTCATGCGTATATCATAGGTCACTGCATCACCGTCGATTCGTGAGATATACATTCCTTTTTTTAGCTTGTCATGGTCAACAGTAAAACTTGCGATAGTTTTCATTATTTACTCCTTTGGCATTTTCTTTCTTATATTATTAAGGCGCTCCAGCGCATTTTCAAGAGTTTCGTTTTTCTTGGCGTAGTGGAAACGAATGTAGCGATTTTCTGGTTCTTTGAAGAAACTTGAACCAGGAACAGCGCCAACTCCCACATATTCCGCCAGCTTTTCGCAGAACACAAGGTCGCTCTTATAACCGAACTCCGATATATCAAGAAGTATATAGTAAGCTCCCTGCGGTACGGTATGCTCAATACCGATACGGTCAAGGCCATTAAGAAAAAGATTTCTCTTTTCGGTATACTTGTCCTGTAACCACTTGTAGTAGTCGTCACCGAAGCGAAGTCCTGTAACTGCAGCTTCCTGCAAAGGTGCAGCCGCTCCTACTGTGAGGAAGTCATGTACTTTCTTGACTGTGTCTATGATATGAGGCGGAGCTATAACATAACCCAGTCTCCAGCCTGTGATAGAATATGTCTTAGACAACGAAGAGCATGAGATAGTTCTCTCCCACATATCGGGAAGCGAAGCAAAATAAACGTGTTTGTGGGGAGCATAAACGATATGCTCATACACCTCATCGGTTATAACGAATGTGTCGTACTTTTTTGCTAGGTCAGCAATTATCTGCAATTCTTCAAGTGTAAACACCTTGCCGCATGGGTTGGAAGGATTACAGAGTATAAGAGCTTTCGGATGCTGCTTGAATGCAGCTTCAAGAACATCTGCGTCAAAGCTGAACTCAGGTGGTATAAGAGGTACATATATAGGCTCTGCTCCAGAGAGTATCGTATCTGCACCATAGTTCTCATAAAATGGCGAGAACACGATTACCTTATCACCCGGATTTGTAACACTCATCATTGCAGCCATCATAGCCTCTGTACTTCCGCAGGTGACTACTATTTCACCGTTGGGATCAATGTTTCTTCCCATAAGACGAGACTGCTTTTCAGCAAGAGCCTCACGAAAATTCTGAGCTCCCCATGTAATGGAATACTGGTGGAAGTCCTCACGTGTGACTTCTGCAAGACGATCAAGTATCTCCTTAGGCGGCTCAAAGTCAGGAAATCCCTGTGAGAGATTGACTGCACCGTATTTATTTGAAATTCTCGTCATACGTCTTATGACAGAATCGGTAAAAGTCTCTGTTCTGTTTGATAATTCTGGCATATTTTCCTCCTGTTACATAAATGAAGCGGGCGGATAACATCCGCCCCTACATATATCTTTTCTATTATACAACAATTAGATATTATAGTCAATATTTCTCTCGTCGATAACACGTCTCGACTTATGCTCTGAACGTGTGTTCAGTCCACCGTCAGGATGAACCACAACTCTTGCAGGCTTAACACCTGTACGAGCCTTGAGTGCTGCACTTACCTGCTCTGCAACCTCATCATCGGTCTTGGCATTGTCAGCCTTCTTTTCTATCTCTACTGCATACTTGCTTGTGAAATCCTGTTCAAAGATACGGATAAGGTATTCTCCTGTGATACCACTCTGCTCACGAATAACAGCTTCGATATCGCTTGGGAATACATTAACAGCGGAAACAATGAACATATCATCCTTTCTGCCAAGGATACTGATCCTGCCGTGAGTACGTCCGCAGCGGCACTTTGTAGTGTCAATACGACCGATATCACCTGTCTTGAATCTTATAAGGGGACGAGCATGCTTGCGAAGAGTTGTAAATACAAGCTCACCAGTCTGACCAGGCTCAAGAACCTCACCAGTATGAATGTCAATAGTCTCAACCAGAATATGGTTTTCAGCGATATGAAGTCCATCATGGTATTCGCACTGTGCAGCGCAGGCACCGAATATATCTGAAAGTCCGTAAAAGTCGTAGACCTCAGCACCCCAGAGATCCTCGATAGCTTTTCTTGTAGCATCGATAGAACCACCAAGCTCTCCTGCAACGATAATCTTCTTAATGTTGAAGTCTTTCTTTGGATCGTAGCCAGCCTTTACAGCCTTTTCACCCAGCTGCCATGCGTAGGAAGGAGAAGTCCAGATAATTGTTGGTTTATAAGTCTTTAAGATGAAGAGAAGTCTCTCACTTGGAAGAGTACCGCCCCAGATACATAAAGCTCCAAGGTTCTGAGCACCAATTACGTCAGGTCCGCCAACATAGAGTGAGAAATTGAGAGCGTGTACGTAACGGTCGTTCGGTCTCATTCCTATCTGCCAGAACCAACGGCTTTCAGTGTCCTGAAACTCATCGAAGTCCTTCTTCGTAAATGGGCTCATTGTAGGTACGCCCGTCGAACCAGATGATGTCGAGATGAATACTACATCCTCCTCAGGAACTGCTGCAAGCTCACCAAGGAATGAACCTACACCCTGAGTGTCACGCTGTGTCTTCTTGTTGATGAATGGGAACTTTTCAATATCCTTGAGTGTCTTGATGTCCTCAGGCTTTACGCCTGCCTCATCAAAAGAACGCTTATAGTAAGGTGCATTTTCATATGCAAACTTTACGATTTCTTTCAGATCTTCAAGCTGCCTTTTTTCCAGTTCCTCACGGGGAAGAGTTTCAAGCTCCTCATCCCAGAATTTTTTGTTGATATCTCTGCTCATTATGTTTATCCTCCGTATTCATATATTTCATATCTGTTTGGTATGTTTTCATTATACAGTACAATTCTGTATTTGTCCAATACCAATGGATTATGATGAGTTATAAGATATTCTTATAACTCAAAGTTCTTTTCAATAAACTCCCATTTCTTGTCACGGGATGCTGTTATTATCTGTATATCCTCATCTGTGAGATGCTTAAATCTTCCCTGCTTTTTCAGGTAAGCCGAAACGTCAGTGAACTCCTTTGGCTTATGATTAAGCTTGAATGAGCCGTTTTCGTACTCGGCCAGATACCATAGTCCGCAGTCAACTACTTCCTTCGCAATATCAACTGTAGCATCAGGAGCAACTCCCCAACCTGTGGGACACGGTGCAATAACATGGATATACTTGGTACCATGTATCTTTGAAGCCTTCTGCACCTTTTGAATGAAGTCGTATATATAACCCACGCTTGCAGTTGCAGCATAGGGAATATCATGTGCAGCTGCTATCTCGAACATATTCTTCTTGGGACGGATATTACCGTGAATATTCGATCCTGCTGGAGTTGTTGTAGTCTTGGCGCCGAAAGGTGTAAGACCACTTTTCTGAATACCTGTGTTCATATAGGCTTCATTATCATAGCAGATGTAGATGATATTTTCGTTCCTGTCAATAGCACCAGAAAGAGCCTGTATACCGATATCCGCAGTACCTCCGTCACCTGCAAATCCAACTGCAGTGAAATCCTTGAACCCTCTTGCGCGTAAACCTGCCTCTACGCCTGTGAGCATGGAAGCCGTTCCTGCAAATGTGGAAATTATAGAATTATTTGAGAAACAAAGCTGAGGGAAATTAAAGCCAACCGCCGACATACAGCCTGCGGGAAGAACTGATACAACGTTAGGTCCGAGAACTTTCAGTGCAGCTCTTACTGCAAGACTTCCGCCGCAGCCTGCACATGCTTTGTGTCCGTAGAAAAATTCTTCACGTGATATGCTCTCTGCAACCTTATTTGCCATTGTCCTCGCCTCCTATGCCGATAAAATTAACATTTTCCGTGCCATTTGCTATGCCTGTGAAAATGTTTTCGATGTCCCCTGCTGAGATATTTCTGCCGCCGAGTCCGCCTATGAAATTATAGCCCTTTACGTCTACTCCAGCTTTTTTCAGTGCTGAGTTCACATTTGTGAATACAGTTCCCTCGTTACCAAAACTGATGTCCTTTTCTAGAACTGCATAAGCCCTGACATTTCCAAGTACATCAGCAATTTCCTTGTTCGGGAATGGTCTCATATAACGTATGCGCACTACTCCTGCCTTTACACCGTTTTCACGAAGCTTGTCGGCAGTTTCGCGGCATAGTCCTGCGATACTTCCAAGTGTAACTATGATGTAGTCAGCATCCTCAGTTCTGTAATTCTCGGTAAGACCTGTATAGTGCCTTCCGAATATCTCAGCGAATTCATTTTCAGTTTCGCTGATAACCTCAGCCGCTGCAAGAATGCCCTTATGCTCCTTGTACTTGAAGATATAGTTAGTATCCGGTCCTGCCGAGAATGCCATATTCTTTGGATTCTCGAAATCTATGCGATTATCTGTCTCGTAAGGAGGCAGGAATTTGTCTGCCTGTTCACGTTCTGGAATATCAACTGTTTCATAAGTGTGGGTTAGGACAAAGCCGTCCAGATTAGCCATATAAGGCGTCTGCACACGCTTATCCTCTGCTATTTTATAGCTCATGAGCGCAAGGTCAAGAGCTTCCTGTGCATTTTCTGCGTATGACTGTATCCAGCCGCTGTCAAGTTGTGAAAGACTGTCGCGCTGATCGCCGTAAATGTTCCATGGAAGAGCTGTTGAACGGTCTGCGTTCATCATTACAATCGGAAAACGTCCGCCGGCAGCATAATATAAACACTCTGCCATGTAGAGAAGCCCCTGTGATGATGTAGCCGTAAAGGCTCTTGCTCCTGCTGCACTTGCACCTATAGCGCACGAAAGCGCAGAGTGCTCAGACTCAACATGAACGTACTCGGCTTTGAGACTGCCATCCTCGACCATTTCTGAAAGGCGCTCCACCACTATAGTCTGTGGAGTTATTGGGTAAGCGGAAATAACCTGCGGACTGGCAAGTCGAATACCCTCGGCAAATGCTTCGTTACCTGATAAGAATTTTCTGCTCATTTACGCTCCGCCTCCATTTCAATTGCCTTTATTTTACAGATCTTAGCACATATTCCACAGCCTTTGCAGAAGTCGTAGTCAATGGCTGCCTTCCCGTCTATTATTGATATAACGCCATCTGGACAGTAGAGGTAACACTGCTCACAGCTTACGCATTTAGTTGTATCGATAACAGGTCTGACACTTCTCCAGCCGCTGTTGACGGTAGTGAGATAGCCTGCTTCAAATGATGTATTCTCTGGAACATCATCGAATGATATGTCCTTTTTTTCTCTGATATAAGGTCTCATTCTGCCACCTCCTGCACAGCCTTCAGAAGTGCATTGATGTTGCGCTCCTGTATTTTTGCTGGCATATATCCTTTTATCGCTTCCACTGCTTCATTCGATGTAACTACATCCGAAATTCCCACAAGAAGTCCGAACATCACAGAATTTGCTGTTGGGAGCCTGAACTCGGCAGCCAAACTTTCTGCATCGAAGGTAATGGTTCCGTCAATATCATTCTTAGAATTTACGATTATTTTCCCTGTTGGCTTCAGAAATCCCTGTAGCTGAGGGGTGTAAAGTGTATCATCAATTATAACGATGTAGTCAGCCTTTTCGGTCTGGCTTCTGTCTACAACCGGTTTTGTATCAAGTTTTGTAAAAGCTCGCACAGGTGCTCCGCGCCTCTCAGGGCCGAATGAGGGGAAAGCCAGTGCGTATCTGTTGTCATCATCTATGGTATAGGCAGCTCCGAGGAGTTTCGCAGCAGTAAAAGCACCCTGTCCTCCGCGTCCGAGCCATAATACTTCTATCATAACAGTTCTCCTATCATTTTAGTATGAATTAATTATACACCTGTCCGCATAATAAGTCCAATACAGGACTTTTATGCGGAGTAATAGGTTCACTCTATACCGAGATATGCTTTTATCTCGCGGATATATATTTCCGCCATTTCGCTGAGTATCACGTTTTTCAATGTTATGTAGCCGATTTCCATTACCTCGTTGGACTCGTCATCGAAAGGCACGGCAATATAATCATCTCCGTTGAGCTCCTCGCAAATGATACCCGAACACAGCGTATATCCATTGAGGCCTATCATCAGATTGAGCATGGTCGCACGATCATTGGCTTTAATAGTACGCTGATAGTCGGCAGTGCTGAGCAGCTCCTCAGCCAAGTAGAAAGTGCTGTTGTCGCCCTGTTCAAAAGAAAGACATGGGTAATCTGCGAGCTGTTCAAAAGTTATCTTATTCTCCTTTGCAAGGGGATGTCCTTTCCAGAGATAAACGAATGGACTGCACTTTGTCAGCGTATAAAACTCCATACCATTAGAGTGGAGCAGCTTTGTTATGGACTTTCGGTTGAATTCATTGAGGTAGATTATGCCTATCTCACTCCTCATAGTTGAAACATCACTGATGACCTCAGCAGTCTTAGTCTCGCGGACTGCGAACTCGTACTCCGCGGTATCGAACTCTTTGACCATTTCCACGAAAGCCTTGACCGCAAATGAATAGTGCTGAGTAGAAACGCCGAACTTTTTCTTGACATTACCCTTGCCGCTGTATTTCTCAGAAAGAATGTCGAACTGTCCAACAACCTGACGGGCATATTGAACGAACTCAGCTCCGTCATTAGTTAGAGTGACTCCCCTTCCACTGCGGTTGAATATCTTTATGCCTATCTCCTTTTCAAGCTCCTGCACCGATGAGGTAAGGGATGGTTGTGACACGTAAAGCTGTTCCGCTGCCTTGTTCATTGAGCCTGTTGAAGATATTGCAAGTATGTATTTAAGCTGCTGTAAAGTCATAAATTACCTCTCAATCATATAATCCAGTACTGAAATATCTGTCGCCGCGGTCGGGAAATACAGTAACGATATTGCCCTTTGCGCCGCTTTCTATGAGTTTAATGACTGCTGCCATTGCTGCTCCTGAAGAAGAGCCTGCTATGATACCTTCAGTCTTTGCCAGCAGTCTTGCCGTATTGAATGCCTCGTCATCGTTCATCTTTATTACATCATCAACGAGGGCCATATCCATTGTCTCTGCGATGAAGTCGTTGCCGATACCTTCAATGTTGTAGTCGGCGTGTTCACCACCGCCCATTGTTGAGCCTATGGGGTCTGCAAGTATACCCTTTGCATCAGGTACGCGCTCCTTGATATAGCGGAGAATGCCCGTGTAAGTGCCGCCGCTACCTGCACCTGCAACAACGTAGTCTATGTGACCGTCAAGGGCTTCGTATATCTCCCGACCTGTAGTTTCATAGTGAGCAAGTGGGTTGCTCTGGTTCTTGAACTGCTCCAGTGAAATAGAGTTCGGAATCTGTGCCTTTATCTCCTCAGCCTTAGCGACTGCGCCAAGCATACCAAGCTCACGTGGAGTGTTTATTACCTCAGCACCAAGTGCACGGAGCAAGGACTGCTTCTCAGCCGAGAACTTCGTTGGGACGACAAATATTATTTTATATCCACGATTAAGAGCTGCAAAAGCTATGCCAAGTCCCGTATTGCCTGCTGTAGCTTCAACGATTGTGCCGCCCTTTTTCAGAAGTCCACGCTTTTCGGCGTCATTTATCATATAAAGACCTGTGCGATCCTTGACACTTCCAGAAGGGTTGTAGAGCTCCAGCTTTGCGAATACGTTCACGCCATTGCTCTGTACAATATTACCCAGTCTAACAAGCGGTGTATTACCGATAAGCGCCTGCATAGAATCATAGTATCTCATATCTATTATCTCACTTTCTTTCGGATTTTGCAATAGCCTGTTCGATATCAGCAAGAATATCCTCTATATTTTCTATACCAACCGAAAGGCGGATTAGTCCGTCTGTAATGCCCACTTTTTTACGTATATCGGCTGGAATTGAGGCGTGTGTCATTGTTGCGGGGTGGCATACAAGGGACTCCACACCACCGAGGCTTTCTGCAAGCGAAACAAGCTCAAGACTCTCAAAGAAAATGTTTATATCATATTTCTCGTTTAGCTCAAAGGATATCATTGCCCCTCCGTTTTTAGCCTGTCTTCTGTTTATCTCATAGCCCTTGTCGCTTTTGAGTCCTGGATAGTAGACGTTCTTAACTGCCTTGTGATTCAGTAGGTAATCTGCAACTTTTTCAGCATTCTCAACATGTCTGTCCATGCGTACAGCAAGAGTTTTTATGCCGCGAATAAGCAGAAATGAGTCAAATGGTCCGAGTACACCGCCTGTGGAGTTCTGGATAAATGCTATCTTTTCTGCAAGTTCATGACTGTTAACTACTGCAAGTCCCGAAACAACATCACTGTGACCGCCGAGATACTTTGTCGCACTGTGAACTACTATATCTGCTCCAAGTTCAAGCGGCTTCTGCAGATACGGTGTCATAAATGTATTATCGACTATAACGAGAAGTCCATGCCTGTGAGATACTTCTGCAATCGCTTTTATATCTGTGATCGTCATCAGCGGATTTGCAGGGCTCTCAATGATAACAGCCTTTACGTCATCTGTTATCTGTCTCTCATAAACATCGGGATGCTCTGTATCGGCAATGGTGTATGTAAAGTCAAAATGATCGAACACCTTGCTCAGCAGACGGAATGTACCACCGTAAACATTGCTGGAAATAAGAACTCTGTCACCGCTGTGGAGAAGGCTGAGCACTGCTGTGAGTGCTGCCATTCCAGAACCAAATGCGAAGCCTGCGTAACCTCCCTCCAGGTCTTTGATGAGAGCTTCTAGAGCTTCACGGGTAGGGTTGCCGGTACGCGAATACTCATAGCCACGCATTTTTCCTAGGCCGTCCTGCTTATAAGTCGAGGTCTGGTATATGGGCACATTTACTGCGCCTGTACGCTCGTCAATGGAGATACCTCCGTGGATAAGTGCTGTTTCTGTATTTTTAAAATTGCTCATAATAATTCTCCTTATTCATAATCATAACCTGCAGTATAAGTCGCAGATATCAGGGCCACATTTTCAAAGGCTTTTAAGTCGTCCTTTCGCCCATCGAAGTATTCTAGCTGGACTTTTTCGGGAGGCATATATGTATCAATCTGGAAGCCAAGTCCATAGAGTGCACGTGAAACTTCATTGTAATCATATCCTCCACGCATTACTTCACCGAGGGCTTCTGTTATCTGTTCAAGTCTTTCGACTCTGTGGGGAAATTCTCCCGTCTTTATAGGATAATCAAACACAAGCTCACTCCCGAGAGCTGAGAGCTCTGCCATTTGTTTAAGTGTATCTGTGAAAACATCAAGCGTTAGATAATAAGTCACCCCAAGAATGCTGAAAAATGTTTTTACATTCGGATCAAAGCCTGCATCAAGGAGCTTGTCACACATTCGCTCCTTTTCAAAATCAACCGAAACATAATGTACATTAGTTCGAAGATTCCATTCAAGTTCATTTATCTTTTCGAGTTTATAACGCTGTGTATCAGGATGGTCTATCTCGAATATCTCAATATCATCATTGTCATTACGAAATGCAAAAGTGTCCGAACCAGCGCCGCATATAACGTACTGGACTTTTCCGTTTACCTTTGCAAAATCCACAAGCCTGCTCTCGTTGAAATGTATTCTTGACAGAGGTATGGGAGCGAAGTATTCGTTAATTATCTGCTCCGTATCCTCGCGTGAGAACTGCTGCGTGCCGTCCAGTCCGCTGCTTATAAGCTCATAGATGCTATCATATTCTTCCTTGCCAAGCATATCGTAAGCAAGGTAATCGTCGTATATCTTCTGGCGCGACCTGTTAGAGTGCCATGCTCTCACAAACGCGCATATCTTAGCAGTAACGCTTTCTCTTTCATTGACCATATTTACCTCCAAAATGTAAAAAAGCGCGGAATGCATAACGCACTCCACGCATAACAACTTACGCTGTACTTACTCAATGACATCAGAAAAAAGCGCAACATCGCTGAGCATAAGTAAGCGGAATGCGTGGGTAGCTATTATTACACATACAACAACACATCATATACATAGTTCTCATGTTCAGCCGTCCTTTCTATCTTTGCATTGTATTCCTATCGGAACAATATGAATTATAACATATAACTCGGGTATTGTCAATAGGTCCGGGTTATATTCAGCAATAGTTATAGTTTTATTCTATTATTCTTATATGCTTTGTGTGTTTTGTGATGTAGTGAGTGAAGATCACTCGCCTGCATATAAACAAAAAAGCCAAAGAACGAAATATAGTCGCTCTTCGGCTTTATCATCTTATAATTCATTTTTTACCTCTTCCACCGTAAAAGTCGGTTCTGGAGCTTGTTGAACAAGAATGTTACAGCAATCACCACAAAACCAATAACGAGAAGTCCTGTGATAGTGCGTGTGTAGTCTCCGAAGTCGGAATAATACTTAACATAGTAACCCATACCGTCACGAGCGCCTATCATCTCTGCAGACGTGAGAAGTATGAATGATACGCTCAGTCCCTGATTGCATCCAAGGAATATCTGTTGTAATGAAGCAGGAAGTATTACTCTGAAGAGCATCTCCGGCTTGCTTACATTGAGTACCTTTGCAGAATCTATTATCCTTTTGTCAACACCGAGTACTCCGCTCATTGTACCTGCAAATACAGGCCAGAATGTTGCAAGGAAGATGACGAATACCGATACTGACTTGAATGTTGGAAGAAGTGCTATTCCATAGGGAATGTAAACTATCGGAGGTATTGAGCTGAAAAACTTTGTGATGTATGTTGCAGCTCCGCCTACTCTAGCGCTCCAGCCAATGAAAAGTCCAAGAGGTATCGCAACGGCAGCCGCGATTAGGAAGCCTTTTATGGTTGTGCCCAATGAGCTTACTATGTTTGTGAATATTGCAGACTTGTCCTCAGTGAACTGATGTATTACCTTGCCTGGTGCAGGAAATAGAAGGTCATTGAGAATATTGTACTTCGCAGTAGCCAGTGACCAAACTCCGAGTACCACGAACACAAAGCCAGTAATATCAAGGAGAAGCGACAAGCTTTCCTCTTTTTTTATGAATGAGGAGGCTACAAACACGATGACTTCAAGTCCTACTGCAAAGGCTATAAGTGATCCTGTGAAGACCTCCTTTGTAGACCTGTCGGGGAGAAGCTGTATTAACAGCAACGCTATGAACAGCAGATGTGTGATACGGAGATAGCGTTTTTTAAGCGTCATAGTACCACCTCATCTCCACCTATCCGCTCTGCAATGTCATTGTATAGAAGTGAAAGCAGTCTGTTGCGGAATTTTCCATATTCATCAGTCTTTACTAAGTCCTCACGTCTGCGTGGACGCTCAAACGGTACATTTACCACTTCGTTTACAGTACCGGGGTGAGCTGTGAGAACTACTATTTTATCTGAAAGTAGTATAGCCTCGTCAATATCGTGAGTTACGAATACAACTGTCTTGCGGGGCTCTGAACCGTCACCCTCCCAGAGCTTAAGGAGTAGCTCCTGCAATATTACTCGATTCTTTGCATCGATAGCGCTAAAAGGCTCGTCCATGAGAAGTATCTCTGTATCCATCGCAAGAGCTCTTGCGATAGCCGCACGCTGCTGCATACCGCCCGAGAGTTGCGAAGGAAACTTATTGCCGAAACCTGTAAGTCCCACCTTTGTGAGAAATTCATCTGCTATCTTAGCGCGTTCACTGCGTTTTACATCATGACGAGACTGCTTTATGCCGAACTCAATGTTCTTTCTTGTAGTCATCCACGGGAACAGCGAATAATGCTGAAAGACAACTCCTCGCTCCGTACCTGTACCGTGAAGCTCCTTGCCATCTATCTGTACCGTGCCGCCGGCAGGGGCATAAAGCCCCTCCAGGACACTGAGCAGAGTTGATTTGCCGCAGCCGCTTGCCCCTATAACGCTTACGAACTCGCCGTCAGCAACGCCGAATGAAACGTCATGAAGTGCGTTGAAGCTGCGCTTGTTTTCTATGTAATTTACAGTAAGATCTTTTATCTCTATTTTATTCGTAGTCATTGAAATGCTCCTCTAACGCTTTATAAATATCATCGGAGTTCTCAGCTAATATACTGTCAAGTGCTTTCTTATAGATGTCTGTATTGTAGTATGGTTCGATATCGTAATCATTCGTATATCCGAGTTCTATTATAGTATCTTTAAGTGTGAGCGTACCCTGCTTGTCAGGATCTGGGCTTGATACACTGTATCCGCCATAAACCTCTGTGTCTATGAACTCCTCGTCAATGTCTATGTATTTCTTAACGTCCTTGATAGTTTTTTCATGATCGGACTGGGTGAAATGGTAAGCCTTAATGAATGCTCTCTCAACAGCAGTAAATGTATTGGGATTATCTTTAAGAGCCGATGTCTTGGCTACCTGACGGCAGCATGGCTGATTCTCAAGTGCCTTTTCGTGTGCACAGTAATAAACTACCTTGTAGCCCTGAGACTTTGCAAGTGAAGCATATGGCGAATATACAGAAGCAGCGTCGATAGAGCTGTTGAGAAGCGCTGCGTAAGCATCTTTCTGGCTGTCAAAGTAAACGATGTTGACCTTATCTTTGCCTTCACCTATTTCGATATTTGCATTTTTGAGAAGTATCTGAAGTTCTGCATCCTGTACACTGTTCTTAACAGAAGCAACGTTCCTGCCCTTTAATACTTCAACTCCTGCTTCATCCTTGTCTGCGAACTCAGACTTAATAACGTAGCCGTGACCGTTTGTCATTGCTCCACCGAAAATTGAAACATCATGTCCCTGACTCTGGAATGTAAGTGTCGGAACTGAACCGATAAATGCAACGTCAAGCTTGTCAGACTCAAGACCATTTACAAGTTCAGCTGCACTTGAAAACTGAGTAAGTGTAACTTTTAATCCCTCTTCATTAAAATAGCCCTCCTCCTGTGCAACAAATGCGAGAAGATGCGCTGTTGAGTTTAGATAGCCGATATTGATGTCGGTCTTTTCGGGAGTTCCGAGAACTGCTTCTGCGCTGTCACCGCAGCAATCCTTTGGTTCATCCTTGCAGCAGTCTTTGTCTTTGTCCTTGCAGCAATCCTTTTCCTCAGCTTCCTCATCATTGGCGGCATTGAAGGTTGCTTCATTTGTTGTGGAAGCACTGTCCTTTGAATTATCTGAGGAGCTATTGAAAGCTCCGCAGCCTGTGAGCAGCGAAACTGCTACGAATATTGAAATTAATTTAGCCTTGTTATTCATATTTATCACCTTTCAAATTAAAAACTGATTATTTTTACGGACATATCAGATGCAACATCGCATTCGCTCCGAATTAGTGATATTTCTGTAATTTTTCATGTTATTTTCACTCCTGTATTTCTTTGATGAACTAATCATACCATACCTATAGGCATTTGTCCAATACTCATACTCTATGGTTGCTAATAGAAAAAAACTATTGCATAAATAACATTGATTTTATATATTTCTCGGTCTTCTGGACTACAAACCTCACAATTAGATGTGTGTTGCTACGCTAATACTTTTGCCTCAGATACCAGTTTACTGTAACTTCTTTTTTTATTAACAGCAAGTTAAGCAAATTAAACTGTTTAATATATTTACATTTTCCTGTGGACAAGCTTTCTGAACTGTGATATACTTTTTATATAGTAATAAGAACACATCATTGCTTCAGCAAGGACTTAAAAACTAATTATTGAAGAAACATTAATCTAAAAGATATGAGTACCTTATATCAATACCCGACTTATACAATTTATTACACGTATTATTATTATTGATCGGAGGTGAAATCATGATACTATTAGTTACAGCAATGGCTTCTGCTTCATTTGGTTTAATATTTGGCACATTAATCTCTGCAAGCAAGGATAAAAGGTAATTTGAAAGCAGTTTTTTTAATACGTGTATTAATATAAACTCTATGGCTGCCTGAAGCTTTGGAGTATTTCAAATGTGCATAACTCGTTACTATTTAGATATGAATAAAAAAAATACAATCCCAATCAAAATTAAACAATCATTATACTGCCGCAGTTTTGTCTGCGGCTTTTTTCTTACTATTAACCTAATATTTAATTTCAATAAGTGTAGATCGTATGATAGTAAAACTGTCTTTTGCTCAAAAAGATTCTTGATATCCTAAAATAACAAATCAAAAAGTATAAAAAAACCAATGTAAAAATGCACAAAATTTTTCTTCACGATTTGTGTATACGCACAAAACTCCAAGCGTACTATTGACTTGGAGTTAACTCTAAGGTATATAATAAATACATATTTATCTGGAGGTGTGATAAAGTGACTATCAAGGAAGTGTGCAGCAAATTCAATGTCAGTCCCGATACTCTTCGTTATTATGAGCGAGTGGGTGTCATCCCTGAAGTTCGCCGAACGTCAGGCGGCATCCGCGATTACAGCGAAGACGATATAAAATGGGTAGAAACCGCGACCTGTTTCAGAAGCGCAGGAATGCCCATAGATCTTCTTATAGAGTACGTGAAACTGTTCCGTGAGGGGGATCACACCATACCTGTCAGATGTAAATTGCTGAAAGAAGCAAGGGAAAGAATTCTTGCCGAGCGTAAAAAGTTCGACGAAGCTCTTGAGAAAATGAACTATAAAATAAGAGTATATGAAAAAGCCGTCGAAACCGGAAAGCTTGAATGGGATGATGATAACAACTGTTGCTGCAATAAATCAAAAACTAAGGAGTAAATTATGTATATTGAAAAAATCAATTCACCTGCTGACATCAAAGCTCTTGACACAGAACAACTGAACACACTCGCCAAAGAAATAAGGTTAGGACTTATGAATCGCCTTTCCAAACGTGGAGGCCATTTCGGCCCGAATTTCGGATTTGTGGAGGCAACTATTGCACTACATTATATATTTGATTCACCAAAAGATAAATTCGTGTTCGATGTTTCGCACCAGTGTTACACTCACAAAATGCTGACAGGACGCAAAGAAGCTTTTTTCAGTGACGAGCATTTCAGCGATATCTCAGGATATACAAATCCAGAAGAGAGTGAACATGATTTCTTCAATGTTGGTCATACTTCAACGTCTGTCAGCCTTGCCTGCGGACTTGCTAAAGGACGCGACCTCAAAGGAGAAACCGGCAATGTTATTGCAATAATCGGTGACGGGTCTCTCAGTGGTGGAGAGGCGCTTGAGGGACTTGATTTCGCCTCGGAGCTTGAAAGCAACTTCATTATACTTGTAAACGATAATGATATGTCCATAGCTGAGAATCATGGTGGACTATACAAAAATCTAAAGGCACTTCGTGATTCAAAAGGAAAATGCGAGTGCAATCTCTTCAAAGCAATGGGACTTGACTACTTCTATGTTGATAAAGGCAATGATATTGAAGAGCTAATTTCAGCATTCAGAAAAGTTAAAGATATAGACCACCCAACAGTAGTACACATCAATACTATAAAAGGAAAAGGTTATGAGCCAGCTGAAACTCACAAGGAGGAATGGCATTGGCATATGCCATTTGATCCCGAAACTGGCAATGATATTTATACAGGCGGCGGTGAAAACTACGGTGATATGACTTGCGATTTCCTCATGAAAAAAATGAAAACTGACAAGAAGGTTGTTGCAATCACCGCTGCAGTTCCAACAAATATAGGATTCAATGAGGATAAACGTAAGGCTGCAGGAAAACAGTTTGTTGATGTTGGAATTGCTGAAGAACACGCAGTAGCAATGGCATCAGGAATCGCAAAGGCTGGCGGAAAACCTGTTTTTGCTACGCATTCAAGCTTCTTCCAGAGAACTTACGATCAGATATCTCAGGATCTTTGCATAAACAATAATCCTGCAACTCTGCTTGTAAATACAGCTTCAGTTTACGGCATGCACGATATAACTCACCTAGGAATTTATGATATACCTATGATGTCAAATATTCCGAACCTCGTTTATCTTGCGCCTACAAACTGTGAGGAATACTTTGCTATGCTGGACTGGAGCATTGAACAGGATATGTATCCTGTTGCTATAAGGATTCCATGTAATGGCGTTATACATAGTGACAAACCTGTTGACACCGATTATAGCAAACTTAACAATTACAAAACAACTCAGACTGGAACAGAAATTGCAATCATCGCACTTGGAGACTTCTATCAGATTGGCGAGGACCTTGCAGTTCTCATTTCCAAGAAAACCGGGAAAATACCTACTCTCATTAATCCGCGCTACATTACAGGAATCGACATGGAATTGCTAGAACACCTCAAGAGCAGTCATTCCACTGTTGTAACACTCGAAGACGGTATTCTTGACGGCGGATTTGGTGAAAAAATAACTCGTTTTTATGGAACTTCCGAGATGAAGGTCTACAATTACGGACTAAAAAAGGAATTTATAGACAGATATGCGGTTGATGACGTCCTAAGGGATAATCACCTTACATCTGAACAGATATACAACGATATTTTCTAAACAGCCATATACAAAAAGAGGCGCCAATACGCATTTTTTCGCGTATTGGCGTTTCTTATTTGCATTATTTTTTTTCAATTACACCATTTTCAGTAAACTGAAGTATTCTATCGCATATATCAAGTGCTGCAGGTCGATGAGTGACTATAACAACAGTTTTATCAGTCATATTCCTCAGCTTTTCAAGGACCTTTCTCTCTGTTGCTTCATCGAGAGCACTTGTAGCTTCATCAAGAAGCAATATAGGACACTTAGAATAAACAGCTCTTGCAATTGCAATACGTTGCATCTGTCCCTCTGAAAGACCAGTTCCGCGCTCACCAAGAAGAGTATCAGTTCCATCATCAAGTTCACTGACAAATTCATCAGCGCAAGCTATTTCTAACGATTTATTAATCCGTACGTCATCGTGAACTCCATCCTTGTCTGCAAAGCATACAACCTCTCGAATAGTTCCGCTCATGAGTTGATTTCCCTGAGGAACATATGCAAAAAGTCTGTGAAATCTTGCTGATAATTCATCTGAATTTCCACTATTATCAGTTATGTAACGCCTTCCACCGTCAAGCTTGTAAATACACATCAGCAGTTTCAGAACGGTACTTTTTCCACATCCGCTGTGACCTGTAAACGCTACATACTGACCTTTTTTTATCTCAACACTAATGTTTTTCAGTACAACAGGCATTGAATCCTTATTGAGCTTTCTTACGCTGTCCCCAGAAGGATAGTAGGCAAACTCAGCATTATCCAGTCCAATAGATGAAAATGAATTGCTGTAGTAATCAAGTATTTCACCGATATCCATAGGTTTAACATCTGAATCATTCTCGAATTCTTCAATTTCCATTAAACGCTCTGCACTTGCTGTCATAGCATAAAACTTCGGCAGATATCCGGTAATATTAGCAAACGGAGACTGTATCTGTGAAATAAGCTGAGTAATTGCAGTTAAAGTTCCGTAGCTTATAGATCCTGTAAGAATACCATAACCGCAATAGATTACGCCACCAACATACATTCCCTGCATACCTGTCTGAAACCCTACATTGCAGAAATTGGAGAAACGTACTCGCTTCATTCGCGCACCTTTATGATCATTCATCTTACTGAGAGCATATTCTTCTGTCTGCTTTTCAGCAGCAAACGAGCGTATCATCATAAGACTGCCGAGACGCTCCTGTAAATACACGCGTAGCTTTCCGTCACGCTCCTGTATATTCTTGTGAAGCCTTTTCAGCACCTTTCGAAATCCGTATGTTGCGAAAAACAGAACTGTACCAACTGGAAGCATTATTAGAGCAAATCGATAATCAAGAAATATCATCATCGCCATAGCGCTGACCATTTTAACGATCATTCCAGCAAGTCCGGGAAGTATCTCAACACTGTTCTGAGCAACAACCGTCGTATCATTTGTAAGCCTATTGAGCCACTCGCCCGAATGTACTGCGCTGACAGTTCCAAAGTCCTTATTGAGGATATTATTCAGGAGGCGCTGCTTGAAAAGATTTTCAAGCGATGCACGTGAAAGCTCCTCAAGCCAGCGTATAATAGCTCTCATTGCAATCTGTGAAAGCACAAGAAGTATAATCAACACAACATTGTAAATAAAGCCATTTTTGTTTCCATCAACAGCATTATCCACGATATTCCTGAGTAAAAGCGCATAAAGGACTCCGCTTCCACCGAGAAGCGCATTGACAATCATAAGCCACAGGATATTCCATTTCCTGCTGCCTGTCACCGTATAAAGCCATTTTATCGCATTTTTCTTCATGGTTTTATCATTCTTTTTATCTTATATTTAAAACGCTTCGGTATTATGCGAAAAGCTGCAAAATCCACCCATAAATGGCTGTAAAAGCGATACCAAAACTCATTAACGGTATGTTTTTTCCCATTATGGACAAAGCTGGTCATTACGCCAATAATATCATTATCAGTAATACCGTACTCCTTATTTATGCAATTATCGCCAAGTATCACATAGTCCTTTTCGCGTACCTCGATTACTCTGTGCAGAACGTAGCTGCTTGGCGGCCTACGGTATAAGACAACGTCGTATTTTTTACAGCGTTTTTTACCTTTCTTACGTACTGTAAATAGATCTCTCCCCTGCTTTAACAGCGGAAGCATACTTATTCCGACGTTACTATAGGTCATTTCGCCATATTTATCGAGGTAATCCTCGTAAGTGGTCTTAATCATCTATTGCTCCGATTTTTCTGAGCTGACTTATAATCTTCTTGACATCACGCTCCATAGCTTCTTTTGGGCCGTCATACTTCTCCTGCATTTTTGCAACTATCTCTTCTTCTGTAGTATCATTTTCGAGGCAACTAATAATAAATCCAGCTGTTTCGTTGCTACGAACAAGTCCCGAAAATTTACTAGCACCAGTAGAAACAAGAAGCTTCTGATCTCCGTCATCATGTGTAATAAAAGCTTTATTAATTTTCATAAATATCAACCTTTCATACCGTTAAATGCGACCTCAGCCGCTTCAATATCCATATTGCAGGTGAGCCTGTAAAGCTCAACATTCACAGCAAGCTCATCTATTAATCTGAGAGTCTTAGCCATTTGCAGCGTTTTTATAGGACGATATACCTGCTGCAGAAGCATTGCATAAGCATCAGACTTTTCAATGCGTACTATGCTGTTTTTCTCTCCTCGAGTAATTATGCACAGAGCTTTAAGTGGCACTGACATATTACAACCAAGCTGATGTTTGCCATTATATGGAGTGCCATATGCAATAACACCGTTATCTGTGATTTTTAAAAGTGGCTTGTCATCGTTAACCATAATAGCCTTATCACCGAAATACTCTCGCCACAGCCTTGTATGTGTCGACTTTCCTGTACCAGACTTAGCGGTAAACAAGAACCCCTGTCCGTCGACAGCGATTACAGAGCCATGAAACAAAACTGTATTATAATCGGGCATTTTCTCAGCAATCTTGCGATAGACCGCTAGCTCTTCGCGATAGTCATCAGATGATTTAAGAGGTTCTCGTCCCTCACGTTCAGCACATATAATTTCACGCTGAGCCTCAAAGTCAATGTCCTCCTGTGTTGTGCTGACCCAAAAATCAGCTACTTCATCTGAAGCATAGTCTTTACAATAATTATGAACTTTCTCATGCAGTGATGTTACTTCAATAACCTTATCCGCAATTTTGTACTTACCAGTAAACATAGTTTCCCCCTAGAAATGAGATATCAATATTATAACATAAAAGTAAAAAAAAAGCAACCAAAACATATACAAACCGTGTAAAGTATAAAAAAACAGAATAATAAAAAATGACGATTGCCATTTAAAATGTAATTAAAAAACCGCAGACACAAGTAATTTATAATACTAGTGCCAGCGGCCTTTGGGTTATTATACGTCTATTTTGTCCATATCTATTATTTCAAGTTCACTTGTATCATAGAGCACCTTAGCATGATTAAGGCGTATCAGCTTCTTTTCAATATGATTTCCAGTTACTTTATCAATCTTTTCGCGGTAGACCTCACCATTTCTGTAAACTATTCCGTTTTCCCTCGAGAAGAACACATTCTCAGCACTTATATGATACTTATATCTTTGTGGACAGTCCGCTCTCAACTCTCCGCATAGATATTCTGGAGTTGTAAAAATAATGAGCTGATAAGTCCTTTTTGTCGTATTTTTAAAACGATAATCGAGATAATTGTACATTATGGATGTACCTGTACCGAATGGTATTTTCCTCTTGAAATCAGGAAACAGATCAAGCCCATCATGGTGGTGATGCTCAGTTATTGTAAGGTCAGAATGAAGTATCATCCAGTGAATAAGATTTGTCATCTGACACATTCCGCCTCCAATACCCGGCTCAGTATGATCTGCAAATATGGTAAGTCCTTCTTTATAGCCCTTTTTTTCAGTAGTATTACCTACAAGGTACCAAAAAGAAAATGTCTCTCCAGGACGGATAATTATCCTATTAATCTTAGGAGCAGCAAGTGAAAGGTTTACAGCTTTATTTTCCTGCAAACGCATGTCGACATTACCAAGCCTTCGCCTAATAAGAGATTTGTGTCTGGAAATTACATACGGTAGTTTCTCATTTTGCTTTGTCTTTGCCAAATGCTTAAAACTGCATAAATTCTTCAAAGACCTCACAAAAATACATTTTTTCTCAGAGATAGCATATGTAAGCGGCGATATCTCACAGAATAGTTTTCGTTTCATTGTTTACACCCTCAAAATAAAAAAATAATATACTTAATTATACCATATATCTTCAAATTATTCAATATTTCGTAAGATTTTATACATCTCAAAAACTATAAATATTTCGATTATCTGATTACAAAAAACTATATAGAAATCACAATTTTTCCCCTTTCGAATATTTGCCATTTAATGAATAATATGCTATAATGTTTTTACGATTATTCGGAGGTCTAACATGAATAAATATAAAAAATTAGCCATCAATACCCTCATTTTCTCACTTGGAAGCTTTGGAGCGAAAATCTTTTCTCTTTTACTCAACAACCTTTATACAAAACATATCAGCCCATCAGGAATATACACTAAATCCCTTATTGAGACCCTTGTGCTTTTCCTTCTCCCTGTATTTACCTTTTCTGTTACAGAAGCAGTTGTACGATACGGCCTAGACAACGAATATGACAAAAAACAGGTATTCTCCACAGCAGGGATAATTACATTGGGTGGACTTGTATTATTATTGCCTGTAACACCGTTTATGCATCTCATACCTGTACTTAAGCCTATAAAGAGCTACACATTTTTGCTATATATCTATGTATTTGCATCAGCTTTGAGAGCGCTGTGCTCACATTTTGTAAGGGCTCGCAACATGGTAAAACTATTCGCAATAGACGGCATATTTGCAACTATCTCCCTTTTTATATTCAACATCATATTTATCTCCAAACTAGGCATGGGTATAAAGGGATTCATGATTTCGATGATACTTTCTGACAGTTGTTCGGCGTTATTCCTGTTTATTGCAGCGAAACTGTATGAATTTACAGATATAAAATGCTTTAATCTGGCTTTTGGAAAAACTATGCTGCGATTCACGCTACCTCTTGTACCAACAACCATAATGTGGACCTTCACAGGCTTTTCTGACCAGATATTCATCGGTAATATGCATAGTGAAAAGTTCAGCCTAGGTCAGGATGCAGCGGGCATTTACGTAGCCGCAACAAAGATTCCGAACCTGATATCTATGGTCTCCACTATTTTCATGCAGGCATGGAATATGTCAGCAATCATGGAAAACAACTCATCTGACAGGGATAGATTCTATGAAAAAGTCTATTCTGCATACGAATCTCTTCTTTTTATAAGCTCTGCCGGACTTGTTCTGATGATAAAACCAGTTTCTGCAATACTCATAAATTACAGCCGCTACCCAGAAAATAGTACTGCCTACATCTATACTCCACTACTTATCGCAGCCGCAGTTTTCACTTGTCTTAACCTCTTTCTTGCTGGTATTTACACAGCTACAAAGCATACAAAAAACGCTTTTTTCACTATCTTTATCGTTGCAATGGCAAATATTATTCTAAATCTCATACTTATCTCCATTTTGGGGATTCAAGGAGCAGCTTTAGCTACATTTATCAGTTACCTTATCTGTTACTGTATAAGAATGTTCGACGCAAGACGTTATGTTCCATTTAAGTTTTCATTTATAAAAATATCAGTAAATACAATTCTTCTTCTGTTAATGAGTGTGCCAATTATATTTAACTTCGATAAATGGTTAGTTTATGAAATTCCTTTAGCAACCGCTATAGTTTTCATAAACAATAAAGCAGTTTTTGATACTATCAGAAAGCTACTCGGCAAAGAAACTAAAACAATCTAAAAACCTGAATATATCAAACTATTAACGCACAGTACTATCCTAAACTTTCTAAACCTTACTATTGCCTTATTTAATATTGACAAGAGTGACATAACATGTTATAATTTTATTAGTAAATGAAGCGTATTTCTGCTGGTTTTACTTCCAAATTAATTATAAGGAGATTGTTGTTTGAAACAAAATAACAGAACTGAGATAGTAGCGTAAACAGGAGGTTTGCGAATACTTTCTCACACAAGCCTCCCGTGTTTTGTCAACTATTTCAGGAGGAAAAAAATAATGAAAAATAAAGACTATATTATCCGTAGGGAAACCCCAAACGACTACCGCGAGGTTGAAAATCTCGCTCGTGAAGCTTTCTGGAATCTCAGTATGCCCGGATGCTTTGAGCATTTCTTCATACATATAATGCGTAACCATGCAGACTTCATCCCTGATCTTGATTACGTTTTAGAAATCGATGGTAAAATTATTGGTAGTGTAATGTACTGCAAATCAATACTCAGAGATGAAAACGGAAATGAAAAAAAGATAGTTACTATGGGACCGCTTTGTGTACTCCCTGAATATCAGCGCAAAGGCTACGGAAAAGCTTTGCTGGAGTATACATTTAAGATTGCATCCGATATGGGATACGATACCGTTATCAACTTTGGCAATCCCGATAATTATGTTGCAAGAGGCTACAAAAGCTGCAGGAAATATAACGTATGCTTCGAGGGTGACTTATTCCCCGCAGCTCTTCTGGTAAAGGAGCTCAAAGAGAATTCTTTCGACGGCAGAAAATGGTATTACTATCCAAGCGACGTTGACACGCCATGTGATGACGAAGAAGCTGTTGCAAAATTTGACTCACAGTTTCCACCCAAAATCAAAGGCTGGCAGCCAAGTCAGGAAGAATTTTATATTCACAGTCATTCTGTGATTAACCGCGAATGATGAAAGCTAACGCCTCTGACGCCTCTGAACACATTCAGGGGCGTTTTTCTTATCTAGATATAAAAACTCATAGGAGGGACTTGTGTCATGGAACTTGAAGAAGAATATAAAAGAAACAGAACTTCTATGAAGAAGATTAAGAAACAAGACACTCAATGCTTTATTGTATATATTGTTAACCTTATGTTTTTATTATTCTCTGTCTTTATATTTATTGGATCAGGCCAAAAACTCTATTTAGCCATCTGTGCAATTATTGTTGGCGCTTCTGCATCGGGTTTTTTCAGCGTTTTTAAAAAGAACTTCCCTCTATCAATAATATCCGCCTCTCTTTTTATTATTGAAGTCATACTTATAATATCAGAAATAGGATTTGAACTACCTGCTGCATTTGGTTTTGGCGTATTAATATATTATTCAGTTGTCAATGTACTAAACTGTAAAAAGTATGAATGGATCAGTCAGCAAGACGGATTTCCGATTTTTGAATTAAAACAGAAAGAATATGAAATGAAAAAAGCTCTGTGGGACATAAAGGATCCTTATACAAAGAAAAAAGAAGATATTGAAAAAAGGAACTCTGACTCTGGCGATATGCCGAATATCTGACATTTCAAAAAAGCTTGCATTAGCTTCTCATATTATTTATTTTATAATAGAGAGTCCAATATTCATACATACTGGACTCTATTTCTATAAATAATATATCAGTTACCTTATATAAGGAAAAGACTTCGCATTTCTGCGAAGTCTTTTCCTCATTGGAGAGAAATTCTATTTATAATGGATTGTCATTTTATTTTGATTGTCCGTAATAGGCGTTGGCACCATGCTTACGGAAAAAGTGTTTGTCGAGAAGCCTCTTAGGCATTTCTTCTGTATCTGAACGAAGAGTTTTGGTTATCCACGCCATAGCAGATAGCTCCTCAAGAACTACTGAATTATGGACAGCCTCAATACAATCACTGCCCCATACAAATGGTCCATGATTAGCAACCAGTACTGCAGGAATATAATTATAATCTTTGCAGCACTCAACTATAACACGACCGGTTTCAAGCTCATAATCGCCTTTGACCTCTTCATCAGTCATTTCCCTTGTACACGGAATCTTACCATAGAAATAGTCACCATGTGTAGTTCCGAGTGGTGGGATTCCCATGCAAGCCTGTGCAAAAGCAGTTGCATAGCGGCTGTGAGTATGAACTACTCCACGAACTCCCTCGAAATTTCTATATATTTCAAGATGTGTTGGAGTATCACTGGAAGAAGTAAGTTTACCTTCGACTTTCTTACCATCGAGAGTCAGAACAACAATATCGTCTACTGTCATATTATCATATTCTACGCCGCTTGGCTTTATTGCAACAAGACCTGTTTCTTGATCATATTCGCTGACATTGCCCCAGGTAAATGTAACTAATCCGTACTTAGGTAGCATAAGATTCGCTTTCAATACGCGCTCCTTAAGCTCCTTAACGTCCATAAATCACATCTCCGATCATAATATCACGCTCGAGCTTTTCCTTTGTAGTATCCTTATTAATAACTACAAGCTCGATGCCCATTATTCTTGCAAAATCTCTTACGGTTTCGTCAGAAATATCATATGAAAGAACTGTATGATGAGCTCCACCAGCAATTATCCAGCACTCAAGGCCTTCAAGGAAGGACGGTGCCGGTCTCCACATTGTTCTAGCAACAGGTAAATTCGGCATAGACTGGAACGGCTTTTCACACTCTATATCCTGCTGGATAAGTCTTAGTCTGCCACCGATATCAATAAGTGATAATACCTTAGCAGAACCAGCTTTTCCCTCGAAAACTATTCTAGCAGGTGGTTCCTTGCCACCAATACCAAGTGGGTGAACTTCTATACGCGGTCTGTCTGCAGCAATTGAGGGGCAAACCTCAAGCATATGTGAACCGAGTATGAGCTTACGCTCGTAATCATATGTGTAATCCTCCATAAAGGAAGTGTTTCCGTCTGGATACATAGCCTTTACAATTGCTGTCATACCAGCAGTTTTCCAGTCACCCTCTGCACCGAAGCCATAGCCCTTGTGCATAAGGTGCTGAGTAGCAAGTCCTGGAAGCTGCTTCATGCCATGGAGATCCTCGAATGTATTTGAAAAGGCCTTTGCCCCCTCACGAACAAGAATCTTTTCGATGGCGATTTCTTCACGAGCCTGATATCTGATTGTTTCCTCATCAGCCTTATCATAATCGTAAAGCTCTGCATATTCTTTCATAAGAGCATCGATTTCAGCATCTGAAACAGCGTTCATGTACTCAACAAGATCACCTACAGCAAATGTATTAACCTGCCATCCAAGCTTAAGCTGAGCTTCAATCTTATCGCCTTCAGTAACTGCCACTTCTCTCATGTTGTCACCAAAACGAACAATCTTAAGACTTTTGCTGAACATTACACCTACAGCGGCACGCTGCCATTCAGCTATTTTAGCCTGTACCTCAGGGTCTTTCCAGTGTCCAGCAACAACTGCTCTCGGCATGCGCAGCCGAGCCCCAATGAAGCCATGCTCCCTGTCGCCGTGCGCCGACTGGTGCAGATTCATGTAAGCCATGTCTATAGCCTCATTGGGAATAGTCTCGTTAAACTGCGTATGAAAGTGAAGCCAAGGCTTTTGTAAGATTGCAAGACCATTTATCCACATCTTAGAAGGTGAAAAGGTGTGACAGAATGTAATTATACCAGCGCATTCATCATCAAAGTTAGCCTCCTTGACAATACGCTCGATCTCAGACTCTTTCTTCACAGTGAGCTTATACTCAACAGGGAAAGGAAGCTTTAGTCCATCAACTATTTTCTTTGAGTCCTCTTCTACCTGTCTAATTGTTTCCTCACCGTACAGGAACTGAGAACCCGTAATAAACCAGAATTTCATTTTTATCTTTCCTTTCTTTCATTGGGATATAGCCGCTCTCACAGCTGAAAGTCCCGAAATATATTTAGTCATATATGCATTTATACCATCGATATCTTCTTTTTTCGGAGCTACTGTACTGCCTTCCATATCAGCAAATACACGGCTGCTCAGGTAGGTCTCGAGGCTCTCACCGTTACTCCTATTAACCATATACGCAGCAAGCAAAGCTATACCCCATGCTCCGCCCTCACCTGCAGTCTTCATCAGCGTCACATCTGAGCCTAGAGCTGCTGCAAGGAAATTCTGACTTGGGAAAGGCGTTTTAAAAAAGCCGCCATGAGCGTATATACGCTCAAGCTTCACATTTTCCTGCTCGGTAAGTATATCCATACCAGCTTTTAATGAAGCAACACAGGAATAAACCAGACTTCTTGCAAGATTTTTTATACTGAAGTCCGAATCAGGACATCTCATAAGTAACGGTCTGCCGTCCTTAATGCCTGTAACAGGCTCGCCAGCATAATAGTTATATGAAACTATACCATCGCAATCTGCATTTCCCTCTGCTGCAAGGGAATACATTGTATCATAGAGCTTACCCTTTGGTATATCCAGTCCGAACTCCTTGAGAAGTCCTCCAAACATACTAAACCAAGCGTCAAGGTCAGATGTACAGCTGTTGCAGTGTACCATTGCAACAGGTGCACCACACGGGGTAGTAACAATATCTATCTCACGATGTACGGCTGAAAGGTTTCTTTCAAGGACTATCATTGAGAATATAGAAGTTCCTGCTGAAACATTTCCTGTTTTCGGAGTTATACTGTTAGTAGCAGCCATTCCGGTCTGTGCATCACCCTCAGGCGGGCAGAACGGTACTCCTGCTTTGAAAGTACCTGTCGGATCAAGAAGTCTAGCTCCTTCTTCCGTAAGGTGTCCTGCACAATCTCCTGCAGGTACAATATGCGGTAAAAGACTGATAAGTCCTTTACGTAGATCTGACCCTGCAGCAAGCTCGTCAAACTTTGCGACCATATCATTGTCGTAATTACAGGTAAGCGGGTCAATCGGAAAGATTCCAGAAGCATCGCCAGCGCCGATAGCTTTTTCACCCGTAAGAAGATAGTGAACATAACCTGCAAGTGTGGTCATAAAATCAAGTTTGCCTATATGAGGTTCTTTATTGAGTATAGCCTGATAAAGATGAGCTATGCTCCAACGCTGTGGTATATTGAACGAAAATGCCTCAGTCAGCTTGTCTGCAGCCTCTTCAGTCATAGTATTACGCCATGTCCTGAATGGTACCAGCTGCTGATCATTCTCGTCAAATGCAAGATATCCGTGCATCATTGCTGATATACCGATTCCTGCAGCTTTTTCAAGCTTTACACTGTAGTTTTTTTCAACATTCTTAATAAGATCTGCAAAGCATTCCTGAAGACCTATTTTTACATTTTGAAGAGAATAGGTCCACACACCATCAAGCAATTCGTTCTGCCAGTCATGTATGCCTGCAGCAAGCGGCACATGATCTTCTCCTATAAGTACTGCCTTGATACGAGTCGATCCGAATTCGATTCCTATTACCGCTTTTCCGTTTTTTATTTGTTCTGCACTGCTCATGTTTTAACTCCTTTTGCTTCTGCAGGCTTAGTAACAGAAAGATTAGCTTTCTTGCGGCGTGCTATGATTATACTCTGCACTACAAGGAAAATACAAAGCATCGAAGCATTTGTAATACCAGTCCACCACGCCTCATCTAGACCTGCTGATGATACTATATTCTGTATGAGAGCAAGTGAAAGTACGCCGAAAAATGTTCCGATGATATTTCCGACGCCGCCCGTAAGCATCGTTCCTCCAATGATGGAGGAAGCTATGGCATTCATCTCCGCACCAGTTGCATGAGATGCTGAGCCTGATCCTGCGTGCATAAAATATACAAATCCACCAATTCCGCCTAAAATTCCGCACATAAGATATGCAAGGAATGTCGTTCTCTTTACATTTATTCCGAGCATAAGTGCGCTTTGCTTGTTACCGCCAACTGCATAGAAACTTCTTCCAGTCTTTGTCCATTTAAGGAAGAGAAACAGGGCTGCAACTATCAAAAGAGCTACAACGACGCCGATCTCTATATAAGCGTCAATATAAACTCCTCTTTTGTTTACAGAACCCATACCGGGAATTATAATTCTAGTTTCCTTGAGCTTTACAAATGCTTCGTTCTGAACATTGAACGGATTTGTATTTACTATTGTAGTCATACCTCTTGCAAAGAACATTCCGGCAAGCGTTACAATAAAAGGTTGAATATCAAGATAAGCTACAAGGAATCCCTGTATGAGACCAAATGCAAGTCCGATACCAAGTGATATCATTATTGCACCAAAGACGCTGCCACTGTGGTGATCAAGATAAACAGCTGAGCACATGCTTACAAGAGCTGTCATACCACCAAGTGAGATGTCGATTCCACCTGTTATCATGACCAGCGTCATTCCACAGGCAAGTATTATCAGGGCAGCATTTGCATTTAACATATTAAAAAATGTCTGAGCTTTGAGGAAGCCTGCACCAAGTCCGAATATCGCAAATAAATACATTATTATAAAAACGATTATCGTAATTGACATAAGCAGATTAGTATCTGATATTCCTCCAAGCAGACGACGGCGTTTTGCGCCGACATTCATATCTGTTTGCGGCATAAATCATTCCTCCGTTCTGCGCCGATGTTATCAGGTACTACTCCCCGCTTTTGCAGGGGCACGCAGCTTTTTGAAAAACGCTGCGATTTTTTCTCTTACTATCGGTGCACTAAGTATAACAAGAACAATAACTACTACTGCTTTGTATGCAGGAAGTGCATCCGACTGTACCTGAAGCTTGTAAAGCGTTGTGGTAAGGAACTGAATAACATATGCTCCGAGCACTGAAGCAGAAATGTTGAATTTACCTCCGCCAAGTGAGTTACCTCCAAGAGCTACTGCAAGGATAGCATCCATTTCAATATCCTTCGCAATTACTGAATAGTTTATTGTACCTATTCTTGCCACCTTTATGAAACCAACAACTGCAACACAGAGTCCGAGGATTACATAAGTGACAAACTTTATAAGAGCTGGATTAAGTCCGTTCAGACGCGAAGTCTTCTCGTTGATACCAACAGACTGAACATATAACCTAAGATTCGTGAATTTCATAACAAGCCATATGACAATAAAGCATAGTACTGCTATGAATACTGGTGTCTGCACAGGTATTCCTGGGAAAACAGTTCCGAAATTCAAGAAAGTCTTATCACTTACTACAGGAAGCTCATTATTGTTTATCCACGCAGCTATCGAACGACCCGCAGTAAAAAGGATAAGCGTTGCAACCATTGGCTGTATCTTGAAAATTGATACAAGTGCTCCATTAAAAGCACCGAAAGCCATTGCAACAAGACAGCTTACAAGAAATGCAACTATAATCGGAGCCTGCAAGCTTTCAGGACGAGAATTCGTACCGCAAAGCACTCGTAGTATCACGCTTCCGCTAATAGCTATCGCAGCACCGACACTGATATCCTGTCCACGTGAAGAAGCTGTTACAAGAGTCATGCCGATAGCTAGTATGGCAAGCTCTGAGCCGTAGTCAATAATTGAAATGAGATTTCCTGAAAGAATAGGATTTCCATCGTTATTGTGCCCAAGAGTTATCTTGAAGAACGACGGGTCAACTATAAAGTTGAAAATAGCAAGTATTATCAGAGCAGCGATCGGTATAAAAATCTGTTTTCTGATAATGGCTGTCAGAATCGATGTTTTCTGAGCCGTTTTAACATTTGATGCCATTACCGATCACCTCCCGCTATAGTATTCATGATAGTATTCTGAGTAAGTTCGTCACCAGTAAGTTCGCCTACAAGCTTACGATCACGCATAACGAGAAGCCTTGAACAAGTACGTAACATCTCGTCCGTCTCAGATGAGATAAAAGTAATGCTCATGCCTTCGGAAGCAAGTTTGAGAACGAGCTTCTGAATATCTACCTTTGTTCCAACATCTATTCCACGGGTAGGTTCATCAAGAATAAGGTATTCTGGATTAGTAAGCAACCAACGTCCGAGGATAACCTTCTGCTGATTACCACCAGAAAGAGACTTTATAGGTGTATTCACAGAAGCAGTCTTGATATCAAGCAGCTTTATATACTCCTCTGCAAATTTTACAGCTTCAGCCTTGGAAAATGGCTTAAAGAATCCTTTTTTCACCTGTAATGCAAGTATGATATTGTCCTTTACAGATAAATCACCAACTATTCCGTCTCTCTTACGGTCTTCAGGAAGATAAGCTATACCGTTCTTCATGGCATCAATTGGCTTATTAATCTTAACTTCCTTGCCATTAACTTTTACCTTGCCACTTGTTACCTTGTCAGCACCGAATATAGCTCTTACACACTCGCTTCTTCCCGAACCGAGCAGTCCGGTAAAACCATTTACCTCGCCTTTGCGTATATTAAAATTGAACGGCTTAATACCCTCGGAACTGCAAAGTTCCTCGGCTTCATATACATAACCTTTGTTTTCCTTGCTGAACGGCGGTGCATCGTTCTTGATATCAGCCATATCATCAAGCTCTTTACCGAGCATTTTCGATACAAGCTGTATACGTGGAAGCTTTTCTATCTCATACTCACCAACGAGCTGTCCGTCGCGAAGCACGGTAATCCTGTCGCATACCTCATAAACCTGGTCAAGGAAATGAGTAACAAAGATTATTCCGACGCCTCGTTCTTTCAGTTGTCTCATTAGTTTGAAGAGCTTTGCGACCTCCGATTCGTCTAGAGATGAAGTCGGCTCATCAAGTATGAGTACACTGCACTCCATATCAACAGCCCTAGCAATTGCAACCATTTGTTGTACAGCTATGGAGCAGCTTGCAAGCTGCTGTGTAGGTTTAACGCCTATTCCCAGTGAATCAAGCAGTTCTCCTGCCTTTTTATTCATGCTTCGCCAGTTCACAAGCTGACTTTTACCTCTGCCTAGAAAAATATTCTCGGCTACCGAAAGATTTGGACACAGTGATATTTCTTGATATACAGTGCTTATGCCTAAATTCTGAGCTTCCTGTGGCGAATGTATCTGAACCGGACCATTTTGTCCCTTGATAAAGATATCTCCGCTATCCTTAATGTATACACCCGTAAGAACTTTTATGAGTGTGGATTTTCCTGCGCCGTTTTCGCCCATAAGAGCATGTATCTCACCACTGCGCAACGTAAAATCAACATTTGAAAGAGCTTTTACACCAGGAAAGGACTTGTATATCCCCCGCATCTCCAGCAATGATTTCTCCTGCATTGCTTTGCCTCCTAAGTGAGTTTTCATATTCTTCCGTATTATGTAATACGTATTAATTTCTAAAATTAGTGCGGTGACATTAAGCATTCACGGATGCGTCACCGCACTTGATTTAATTATTCAGTGTCCTGTAACACTATAATTTAGATACCGTACTGCTCAACATCAGCATCAGTAATAGTCTTTGCGTCAAAGCCCTTTTCGTCCATAATGATAGTCTTCTGAGAGAGTGTCTCGCCATTTTCGAGCTTATCAATTATATCCTTGATATATGATGCCTGGAAAGGATTACACTGTCCATCATAATTCCAATTGCCGTCCTTGAGCTCCTTAAGTGCCCACTTGTTGCAGTCGAAGCCTATAACGACTACATCCTTGTCAACACCATGAGAGATATTTGCTTTATCTAAAGCAGCAACTGCACCCATTGCCATATCATCGTTCTCTGCATAGATAACATTGAATGATTTACCAGCATCAATAACTGACTGAACGATTTGCTGCGCCTTTTCAGCATTCCATTCAGCAGTCTGCTGTGCAACAATGTTCCAGCCAAGTTCCTTGGCAGTATCATCGAGAGCACCAGAACGTCCCTTCTGAGCAGCAGATCCCATTACACCCTGAAGATGAATAATATCATATGCCTTGAGATCCTGTGACTTGAGCCAATCAACAGCCTGTTCGCCTTCCTTTGCCATGTCGGAAACGATTGAAGCTTCATAGAGGCTCTCATCTGCATCAATAGTACGGTCGAATAGTATAACTCTTACGCCTGCAGCCTGTGCATCCTTGAGAACTGAATCCCAACCTGCAGTATCAGCTGCTGAAAGAAGAAGATAATCAACTTCATCCTGAATAAACTTCTGAGCTGCATTAATCTGCTCCTCATTCTTAAGGCTGTAAGTAAATGAAGCATCAAAACCGTTTTCCTTAGTAAATGTAGCCTTAAGATCATTAACATTAGCTGTACGGTATCCTGACTCGTTCGGATCGTTATTGATAATGCCTACTTTAATCAATCCGTCCGACTTATTGTCATCGGCCTTGGTGTCATCGGCCTTGGCGTCATCATCCTTTGCTGTGTCCGCACTTGTAGTTTTGGGAGCCTGTGTTGTGTCAGTTTTGTCTGTTGAGCTACTTGTACTGCCACAGCCAGCGAACATTGTACCACAAAGAATCATACTTGCCGCCATTGCTAAAATCTTTTTCATTTTCATAATCTAAATTCCTCCATCCGAATTTATTATCCCATTAACGAACAATCCGTTAACTTGTACTTACATTATAATCAATTTGTACTTACATTGATACCGAAAATATTACACTAAATGTTTATTATTTTTTGGGTATACATTCTGTTTTGATTTCATGGGCAAATATTTGCATTGTTCTGGAACTGCCTTGGCGTCTGTCCAGTATACTTCTTGAAAATCTGACTGAAATACCTGTAATCGCGGAATCCCACGTCATACGCTATCTCGTATATCATCTTTGAAGTACAGCAAAGGAGCTCCCTTGCACGTCCGATTCTAGCAATAGCAATATATTCGGACAAATTTTGTCCGTACTCCTTCTTGAACTGAGCACTAAGATAAGATGGGCTAAGTCCCACAGCCTCTGCAACAAGGAGAAGTGAAAGCTCGTCATTCATGTAATTCTTGTCTATATAATCTCTCGCCTTGGCAACTATACTTCTGCTACTCTCTTTTGCAGATTCTACGCGCCACATTATACAGTCGTGAATAATCTTATGCAGGAACTTCAAAGTATCATCAGCGGTCATGAGCTCAGTACCTATATCATCAGCAGTACCGAATTGCCCAAAAAACTTTTCATTGCTCACACCTATCTTACGAGCAAATGTATGAGCCGCCACATAAATGTCCATACATACGTATAATCTTATCATAAGCGACTTTATACTTGTATACTCGACCTCGCCTAGTATATTATCGAGCATTTCGTCACAGTTTTCTAGGCAGCCACTTTGCAGAAGCTCCTCGATTTTTTTGATATCAAGACGTTTAACGTCCTGCGCCATTTCTTTTTTCTCATTCATAATTAATATCCCTCACGCTTTTATCCCATTGTTGTCTATATATTATGAGAGTCAGAGTTTTTTTACAGACTCCCTTATTTTAAGCTCAGGAGTAAATATTATGTCTTCGTTTTCATCGTTAAATGTATTTATTCTGTCAATCAGCTTCTCCGCAACAGCTTCACCAAGCTTTCTCTGCGGATGAATCACAGTTGTTAACGGAACATCACATATAGACGCATATTTTGAATCATCAGCACCTACTATCGACAAATCGTCAGGAACATTTATGTCATGCATTTTACAGAATTGCAGCAGTTTAATTGCAATGTTATCATTATAGCATACAACAGCAGTTATCTCGCTCAGAAACTCCAATAAATGATTTCCGCCAGACGTAAAAATAAAGTTCTTATCAGTTGTCGCAAACCACATAACATTTTCTTCAGCATTTTTAAGCCCGTGTGCTATACAGCTCTTTATAAAGCCACTGTAGCGCTTGTGCCCCTGTATATCATCGAGCGCAAATAATCCTGCTATCTTAGTGTGGCCACATTCAAATAAGTAATCCGTTGCTATTTTACCAACTGCTTCGTCATCCATAGCAACACAGGGATAATCCGACCACGGATAGTTAGCATTAAAGAAAACAACTGGTATATTATTTCTTCTTAGCTCATCGTAAAGTGCCATATTCGGATTTGGAAGAGCACTCTTTGAAGGTTCCACTATAAGCCCCTGAACTCCGCCTGATATCATACTCTGTAAAGCCTGCTGTTCCTCAGCAACTTTATTATGTGTTATCGCAAGCTGCATGGAATAACCCGAATCGTTAAGCACACTTTCGATACCAGTTACGATCTGCGGGAAAATATAATCCGTAAAATACGTAGAAATTACACCTATGTTTCTCGTCTGAACCTGAGCAGTTGGGATACTCTGCGCAAAACCACCAGAAACGAACGCTCCGCTGCCCCTAACTCGGCAGATCACGTTTTCGTTCTCAAGACACATAAGTGCCTGACGAACGGTCTGTCTGCTGACTCCATGTATCTCACAAAGCTCCTTTTCAGTGAGAAAACGATCTCTTGGTCTGAGTCCTTTAGAAGCTATATAGTTCTTAGCCCATTCCACAATCGTCAAATATTTATAATCTTCCATAATATCCTCCCACAACCGAAAGCAATCGGCTTTTTCTTCATAATACCATACAAATCTTCATTTGTAAATACAACTTCCGCAATACAATTATAAAATTGTATGTACACACAAAAATGCTTTTCCCTGATTGTGCATTACGACAAATTCACATTGTATTTTCGTCAATACATCTCCTTCTAATTAAAAGAATTTGTATTGTCAATATCTGAAACTTGATATTCCATAATTAAAAATTAACAAAATATCAATTGAATAGTGTGATAATGTGTGATATAATACTATATAAGCTCAAACATACTTAAACAGAATGCGAGGTATCAATATGAATTTTAAACAATTACTTGATTCATTCGATTCCGTAACCTGCATAATGTCAGTTGAAAAGAAACCTGACGGAAGTTATGGCGATATAAGAATAGTTGATGGTAACCAAATGTATATCGACTCAATAGAACGTAATGATGACACCAATACAGACATAGCAAAGGAAAAAGTATTCGTACCGAACTCTCTTTATACCAAGTACTTTCCTCTTGATCTGAATTTCGAGGATTTCTGCTATCGTTCTGCTATTAAAAAAGAGGTACTGCATACTTATGTACACCCTGAGAGATTTGATATATGGTTCAATCTTTTCTTCACGCCAATAAAAAGTGATGATGAAAATATAGGTTATTGTGCGTATACTTACACAATTACACTGAATGCAGATTCAAAGCTTATGTCGGATATTCCACTTGAAACAGCTTCAAATGTGCTTCAGGCATGCATAAAACTATACAGCGGTTCAGATTTTCAGACCTCTATAAACGATGTCACAGCTCATATACGCCAGCTCTGTAACGCAAACCGATGCTGCATACTGCTCACGGATTTCAATGCAGGCATGTGCAGACTTTTAAGCGACGATCATGTTATTGAAGGTCCGCAGGGGCCGATCACAAGCATAATTACTCCTGAATTTTTTGATATTGTACAGACATGGCCTGCAACTATCGATGGCAGTGACCTCCTAATGTTAAAAAGTGAAAAGGATATGGAGGCACTTAAAGCCCGCAATCCAGTATGGTATGAATCTCTTAAGCAATATGACACAAAAACTCTCGTACTTTTCCCTCTCAACTACAACGGAGAAACCAAAGGCTATATCTGGGTAACTGAATTTGATGCAAATGACGCTATAAAGATACGTGAAACACTTGAACTCACAACATACTTTATCTCATACGCTATTGCAAACTATCAGCTCCTGAACCGTTTGGAGATAATGAGTACTCTTGATCTCCTTTCGGGCGTTAAAAACCGTAATGCCATGAATAACCGCGTAAACGCTCTTGTTGACGGGAAGGAAAACTATCCTGAAAACCTGCGTATTGTATTTGCTGATCTTAACGGTCTAAAACAGGTCAATGATACAGAAGGACATATTGCAGGAGATCTCCTAATCAAAAATGCCGCTTTTATCTTACAGGAGACATTTATAGGAAATGACGTTTACCGCGCAGGCGGCGACGAGTTTGCTGTTTTTGTTGTAGGAATGAGCGACGATGAATTTGAAAATAAAATTGCCAAACTAAAGAGCTATTCAGAAAGTCCCGAAGGTGTAAGCTTTGCAGTAGGTTACTGCAACGATGAAGGCAGAAATGATGTAAGATACGCGATGTCTACTGCCGATGAAAAAATGTATGCAGACAAAGAGGAATACTATAAGCGCTACCCAGAGCGCAGGCACAAATAAAACTACGTCCCGAAGCAAAATCTGCTTCGGGGCATTTTTATGCAGAATTTCCACCAAAAATGCAAATGTTCCCTTTGACATATCAAACATAAAATGGTATAATTATGTTATTAAGACATATTATGATAGTATAATTATGTTATTGAGACATATTACGGAGGTGACACTTATCTATTTCCACACTAAACTATCTCTGCTATTCGCGACAATCTCTGCAGCTTTTATGATGTATTTCACAAATACACATGCCTACGGGATAGCAGAGGATTTCTCAGCAACTATTCCGCTTACTTCCGAAAAGGGAATCATAACACTCGATAACGGTCAGCAATGGTTCAAGGTTACAGAACTCGAAGACGGCAGGAATTATCTTATCAGTGCAAAGAATTCCAATGGCCAAAACGTACTTCTCACTGCCGACGACAAACAAAGTGCAGAGTACATATGGCGTTTCTACGAAGATAAAATGGTTACAAGCACTGCAGCGCATTACAATTATCTCTATTCTGACTCGCATTGTCTCGGGTGCTACGAAAACGACCTGTATCTAACTCATGACTGGTGGACCGAAGGCGATCAAACCTGGAATTATGTCGACGGTAAATTCTATTACATTGACAACGGCAAAAAGACTTACCTTACATATTCCGAAAGTTCAACATCACCTTTTGGCTGTACTGACAATGCAGATGATGCTGCCGATATCGAACTATATTCCTGCGGAGAAGAACTTGCTCGATGTATAAAAACTCAGCCTTGTGCTCAGAGTTTCGCAATTGAAGGCAGTGGTTATCCCGCTCCTGAATTCACAGTAGAACTTTTCGACGATTCCATTGTTGTCGACAACATAAAATGGTTCTCTGATGGTGAAGAATCTGAAACTGGTGTACTCAATTTTACTGACAATGATCTTGCAAATTTACCGACTGGAATTCATCATGTAAGCTGTATTGTCGAAGCTCACGACAGTGACAATCATTATTACCGTGAAAAATCACAGGAAGCACTTTTTGTCGTTACAAAGGGTGTAGTTCCGGATTCTATCATTACATTTTCCGATATACATGAGCAATACGACCTTATTAGCAAAGCTATTGAAAACGTTCTAGATAACACAGGCGGGTATATACCGTCACTTGTTGTATGTACAGGTGATATGATAAACGGTCCGACTATGGACTACGATACAATGATAAACACCTATGCGCCAAGAATAAAACCTTATCTTGGAGGACTTGATACCGTTTATGTGGCAGGAAACCACGACTCCTCAAAAGCAGTTTCAGAACTGTCATTAAAAGCAGGTCTCGGTGCAGACAGTAGTTTTTCAGAAGGATGCGGAGTAATTTTCAACGGAAACTCAGACAGTGTAGCCACCAACGGTAAAAACAGTATTAGCGCAAATAATATTATTGTTTATGGCATAAACTACGAATCGCTTAATAGTTCTCCACAAACGCTACAAGATTACGATAATATAAAAAGTCAACTTGAAAACTTCCTCAATGAAAAAGCAAAGAATTATAAAGGTGAGATAATTATTATTTCCGCTCACGCTGGGCTACATGCACTGGGCGTTCAACCTCAAAGTGGAAGCCGTATAGGAGCTTGGTCAGGCTCAACTGCTTATAATATCATTAATTCTTACGAAATTGCAAACCTTATAAACTCTTACGTGAAGAAGTATGATATGAACATCCTTTATCTTTTTGGTCATGACCACTCACAAGGCGAATATGAGTTTATACTAACTGAGGGTGATACACTCATTTGTCCGACTAATTCAAAAGAATATCAGACAAATACTCTAGAACTCGCATTTACTTATGCTCATTCAGGCTATCTTTCTACATCTATAGGAACCGCAGACGCTCACTTCAGCTTTATTTACCGAAACGGTAATAACCTTGAATATGAGCTGTTCAAGGCTGGATCTTCGGAATACGTAAGACATACGGAAATTCCGCTGAAAAGTTTAAAACTTCTTAATTCAAATAGTACTGTTTCAACTTCAAAAGCAAATAATAATAATAATAATGGAAACAGTCCAAAAACATCCGGAAGATTTAACATTACACCGTTTCTTATTATTTCTCTGGTTATGGTAATAATAAGCCGGAAACACAAGAAATAACTTAAATAGCATATAATAATTGCCCGACAGCAGACTACACATGCTGTCGGGCAATTTTTTATAATTCTATTATCTTTGTGGCAATTTTCTCCTGAAAACACGTATCATGTTCAACAAAAAGCATCGTTGGCTTATATTCTAGCAACAGCTTTTCTATTTGCATACGTGAAAAAACATCTATGTAGTTCAGGGGCTCGTCCCAGATATAAAGATGTGCAAGAGTCAGCAGGCTTGTAGCAATCAGAATCTTCTTTTTTGTCCCTCAGAGAGATCTGTTAGCGGCTTAGTAAACTGCAATCGCTCAAAATCCAGCTGTCTTAGAATAGTACAGAACATACTGAGATCAATTCCTTTTGTAAAGCAAATTTTTGAATACTTCCTCTCAGCATCGAAGTATCCTGATCCACATTTGAAATAACAAGTCCAGATGCTACATTGCAGATACCGTTTTCTTCAATATTATCAGCTTTTTCAGCATCCCCTGTCTTTGCTAGGATATTCTTTATCAAAGTAGTTTTTCACCAATAAATCGGTTAGCCCTCCTTGGTAAATTTCGACAAACAATCTTGACATATGGAGCACAATAATATATAATAATATTACAAAGCAGATAGATAAAGAGAGGGATTATCATGTATAAAAATTATAAGAAGATCATTGCAGGATTTCTGGCAGCTGCTATGATTGCACCAACCACTGCCGGTATGACTGATATGCAGAGCACACACGCTTATGAGGTTTTGGGAGAGACCACTTTCGATCATAAGATTCTTCCATGGCATACTGTGGAAGTAAGCCCTGCAAAGCAGTATTTTGAGCTATCTGAAGGAGCTGTCCGCATTCTCATCCAAGTGCCCGAAGGTGCTGAAAAAGAAAAATGGGATCTACAGTTCAGGCACAGAAACCTTAGCTTCCAAAGAGGACATAAGTACAAGGTAAGCTTCAAGGCAAAGAGCAACAGAAATGGCTTTGAGCTTTGCTCAAAGATTGGAAACATAAAGGGTGACGAAGAATACTTCGAACTTGACGGTGAAACCAATGCTATGCATATGGGACCTCATATGGGAGGTCAATGGTATATGTCAGCTGTAAAGCTCACTACAGAATGGCAGACGTTTGAGGGAATATTCAAGCCTACAAGGGATCTTGAAGCTGTTGAGTGGTGCTTCCAGTATGCAAAAGGCACAAAGTATCAGGGCAATGCTATGGCAGGCGATGAACTCTGGTTCGATGATATGTCCATTGAAGACCTGACAGATGACATATTAACTCCGCATACACTTAAATTCGGCTATACATCTCGAGGATACAGCGGTCTGGCAAATAATTACATCTCTGTCAATCAGCTCGGATACTATCAGGGACTTGAAAAAATCGCAACACTCGGCGACAATAAAGGCGATATCGTCTTTGATATGCCGACAATAGAGCTTGAAGAAGATCAGGGCTATGAATATGAGATCGTAAGAACGTCAGATGATACTGTCGCTTATTCGGGCAAATCAGGACGGGTCAGAAAGGATATTGACTCGGGCGACAACATCTGCAGGATAGATTTTACCGAGTTCAATGAAACGGGTGAATTCTACATTCGCATTAAAGGCAAGGAATGGAGATCGTTCCCCTTCAGGATAGGAAATGATATATACAGTAACAGCGAAAACGACCTGCTGACCAATACACTGAATTATTTCTATCAGAACCGCGGCGGCACTAAGATCGAGTCAAAGTATATCACATCAGGTGTTAAATCTGAACTTGCACATAATTACGACACAGACGAAGCCGTTGGTTTTGTCCAGAAAAGCTGGCAAACAGTCAATTCAGAAAATGTGGAAATAGCTGAGCAGAACAGCTCTTCAAGGATCAACACAAGCGGTGGCTGGTTCTCGGGAACTAATTTCGACAAGAGCATGACAGAGAGCTGTATCGCACTCTGGACTCTGCAAAATCTTTATGAGCGTGCGGCACTTATCGAAACAAGCGCTAAAAAATTCGCTGACGGTTCGGGTACCGTCGTTATACCCGAAACTGGCAACAAGATACCAGATATACTCGACGAATGCAGATACGAGCTAGACTATATGTCTAAGATGAAGGTACAGCCTGAGGAAGAAACATGGGGCAAATATGCAGGTATGTACTATCACGGCATACATGGAGTGGAGTTTGAAGCTCTACCCAAGAATTATGAACACGAGTACCATTCATGTTACAGAGTTCAGCCCCCTACATTTGCAGCTACTCTTAATTACGCTGCCTGTGCGGCACAGGGTGCAAGACTCTGGGAAGCATATGACAAGGAGTACGCAGCAGAGCTCCTGAAAAACGCAAAGGAAGCATATCAGGCTTACCAGACAAACTTTTACCAGGCATCTCTTAATGAAGAAAGCAATGCTGCTTCACTGTATGCTCCTTCATCTGTGAAAAAAACAGGTTCGTCGGGTGACATATATATAGAGGACGACGCATACTGGGCAGCATGCGAGCTCTATATCACCGCAAAGGAAATGAATGACCCAGAGGCTGAGAGCTATTTAAAGGAACTTTCAGAATATCCTAACGCATTCAAGGTTGAGCCCAGAAGCGGTATGGATACCGATGTAGCGGGAGAGCCATCATTTACACTGTTCAGCAGCGACGGAACAGCTTCCGCAGGTTCAATGTCAATGCTTCTCAATAAATACTTGTTCTCCAATGAACAGTACAAAAAACTGAGCGACTCTGTCATCCAAACGGCAACTGACTACATCAATGAAGAGGATTATCAGGGCTACGGTATCCCCTATAAGTATGACGGTCCCGGATTTGATGGATACAGCAGTGAATTTAATGATATTATCTATCATGGATTTGAGTCTGAATCAAACCAACGCGCTGTAAACAATATGCTGGCTATGGCTTATGCCTACGACCTTACAGGTGATAACAAATACCTTAACGGTGTGGCAACGGGATTGAATTATATCTTCGGCAACAATCCGCTGTCGTTCTCCTATGTAACGGGATATGGCTCATATCATGCAAAGAATCCGTCTCATAGATACTGGCAGAACGAGTTTGATCCTACTCTGCCGCAAGCTCCTGACGGCGTACTGGTAAGCGGTCCTAATGCAATGCCTCTGGACATGTATATGAAGTCGCTCGGATTTGATGACATCAGACCTGCAAATGCTCCTTCTGAGAGATACTATGCAGATTCTATAGAAGAGTGGTCTACGAATGGGGCATCTCTCGGCAGCAATGCTTCACTTGCATGGCTTATTTCATTCATGCAGGACGAAGCGCCAGATACAGTTGTACAGCCAAATGCTACAGGCGATGTAAACTCTGACGGTGAATTCACTATGGCAGATCTGGTACTGGTGAGAAAGTGGCTTTTAGCTGTTCCGGATACAAAGCTTAAGGACTGGAAAGCTGCAGACTTCAGCAAAGACGGCAAGCTTGACATATTTGATCTTTGCCTTATGAAAGACGAGATCATAAAAAAGAAAGTTTCTCTCTATGTTGAACCTGATATGAGGCTTGAATACGGTATGCCGTTTACTGTTAACTGGGACGGTCTGGAACTGTATCAAGGTCCTGATGAAAGCTATGGAGTCATCAATACTATCCCTGATAATACGCCCATCAATGAAATGGGCTATCAGGAGGGCAACAATGACTGGATGTTTACTGTATTCAATGGTCAGTATGGCTGGATACAAACAAAAATAAACGGTCATAGTACTGTATTTTTTACCGCAATGGGTGCAAAGCCTGTTATCTATCTCTACCCCGAGGAGGAGACTGATGTTCATGTTGAGCTTGAGCTTACGGAATCCGAACTCTACACGACATATCCGAAATATAACAACGGCTGGAACGTGACTGCATATCCTGACGGTACGATACTGAACAAGGCTGACGGTACACACCATAAGTATCTCTTCTGGGACAGCGCAAACTGCCGTACAAGATATGATTACTCAAATGGATTCTGCGTTGCAGGCTGTGATACGGAAAACTTCCTGAGAGAAAAGCTCACATATATTGGCCTAACTGAGGAAGAAATGAACGAGTTTATTGTATACTGGCTGCCTTTAATGGAGCATAACAAGTACAATCTGATTACTTTCCAGGGAGATGCATATACTGATTCTGCGAAGCTGGATATAACTCCGACACCAGACAGCCTGCTTCGTTTATTCATGGTGTATGTTCCCCTTGAAGAGGCAGTGGAGATCGAACCTCAGCAACTTTCGACCTTTGAAAGAAAAGGCTTCACAGTTGTTGAATGGGGTGGCAGCGAGATCAAGTCGTAAACATCTCAAAAAAATGAATATAAACAAATAATTCGCCCGTATTTTGATATCAATCAAAATACGGGCGAATCTCTTTATATTACTGCCACACTATCAATACTGAAACATAAATATAAGTCCCCGCTCCCGCGTAATGTCACTAAGATTAAATAATCACAGGAATTAGAGTGTCGGGCAATTTTTTATAATTCTATTATCTTTGTGGCAATTTTCTCCTGAAAACACGTATCATGTTCAACAAAAAGCATCGTTGGCTTATATTCTAGCAACAGCTTTTCTAT
>JAEEGJ010003230.1_pt1 | contig 65188 bp, 50 predicted proteins | sample 8958761 | NCBI WGS metagenome assembly JAEEGJ01 (sample SAMN16246546, study PRJNA631951) | gut metagenome | biome: gut microbiome; feature: rumen; material: RS-attached | host: Bos | place: Iran: Karaj | collected 2018-10 | reverse complement strand
CCCGCGCTGTGATGGTTCGTGTACAGGACAAAGTAACATACGAACATTACAACAAGACCATCGCCGCCTCCGTCCGTTGCGTCAAGGCGAAATAACTACAGCGCCCGCAATGCGCTGAACATAAGGTATGCTCTATCGTTGCTCTTACTCGCTTCTATTTTTAAGAAGCGTATAGCATAGTCTACTTCTTTTTTATCTTGTTTTTGCATTTTCAGCATTCGCTTGTAATGCGAGAATAGCTCTTTGGGCTTCTTTTCGTAAATAGCATAGAAAGCTAGATTAACCGCAACATACCAATCTGCATTAGAATGTCTGGCTTTTGCTCTCTTCGTCATGTTCTTTGACTCTTGAAGATTACCTTCATAGAAATGTATACGCGCCATCGAGAGATCATATGTCAACGTACTTCTCATTTGCGGAAGTTTCTGAACACATTCATCGAGTATTTCTAAAGCACGTCCATAGTCTTGATTATCATATTCTTCAATATATTGAGCCGTGATATACGAATGAGCCAAGAGCTCTCTTATTGCGTCATCATATCGTTTTATACCAGTTATACTGTATGTATAGAGAGCATCGGCAACTCCAATGGCATCAGAGTACTTATGCTTCTGAAGGTAGATACAGCTTACATACATTAAGAACAGATGAGTTAAGTTTGAAGCGACTTCCAACTGACGTGATATCTGGTTCGTATTAATGTTGAGAGTGTTCCACTCATGGCATCTGTATGACTCGTCCATTAACATTTTAACACTTTCATCATCACGATTCTCCTTTTTAACATAACGATCGCTCATCATCGATGTAAATCCATTGAAGGAATAACCAAACTCACTCCCTTGGGGGCTATCTATCAACGAGGCGAAAATAACTGCATCAGCTTGATTGAAATGACTATTGATATAGCGTTTACACCCCTTAGGAGTTTCTGCTATACCAAAAGGCGGTATTACTATTTGTATATTATTTGCTGTTTCTTCCACCTTATCGCGTGCTGCCACTAATGCCTGCATGATATCGTGCTCATGCTGAGAACGATTCTTAACCATAAATACGATACACAATCCATCACGCTTCTTGCATACGTTATAGTAAGAGCATGCCATAAGGGCTATCACTACGATAGCCGTTAACCAATAACGTATTAGAGCAATATCAAGCCCGGTGCCTTTAATTAAAAATGGGTAGATCCAAAGATATACACACGCTCCAACACAGATAATTCCAACATAATGGATGAGTATTAAGTAACTTGTCCGTTGGAACCAACGTTTAGTGTGAATAGTCCATATCAGGAATGTGGTAACAAACAGGAAAGCCCCCCATATTGTCATAAAGAGCAGAGAGTCTAACTTCAATGCTTGAAATGACCATATTGATATCAGTATTTCCAAAACCCAGACAAATACCATTCCCCAAAAGGTCGGCCATAGCTCCTTTATGAGCTTCGGGGCATCTCCTGTAAAATTTGTATTAATCCCCATTTGTCTATATTACGGTTCAAATATAACTGCTTTTCAAAGTTTACCAGTTAGCAAAGAGCTGATTCCAACGCGTTCTATGCCTATCTCCACCTTTGAAATGGCTACCATTGTTTAATGTATCAAAGTATTCTTTGAGTTTTAATGCTATACCCAAGGGCCAGCGATGAACTCGCAAAACATATGCCAACACCTCATCAGAGTTGACATTACCCAAATGATGGTGAAGTGCCAAGACACAGGTCTTCACAAATTCTTCATCTGAAGGATGAAAAGCGTGAGTATGGTAGAGACCTATAGCACCACTTATCTGGTCAAGCGCATGCTGCACTTGAACGGCTGGCATTATTGCAGCATAGGATCTCTCTGGAACATGAGGTGATTGTACTCCCCAAATACTTCCCCAAAGAGAGATATCAGGGTAATCTTTTACCTCTACGTTAACATCTATGCCATGAGCATTGTCATTTTCGAGCCTCAATAACTCATTACTGTCAAGACCACAAGAAATAACAAAATCATGAGTATCATCCATTGCACGATAACGATGCGTTGTGGTCAACATGATGTTCAGGGCAAGATTGGGGACTCTGGTTGTTCCTCCCGCAGAGGTCATACCAACCTGTTGGTTCATCATGCTCGTAATGGTTGCGAGATTATTATTTCCCACTGTCAGGATAACCAATTTAGAATACTGACCTCCTGCTGCAGCCTTTGCCCTCGCAAAATCTATCGCTGCGCCCAAGGCTGGCGGGAAGTTATATTGAAAATCTGCTTCATCAAAAAAGAATCTTTCCATAATATCAGTTATTCAATTGTTTACCTCAATATTTTCATTTTGCTCTGACTGGCAGTATCGAACTGCATCACTATATGACCACCTGTGCAATCAGAAATCAACCCATTGGGTTAAAGTATCTTTCGAAAACTTTATTTTTGTTTTCTCGTCAAACGATAGGTTCTTTGATCTCTCTCGGATTATTCCTTGACACTGAAATCCCCGATTTTTCATTTTTATCACTCATCGCCTCTTTCATCGCTCTGAAACCCGCTCCAAAAGCCCTTTTTCTATTAACATTTGTTCACCCTTTAAGGATAAGAAATCTTAACGCTCTTGCGTATTTGCTAGAAAAGTAGTAATTTTGTATAGAAATGAGCGGAAAAGGCTCAATTTCCCGGATGTCTGATGAATGTCTGATAACTCTGGAAACGGTGGTTTCGTTTTACATTGTGTATCAGGCTGTTATGCGGAAGTTCACATTAGCTGGGAAATCTCTTTTATTTTGTTCTGACTGGCAGTATCGAACTGCATCACCTTTGCGACCACCTGTGCAATCAGATATTTGTTTTGAGTCATTTGCCAGGAGCCGGCCTCCTGTATCATAATCAATGATTCCAGAATCAAATATCATTTCGTATCGCGGATTATGTTGGATCATAAGTCCAAGACTTTGCGTGTATGCAATCTTTTACCTTTAGTTCCTTGTGATTCTTTCGAAGTTTTATCAAAGCTGCTCGAAAAGAGGAGTTGTTTGAAGGAAAGTGACTAAAGACAATGGCAGCAATGACTTTATTGATAGTCGTTGTGCGAAAATAGCCACCTTGCTTGAAGATTTTTATAGTCTGATCTATTTGTTTAACAGCATCGTCAATATTGACTCCTTTTAATTCTACAAAGATTGCAGTATCTACTTTAGGATGTTCATCTTCAGTTCTTTTATATTCAAAGAAATAGTCACATTTACGATAACATGAACTATCATCAAACCACTTGTCTATCTTGTATTTATTAACATCGTCAATATTTTTGCAATTTATACAAAAACGTCGATGGTTTTCTTCCACCACAAAACGAGCATTACAATGACAAGCAGACCTCTTAAGACGTTCGTCGAAACTAATCTGAGATGGGAACGATGGTTTCCCCGAAAAGCAATTACAACTCATCTTCTATATCCAACAACCTGCTAAATACTCGATTAGTTTCATTAGAAGCCTGATCTATATTTATCGCTCCAGTAAGACGGCTCTCTACATCTCTAATATCATCAACAGTGCCGTCATCGTTAAATCCATAGGAAGCGACTTCCCCAAAATCAATAAATTCGTTCTTACTTACAATATTTGTTATTTTATTCTGTATATTTTTCTTATCTTTCGCTTTTTTATAGATTTCGTTTGCAAGAATCATATTGTCTATCACAGAAAGTATATAGGGACTATGTGTAGTAAACACTATATTACATTTCTGATGGTTCATCCCTGAGATAATCTTACGGATAAGGGCGACTTGCTGCGTTGGAAACAGATTGAGTTCTGGTTCCTCAATAACAATATGTTCGTGCTGTAAATGTTGACTAAAAACTGACTGTAATACTGTCCATAAAGGAATGACTGACTGCAAACCACTTGACGCATGAAGGAAGTCAACCTCGGTTTGGTCGTTAAGGATGACTATCTTATCTTCTTCTTTTGAGAATGAGACACGAATATTCATAAAATCCATGTCAAGATTCTTAAACTTGCCTTTCGCCTGCTCATACCGACTACCAAATTTCACAATGCTTTCTGGAATACTACCGCCAAAGCGAAGTAAAGAAAACACACTATCCTTCATGATTGATAGCAGAATGCGCTCTGAAGGGATATAAACAGGATCGTAAACAAAGCCTTTTAACGCCCCAAAAAGGAAAAGTTGTAGTGAGTCCTGTGTTTCCTTAGATAATTGATTCCATTCGGTAACATTATCAGACATTACTATTGAAAAGGCATCCATTAAATCCTTTAACAAACGAGGATCACCCTTCTTCCCAGATTTAAGTCTTTTTATGAGCTCACTGTAATCTGTCTTTTGAAGTTCCCTAAGGTTTTCGGAATCATTGTTGGTCTTAAAAGAGTTTTTCTTTATAATCCAATATATACTCCCCTCTTTTATGTTTATTTCGGTATCTTCTTTAAATTCAAAATCGATATTGTACTTACTTAGCATCTTTTCAAATGATGCAAAATCGCCATCGGCTATCGATCGGAAATCGTATTCGTGCGATATAGTAATTAGCTTTGCCACAACACTTTTTCCACTAGATGTAGGACCAATGAAAAAATTATAGCGCCGTGTTTCGATGTTTGCTTTACGGAGAGGACCGAAATTATGAATTTCAAGTGAAATATTACTCATTTTTTATTATTTTGGAATATATCCTTTTAAAAGTTATTTTAAACGTAAAAATCGGGGTGTCAAAGAACAAGCCGGAAAGGTATGATGAGGGACAGGTGACAATTGACAGTTGACAAGTGACAATTGACAAGTGACAGTTGACGGTTATTTGCCCTGCGGATTGTCTTTGATTTTACGTATTATTGCTGTGAGTATTCTTACCAGCTCACCACAATCATTTTGAAGTGAGGTGTATATCTTATCATCCAAGTATTTTGTTTCATGGAGTAAATCTAACCAATACTCGGTCTCGTCAGCTTCTTTAAGGGCGATGTTCAACTTGTTCAAGAAGTCCATGCGACTTTGAGCGTTTTTGCTTTCCCGTGTGTTGGCTCCGATACTGGTGCCACAACGCAAGAGTTGCTTGGACATCACCTGCTCATGCTTTTGTTCCGTCAGGAACTTGTAGCAGTTAATGATGCGGATGGCAAAGTCGCGAGACTTGATTTGAATCGGAGAGTTCATCGTATCAAGTTGAAAGTTGAAAAGTGACAGTTGAAAGTCTTTATTTAATTGACAGTTGAGAGTTGACAGTTGACAGGTGCTTCTAGATATCTAATGTTATTTTTCTCTTATGTTACATCCAGTGTTTATCCCCCGAGGATTAACCGAAAATTCGCTACTATCTTTTACTAGGCTGTCTCAAAATCTATATCATATAAATACAGAGTCATAGAATTCTCTGAATGACTGACATTTCCCAGAATTATACAACGCTTCGAAGTCCGTCCATTTCAACTTAAAGACAATCTCCTTGATCTCACGCCAATGCTTACTATAGCTTTTACCTATCGATTTGAATATTTCCTCCAGTTTTGCGTATGGATGAAAATAAGCTGTCTGAGGGTCACTATTGACATCAACGCCAACTTTGGACATCAAGCTATCAGCATCTAAACTATTATCTATCTTCTGAAAAACATCACTCAAAGCCAACAACCAGGCCTCAGTCTCCATGACTGCAAATCGAACTCGAATAAAGTCTGTCTTGTCTAATTCTTCAAGTGGTTCTTGTATATCCTTAATAAAATCCGCTATATTCTGTTGGTCAAGATGTCTGCCATACAGGTCGATATAACTTTCGCTATAGACATCTCTTAAACCTACAACTTTATCAAAGCCTTGGTCCATATGACCTTGGAATCTTCCACGAATATCAGAAACGACTGATGTGTCAGAACCTGAATCATAGATTAAGAAATAGTCAGGCGTATCATCTGATCCAAAATCCCTAAGATCATTTGCAGCATCCTGAGGGTCTAAGTTCAAACATTCTATCTGTACCTTCGTCCAATCCCATTGATATTTCTCTCCTATCAACTGATAAACAAAGCCTGCCTCAGTAATTCCTTCTACATATATGGCTACTTTCATACTTCCTTGGCTTTCTCAAGATATCTGTATATGAAGTCTGTACTGAGCATATCGAAATTATTCAGACCCATCTTCTTAAACTTCAGGAACATATCAGGATGAGTCTTCTTACTAATTCCTGTCGTATGCTCGCCATCGCGCTGCAATATTACCCAGTAATCTAAATTGACTGCATTCATCAGGAAATTATCATTTGATGTAACAATCAACTGGATATCATGTGCCTCACAATAATCAAAGATAATCTTACTCAATTTACTGGATCTACTGAAGTCAAGACCCTCACCAAGATCGTCCACGAGCAACGTTCTTGCCCCCTGCTCAGTAGAAAGGTATGCCATATAAGCAAAGATATATAACACACGGAGCATTCCATTAGATAGCAAGGCAGAGTACAAAGGAGTATTCACTCCATGTTCCTTCACTATCACGATATTAAACTTGTCGGAAATCTTGACGGGTTCAATAGAGTCTATCTCATAATCCAATTCTTTCATCTTGCTGATTACGAAATCCCTCTTTTCCTCTATTTGAAAAATCTTCTCATACATATCTGAGAAACTAATCTTTTCATTAAACAGACTGGGGATTTCATAGGATTTTGTAGAAGACAATTCGCTAAAAGAATAGCCTTTCAACTTCTCTGCCCACTGCATGATAGACTCGAACTCCGGATAATTCTTCGTATCACGCTGAGACTGAACACACAACTTATTGGCAGGAGGATTAACCTCTGTAGGTCCTATGAAAGCATGTTCTTTGTTTCTGGAAATAATCTTATCAGTGCCTCTATAAAGAGTTTCATCAGTGATTACATTATCTGTATAATCATAGCCATACGTCAATAGAGTGTTATCATCCGTCACAAACTCCACCTTACACCAATGAGAAGGGGTAGCGGCATTAACATCGCCATTCAGGAATCTGACAAACAAGACAATAGCATTCAACGTCTTCGACTTGCCGACAGCATTCCTGCCGACTATCAAATTCAGATTACCAAAGGACACTTTATCAAGCGCCCAACTGTAATCACTATATTCAAACGATATTATCTTCATATTAACACTTTGTTACTTGTTTTATGACTAGAATATTTAGCTCAAAGGTCTTAATGAACCACAGAAATGGAGGAAATGAAAGAAATTGTTAAGCGAACACGAATCACACGAATTAAACAAATGTTGAACTATCTCAAAAGAAGGTTTCTATCATTCTCCAACGGTCTTGACTAACAAATTGTATCCTCCCACATTTAACAGAGACCGCATTTTTTTGTTCTTTTACTGTAAGTTCTGCTACCTTTTTAAGGTAATCCATATCTATTTCAACATCTGAATTGAGTAGAAGAAACTCTTTTCCAATGCTCGTTAATTTATAAATAGGGAATACAACCTCCAGAGCCTTCGATGTGAACACAAGCCCTATCCCATTTCGAGTAAAAACGTAGTTGTGGGCTATAGTATTATCGTTGTTAGTATATGTGACGGAAAGATTGTCTTTGGAATCTATCAATCCCAACTCCTGCATAAACAATAGTTGCCCCATTGTAATAGGACTATAATCCATCGTCTTAAGTATCAGAACTTTCTCATCATTATCTAAGAACATTACATACTTGAATACTTCTCTTATGCTATCTGCTTCTCTTTTTGAGAGTTGACTCATCAGCAACATCATTCTATAGGAATAAGTGCCTGTTGATTTTATTTCACCTGCCAACAAACGCCCCCAATAACTTTTCAGTTCAGAATCAGAGATGTCTTTTGCAAATGTGACAAACCTGTGTGACCAGTCTTCATCTACCGCCTTACCTTCTTGTTCAGGATGTTTGCCTAGTTCTTCATCTGCATAATCAAATACATCTTCAAGATTCTGCTGTCTCTTTATTTCCTCTGTATAGATACGGAATGCTGTCCGCTTATTCAAATCTTTGTCAACTGGAGCAACAATATTATGGTTCTCTGCCTGACTGAATGCTTCAAGCCTAGGAGTGCTGCCATAGTTGCCTATAGTCTGACCAATAAGGTCCTGTAGGTATTGATTTTTATATATTTTCTCCATTGTTTAATCCGGTTGCTTTTGAGAGTAACAAGTTGAGACGTTTTCTTATATCATCAGCATCATGAAAAGTGCCTGCCTTTTCTTTCTCAATGATGATGTTATAGAAGGCAACTATCTCCTTGTCACTTATTCTGGGTGACACATCGTCTGCTATCTTATTAAACAGACTTTCATCCATTCCAAGAATGGAAAGTACTAATGTCTGCTCGGCAAATCCTCTAGCCCAACTGCCTGTTTTTGTACGTGCGAATACATTCAATGAATTGACAACAATCTCAGCCATATTTTGCTTGGATAATGCAACAAACAACGGCAAGGTGTAGTCGAATTCTTGTTTATATTCTGCCGTAATGGCATTCTTTTGTTCATTGAGTTTCTGCTCCAAGGAATCTCTCAGTGATTTCATCTCTTTAAGCTCATCCTTTACATTGATTACAGTGTAAATCTGATAACCCATTAGAACCGTAATCAAGAAAGCTAGAACGCCCACAATTGCCCCGTAATAGTCAAAGTTAAGAGTCCCGCATATAGGCAGAGTAACCCCAATTGCCACTAAGGACAACAGTATTGCAAAGCAACTTATAGAAAATGAGATCCAAGATTTCATGACTCTTTTATTTTAGAACCCAGTCTCTTCACAGAAGTGGCTGACGTTTTTTTCAGTGAAAGGCTTATCTACGCAATCGCAGATGCGCCTAGGGCGGTTATCTTTTATCCATAAATGGGCACCCAACCATGAAAAATGCTCTTTTTAAGCTTTTCTAAGTGAGTTGCATTTTCTTTTAATTGGCTGCGAAGCAGTTTTGCATAAGCTTCGTTATACATATCGTACAATGGCTTTGCCATCGGTAATAGCTGCACTTGCACTTTTCTTGATGCAATGACATCGCACAAGTAAACCACAGAGGAGTCAATAGCTTCGAAAACTATTGGCTCTGTAGCATCAATTATGAACTTGCAAGAGCAAACAAATGCCTTGATAAGCATCTGGAGGTACTCCTTTATAGCCTTATTTCTCTTCTCTTGCAACTGTGCACCATCGAAGTATGGAAATCGCTCAATGCAGGCTATATTGAAATGGGCATCACCCGTTTCAATATGGTTTGCCAGATTTTCCATATTTCTTGCCAAGTTCGCAAGTTCTATATAGCTTTTTATTTCTTCTACAATCATTGTTTGTAACTTTTATACGGTAGCCGACCCACAATATTATCTCTCTGAAAGAGTGATAAACACCGCTTTTGGTAAGCGAAATGTGGCTGCAAGCCTCTTTTCGCTTAGGGTCTGTGGGTGGGGCCTATTAAACAATCCTGCCGGATGTATATGTGGGCAGACACCTATGGTTTGAGGGTTGGGATGTTGCGGAGCTTATTGATGAGGGTACCGAGGATGGGGGGGCAATTAGGGTGGGTCTTGCGATAGGACTTGACGGCATCACGGTAGCGGGGATTACGGGTACTGACGAACAAGGCGAGCATGACATAGGCATCGGTATCGGAACGGGGGACTGTGACTTCGCCCAACCACTCGGACAACTGGCGCTGATAACGTTCAACAACGGCTGACTCGCGCAACATCACCGCACACATCAGCATCAGTGACGTGAAGCACAGGCGGTCTTCCTCACTGTCGATCTGGATGTTGGCATAGGAGAAGTAACGGTTCAGGCGGGGAAAATCACGACGCATGAGCTCGGCATTGTCCTTGCGGAAATAATGCTCGAGCATGGTGGCTATCGGACCCTCGATGTTACTGATGAGATTGCCCGTCAGTAACTGTTCCGTATCACGGTCGGAAAAGATGACATCACCATCGTGCAGGTCTTCGAAGTTCACGCTCTTCGTATGACCCAGGATATCTACGGCTACGGTCATCGACACCCTACCCTTCTTCAGTCGGATGCGCTCTATCTTGCCTTGTTTGCCATGCCAGTCGTCAATGAGCAACGTCACACGGTCGCCCACGGCCATCTGACCCACCGGTTCTACGGGTTTTCCGAAGAATATCTTCAACTGACGGTTCAAAATGGTGGAACGTAACTGCTGATATTCTTCATCGCTGATGGTAATGTTCTTACCACTACGGTCACGGTAGTAACGCAAATGCAAGCGGGACCTGGTGTTCCACTCAGACTCCACCATGGCGCGCAAACGCTCTTGGGAAGCACGGATAAACACAAAGTGATGGAATATCTCACGAATCTCGTCGGTAGAATCAGGGCGCATAAAAAGGTATGGAACAAAATATTCAAAGGAATCGGATTTCACAGGACAAGATTCTCCTTGCTGTTCCATATGAAGCATGGTCTCAATCAACTGTGGACTGAGATGTATCATGACATTCCATCGTTTACCGGAATGTTGTTGCTTATCGACCAGTTCGTGCATATATACTTCTTCTCCTTGTCCGGACAGATGGTTTTCTGTCGGACTATCAGCGTTCTAAATTGTTGAATTTGAACTATTTACCAATGGCATCCGCACCCTATGGAGTCCAGAGAAACTTGATGTATGAAGAGCCTCTTCCGAGGATTGTCTGCCTGTCTTGACCACACGCTCTTCGTTCCTATTTAAATTACGTGCACGTGAAATCAAGTGCAAAGGTACGACTTTTTTTTATATAAATCCAAAAAAAATGACATTTTTTTGGAATTGAGAATTGAGAATTGAGAATTGAGAATTGAAAGTTTACCGTTTACGGTTTACGGTTTACGGTTTAGAGGTGAGTGGTGAGAGGTGAGAGGTGAGAGATTACTTCTGACACTCCCTTTTATCTATATTTTCTAAGTTTATCCAGCTATTCTCTTACCTCTTACCTCTATCCTCTCACCTCTAAAGACTGAGCAAGCGGAGCTTGCGAAGGAAGTCAGTTACAAATGTACACTGACTTCCTTACCATTATACTGAACTAGCTTGCCCTCGGGATTATCGAGGTTCAAGGGCTTGGGGGTCTCCTTGGTGATCAGTACCACATTGAAGCGGCGGTTCTTCAGCATGCCGGGGAACTGGCCCTTGCGGGCACCGAAGGATACGGTGCGGGTGGCATCATCGTAGGTGATATCGATGGTGGCATACTTGCCCTTCTCGTAGTTATAGTTGGTACCTTCGTCCTCATAGAGTTGGAAGGTGCCATTCTGACCAGCATAGATATACAAGTTAATCAACTCTGCGGGTTTCTCGTCGCTCCACTCCATCTCTGGACCGAAGGGGATGATGGAGCCTGAACGGACAAATACTGGGATTTGTTCGTAAGGAGCATCTACGATGAGCCTGCGGCTTGAATGGTTAGAGGTGAGAGGTGAGTGGTTAGAGGTGAGAGATGAGGGCTTACTGTTTACAGTTGACTGTTTACTGTTTACGGTTGTTTCTCCTTTATCGATGATTAATTCACCGGTGTAGAGGTTGTACCAGGCACAGGGGGAGGGGAAGTAAACAGAGCGGTTGCGGGCCTTGTAATAACCTACGGGACAGGCCATGAGGGCGGGACCGAACATCCACTGGTTACCGATGTTTTCGACTTCCTTGTCGCCATTAAAGTCCATGACCAAGGGGCGCATCAGGGTGTAATCCTGGAAGTGGGCCCAGCCTGCCAGTGAATAGAGGTATGGCATGAGGCGATAGCGCAACTTATCGTAGTAAACGAATGACTTGTAAGCGGGATGCTCATCAGGGGCAATGTTCCAGATCTCACGCAAGGGCCACTGACCATGGGAACGGAACAAAGGGATAAAGGTACCGAACTGGTTCCAGCGGGTCTGCAACTCGCGCCACTCCTTCAGGTCTTCGTTCTCGACCTTGGTGCGATCATACAACTGCTGGGCAGCCACATAGCGGTTTTCCACACAGAAACCACCTTGGTCCATGCCCCAGAAGGGAATACCTGAGATCGAATAGTTCAAACCGGCTGTCATCTGGGCACGCATATCCTCCCAACGGGTACCAATATCGCCACTCCAAGTGGCAGTAGAGAAGCGCTGTTCGCCAGCGAAACCACTACGGGTGAGTAAGAAAACACGGGGCTCGGAACATTGACCATTGACCATTGACGATTGACCATTGACCATTGACGATTGACCATTGACCATTGACGATTGACCATTGAGCATTTGTTTCCAAGTATTACGTTGGCCATTATAGATGGCATCGGCATTGACGGTGCTATAGGCATTAAAGTACTCCGTGGAGGTGCCTAAAGCGGTGGGACCAGAGAGGGCCTTGCGATACCACATGGGGGTACAGTCGCGCACATTGGGTTCAGAGGCATCCATCCACCAGGCGTCGACCATTGAACATTGACCATTGACCATTGAAGATTGACCATTGACCATTGACGGTTGAGAATTGAGAATTGACAATTGAGAATTGACCGTTGAGGGTTTACCGTTTACTGTTGACGGTTGAGAATACTTTTTACTTAGGCCAGTGTAGAGGGCATCGTCCATTTGGCGCCAGAACATTTTGCGGGCACCGGGGTCATAGGCATCGTAGAAGCCATTCTTATAGCCAGGACCTATCCAATCATGGATATCATCGGTGGGCGACTGGATATACATCCAACCCTTGGCATCCAACTCCTTGTAGTTATCGGTGTTGCAATAGAACTTGGGCCATACGGAGATCATGAAGCGACCATGCATCTTATGCACGTTATCCAGCATCTGCTGGGGATTGGGATAGCGTGAAGCCTCGAACTGATGGCTACCCCACTGGTCCTCAGGCCAGTAGTTCCAGTCCTGGACAATATTGTCGATGGGGATATGACGCTTGCGGAACTCAGCCAGTGTGCCTTCAATCTCCCCGGAGGTCTTATAATGCTCACGACTCTGCCAGAAGCCCAGTACCCATTTGGGATAGAGCGAGGCCTTACCGGTCAAGGTGCGATAACCAGAAACGACCTGATCGAGATTCTGACCAGCGATGAAGTAATAGTCCATATCCTTGGCCATCTCGCTCCATATGCTCAGTTGTTCACGCTCCTGCTTGCTGCGAGGCTCTGACACACGCAGACCGCAATAGGCCTCACCCCCATCGGGGCGCCACTCTATGCGCAACTGTACACGTCTGCCCTGCTGCAACTCGGTAGCAAACTTATAGGTATTGGGGTTCCAAGCTGTACGCCAGCGTTCAGGAACGACTTCCTTGCCATCGATGTAGACTTTTACGTAGCCGGAGTAATAGAGGATGAACTGGTAAAGTTGAGAATTGAGAATTGACAATTGAGAATTGACAATTTGGGGTTCGAGGAAGCCTTCGTAGGTGACGGTGGCACCCATGAGGTTGATGTCCTTGGGGAAGTTCTTGATGCCGCCATTGTCGGTCTTCAGGGCTATGGCTGATTTCTCGGGGGTGCCATACTCATAATAGATGGAGTCCTCATCACGGACCAGTTTCTTGCCTTTGGCATCGACATAAGTACCTGTGAGATGACCCTCGCGACCCTGTTTGTCGTAGAGTTTGAAGGCACGGTTGAGTTGGAGGTAATCATTGGGATTACCAAAGCGGCAATAGCTGTAGCTATCCCAAAGCAGTCCGTAGTTCTTGTTGGAGAGTACGAAAGGAATACTGACCTTGGTGTTATACTGGAACAAGTCCTCGTTCTTGCCCTTCATGTTAAACTCCTCGCTCTGGTGCTGACCCAGCCCGTAGAAAGCCTCATCCTCAGGCGAATCGAACTTCATCTGCCATGACAGGCCGTGCTTCTGTTCCTCGGGCACGGTATAGCCCGTCTTCATACCCAGTTCACGCTCGGGCACAGTAAAGTCCCAGAACTTCTTACCATCCTGGGCCTCCTTGAGCAGTTGCTTGCCAGTGGCATCAAAGAAGGTGATCTCACCTGTGGCCTTTGACACCACCGCCTTCACGTTCTTGGCCTTCACCACCACCTTGTCAGCATCCTCCGTGATGCTGTAGCTGCCCTTGGCAGGCGCTGTCTGTGGCACAATCATCAGCGATGCCGGTTTCTCAGGCAGTGCCTCCTTCGAAGTAGCCTGTACCCGAATAATGTTGTCGTTCATCACTTGCAGGCGTACCACCTTGGCACCACCCGCCTTCACTTCCTTGACAGGAATGGTCACGGAATTACCCTTGACGGTATAGTCGGCTGCCCATCCGGCAACGGTCCATAGGGTCAGCACACCCGTCATCCATGTTCTCAAATGTTTCATCATCGTTATATATTTATTCAAGTTTCGCATGTTTCACATTCTCAACTTTTAGAGGTGAGAGGTAAGTGGTGAGAGGTGAGAGATTACTTCTGACACTCCCTTTTTTTCCTATATTTTTTTAAGTTTATCCAGCTATTCTCTTACCTCTTACCTCTATCCACTCACCTCTTGAGACAGAGCAAGTGAATGTCGAGTATTTAAGTTTTAGTCTTCTATAATTTCAGCTTCCTCAATCACCTCACAGGCGGGAATGGTCACCACGATGATCGTACCGCCACCCGGATTGTCCTCTATACGGACTTCACCCTCATGAGCATCGACAATCGCCTTCACCTTATCGAGATTAGCCCCCTCGCCATTGACAATCGGGTCGAAGGCATGTTCCTTGAACTCGTCCTTGATACCGATTCCATTATCCGCAATCTGTATCTGTGCCTTGTCGCCCTGTGTGAGTGCCACACCCAGACTAATCGTACAGTCATTGGGGGCAAAGATGGCGGCATTCCGGAAGGTAATATCGAATATCTCAGCGATCTTCTCCGGGTCGAAGCTTACCTTCAATTCCTTGACGGACGACAGGAAATTCACTTTGACCGGTGTATCCGGAACAGGTGACTTGTAACGCTTGCAATAGTCACGGGCAAATTCCACCAGGTCGAGCACCTGTTTGTTTATGGGCACCTCCTCCGGTTTGTTCATGAACGGTGTCTTATTCTCAGCATGCTCATTGACCAGTTGCATACGCATCTCGTTCATCCATTGCTGTTTCTCCAGCTCACGACGCACACTCTCTGCCTCCATTCTCCGTTCATGGCGCCTGATATACCATTTCCGCCAGAACCAGAACGCCAACGCGAGCAGGATCATATAACCGAGTACCATCCAACGCGTGCGCCACAAAGGCGGACGGATGGTTACGGCAATCCGACTCTCTTGATCGCCAAACGTTCCATCGTCATTGAGCATACGGACACAGAGATAATAGGAACCCGCACGCAGACTCTGATAGCTGATATTCGGATTCACCTCCTCTGTCTTCATCCAATCGTCGTTATATCCTGCCATCCTATAGACAAAGCGGGAGCGGTTATGAATCTCACCGCTGTTACTTCCCATCTGTACCGTAAACTCCTCATCGAAACGCAGGCTCATCTCCCGACAATAGTCCAATGCCTCCTCCAGGATGACCCGTCCATCGACCTTCTCACCGACAGCCACCTCACGTCCGGAGACCTTCAGTCCACTGAACACAGGCACTTCCTTCAAGCGGCCCTTACCCATCTTCTTCGGGTCGATGATATCCAGTCCACCCTGTCCGCCAATCAGGATCTTACCGTCTTTCGTCACACAGAGGGAGCGCTGGTTATAAGGTCCTTTCTGCAGTCCGTCACGGTTATTATAGCTACGTACCACAAAGTTCCATTTCCCATTCCAGTCCTTTTGGGGAATGATGTTCGACACTCCATGGTCGGTGACAATCCACATGGTATGGCGCTGGTCTTCTGCCATACCGTTCACCGTTGACCCGAACAGTCCCGAGCGCATATCGATGAGATAGACATGGTTGTTCTTCGCATCCCAGATTGTGGCCCCTGATGCCGAGCCCTGCCACGAGAGTCCCCGACTGTCCTGCATACCGTTGATGGACATCTCCGTAATCTGGACATCGTCCTGATTGTCATTGATATTCCGGTTGATGACCTTCTTCGTACGCGGATTAATGATGGAATAGTATTTCGAGTGGGTTGCCATCAACCATCCCTTCTTGGTGGCATTGAGGGTCGAGATATAATCACTCGCCAAAACGGAGTTATGTGTTGATATGGGAACATCCATCCTCCCCGTCTTGGGATTGATGCGCTGGACACCGCTACCCAGGGTTCCAATCCAGATATATCCCCAATAGTCTTCAAAGATGGTCCATACATTGTTGTTGGCCAAGTCAGTGGGTTTTCCCGAAGCCCGATAGTTGGTCACATGACCGTTTTTGATATGGATCAGTCCCCCTTCATACGTTCCGAACCATACCGACCCGTCGCGTGCACCCAGAGAGCCCACCATCGTATTCGATGCGATACCGCTGTTCTGCTTGTCATACACCACCTGTTCCTCCGTCTGGGGGTTATAACAGATGATACCCTTGTCGTTCGTACCCAGCCAGTAGTTCCCTGCCGAGTCCACACAGATGGTATTGATATTTCCCAGTTCCAGGTTCCGGAAGTTCCGTCCACTCTCCGCATACAGGTTGACCCCGTTCATATACGAGCCAATCCACATGCGTCCCAGCTGGTCCTGATAAATCACACGCAAGGTATTGTCACTGATGGTCGATTCATCAAACTTGTCCGTCAGGAACTGACGTATCTCCTTGTTATAGCGGTCGGCAATAATCAGTCCCTGATGGTCGGTAGCTATCCACAGGCGTTTCTTCGTGTCGAGGCGCACATCCCATACGTTCATCTCCTCCGGCACGTTCTCCAAGCCCTTGGCACGAAGGAAGTCCTGCAGGGAGTGATACCACCTGCGCTGGTGATTCGGTTTTACAAACACCCTGCCCAACGTGATGGCATAGATATTCCCATGATGGTCCGTGCGCAGCTTACAGTCCTGGTTATTGACAAGCCCTTTGCGGCGCAGGTAATTGCTCTTCCAACTGATCCAGCCTTTCTCACGGTTGAAACAGAATATCTCACCGTTACTGGAGGAGACCAGCAAGCTCTTCCCAAACTCTGCGAAACCAGCCACCGCAAAGTCGTTATTGAACTGTTGCGGGCCATAGCCAAACGGATAGTGACGGAGTGTCTTTGTACGCGGACTATAATACCAGAAGCCCTCGTCATACGTCTTCACCCAGAAGTCCTTATACCGGTCGATATACAGGCGCTCAATACCCCCCTTGATACCAAATTCGTGCAGCACCACCTCCGGATGACGGTCACAACGCTCCGTCAGCGGGTCGAAAATGGTATAGTTCATGCCCTGGCGCACCCAGAATCTGCCATCATACGCCTCATAGATCTCATCGATATAGTTATTACGCAGCGTCGTAGTATCCTTCGCATACGAATAAAATGTCTTGATGCGATAGCCGTCATAGCGGTTCAGACCATATGGTGTTCCGAACCACATCTGTCCCCTGGAGTCCCTGAGCATACACAACAACTGTGAATTACTCAGTCCGTCACGGGTATCCAGACGACTGAACTTGATATCCTCAATCGCCGCCACCTTCAGGAGGGACAGCAGGAATGTCAATATGATTAAACAAATAGACCTTTTCATATATCTGTTTTAGTTTTTAGCTGTTAGCTATTGGTTAGTGGTTAGTGAATGCTTTGCAGACGTTTCACGAATCACCAGCTGCTGGGGCACGATTTCCTTATACACCTTCGTATCACCCTTGATGCTGCCCAGCAGCAACTGGCACGCCTTGATGCCCATCAACCGGGACTGGTCTTCAATGGCTGACAAGCGGGGGGTCACATATGCTGCATGCGCATCGTCCGTAAAACCAATCAGTGCCACATCCTCCGGAATGCGCAGTCCCAACTGTTTGACAGACGTAAAGGCTGCAAAGGTGATGATATCGTTGAAGGCAAGAATCGCATCCGGACGATGCTCACTCATGAGCAACTGCTGCGTAGCCTTTACTGCCACGTCATAGTCGATCTTTCCACAAACCACCAACTCACGGTCGATGGGGATATGGTTTTCGCGCAACGCCTCCAGATAGCCATGTTTACGGCGCTGCACCATGTCCAGATGGTTCGGGCCACCGATAAAGGCAATGCGCCGGCTCCCCGTGTCTATCAGGTGCTGCGTAGCCATCTGCGCCGCCTCGTCACCATTGGCCATCACACACGAGAAACGGTCAGACAGACAGGTACGCCCGAAAAACACCAACGGGATTCCCATCTCGGATATCTCTTCGAAATGACTATAATCCGTCGTCGTCTGGGCAAGACAGGCAATAATACCCTCTACGTGAAGTCCAATGAAATTGTCGATAACATGCGCCTCATCCTCAAAACTCTCATGGCTATTGGCACTGATCACGCTATAGCCCGCCCTTCGCGCCTCGTCCTCTATACCGTCCAGCACGGCAGCATAATAGTGGGTGACCAGATTAGGCACCACCACGCCAATCACCTTGGGTGCCTCCTTACGCAGGCTCTGGGCAAAAGGATTGGGGCGATAATTCATTTTCTTCGCCAAATCCTTCACACGCCGCTGCATCTCCTCCCCTATTTCAGAAGAGTTCCGTAAAGCCCGACTGACAGTGGCAATGCTGACATTCAGCTCCCTTGCCAGGTCCTTCAGGGATGTCCTATGTTGCTTCTTGTTATTCATCAAGTGCAAAAATAGACAATTTCACGCAATTACGCAAACGTTTACGGTATTTTTTTTGACTTTTCCGAACAAAATATCAAAAAATATGCCTATCTTTGCAACGAAAATCAGAATGAGTAATGAATAGTTGATAATAAGTTAGTTAGAATTTGAAGGTAGGAGTTGTCGCGAGACAATTCCTACTTTTTTTTCTCAGGAATATCAAATGTAATACTCCGCAGAATCGACAAGTCCTGCCCGAAGGGCATATTTTGTAGCTTCATGAACATTGTTGACACCCAGTTTCCTGAAGATATTCTTACGATGGGTATTCACCGTATGAAAACTGGAAAAGCGCCGCTCCGCAATTTCCTTGGTCGTCAGTCCCAACGCAATATCCTTCAGGATCTCCATCTCCGTGGGAGTCAGTTTCACATCCTCCTCCACCCTCACCGCCTGGGGCGTCAACAACAGTTCCGTCATCCGCTGACAGATATACCGCTGGTGACGCTGCCCATATATCAAGCACTCCCGGATTTCCTGAATAGGCGACTCTTTCAGCAAAATACTGAAACGGGGGGAAACGGCTAATACCCTGCGGACAAAATCACTGGAGAGATCCACGCTGAAAAGGATCCACTGCACTTGCGGGAAACGCTGATAGAGGATTTCCAGTTCCTCCACGTCATTGATATCAAAGAGCGTATAATCCAGGACGACCACCGCATCAGGATGTTGTCTCAGTTGTTCTATCAACTCTGTTTTGTCCTCCGCACGACGCATCTCCGTGCCGGCAATCTCCTGACAGACATACCTCATGCCTGCCCTTGTAATGTCTTGGTTATCTGCTAAAGCTACATACATATTTCTTTTACAATCACCTAACCATCAAGCCTTTCCTCTCGATATCACCAGAGCCACGAATGGTCTGGGTCAACTTCTTGGCAGAACCCGTCAGGGTGATGTCACCAGAGCCCACCAACCGGCAATCGATGATGCCACACTGGTCGCTATGCACCTTGATATCCCCTGAGCCCTTGAGTTCCAGCTGGGTCTTTCTCGCGTGTTTCTGATTCATCTTCACATCCCCAGAACCCACCAATTCCACCGAGGAATACTGGGTTGTCACGTTCTTGATCTCCACATCGCCAGAGCCCACCAAAGAGGTCTTAACAGCGTCACAGATCACCTCATCAAAAACGATATCACCGGAACCTTTCAACCTGATATCCAGGTTGTCCGTGTCCACCTGTCCCTTACTCTCGAAATCGCCAGAGCCATTCACCTCCACGCCAATCAGGTCGGGAGAGGTCACATAGACCGTCACCTCACCGCCTTTGATGGTCTTCAAGGAAAAGATACTATGATCCTTCATGCTGACGACCAGGCAATTTCCTTCCACCCGTGTCTCCACTTTCTTCATCACCTTTTGAGGGGCTTTCACACGGACCGACCATGTCTTACCCTGGATATACTTGATGTCAGGCGAGCCTACCAGACGAATACGCTCAAAACCTTTCAACTGACGATTCTCCTCTGCCTTGCCATTACCGGCAAAGGCATAGAGATGAGCACTGAACAATATGGCGAGAACAGCCACCACGAATACAAACAACTTCTTCATAATCCGATTCTTTTTAAATGTTTTCTATCGGTTAGACGAGATGAAAGAGCAAAAAGTTGCAGCATCCTAAATTTCATTTTAAAAGGTGAAGTGCAAAGTCATCCGGAAGCCCCGTTTATGAGCCGTCGAATAATCGTTGTAATTCAAACGACGCACGTATTCCACATGAAGTACCTTGAAGATATTATGAATACCGACAGACACTTCCCAATAAGGACGCTTGGCATCCATCAAGTTAGCATACTCCGGGAATGCCATCAACAAAGCGTCATCCGCATGCTCAGGAAGGAAAGGATTATTCTTGTCAGACAAGCCTCCCCATAACATCTTAAAGCCTATGTATTCACGCCATTTCAACTTCTTCAGGAACGGGATACGGTTAAAAATCTTTCCGTTCAGGTCCCATGCGAAAACCGCAGAGACAAAGCGGTCGTTCAGGAACTCCATATTGTCTATCAGACAGAACGTGTTTTTCTGAAGGATATAAGACAAATTGGTCTCTGGCATACAGAGCAATGGGAAAGGCACCTTATTCCACTGGATACCCCCCTTCACATACAGGTCTATCTTTCCCCAGCTGTTCAACCAGAGTCGTTGGGTGACACTTAGTTCACTGTAATTATAGTTGTAATCTCCACCCAAGAAGCCCTTGATTCCAAGCGTATGGCTCAAATTGAAGACAGGCGCATCCCGGTTTACCTTCTTACGCCGCTGCTTCGTATTAATATAGGTGGTGCCAGGACTGTATTCCAGTTCTGCACGGATTTCCGTGGTACGGAACTGCTGAGAGGGACGCGGCCCCTCCGTCCAACGGTTGTACACGTCCATAGGCGTGAAATAAAGGTCGCCACAGGCCTCATTTTCCTCCGTCTTCAAACTGACGATGGTCTTTAACCCGATTTTCTCCTCCCACTCAAAAGCAAGTTGCTGACGATTATAGAACATCATCGCCTTCACCTTACTCCACTTAAAGGCCGTAAACATATTATCCTTATCCGTCTGCAGGAACTTATCCGAAGGAGATGCCACATCATAGGTGGAGATAAACGTCAGTGTACGCCTAGGGAACTCACGGGGCAGGTATTCCTTCTCATTCAACGAATAGGTCACTTCGCCTTTATAATAATTCTTATTCGATTTCCAGCCATGGGCCACATAGCCTGAGAAGAACCAATGCTTGTTCAGGTTTGCGGTTGTCTGGGCACTAAAACGCGTACGGAAGCCATCAATGAAGTTCTTGGAGATGATTGTATTGACAGGACCGATATCCACCTTTGACGGATTACCGGTCTCAATATAGTTCTCTATCAAGGCTTTCAGTGCAAACATCACATACTTAAAGCCTTTCATCGACTTAAAGCCTTCGACAAATTCTTTCATGCCACTCTCGCCTTTCGTGAGTTCCACCTGACGATATTGTGCCCAGAAAAGGTCACCATGTGAAGAGGCATCTGGAGCCACGACATCCCTTTTCCCCTTAAACAGATGAGGCGACAGTTCATCGAACGCATAATCCGTCAAGCGGGTATTCCGGATGACAATGGCCTTTTGCAAAAAGCTAACAACCTCTATCTCCACAATCATGTCGTCTACCGACAGCACCCATTCTCCGGTGGGCAATCTCACAAATTCCTGATTGATACGGAGGTTCTCGACAAAATTGACATCACTCTGTCGGGGGATGGACAAGTCACAACGCTTCACCTGATAACTGGAGTCTTTCAGGATATAGATATCACCCCGGAAGCCAAAGTCCTGCATATTATTGGGCAGGAAATGCAGGTGAATACAACTGTCACGGTCCACCTGCACGGTATCCTCAATATAGAAGCGATAGAAGCCAATAGCTCCACGACCTATGGGTGAGGTGAAAGGACGCTGCAACAAACGGACCTGGTCATCATAGATATTCACATCCGTAAAGATGTCCTTCATCATCGTATTCATGATGTCACCCGTCTGAAACAGATCACCGATTCCAGAGGAGTTCTGTCCTATAATGATGTTCTTCTCGTCGTGGGGATGACGGCGATAGAGTTTCTGCGTTACCGTCTCGTCAACGGATATCGGTAATATCAGTTTATTATTATACGGACAGGGCTCTATCTGATTCAGAATCCACTTCTTCTTACGGAAGATGGAGTTTTTCATCTGCTCTGGCGTAATATCATTTCCCGCCAGCGTGAGCTTCTGGTATTTATTATACTGGTAATAGTCCTTGTTCGACAGATTCGTCAGCCGCTTATGCGCGATCACCTGACGCATCAGTTCCACGGCCGGATTATTCTTACGACTATATCGCTGGCGCTTTGACCTGACCGTCACATTCTGCAACTGTCTCACATCCGGTTGCAAATGGACGTCTATCTTCACCGGTGTACGGTCTTCCATCGCTATTGTTTGGGGCACATAACCAACAGCACTGAAGGTCAAGTTCAGACCCACCATTTTCTGGATCACATAACGGCCGTCAAGTCCGGACACCACAGCCACGGAATGGCCCTTATACGACACCGTCACAGACGGGATGGCCTCTTTGGTCTCTGCATCCCTGATAACACCGGATATCAATTGCTGCGCCTGAATAGGAAGGCACAACAACCAAACAATCAGCGTTATCCATAATCTGCTCATGACTTATATGCCTATTTCAACAGGGAAGGTCCACCCAGAATGTAGAGCCTTTCCCAAATACCGACTCTACACCGACAGTGCCTTCCAACACATTTGCCAGACTACGACAAATACTCAGTCCCAGGCCTGTGCCTGCTACGAAATCATCCACTTTCACAAACCGCTCAAAGAGATGTTCATTACATTTGTCTTCCGGAATACCCTTGCCCGTATCGCTCACCCATATCCTGACCCTCGCATCATGCTTCTCGTAACCCATACAGACACTGCCAGCATCTGTGAATTTCACCGCATTATTCATATATTGGTTCAGGATTTCCTTCAAACGGTCGCGATCCGTCTTAATCGTGTCGTTTCCTGCAGACTCTTCCACAAAGACCTCCAATCCCTTATCCACACACAACGGTAGGTATTTATCGACCAGCTCACGAAACAGAGGCAACAGTTCAGTATCTTCCTTCACGATATGACCACTGTTGCCGGCCTCCAATCTACTGATATTCAACATATCGTCAAACAGTCGGAGCAAATGGGCATTATTCTGTTTTATCAACTTGATCAGTTCATTTCTTTCTTCCTCACTTTGTGCCATAGGAAGCACATCGCTGAAACCGACGATTGCATTCAAAGGAGTACGTACCTCATGCGTGATATTAGCCAAGAAGGCAGATTTCAAACGGTCACTCTCCTCCGCACGATTACGGGCTTCCATCAAATCCGCCTCCAAATGCTTCTGTTCGTCAATACGCCGGGTTGTTCCTACAATCGTCAACGGCTTACCATGAACACTACGTTTATCGACCGTGGCAAAGATTTCAGACCAATAAACCTTGTCACTATTCGGCACACTCATCTGGTATTGGATATGTACCTCATCCTTACGGCCCTCCAGAATATCCGCCAGTACCCCTTTGAATTCCTGCAGATACTGGGGGTTCATATTCTTATAAAGGACATCCAACAAGGTTCCTTTTTCAAATGGGAGGCTATCCGTTTCTTTACGATAGTCATTTTCCAGGGTAAAAGTAGCTGTCGGAACATCATAACGCCAGGTAGAAAGACACATGGACTTCAATACCAGATCGTATTCGATATTATGTTGCTGAATCTTTGACAATTGAGCCAGTTCACGACTTAACTGGCGGTGCCGTTTCAACAGACTGACAAGGAGGGCCAAACAAGCGATAACGACAGGGACACCTATTACCCATACCAAAATATCTATCCTCATCAAGGAACTGATATTGAGCAGTAATGTATTAGCCATATCTATCATCATCACAGATGTCCATTAACAATTGGTGGCAAAATTACACAAAAGATTTAAAATAATGAAGAAAAAGTCGGTTTTTCTTTGTATTTTATTCGATTTGCACTATCTTTGCACCATATTTATATAAATATATCATGACACAAGATTTTGAACTCATCGCCAAGACCTTCATGGGTCTTGAGCCTGTCTTGGCGAAAGAACTGACGCAACTGGGCGCAGAGAATGTACAAATAGGACGCCGCATGGTTTCCTTTACAGGTAATAAGGAGTTGATGTATCGTGCCAATTTCCAGTTGCATACTGCCATTCGAATTTTAAAACCCATCAAGCATTTCAAGGCTCTTTCCGCAGATGATGTCTATGAAGGAGTAAAAACGGTTGACTGGACAGCATATCTGGACCTGGACACGACCTTCGCTGTTGACTCGGTCGTTTTCTCTGACGAGTTCCGTCATTCGAAATTTGTGACCTACAAAGTCAAGGATGCCATTGTCGACCAATTCCGTGAAAAGACAGGTAAGCGTCCTAATATCTCTATCACCAATCCGGATATCCGACTGAATATCCATATTGCAGAAGACAAATGTACGCTTTCCTTGGATTCCAGTGGTGAGTCACTTCACCGTCGCGGCTATCGTCAAGAATCTGTCGAGGCGCCCTTGAACGAAGTACTTGCTGCTGGCATGATCCTGATGACCGGTTGGCAAGGAGATACCGATTTCATTGATCCGATGTGCGGCAGTGGCACCTTACTCATCGAGGCAGCACTGATCGCGCATAACATGGCCCCTGGACTCTTCCGCAAGGAGTTCGCTTTCGAAAAATGGAAAGATTTCGACCGCGACCTCTTCGATGAGATTTACAACGACGACTCCAAGGAACGGGAGTTCAAGCACCATATTTATGGCTATGATATTGACATCAAGGCTGTCAATACAGCCCGTCTGAATGTCCGTGCAGCTGGACTGACGAATGACATCACTGTAGCAGAACAAGACTTCAAGGATTTCACTCAGCCCAAGCAGAAGAGTATCCTGGTAACGAATCCACCCTATGGGGAGCGCATTTCCACTCCCGATCTGTTGGGAACATACAAGATGATCGGTGAACGACTGAAACACCAGTTCATGAATAATGATGCCTGGGTGTTAAGCTATCGGGAAGAATGTTTCGATCAGATAGGTCTGAAACCCTCTATCAAGATACCCCTCTTCAACGGCAGTCTGGAATGTGAGTTCCGCAAATATCAGATCTTCGACGGGAAAATGAAAGATTTCCGTGCGGAAGGCGGTATCATGAAGACGGAAGAGGAAAAGCGCCAAATGGCAGAAAAACGTCGTTTCAGGCAAAACCGTGAGTTTAAGAAACGGATAGAGGAGCAGGAAGAGAATGAGGAGGCAGACATCCGCTCTTTCAAGTTCCGTTCTCTGGAGAAGAAGGAACCCAAGAAACCCAGAGAATCCAGAGATGCCAAGTCCTCTCGCGATTTCAAGAAACCTTATAAAAAGAACAACCGACGATATCGTGACCATGATGAAGATTAAACACTGGGTAGCATTAGCTATTCTCTCACTTTTCACCGTTTACCTCTCACCTCTCACCATGAGTGCCCAAGACAGACTTTTCACTTTGGAGGACCTCAACTACGGTGGCAAAAACTACCGTAACCTTCAACCTCAGAACCTATGGCTGACCTGGTGGGGTGACCAGCTGATACAGACAGATATAGAGGAGTGCTATACCATTGATACCCAAACAGGCAAGAAAACCACGCTCTTCACACTTGACGACATCAACAAATGGGCAAAAAGCGATGATACAAAATACGTACGCCATTTGATGAATGCCACATTCCCCTATCCTGACAAGCCCATCGTGGCAGTAGGCAACAGGAAGGCCTACGTACTGATTGACTTTCAGACCAAGGAAGTCATCTGGCAGGATAGTATCTCAGGACAGGAGGCCAACGACTGGAATTCCACATCGAGAGCCACAGCCTACGTAGAGGACCACCAGTTGTTCGTGGCAGACCATCAAGGGAAAAAACATCAACTCTCCACAGACGGCAGTCGTGACATCGTCTATGGACAGTCCGTCCATCGTAATGAGTTCGGCATAGAAAAAGGAACCTTTTGGAGTCCTGACGGGCAGCGACTGGCATTCTATCGTATGGACCAAAGCATGGTGACAGACTATCCGCAAGTGGAGGTGGACACCCGCATCGCAACCCATGAGCCTGACAAATACCCAATGGCAGGTGAAACCAGCCACATCGTAGCCGTAGGCATCTATGATATCAACACGGATCAGACGATTTACCTGCAAACAGGTGATCCTACAGACCGTTATTTCACGAATATCGCCTGGAGTCCTGATTCAAAAACCATCTATCTGTTTGAGCTCGACCGTGACCAAAAAGACTGTCAACTTGTCAGCTATGATGCGGCTACAGGAGAAAAGAAAGCAGCACTCTATAGGGAGACCAGCGACAAATACGTAGAACCGCTGCATCCCATCCAGTTCCTGCCCTGGGATGCCACGAAGTTCATCCTACAGAGTCAGCGCGACGGCTATAACCATCTCTATCTATACAACGTAAAAGGAGAACTCGTCAAGCAACTCACCCGTGGAGCATGGGTGGTACAGGAGGTGCTGGGCTTCAACGAGCAACAGAAAAGCATCCTATATGCCTCTAATGAGGTGCACCCGCTGCAACGTAACACCTATAGCGTCCATATCGCCACAGGTAAGCGAACACTACTTGACAACGGACGTGGTTCTCACCATGCCATGGTGTCTGGAAGCGGATACTATTTCTACGACAGATATACAGCACCTGACGTGCCACGTAACATTGACCTCGTGGAGGTGAAGACAGCAAAGACACAACGTCTGTTGACTGCAGAAGACCCCTGGAAAGGCTATCAGCAACCCATCTTCGAAAGCGGAAGCATCAAGGCTGCAGACGGTGAGACTAACCTTTACTACAGAATGGTGAAACCTCATGACTTCGATGCCACGAAAAAATATCCCACCGTGGTCTATGTCTATGGCGGTCCTCATGCCCATAACGTAGAAGCGACATGGCACTGGCACAGTCGGTCATGGGAGACCTATATGGCCCAGAAGGGGTATATCGTCTTCATCCTCGACAACAGAGGCAGTGAGAACCGTGGGCGTGACTTTGAGCAGGCGACTTTCCGTCAACTGGGTCAAATAGAGATGCAAGACCAGATGAAGGGAGTGGACTATCTGCGTTCCCTGCCCTACATCGATATGGACCGACTGGGTATTCATGGTTGGTCATTTGGCGGTTTTATGACTATCTCGCTGATGCTGAACTATCCCGATGTGTTCAAGGTGGGAGTGGCTGGCGGACCTGTCATTGACTGGAAATGGTATGAGGTGATGTATGGTGAGCGGTATATGGATACGCCACAGACCAATCCGGAGGGCTACGAGAAGACTTCGCTGCTTGCGAAGGCCAAGAACCTGAAGGGCAAGCTTCAGATTATTACGGGTTATAACGACAAGACCGTTGTACCACAACACTGTCTGGCGTTCCTGAAGGCCTGCATAGAGGCTGGCACCCAACCCGACTTCTTTGTTTATCCTGGTGAGCCGCATAACATGCGGGGACATGCCAGTGTGCATCTGCATGAGCGCATTACCCAGTATTTTGAAGAATACCTTAAATAATTCATAATGCTTAATGCATAATTCATAATGCATAATTCATAATGCTTAATGCATAATTCATAATGCATAATTCATAATTATGAAAGAAGAACAGATATTAGTCCGCATCACAGGGCAAGACCGTCCTGGACTGACGGCAAGCGTCATGGGCATCTTAGCCAAATATGACGCACAGATATTGGATATCGGACAAGCCGACATCCACGCTACGCTCTCGTTAGGTATCCTTATCCGTATGGATGATACAAAATCGGGATTTGCCATGAAGGAATTGTTGTTCAAGGCGACCGAACTAGGCGTGAACATCGGTTTCTCACCGATTAGCGACGATGAATATGAAGACTGGGTGAGTCATCAAGGCAAGAACCGCTACATCCTCATGGTGCTGGGAAGACAGTTGGAAGCACGCCAGATACAAGCTGCCACCCAGATTCTGGCTGACCAAGGACTGAATATCGACTCCATTCTGCGCCTGACAGGTCGTAAGAGCATCAAACAGCTCGACAAGCATACCCGTGCCTGTATCCAGTTCTCCCTGCGTGGCGAGCCTGCCAACCGACAAGAGATGCAGTCGGAACTCATGAAACTGTCAGCGGAAATGGGCATTGACTTCTCATTCCAGCGTGACGATATGTTCCGTCGTATGCGACGCCTCATCTGTTTCGATATGGACTCCACGCTCATCCAGACGGAGTGTATTGATGAACTGGCAGAACGCAATGGTGTGGGAGCTGAAGTTCGTGCTATTACAGAAAGTGCCATGCGTGGTGAGATAGACTTCAAAGAGAGTTTCACCCGTCGTGTGGCTTTGCTGAAAGGACTTGACGTCAGTGTCATGCAGGACATTGCCGAGCACCTGCCCATCACGGAGGGTGTAGACCGGCTGATGAATATCCTGAAGACCTGTGGTTATAAGATTGCCATCCTCAGCGGAGGATTCACCTATTTCGGAGAACACCTGCAACGGAAATACGGCATCGATTATGTGTATGCCAACGAGTTGGAAATTGGTGAGGATGGAAAACTGACAGGTCGCTATGTGGGTGAGATTGTAGATGGGCACCGTAAAGCAGAGTTGCTGAAACTGATTGCCCAGGTTGAGAAAGTGAATCTGGCCCAAACCATAGCCGTAGGTGATGGAGCCAATGACCTCCCGATGATCAGTGAGGCAGGTCTGGGTATTGCCTTCCATGCCAAGCCCCGTGTGGTGGCCAATGCCAAACAAAGCATCAATACCATCGGACTTGACGGTGTACTCTACTTCCTCGGATTTAAGGATTCGTATTTAGGAGAACAAGGAAAATTGTAACAAATATCAAAATAACAAAGATGAAGATACTATTATTAGGCAGTGGTGGACGTGAGCATGCACTGGCCTGGAAAATCGCTCAAAGTGAAAAATGTGAGAAACTGTATATTGCACCAGGAAATGCTGGTACTGCCAATTGTGGTACGAACATACCGATGAAGGCTGATGACTTCGAGGTCATCAAACAATTCGTGGTGGCTAAGGATATCAATATGGTGGTGGTTGGTCCCGAAGACCCCTTGGTAAAGGGCATCTACGACAACCTGAAACAGGACGAGCGTACCAAGGACATTCCCGTGATTGGTCCATCTAAGGCTGGTGCTGTATTGGAAGGCTCAAAAGACTTCGCCAAGGCTTTCATGCAGCGTCACCACATTCCCACAGCCCGTTATCAGACCTTTGACGGTGAGCATCTTCAGGAGGGGCTGGCATTTCTAGAGACGCTAGAAGCACCCTATGTCCTCAAAGCTGACGGTCTGTGTGCCGGTAAGGGTGTACTCATTCTCCCCACCCTCGACGAAGCCAAGAAGGAGTTGAAAGAGATGCTAGGTGGTATGTTCGGCAATGCATCGAGCCGTGTGGTTATCGAGGAATTCATGAGCGGCATCGAGTGTTCTGTGTTCGTGCTGACCGATGGAGACCATTATAAGATACTGCCCGAAGCCAAAGACTATAAGCGTATCGGTGAGCATGACACCGGTCTGAACACGGGAGGAATGGGCAGTGTGACACCTGTACCCTTTGCCACGAAGGAATGGATGCAGAAAGTAGAGGACCGCATTATCCGTCCGACTGTTGAGGGCCTGAAAGCTGATGGCATCGATTACAAGGGTTTCATTTTCTTCGGACTGATTAACAGGACAAATACGCCCAACGGGGAACCCGAGCCTTACGTCATCGAGTACAACTGTCGTATGGGAGACCCAGAGACAGAGAGTGTGATGCTACGATTGAAGAGTGACCTTGTTGACCTGTTTGAGGGTGTGGCAGAAGGCAATCTCGACCAGCGCGCTATTACATTCGACGAGCGTGCTGCTGTCTGTGTGATGCTGGTAAGCGGCGGCTATCCGCAGGAATACAAGAAGGGGTATCCCATCACAGGCATTCCTCTCACCTCTCACCTCTCACCACTCACCTCTGACACCATTGTCTTCCATAGTGGAACGGCATTAAAAGACGGACAGGTTGTCACCAACGGTGGTCGTGTCATCGCTGTTTCTTCTTATGGAAAAGACAAAGCAGAAGCTTTGCAAAAGTCTTTCGAAGAAGCACAGAAAATACAATTTACCGATAAGTATTTCCGTCGTGACATTGGAGCAGACCTTTGAGAAGGCTAAAGTGATGAGTGAAGAGTGAAAAAGTGAGGAAGAAACGATTACAGAACAAGGTTGCGGAAAGCAGACTGACACTACCATTCGCCTCATTATATGCGATAGGCATTTGGTTGCTTTGCGGACTGACTCAAGAAGGCTGGTGGATACAGTTCGGCTGTTTTTCCCTCTCAGCTTTCTTGATGTTGGTACTTAACAATACCAATGCGCTTATCCGTATCTATTCCAGAATGGTATCAAGCGCCTTTTTAGTACTCTCCTGTACCGCCTGTTTCCTGTTTCCCACCCTTCTGGAATCTATCTGTCAACTTTTTTGTATTGCGACTTACTTGATTTTGTTCTACACTTATCAAGACAAGAATTCCGCAGGACTGACTTATTATGGATTCCTATGCATTGGACTGGTTAGTCTCTGCGAGATCCATATGATCTATTATATCCCCATCCTTTGGCTGATGATGTTGACTAAACTGCAATCACTTTCCTGGAGGACTTTTCTCTCATCACTGATGGGACTGGTCACGCCCTACTGGTTTGTGGCTTGCTGGTTTTTATATCAGGAAGATTTCGCACCACTCATCGCACATTTCAAACAGTTAACCGACTTCTGCCTTCCATTCGATTTCTCCTGTCTCAGTACCAGTCAGCTAGTAACGGTTGTCTTTCTCTTCATCATTGCCATCATTGGTATGGTACATTATTGGCGGACCAGTTACCAAGACAAATTCCGTATTCGCCAACTGTATGATATCTTTATCTGGATGGATTTACTGACTTTTCTGTTTTTCTGTCTTCAGCCACAACATGCCACCATCCTGATACGTCTAATGATCATCAATACCACCCCACTGGTAGCCCACTTCATCACCCTCACTCAGGAACGAGTGACCAATATCATTTTCTATATCATTACCATTTCGGCACTAGCCATAACGATCTATCATTTATGGATGTTATCATCGCTCTTCTGATTAGTTACGGCTACTGGGGCATGCTTATCACTGCTTTTATCGCCGGCTCATTCTTCCCTTTCTCCAGCGAGGCTGTCATGATGGGACTTCTGGCTGCAGGACTGGACCCTTGGCTACTGATTGTCTATGGTACCATTGGTAATGTGGCTGGTGGTATGTTCAACTTCACCATCGGACACATGGGAAAGCTGGAATGGATAGAGAAATACCTGCATGTCAGTCAGGAGAGCCTTGACAAAGCGACACGCTTCATGGGCGGCAGAGGAGCCTGGATGGGATTCTTCGCCTTCGTACCCATCCTCGGAAGTGCCATCACCATTGTCTTGGGACTGATGCGTGCCAACATCCCTATCTCCATCCTGAGTATCACCATTGGCAAATTCCTGCGTTATGTGGTCCTTATTTATGGTGCGAACCTTCTTATTGGTTAAAAAAAAATAATGTTCAATGGTCAATGGTCAATGGTCAATATAAAAGCATTACCTTTGCAGGTTAGAATAAAAAACTTAACAATAATAATGAAAAATTTTAGACTGGTAGACAATCTTCTCGGATGGGTCAGTTTCCTGATTGCAGCCTTCGTCTATTGTTCTACGATTGAGCCAACAGCCTCTTTCTGGGATTGCCCGGAATTTATCTCTACAGGTTATAAACTTGAAGTCGGTCACCCACCCGGTGCCCCGTTCTTTATGTTGACGGCAAACCTATTCTCACAGTTCACCAGCGACCCCACACAGGTGGCACGGATGGTGAATATGATGAGTGCGCTGCTTTCTGCCGCCACCATCCTGTTCTTGTTCTGGACCATCTCGCACCTGGTGCGCCGTCTGCTTGTCAAGGACTGGAGTGAGTTGACACTGGCCAAGACCATCGCTATTGAGGGTTCTGCCATGGTGGGTGCATTGATTTATACCTTCAGTGACACGTTCTGGTTCTCAGCTGTTGAAGGTGAGGTATATGCCTATTCCTCTGCCTTCACCGCTGTAGTATTCTGGCTGATACTGAAATGGGAAGACCATGCTGACGAGCCTCATAGCGACCGTTGGCTGATCTTGATTATGTATATGACAGGCTTGAGCATCGGTGTCCACCTGCTCAACCTGCTCTGTCTGCCAGCCATTGTACTGGTTTATTACTATCGTAAGTTCCCACAGAGCCTACCCAGGAAAGATCTTTATGGCTCTTTGATCGCCTTAGGAATCTCTATCGTGATTCTTGCTGCTGTACTCTATGGTGTAGTACCAGGCATCGTACAAGTGGGCGGCTGGTTTGAGCTATTGTTCGTCAACGTCCTCGGTTGTCCGTTCAATACGGGCGAGATTATTTATATCTTCCTGTTGATAGCCATTACCATCTGGGCCATCTACGAGACCCACCGTGATGTCAGTGAGAAGAAACAGAACATCGCTTTTCTCATGTCCGTTGCCATGTTGGGTATTCCGTTCTACGGACACGGCTGGTCGGCAGTCATCATCGGTATCGTGGTATTAGCCGTCATGTGGTTTATCCTGCAATACAAGCAGAAAGACGGACTCCTTGTCACGTCCCGTATCAAGAACACATCGCTGCTCTGTATGCTGATGCTGATGATTGGCTATTCTTCCTATGCCCTGATTGTCATCCGCTCATCGGCCAACCCACCAATGGACCAGAACTCGCCGGAGGATATCTTCACCTTGGGTGAGTATCTTGGACGCGAACAATACGGTCAGCGTCCACTGTTCTACGGACAGGCATATACCTCCCAAGTAGCCTTGGAGAAAGACGGCGAGTATTGCAGACCTGTTATGAAAAAGGGAGCCCCCGTCTGGCAGCGCAAAGAAAAAGCCTCTCCTGATGAGAAGGACGAATACTTCGTTGTACGCAACAAAGATGAATACCAATATGCCCAGAACATGTTCTTCCCTCGTATGTATAGTTCAGCTCACCGTGCTGCTTACGAGAGTTGGATGGGTGGCAGCATTGACGGGCATGAGGAGATGTATGACCGCTGTGGTGAGATGATCAACGTCAAGGTTCCCAACCAGGTGGAGAATATACGTTTCTTCCTCTCCTATCAGTGTAACTGGATGTACTGGCGCTATTTCATGTGGAACTTTGCTGGTCGTCAGAACGACATACAAGGTAATGGCGAGTTGGAGCATGGCAACTGGCTCAGCGGTTTCGATTGGTTTGACAACTGGCGCTTAGGTGACCAGAACACCTTGCCTGACGAGTTGAAGGAGAACAAAGGCCATAATGTGTTCTATTGTCTGCCATTATTGCTCGGACTTATCGGACTGTTCTGGCAGTCATGGTACACCCGTAAGAACCGCATCACTGTCGATGGCAAGGAAAAGACAGAGATCGAACCCGTTGGCATCCGCCAGTTCTGGGTAGTCTTCTTCCTGTTCTTTATGACCGGTCTTGCCATTGTCATCTATCTGAATCAGACCCCCATGCAACCGCGTGAGCGTGACTATGCCTATGCCGGTTCGTTCTATGCCTTCGCCATTTGGTGTGGTATGGGTGTTGCAGCACTCTTCGACTTGATAAGGGAAAAGGTAAAAGTAAATAGTGAAAAATTTGCTACCGCTATGGCAGCTATTGTCTGCATTGCTTGTCTCTTCGTTCCCATCCAGATGGCATCCCAGACTTGGGACGACCATGATCGCAGCGGACGCTATACCTGTCGTGACTTCGGACAGAACTATCTGATGTCCCTGCAAGATGAAGGCAATCCGATTATCTTCACCAACGGTGATAACGATACCTTCCCCTTGTGGTATAACCAGGATGTAGAAGGAGTGCGCACTGATGCCCGTGTCTGCAACCTCTCTTATCTGCAGACCGACTGGTATATCGACCAGATGCGCCGTCCTGCCTATGATTCCCCGTCAGTACCTATCTCTTGGGAACGTATTGAATACTGTTCTGGTACCAATGAGTATGTGAGCATCGAGCCTGACATGAAACAGGCCATACTTGATTTCTATAAGCAGAACCCGGAAGAGGCTCGTCAGCAGTTTGGCGAGGACCCCTTTGAACTGAAGAACGTCCTGAAATACTGGGTACGCTCAAAGAACAAGGAACTGCATGTCATTCCTACAGACACCCTCTATATGACCATCGACAAGGAGGCTGTGCGCCAAAGCGGTATGATGATGGCCACAGACTCCATCCCTGACAAGATGACCATCTCTCTGAAGGGTAAGTCAGCCCTCTACAAGGGCGATCTGATGATTCTGGAGATGCTTTCCGAATGTAACTGGAAGCGTCCTATCTATGTGGCTGTCAGTGTCGGTGATGAGAACTACATCAACTTAGGCGACAATACCGTCACCGAAGGACTTGCCTACCGCATCACCCCCTTTACCACCAATGCTGAAGGAGCTAAGAATTTCGATACCAAGCGTACTTACGACAATGTGATGCACCGCTTCAAGTTCGGTGGTGTCAACACCAAGGGAGTCTATCTCGACGAAACCGTTATGCGCATGTGCTACACCCACCGCCGTATCATGGCAAAACTCGCCATCCAGCTGGTGAGTGAAGAAAAAGACAAAGAGGCCGCAGAGGTGTTGAGATACTGTGAGAAGATGCTTCCCGAATACAATATTCCGCACAATTATACCTCTGGTTCACTCGACATGGCACGTGCCTGGGCAGCCATCGGAAATCAGCAGGAGGCCATGAAACTCATCAACCTGCTCTGGAAGAATTCCGCTCAGTATGTGGCATGGTACTGCAACCTTGACGACCAGCAATTCAACCTGTCGGAAGACAGTTGCTATATGCATCTCTATATTCTCAACCAGCTCCTGCAATTGGGTGAGACCATTGATGAGAAATGGGGCGAGAAGCATGAGACCATCATCAACAACATGCTGGATGCTTTCCAAGGAAAGGGAGGTAATCTGGGAGGACAAGGACAATAAAACTATGATTATCGAGCAACCGGCAATATGGTTGCGCTGGCTATACCCCAGGGCAATTTGGAGAATGAACCGTCAGGAGAAGGCAGTCTATCTGACCTTCGATGACGGTCCCATCCCTGAGGCCACTCCGTTTATCCTTGACACCCTCAAGCACTATGACATCAAGGCCACCTTCTTCATGGTGGGTGACAATGCCCGTAAGTATCCGGAACTGCACCAACGCGTCGTTGACGAAGGACACCGCATCGGTAACCACACCCATAACCACATCAGCGGTTTTCGTCATAGCATCAAGGAATACAGCTATAACGTCGAGAAGGCCAATGCCTATCTGCACACCAATCTCGTGCGTCCTCCCCATGGTTGGATGCGTCTGAGCCAGTATGCCTGGCTGTCACGTAAATTTCGTATTGTGATGTGGGATTTGGTAACCCGCGACTATTCGAAGTGGATGACAGCTGAGGATGTGCTTAATAATGTGAAACGTTATGTACGTAACGGCAGCATCATCACTTTCCACGACTCTCTCAAATCCATAGAAAAACTACGCATAGCCTTGCCCAAGTCCATTGAATGGCTTCAAGCAGAAGGCTATGCGTTCAAAGTCTTCGATACCGTCTAGCACGGACGCTTCTTAGGCAGGTTAAAGACATCCTGCACTTCCTTCATTTGTTCCTCCGTCATACCGTCGGGTTCAGAACCCATGGCCTTGGCACACATATAGATGTTGGCAGCCTTGCAAAGCACATCGGTTTGGTCGAAAGCATCCATGATATCCACTCCGACGGCCACCGTACCATGTTTCTCCCACATCACTACATCGTGGGTCTTGATCTGCTCTAGCGTAGCCTCAGCCAGCGCTACAGATGAAGGCAAAGCGTAAGGTACGATGCCAATACCCAGAGGTGCAAAGGCCAGTGTCTCCGGAATCATGGACCACAGCACGCGCGTCATCTCATCACCCTTCAGGAAACGCTGGATATGACTCATGGCTACCAGTTCGATGGGGTGCGTATGCAGCGTAGCCTTGTAGCACGAACCTGTCTCCAGCAGATAGTTCTGCAGAGCCAGATGGGTAGGCAACTCACTAGTTGGTACCACATTCTCGTCAGCAATGACCACATACGAGGCGCAGTCGTCCAAGATGCGGATGATGCTTCCGTTCTGCATGGGTTCCTTGGCGAGGTCACGCATGCGCTTGCCCGTACCTTTACAATAGAAGTACTTGCCCTTCAACTGGGGCAGTACCATACCAATCTGTTTCACTTCCGAGATGGGCTTCATGGCCTTGCATTCGTCGTCCATAAACTCAGTAACATTGACGGTGATGTTACCACCGTTACGCTCAGCCCATCCTTTCTGCCAGAGGTAACCAGTGACCTCCGCAATCTGCTCAACAACCGCTTTCAATCCTTCGCGGCCTTCTAATATACTTGCCATATCTTTCTTTTAATCTTTAATGTTTAATCTTTAATAATTTTCGCCATAGCGTTCCTTCGTGATGTCATCGAGGGTACGGCAACGGGTGACAGGTGCACCGAGGAAGCCTACGATGAGGGAGATGACCAGCAAGGCAATCATACAGAACGCTGCAATGGTGAAGCCCTCGCCATTATCACCATAGATATAGGTGAAAATGAGACCCCAGACGGCAGATAGTCCACGCACGATGAAGAACATCAAGCCCTGAGCACCTGCACGGAACTTGGCAGGGAACAGCTCTGAGCCCCATAGCGCATAGAATATCTGTACCGACGTACCGCCCTGAATACCCCAGAGGATGGCAAACGACCACAGTCCCACAGGTCCGTTGACACCAATGGTGACAATGATGAGCCATGCTGAGATGGCCACCAAGAGACCAAAGGTGTAGATGGCCTTATGCGACGTCTTGTCGATGAGTTTCGAGGTGACGAACGTGACACCCACGATGATAGCCCACTGGATAAAGTTCATCCAGTTTGCCTGTTCGTTGCTCACGCCACCTGCTGTTTCATAGATATGCGGCTGGAAGAAGCCCATCACCGATGCCACGAGGTTCCAGGTGAGGTAGATGCCTGCAAGGAAACAAACCGTCTTCACGGCTATCTTGTTCTGGAACAACACCTTGATATTGTCCAACAGCCCCGTCTTCTCTGCCGACTCCTTCTGGGCCGTGAATTCCGTACTCTCCTGAAGCTGACGCTGCAGGTTCCAGGCAATGAAAGCCACCACAAAGAGCGTAAAGAACACGATACGGGAGGAGAACGCGTTCACTGCCTGCTGACTCATATCCGCACCGCCAAAGGTGTGGGCTACAGACTCCACAAAGCCAAAGAGATAGCCTCCAGGGGCAAAGAACATGCCGAAGAGGAGAATGACCATTGGTCCGATACCCCACGACATCTGCGAGATACAGATGTTACGTCCACGGTTGTTGACCTCTGACGACTCAGAGATATAGGTCCACGAAGCAGGCACCCCCACACCTACGGAGATACCCGTCACCAGGAAACCACACAGCAACATGGGGAAATTCATGCTCAACATGATGAGCAGCACTCCCGTCATATAGACCAGCAGGTTATACGTAAAGATGAACTTACGCCCATACTTGTCAGCCAAAAAACCTCCGATGATAGCACCCACTGCGGCTCCCAGACAATTGGCAGAGATGAAATTGAGCCAACCCAGATGAACCTCAGAAAGCCCCAAGTAGTTCTGCCACAAGGTCAAACCTGATGCACCAGCCACAATGGCACCCGCATCGAGATAATTAGTAAGAGACACGGCAATCGTGCTCTTCAAACTTCCATTATTTGCCATAATTGTCAATTCTCAATTATCAATTGTCAATTATCAATTACCTACACACTACGTCACACTCAATATTGAAAATCTTGGCAACCTTTAGGATGGTATCAATGTGATGACCTACAGCAGCTGCCATGTGGTGGGTAGGACCAGCCTCGCTCCACTTGTTCACGAACTCGCGGCACGACAGCGAGAACTTGGTGCGCATGTTGGTATCGCCAAAGGTGAAGATCTCACCTTCCTCGTTGATGCCCTCAGCCACCACAAACTTGAATACACCATTCTTGTCCTGCGTGATAGCCAGATAGGTGACTGGACCCGTGGGAGGATAGAACTGGGTGAGATAACCACCACCAGCCTTGCCGTGGAACACAGGCACAATCTTCATCGTTGGCTTCTTGGCCTGTGAGATGTCGAAATCGCCAGAGCCAGAGTGTCCGATGATACAGATGTCCTTGGGAAAGTCGATAGAGTACATCTCAGCCAGTGTGCCTGTGCCAGAGATGGTCTTCAAGATCGACATCGCCATCGCCACCTTCATGTCACCCTCAACGGCACAGGCAGTATGCTGCTTGATGAGCATCGAAAAAGCTGGAATCAGCATGGAGTCGAGCTTGCCGGCAACGCCCTGTGCAAAGCCATCATAGTGGGATGCTATCATGCCCAGCTTCTCGTCCTTGACCCACTGTTCGAAGGCTACGACATACTTGGCCATATCCCATACCTTCTCAACAGTACCACCACCCTCGATGTCGAAGGTTGCCAGGATATCCTCAGCCTTGGCACGGATGGCAGCCTCATCGGTGATATTATCGGCAATAGCCCACATCTTCTCCCAATCAAACTGCTTAGTATAGACGAACATACGGTGGTAGAGGTTGGTCTCGTCGATATAGAGGTCCATCATGCCTGGATACGGACGACCAATCTGTGCGATGTTGGTATCGCGGAAGCGACGACGCACCTGAGCAGCACGACACCAATCCTCAATCTCAGCCTGAGCACCTGGGTCGCCACCTTCTACCACACCAGTAATCACTGCAGAGCGCTTGCCGGCACGGTTGAGGTCGGCAACCATCTCACCAATGGCACCACAAGCATAGAGCTCGCCCAGCCATGTGGGGATATCGGTCTTGGCATAGTCGGGAGCCAACTTCTTCTGCAGGTTCACAATGACAACAGGAACGTCAAGGTCGCGAACGGCAGGCAACATATTATAAGAGGTGCAATAGGTCAGCATCTGCAGGATGACCAGGTCGACATCTGCAGCACGGAACTTATCGCCTGCTGCCATCGACTGCTCCTTGGTGGTTACCATGCCACCATCGATAATCTCAATGGTAGAGGGCAACGTCTTCTTGAATGCCTCATACTGTGCCTCGAACTCAGGAACGAGTTGGGGGAATTGTGGCAGGTATGCCTGCAGCGCTATGCTGAACACGCCCACCTTTGCTTTAGTTTCTACTAATGGTTTTGCCATAATAATGTTCTATTTTTTTTATTGAATACTTTGACTATTCTCTTACCTCTCACCTCTTACCACTCACCTCTAAGAAACGCTGGTAAGCCTTGTCCCACGCAGCCTTGTCGCCCGTGGGATGATAAGGTACCATCTCCACTGAAGAAGCTATGATCCGGCGCATCTCCCAGATATCAGCCACATCACCAGAAGCCTTAGCCTGCATCATGATATTGCCGATGGCCGTACATTCCTGCGGACCAGCCAGTACTTCAACGCCACAGGCATCGGCAGTAAACTGCGTAAGATACTTATTCAACGAACCGCCACCAATAACGTGGAGCACGATGTCAGAGGTGAGAGGTGTGTTCTTAAATTCCATCAGCCACTGAAATACCTGCTTATACCTCAGCGCCAGTGAGTCGAAGATACAACGGCAGATCTCGGCAGGCGTCTCAGGAACTGTCTGCCCCGTCTCACGACAGTACTGCTGGATAGCCTCAATCATCGAGGGAGGATTGGCAAACATCTTGTCATCGGGATTGATGATACTTCGGAAAGCCTCCACCTGCATGGCAGACCCCTGCAATTCGGGATGACTTACTTTATCTAGAGGTATTCTCTCACCTCTAACCTCTAACCACTCACCTCTGGTAGCCCACTCCTTGCGACAACGCTCATAGAGCCACATGCCACAGATATTCTTCAGGAAACGCGTCGTTCCCTCTACTCCACCCTCGTTGGTGAAGTTCAGCTCATACGAGCGGTCGTTGATGATGGCATTCTTCGTCTCGATACCCATCAGACTCCACGTGCCACTCGAGAGATAGGCGAAGTGTTCGTCCTTGGCGGGTACAGCGGCTACGGCACTGCCCGTGTCGTGACCTGCTACGGCAATGACGGGAACAGGTCCCAGTCCTGTTATCTTCTGCACCTCCTCCGTCAGCACACCAATCTGTGTACCTGGCTGTACCATCCGTCCGAAATGCCCACGCGTCAGTCCTACGCTTTCGATGAGTTTTTCGCTCAGGTCACCCGTGCGTGGGTCCAGCATCTGACTGGTCGATGCGATGGTATATTCGCAAACCGCCTCGCCTGTCAACATCCAGCTCAAGGCATCGGGCATAAAGAGTACCTTCTTACAATGTTGCAAAGCACTATTCCCCGCTTGCTGCATGGCATAGAACTGGAACAGCGAGTTGAAGTTCATCAGTTGGATACCCGTAATGTCGTACACCTCGCGACGGGAAACCACGTTATGCAGGTATTCCTCCATGCGCCCGAAAGTATGCGGGTCGCGATAGGCCATGGGATTGCGCAGGATAGCCCCGTCCTCGCCAATGAATACGAAGTCGACGCCCCACGTATCAATACCGATACTGGTCAGCGTGATGCCTCGCCGTGCTACCTCCTTCAATCCACGAATCATCTCGAAATACAGGGCATAGATGTCCCAATAGAAGTGTCCGCCTGTCTCTATCAGGTTATTGGGGAAACGGGTAATCTCCTCTTGTTCCAATCGTCCGTCAACCAGCGTGCCCAGAATGGTACGTCCACTGGTGGCACCCAGGTCGACGGCAAAATAGTATTTCTTACTCATATATCGTTTGTATTTGTTGATTGTTGCTGTTCTTGGGCGCAGGGCCGAAGTCCAGCGGTTTTCCGTCTAAAGTAAAGTCCACCAGCTCGTATTTGTCCGACGTCTTCACGTCCAGCATGGTCGATGTCTCCACCTGAATCCTACGCATCGTGATATTGTTACAGCGCGACAGCGGCATGTCGTCCCGCTTCTCTGGCTTGAAGAACTGCGTCCAGGGGTGTACGAACAACGCTCTTCCACACTTGCCCGTGATGTCCTCTACTGTCACGTATTCATAATGCTGCGGCGTGTCGGGGCGCATCTTCAGCCACAGCACGCGATTGACATTATCGCAATGGCAACGGCGCAGAATGACGTTACGATCGTGTACCGACTCTGAACCCAGCGTCAGACAGCCATGCACTATTCCGTAATGACAGTCTTCTATCAGGATGCGCTCACACGGCCCGTTCGTCTCGTCTTTGTCTGCCCAGGTGCCCTTGCCTCCTTTCAGTACCACGGCATCATCGTTCACATTCATATAGCACCCCTTCACCAACACATCCGTACAGGCATCAATGTCTATTGCATCCGAACTGGGAGCCCCCCGTTTCGGTTCCGGCTCATAGATGCCGTGAATCGGTGCATAGATATAACAGTCGAGATAACGCACATGGTCGCTCTTATAGACATGATTCGTCCAGAAGGGAGAGTTCACGAGGCGTACATCCTGTATCGTCACATTCTTACAATTCGAGATATAGGTCAGGCGCGGTCGCTGTGCGTCCTTGTTCGTACACTGGGGGTTCCACTGGCGCCGGATCCAGAACTCCTGCCAGTAGTGCAGGCCGTTACCGTCAATCGTCCCCTTGCCGCTGATGGTGAACCCATCCAGTCCGTCGGCATTCACCAGTGCCGCGAAATACTTACACGTCTCACCCTCTATACGGGTCTTCAATATCGGGAAATCAATAATGCGCTCAGAACCTTTCAGTTTTCCTACGACATGCAGATGCGTACCTTTCTTAAAGAACAAGGCACCAGTCAGGTAGGTTCCTTCTGGAACGACGATGACACCGCCACCCTCATGGGCCGCCCGGTCGATCACCTTCTGAATGGCAGCCGTCTGCACCACCGTGCTATCATTCTTCACGCCATAGTCGGTAATGACATACTGTCGGCCGAGCGTTTTCACGTCCACTTTCGTTACGTTCATAAACCACTCGTCCATCGGTGTACCGTCAGGCCATGTTTCCCCCTTCGCAGCCACCGCCAATAGCCAACATGCCAATACTAGCATGAAATATTTCCTCATAGTAGTTCATTAGTTTTTAAGTTCCGACTGCAAAGTTACAAAAAGTCGAGAGCAGAACAAAATAAATCTATTTATTTTTTATGCCGAGACGGAGTACCTTCGCGATTTTATCGCAAAGATACGATTAAGTGAGTAAAAAACAAAGAAAATGTGCCGCTTTTTTGTTTAAGATGCTTAGAAGCGAAGGGTAAGAAAGCTCCAAATCAGCACCTTAGTTGCTCATACCTTGCTCATACCTTGCTCATAGGTTGCTCATAGGCATCTCATAGGCATCTCATAGGCATCTCATAGGATACTCTATCCTTTCTCATACCCTAAGAGCATGAGCAAGGTATGAGAAAAGTTTGAGAAAGACGTGATTCTTTTATGAAAAAAAAAGAATAATTTATTTTGTATTCTTTTCGCTCAATCGAAATTTTGCACTATCTTTGCACAAATAAAACAAACTACTAGCATGAAGATAAAACAACTTTGGGGAATCACGGTAGCACTCTTCATAACGATGTCTGTCCAGGCACAGGAGTTTGACAAGCAGGATGTCTTGAAAACAGTCGTCAAAGTGAATGACTATTTCATGGCCAAATATGCCGACCCTACACTGGCGACACAGGTTAAACGGATGAGGGAGAGCAACCTGTGGACACGGGCTGTCTATTATGAGGGACTGATGGCGCTACAGGCCATCGCGCCCCAACAGCGTTACATCGATTATACCCTGCGGTGGTGTGACCATCACGGGTGGATGGCACGAGGAGGGGTGACGGCAACCAATGCCGACAACCAGTGTTGTGAACAGACCTACATCGACCTGCATCGGATGACGAAAAAGGGAACACTGGCACCTACGCAAGAGAATCTGGAAAAACAGATCGCTACGGGTAAGGTGGACTACTGGACATGGATTGATGCCATCCAGATGGCTATGCCTATCTATCTGAAGATGTATGCAGAGACCAAGGACAGGCGTTTCCTTGACTATGGGATGAAAAGCTATCTGTGGACCCGTAACACCTGTGGCGGCGGACTCTTTAACGAAAAGGAGGGTCTCTGGTGGCGTGACAAGGATTATGTGCCTCCCTATAAGGAGCAAGACGGACGGAACTGTTATTGGAGTCGCGGCAACGGATGGGTATATGCGGCATTGGTACGTTGTATGAGTGAGATGTCGCCCCAAGAGAAAGCCTACAAGCAACTGAAGAACGACTTCCTGGCGATGAGTGCGGCATTGCTGAAATGTCAGCACGACGACGGTTTCTGGGGAGTCAGTCTGGTATCTCCCACCACCTATCCTGGTCCGGAGATGACAGGTACGGCGCTCTTCCTCTATGGCATGACCTGGGGCATCCGCCAAGGAATCCTGAAGGAGAAGGACTACCTTCCTGCCTGTGACAAAGCATGGAAAGCCTTGGCATCGTGCGTACATAAAGACGGATTCCTCGGCTGGAACCAAGGGACTGGAAAAGACCCTTCTGCAGGACAACCGCTCTCGTTCTATAAGGTTCCGGACTTTGAGGACTACGGAACGGGATGTTTTTTGCTCGGTGGCGTGGAATATTATAAACTATTGGCACAATGAAACGATTCTTCATAACATGTCTTGCATCTTGTCTGGCCGTAACAGTCTTGTCGCAATCATGGCCTACCCCACTTCCCGAGGCAAAGGCGGGAACACGCTGGTGGTGGCTGGGCTCTGCCGTCGACAAGGAAGGACTGGAATGGAACCTTAGTGAATATGCCCATGCAGGTATCGGTGCCGTGGAAATCACACCGCTCTATGGGGTGAAAGGCAACGAGAAGAACGAGTTGTCATTTCTCTCCCCCGAATGGATGCAGGCCTTGAGAATGACACAGGACATTGCCAAGAAGAAAGGGATAGAAGTAGATATGAACTGTGGCACAGGATGGCCCTTCGGTGGTCCGCAGGTGTCACTGGACGAGGCTGCCTGCAAAGCGGTATTTACGGATACCGTCATCAACGGAGAGCATCATATCGACGTACAAATCGGACGTACCAAGCAGAAAGTGAAACGGGCTGCTCCTGGAGGAGAGGGATGGGTGGTGGACCATTTCGACCGTGATGCCGTGAAACATTATCTGGAGCGTTTCGAGAAGGCTTTCGCTGAAACGGGAACGCCCTACCCTCACACTTTCTTCAATGACTCCTACGAGGTGTATCGTGCCAACTGGACGCCCACCCTCTTCGAAGAGTTCCAGAAACGGCGCGGCTATGACCTGCGACAGCATCTGCCCGAACTCTTGGGAACAGTAGATGACGGCAATCAGGTGCTGGCCGACTACAGGGAGACGCTGAGTGACCTGCTCTATGAGAACTTCACCCTGCAATGGGTGGACTGGGCGCACCGTCATGGGGTGAAGGTACGCAACCAGGCGCATGGTTCACCTGCCAACCTGCTAGACCTCTATGCGGCTGTTGACATTCCGGAGATAGAGGGTTTCGGACTCTCAGAACTGGGCATCAAGGGACTGCGGACGGATCCGGGTATGACACGCAAGAACTTCAGCGACGTGTCGATGCTGAAATATGCATCATCGGCCGCCCATGTCATGGGAAAACCGTTCACATCGAGTGAGACGTTCACCTGGCTGACAGAACATTTCCGCACCTCATTGTCACAGATGAAACCCGACCTCGACTTGATGTTCACCTGTGGCGTCAACCACGTCTATTTTCATGGTTCCTGCTATACACCGAAGGACGACCCGTGGCCCGGCTGGAAATTCTATGCATCGGTGGATATGAGTCCGACTAACTCTATCTGGCGGGATGCTCCTTACTTGATGAAATACATTGAGCGGTGCCAAAGTTTCCTGCAGATGGGCAAGCCTGACAACGATTTTCTGGTCTATCTGCCCGTCAGGGATATGTGGCACAAACGTGGAAAAGAGCTGCTGATGCAGTTTGACATCCATAATATGGACGAGAAGGCTCCGCAGTTTATCAAGAGTATTCTGAAGATAGACAGTCTGGGCTATGACTGCGACTACATCAGTGACCGCCAGTTGGCCAAGGTGCGTATAGAGGACGGGATGCTGGTGACGGAGGGCGGTACGCGTTACCGTGCCTTGATTGTTCCGTCAGGCACCACGATCCAACCCCTCACCGCTCACCTCTCCCCGCTCGTCATTCAAGGGGAGTCGGCTGATGCCATGGCCCGCTATGCCAGGGCAGAGGACATGAAGTCGAGACTGGGGTTACGGGCCATCCGCAGAAAGAATGCTACTGGCTACCATTACTTCATTGCCAATCTGACGCCACACGACATCGACGACTACGTGACGCTGGCTGTCGACTGCAAGAGCGCCACGATGTATGATGCCATGACAGGCGACGTCACCCCTGCCCCAATGGACGGCGGAAGGGTGAGAATCTGTCTGCGATCAGGAGAGTCGGTCATTCTGCGGACCTCGGATATCCCCCAAGACCCAGAGGCCCCCAAAGCTGCTGAGAAAGCCACACTGCCCATCAACGGCCCGTGGACCTTATCGTTCATGGAGGAATCGCCCAAGGTGAACGAGACTTTCCAATTAAAGGAACTACAGACCTGGAACGACCTCAATGATTCCACTGCCGTAACAATGGGAACAGGAGTCTATACGACAACCCTATATATAAATAAGGAACAGGCGCGCAAGCACTGGATGATTGACTTGGGCGATGTCCGAGAGAGTGCAAGGGTGTATATCAATGGTGAATTCATCGGATGCGCGTGGGCTGTTCCCTTTATCCTCGACTGCAAGGATAAGTTGCATAAAGGCCATAACGAGATACGCATCGAAGTGACCAACCTGCCTGCCAACCGCATTGCGGATATGGACCGCAGAGGCATCGCCTGGCGCAAGTTCAAGGAAATCAATGTGGTGGACATCAACTACAAGAAGACTACGTATGACCACTGGAAGCCCATGCCCAGCGGTCTTAACTCACCCGTTAAACTATTCACCAAATGAGCCATCGAGAAAGAAAAGTCATCCTCTCCCTCATGCTGCTGGTCGCCGCCTGTCTGTCGGCACAGGAACGACAGGTGGACAATATGAATTTCGACTGGCAGTTCAGTCGGGACTCGTTGTTCAGGGACTCCAAACGTATTGACGTGCCTCACGACTTTCAGATAGAACAGCCCTGGGTGGCTCCTGCAGCCAACGAACAGGCAGACAACAGCGATGCGGCTGCCAACGTCAAGTCGCGCCTCTCGGCACGGGGATTCAAGGAGATGGGAACGGGATGGTATCGCAAGACGTTTGTAGCTGCGAACGAGTGGAAAGACAGGCGGGTGCTGCTCGATTTCGAGGGTATCATGCTGGTGGGCGATGTGTTCTTGAACGGTGAACGCATCGGAGGTACGGACTATGGCTATGTGGGGTTCGAGATAGATATCACTGACCAACTGAAATATGGGCAGGAGAACATCCTCGTGGTGAAGGCATCGACGATGGGGGAAAAGAATTCCCGATGGTACACGGGGGGAGGACTTTTCCGACCCGTCAGTATCGTGGTGACGCCAAAAGACCTGTATTTCAATCGCCACCCATTGCACATCACCACACGTGACAACCGCTATGTGAATATCACGGCAGAGCTGACCAATCGCACCAAGTCGAGGACGGCCAGCATCGGACTGAAAATCTTCGACCCACAAGGTCAGCTGGTTTACCAGGGGGAGCATCGTTGCAAACGCATCTCTCCTGCCCGTACGATGGAAGCACGACTGACTGAAGTGGAGATTCCAAAGCCACTGCTTTGGGACACGGAGCATCCCAACCTCTATACGGCAGTGGTTACCTTGACGCGTGAGGATGGAAGCATTGCTGACGAGGTAAGTGAGCAGTTTGGCATTCGCACCATCGAGATAGGTCCTGCATTCGGTTTGAAGTTGAATGGTAAGAAGGTATTGCTGAAAGGCTATGCCAACCACCACACCTTAGGAGCTCTCGGAGCAGCAGCCTATCCACGTGCCATCGAGAAACGCATCCAACTGATGAAGCAGTTTGGCGTCAACCACATCCGGACTTCGCATAATCCGTATAGCCGACAGTTCATCAAACTTTGTGACCAGTACGGCATACTGGTGGTAGATGAGCTCTACGATAAATGGACACAGCAATATGCAGGAGGGCGTGTACCCTTTATGAACCACTGGGCGCAAGATGTGACAGAATGGGTGAAGCGCGATCGCAACTCGCCTAGCGTCGTCCTATGGAGCCTGGGCAATGAGTTGCAACAGATAGCCGACCTGCCCTTTGGCGACTTTGGCGTGACGTGCTACAAGATGATGAAAACTGTCTTGCAACGTTACGACTCGACCAGGATGACTACCGTTGCCATGCATCCGCGCTACCGCAACTGGGAGACAGACTCGCTGCCCTGCGACCTAGCTATGAAGACGGATGTGCAGTCGTATAACTACCGGTATATGTATTTCCCTGGCGACGGGAAGCGCTTCCCTTGGATGACATTCTATCAGAGCGAGGCGAGTACGGGCAATATGGGACCAAACTTCTTTGAGATGGACCTCGACAAAGTAATAGGACTGGCCTACTGGGGAGCTATCGACTATCTGGGGGAATCGCAGGGATGGCCTGCCAAGGGATGGGCGCAGGGTGTCTTCAACATCACACTGCAACCCAAGCCTAAGGCTTACCTGATGAAGAGCCTGTTCTCGGAAGAGCCCCTGGTGCATATCGCCATCGTCGAGAATGCCCATGCGGACATGATGTGGAACGGGGTACAGACGGGTAACCAGCAATTGACAGAAAGGCTACGGACGGGCACTCCCCTCACGCTCTATACCTATACCAATGCGGAGGAGGTGGAACTGTTTGTGGACGGACGCTCGGTGGGCACAAAGCGGAATCCTGCAGATGCCAAGCAACGCAACCAGTTGCTGTGGAAAGACATCGCCTGTCAGAAAGGGAAAATAGAAGCCATCGCCCGTAACAACGGCAAGATAGTGGCACGCCATCAACTGGAGACGACAGGGCAGGCTGTACGACTGGTGGCTGAGACGGACAACACACACTGGAAGGCTGACGGCATGGACCTGCAGCACGTCAGCATCACGGCGGTGGACGAAAAAGGACGACGGGTGTGGGATGCCGACGACGAGCTGACCTTTGAGGTGGAGGGGCCTGCACGCCTCGTTGCCGTAGCCAATGGCGACATCACCAGCAATGAATCGTACCAGGCAACGTCGCGCCATCTGTGGCACGGACATGCCGTTGCCATTCTCCGGGCAACACAGGAGGCGGGCACCGTCGTCTTGAAAGTCAAATCGAAATACTACAAACAATTAACAATAGAATTAAAAACTCAAAATTCAAAGTTATGACAACATTAACAATTATCATTGTCTGTGCTTTCGTAGTGGGCTATCTGTGCATCGCCCTGGAGAGCCTGACGAAGGTCAACAAGGCAGCCATTGCCCTGCTGATGTGCGTAGTGTGCTGGACACTGCTGATGATGAATCCGGCGGCCTATTATCCGGAGATAGGCGGCGAGGGGGTGATACACCACATTGCCGAGGTCATCGAGCATCATCTGGGCGATGCGGCAGGCACGCTGTTCTTCCTCATGGGAGCTATGACCATCGTGGAGATTGTCGATTCGAACGGCGGTTTCAACTTCGTGCGTGACGCGCTGAAGACGCGCTCGAAACGGAAACTGATGTGGCGCGTGGCCTTCATGACGTTCTTTCTGTCGGCCATCCTCGACAACCTCACCACTTCAATTGTGATGATCATGGTGCTGCGTAAACTGGTGCAGAGCCGCGAGGAGCGACTGCTCTATGCAGCGCTGATTATCATCTCAGCCAACTCGGGCGGTGCCTTCTCGCCCATCGGTGACGTGACCACCATCATGCTGTGGATCAAGGGCGTCATCACGACGCAAGGCGTCATTACGGAAATCTTCATACCGTCGCTCGTCTCGATGCTCATTCCGGCAGTCATCATCAGCCTGCACCTCAAAGGCAAGTTCGACAAGGAACAGAACCTGCCGAAGGCGGAGGTCAGCCAGTTTACGAAGGTGCAACGCGACATCATCTTCTGGCTGGGCGTAGGCGGACTGGTGTTCGTACCCATCTTCAAGACGCTGACGCATCTGCCGCCGTTCATGGGTATTCTGCTGGTGCTGGGCATCCTCTGGACGACAACGGAGATTTTCCATTACAACACAAGTGAGGACGACACGATGGCGAAGCGCGTCAGCGATATCATGACGAAGATCGACCTCTCAACCATCATGTTCTTCCTAGGCATCCTGATGGCTGTGGCCGTACTCCAGGAAATCGGAGTACTGACAGCTATGGGCGAAGGCCTCAACGAGGCGTTCGCAGGCAACTACTACCTCATCAACGGCATCATCGGCATACTCTCGTCCATCGTTGACAACGTGCCCCTTGTGGCAGGCTGCATGGGCATGTATCCCGTTGCCGCAGAAGGGGCAATGACTGTCGACGGCATCTTCTGGCAGCTGCTGGCCTACTGTGCAGGTGTGGGTGGCTCTATGCTGATTATCGGCTCGGCTGCAGGCGTGGTCGTCATGGGATTGGAGAAGATTACCTTCGGCTGGTACCTGAAGCGCATCACGTGGATTGCCTTCGTAGGCTACCTCTGCGGTATCCTGATCTACTGGGTAGAGCGTATGCTGTTCTTCTAATAAACAATAAACAACAAAGAAAAGAGCGCGGCAATCAGATTGTCGCGCTCTTGCTTTATGATCATGATGTTTAATAGAACAGCATTGACAGGAGGTAGGCTACGATGGTCGAGGTAGATACACAGACCAGGCCAGGCATCATGAACGAGTGATTGAGCAGGTATTTGCCAATCACCGTTGTGCCTGAGCGGTCGAAGTTCACTGTGGCAATATCGCTAGGATAGTTCGGAATGAAGAAATAGCCATAGACGCTGGGAAGTACGCCCAGAAGGATTGGTCCAGGAATACCCAGCGAGTATGCCAGGGGCAGCATGGCAACGACGACGGCTCCCTGTGAGTTGATCAGTACGGACACCAGGAAGAAGACGAAAGCGATAGACCAGGGATACTCCTTCACGACGTCGGCAAGCATCGTCTGCATCGTACTCATATAGTTGGAGAAATAGGTGTCGGCAAGCCAGGCAATACCATAGATGGCAACGACGGCCACCATACCCGACTGCCACACAGGACCAGCCACGGCTTTCTTCGGCGATGCCTTACAGAAAATTATCATCAGGGCAGCAGCCGAAATCATCACAATCTGAATGACAAGGTTCATGGCAAGGGGTTTCTTGAAAGTCTCTGTCAGGCCTGCTACCGATATCTTGGCCTTCACCAGTTGCTCGGCCGTCAGGGAGACAGAGTCGTTGACCACCAACGGGGCGGCACCTTTCACAGCACGCATGGTATCATGGGCAGGAAGCGCTTCCTGGAAGATGGCGAAGAAGACGATGACAGCCAGTGCACCTAGGAAGATGAACACGGCACGCTTGGCCTCCTTGGGAATATCCTTGTCGAGCGTAGTAGCAGAACCGCCGTAGATAAACTCGTATTGGGCAGGATCTTTCAACTTGGCCTGGAACTGCGGGTCCTTGTCGAGGTCGAGTCCGCGATGGTAACTGGCAGCAGCGGCAGCCATCAGTCCGCAGAGACAGGCGGGGATGGACACCATCAGCACACCAGGGATGTTGACATCGAAGTGGCTGGCATTCGAAATCGTCACAAAGGCCACCACGGCAGCGGCAATGGGCGAACACGTGATACCGACCTGCGAGGCAATAGAGGCAACGCCACAGGGACGTTCAGGACGGATGCCTTTCTTTAGGGCAATGTCGCAGATAATGGGCATCAGCGTATAGACCACATGACCCGTTCCCACCAGCACTGTCAGGAAGAAGGTACACAGCGGAGCCAGAAACGTGATGCGGTCAGGATGCTTACGCAACATCTTCTCCGCAATTTGAATCAACCAGTCCATACCACCTGAAGCCTGCATGATACCCGCACAGGTCACGGCTGCAATGATGATGTAGATAACGTCGGTAGGAGGATTACCTGGCTTCAGTCCGAAACCGAATACCAACAAGGCAAGTCCGATACCACTGATGGCACCAAGGGCAAGACTGCCATAGCGTGAACCAACCCACAGTGCTCCCAGCACTATCAGGAGTTGAAGGATCATTAGAAGACTCATAGGCGTTTTAGGGGTTTTATTGTTTTACGTTATTAGCGCTTTGAGGGCAAAGATAGGGAATATTATTGAGAAAAGCAAATTTTTTTCAGAAAAGATTGAACAATATAACTTCTCACGTTACAAAGATACATCTTCCTCCCGAATCTCCACTGTTGAAGGACACTCATACATCACTTTGGCATGATTGGTGCGGATAAGCTGGGAATCAACGCGCTGGCCTGTGGCGACGTCAATGGTGTCGCGATAGACTTCTCCGTTACGATAGACGATGCCATCCTTGCGAGAGAAGAACTCGTTCTCAGCATGGATATGAAAGGTATGAGGCTGCGCTTCCTGTGCACGCAATTCGCCACACAGATATTCACCATCGACCTTGAGACAGAGCTGGTAGGTGTTCGACGTGTTGTTACGGAAACGATAGTCGAGGTAGTTGTAGGAGATGCTGGTTCCTGTGCCAAAGGGTATCTGGCGCCCAAAGTCTGGGAAGAGGTCCAAACCATCGTGATGATGGTGCTCTGTGATGGTCAGTTCACTGTGCAGCACCATCCAGTGGATGAGGTTGGACAGCTGGCACATACCGCCTCCAATGCCTTGCGAGGGTTGTCCCTTGGCAATGGTAAGCCCCTCCTTGTAGCCTTTCCGCTTGGTGGTGCGCCCCACGAGTTTCCATATAGAAAAGGTTTCGCCAGGCCGGATCAGCAGTCCGTCGATGTGTTTCACAGCCAAAGTCAGGTTGGTGGCTTTGTTTTCCTGTAGCTGCATATTGACATTGCCCAATCGGCGACGTATCAGGGAGTTATGGCGATAGACAACGACGGGTAAGGGTTTCTCCACACGCTGCCGGGCAAAGGGTATACGCTGATGAAGGTCTTTCAGACGACGCTTCAGGATTTCCTTCTCCATCGACAGACGATAGGTAAAGGGACATAGTTCGCAAAACAATTTCCTACTCATATCGTTATTTCGTTAAAAACGTGCAGGCCAGTGATGACCTGCACGTTTCCTATCTGATAATACTAAATTATTTAACCTCCTCAAAAACAGCCCGTATTGATAATCAACAACTTACAAAGGCGTGTCGCAAATATAACCAGATTTTCTGATAGTAGATAGTACGTGGCGATAAGCAACCATAAGTATCATTTTCGCTATTCTTGGCATTTAGAAAGTTTAACTTGTGAGTTCTTATCAGGCATCTTGAACCTCGTCGTTAGCATGATTCAAACCTCAATGTTAAAAACGGGACTTTTATTGTTAATTGGCTTTGGTTATGGTTTCTTTTGTGTAATTTTGCAGTCCGTAAAAAGATTGTTATGGTATCGTTATCGTTTTCTTTCTCATATAATGGTATGATTGCAATGGTGGTATTGATGTTTACTGCTATCGTTATCTTGATGTCTGGTTTCAAGTCACCGATGCGGAAATGGATCTGTTTCGGACTCTCAGCGATTTCTATCGCGTACCTTTCATATATTATGGTGTGGCATGAAACTATTGGCAATGGCCAAAGGCTTGACTGGTATCTTGTTGGCATTGTCGGGATAGCTGCGTCTTTGGGCATGGCAGGAATAGGATTCATGGATATGGTCAAGCCTGTTGCCTTGCCTGTGGTGGTTAAAAGTGATGTGATACCTCCTACTCCATCATCTGTGGAGAAAATAGAAGAGCAAGAAACTATTGCTGAGGATGAGCAAAGCGATGAAGAAAAGACTGCTGAGGAAGAGAGGATGCGCAAGGAGGAACTTATTGGGAAAGTAATGCCCTGGTTCTTGGATCAGTTGGTGCAGTATAGTGATGAGGAACAAGCTGCCATTAAGGTTTGTGCCATCTCCTTCGTCTATGAGAACGTAATTCCTGAGCCAGAGCTGACTATCAATACCAACAGTCTCTATAGCCAAAGTCGAATCATTGAGATGTGTAGTGCTTTCTATCTGCTGGGAAATACGAAGGATGATTGTGTGACCTTCGTGAAAAAGGTGTTTTCAGAGGCATTTGCCAATACGGAAGACAGTACGATAGCAAAGAAGATAAAGGGAGCCGAGAGGATGCTGCTACTCATTGATACCTATTGGGAAGCAAAGATGTTGGCTATAAAAAATAACACCTGATAGTTTGAATTGCTTCAGGGACTACCAGGAATTAACGCTGCAAAGATAAGAAGTTTTTCTGAAACTTCCAAATATTTCGGCACTTTTTATGTTTTTTCTATTGAAAAAGTTCAAATACACATCACTTTACTACAAACTTTACCCACATGATCGAGCCCATAGAGCATCCTGGGAGCATCAATATCCATCCATTGAAATAGAGTCATCATACGAGCATAGTGTGACAATGCATAAGTGGTATCGATGCCAACAGGATTACCAAAGCAGATTGGTTCATGATGGGCAATGCGGTTACGAATGTTGTTGATGAAGTTGAGTTCGTGGAAGATATAGTTATGGTCATACTGAGTTTGGGCTGTCGAACGTGGCTTGTTGGGAAATACTCTCAATAGTACCCTGCCCGTCAAACGGTAGTGAGCATTAGAATAGAGATACTTCCATACACCAAACTCCATTGCAGACAAAAGCTTAGAATGAGAGTAATTGCCGTTATGCTGTAATTCGTTGTAGGCATTGGTGATAATCTTCTTGGTTTTCTCTACGCTGCGGTCACTATAAAAGTTTCCTCCAGGCATAATAAGGTCACGTAGCCAGTCATTACCAAGGTGAGCTACCATCTGCTTGTCTATCCGATTACGCAGAGCAACCTCAAAACAACTAACCAGAGTAAACATTTCCTGAGACAGTTTCAGGTTATAGCGATAGAGTGTCATTGCCCTGAGAGTATCACCGCCACAAGCCAGCACGTATTTCTGCATTCTCTTAGCTGAGAATATATCTTCGATTTCCTTGTATTTCATATACAACATCAATTTTGGATGCAAAGGTACAAAACTTTTGCAATAATTGGGCCTTTTAAATGGATTTCCTTACATTTGAATAGGTTATAGAGCAAAAAAAATGAGTTTTTCGTGTCTTAATTCGTTTAAAATTCGTATCTTTGTGGCGTGATTTGTATGAGTCACGAACTTTTATTGCTCAATTTCTCACTCGAACTGCGACCTCGAAAGAGATTTTACGAGCAAAACCTAATATCCATTGGGGCTGCGCTTCATAGCGCAGACTCCACCATAGGATATTAGGGGCTGTCGCAGGCCTGAGTGAGAATATGGGACGGGGCCTGCGCTTTCTTTATGTCCATATTGTTTGCGCTCGGCTCGCCCTAGGATAGTAAAAAATAAAAAGTAGAATGGATATGATAACCCACATACTCGCCTTGGCGGTGGCGCTGCTGGCCGCCCTTTGCTTCTGGCAAAGCTACGTCATCGAGCGCAGAAACGAGACGCTGGTGAGGTACACGGACGAGATTATGAAGCTGAAGGACGCCATCATGGACATGGAGATTGAACTACAGCGCCAATGCGATCTTATCCGCGCCCTCAGAGACAGGCAGGACGACGACAGCAACGACAGCGGCAAGGACAGCCCCAAGGGTCCGACCACTGAGGCCGTAGCGGAGGACAGGCAGCAATGACTCGACAACAATAGTTTTTATATCAATAACATTAATCACAACTTAAATTCAAAACAAGTATGAAAAGAAAAGTTTTATCAATTCTCGCCCTGCTGCTCATGACAGCGACGGGCGTAGTGGCACAGACCGAAACGCTGCTGACCACAATTACAGCAACAGCCAAAGAGCAAGCCAGCTACAGCACGGCGAATGTGGCAACCGTTTCATTCAGTAATTTACCAGACTGTAGCTCAGCATACCACGCTAACTGGGGATGGTGGGGATACGGTTGGTCGGCAACCGTCAATGCTGCCGAAGGATATACCATCACCAAATGCGTATTCTATGACGATCAAAATCGTACAGCAACAGACAGCGAAGCTCCCTTTGTAGTAGAAACCACAGAAGAGGATAAGACACCGAAAGTAAATGGCACAATAATTAACTACCAGTCTAAAGGTATAAAGAAGATTGAGGTGTATGGCTATGTTACGCCTGCCGCCGTGACACTCAGTGAGGCGACGGACAATAGCACGACTTTGACTACGTATGACGGTCAAGTGGCTAACGTCACCCTGACGCGCACGCTGCAGACGGGTGGATGGAACACGTTCTGCGTTCCGTTCAGCACAGCCACACCGACGGGCTGGACGGTGAAGGAGCTGACCGCCTCCGACTTCAACAGCTCGACGGGCGCACTGTCGCTGACCTTCGGCAATGCCGCCAGCATCGTGGCTGGCACACCGTATCTGGTGAAGGTTACAAGCAACGTTGTTAACCCGACCTTCGACGGCGTGACCATCAGCAAGACTGCCGTGCCCTTTACTTCGACCAACGTGGACTTCATCCCCACGCTGGGACTGACGGAAATCACGGGCGATGATGCAAACGACATCCTCTTCCTTGGCAGCGGCAACACGCTTCTGCACCCCACGGCTCTGCCCGCCAACATGAAGGGCTTCCGCGCTTACTTCCAGCTGAAGGGTGACGCAGCACTGGCCCGCTCGTTCAGCATGGACTTTGGTGACGGCGAGACCACTGGCATCATCACCATCGAGAACGGACAGTCGGCAACGGACAAGGCCATCTACGACCTACAGGGCCGCCGCGTCAATGGTACCGCTCAGAAGGGTGTGTACGTAGTGAATGGTAAAAAGGTAATCATTAAATAAATGGAGGATACAACTATGACAAAGAAAGAGTATTTGAAGCCCGAAATGCAGGTGGTTGAAATAGATATTCATGCTCAGATTCTGGCAGGTTCCGTGACCAGCGTCAGCACCACCGGTCTCGAAGTAGAAGACGAACTCGTACTACCCGGTTCTGGTTTGCCCACTACCGGCAGCGTATGGGATGACGCCTGGTAAATCGATGTATAATAACATTGAAACGCCTACGGAGTCAAACTATGCTTCCGTAGGCGTTTTTGTTTTATGAGAGCGACCGAACTGACGCGGGAAGTAATTTGTGAAACAATTTGAGTCTATATACTGCGACCATTGCTGTAACTACGATTGTATAGTTCCTTTGTGCGCAGTTCTTCGAGCGTATCGAAAGTACCGTCACGCCAATAGTACTCAACCTGGGGTTTGGCCTTGTCCCAGATTTCCGAGCAGAGCTGAATCCTGTCACCACCTTCGAAAGCGAGGAAGGCTTCGATTGCATTAGCTTGTTCTTGGTTCAGGTGCCGCTGAGATGAACAGTTACCCATCTCTACTACAGCCTTAACAGCTGAATCAAATAGCTGGTCACGTTTCTGATGGTATGTGTCCCAGGTTCCATCTGCAATACGATTGGCATCTATCTGAAGGGAGTTGACTGTCGCGTTATTACCTTTCCAATCTGTAACTGTCTTAACAAGCAATTTTGCATACCAAAAGGCATTGTCTACATACGATTTACGTCTTTCTACAGTCTTTTCGGAACTCATCGATTGTATAAAGAAGTCTTTCATCTCCTTGGAAAAATGATTGACGCCTGCTTTCCACTGGTCAAGAATCATCTGTACAACTTTACTAAATCTCTGGCTGCACGTTTCAAACATGAAATCTCTAATATCTTTCAGCATATTGAGTAACCTTTTATTAGATTCCTCAGACTTTGAAAGTTTCTCATCCAATGATTTGATTTTGCCGTATAACCTATTGTTCTCGTTAATCTCTGCGTCAAGTTCAGCCTTTGCCTCTGCTTTCACTTTGGCAACGGCAGTTTCTTTTTCAGCAATAGCAGCTTCCTTCTCTGCTACGACTTTGGCAATTTCCTTTTTGTGTTGCTTCTCGCGATACTTCAGTAACTCTTCCCATGTAAGGAGTTGGCCTTTTTTATCACCACTTGCCCACTCAAAAGTTTTTCCGTTCTCGTCTACTGCTATGCTTGCCTGACGGAGTTCCTCTTTGTGAGCTTCGTCCTTTTCCTCTAATACCTTTCTGACTTTAGGGCTAAGTCCAGAGTTCAGAAGTTTGTCAAACATAGAGGCTTTTGCCATCTGCTCTATCTCTGCTTTCTGATCTTCAAGCTCGTTTCGGTTCTTCTCCATCTCAGTTTCCTGCTTGAAGAGAATGAAGTCATTATGCTCAAGATGTTCACGACCTGTCTCAGCCTTACTCTTGCCTCGTTCCATTTCTAATGTCTCAGCGGCCATATCCTGCAACTCTTCCATGTCCTTCTTGCCGAGTTTGTAGGATTTACCAGTTTCATGGTTCATCCAGTCCCAGATGATATGGGCATGAAGGTTTGGCTTCCACGTTGTTGGATCATCAGGATTCTCATAGTGGCCTTCATCCTTGTGGATGTGTATCTGTATGGCTCTGATGCCCCATCTCTCATGCACCTTATCAGTGTACTTCAAAAGGTCGTCCATTGTCGTGTCAGGCTTGATGTTGACAACACTCTCACGAATGGGACTGCTGCCGTTGCGCTCTTTCTGTTTGCCGTTCTTGCCTGTGACCATTACCTTCTTCTCTTGCATGGCTCGGCCAGTCTTCTGCTTCACCATAGCTTTAATGGCTTCATAGTGCTGCTGGAGGCTGACACCCTGCATGTCGGGGGCGACATACGATTCATTGTCCGGACTCAAATCGGTACGGACATACAATATTCGGGGATTGAGCGAGGCGATATATTCTGCATCCCGCCTATTGTGGCGTTCGCTCTGCTCAATGTTGCACGGTTTTACGTGGTCGGATGCTTTAGCTGTTGTATTCATATTGTATTTACTATTTTATAATATTGTATCTTTACTATTATATGAAATTATGAATTTCAGTATTTCTCCCATTGTGGGGTATCGGGGTGAAACCCTGATTGGAGGGTGCAGGGAGAGAGTCACTTCCTGCTCAGGGTTCTTAGGGGCAGATGCCACTGAGCGGGGCGGTCAAGGGGGAGGGTCACCCCCTTGCGAGGTTCCATAGGGCAAGCAGCCCTTGGTGGGTTCTTAGGGCAAAGCCCTGAGTCCCTCGGAAGAGCCCACAACTACGAAAGCGAAGCTCGTAGTTATAGTGGGCTATATCAAGGGCAAGCCCTTCATCTCCCTGCACGCTCGTTACGGATCATGGTACTGACTGTTTATGGATGATGTCTATCAGATACTGGTTAATGTCTTGGTGGGTAAAACTGTCATCCACCTTGAACTTGCCACCGAAATGTTCCGACCAAAAATCAACGCAGAAGTCATCAGGGTAGAGGACGATTTGTCTCCCTATGAGCTTCTTCATCATTTCGTCTGTCAGATTATTGCCAACGCCTACTGCCAACCATTCGATATCAGGATAAGCCAACGTGCCAAGCAGGGCAGTCTTCTCTTCTTGGACAACGACAGCCTGTCTGCCATACAACAGGTGTTCACCAAAGAACACGTTAGGGTCAACATAATAGTCGAAAGCATACCAAGAATAGAGATGATTGACAAGTGCATCATGATTGAGGATTGATCCGTCATCTACATTGAAGTGTATGACATTACCTCCAACAATCATCCCCTTGCGGTTAATCCGAGGCAGCAAAGTGCCATAATGCTCTCCCTTCACTTCATCAGTCGCTCCCAACCGATAACGCATGACAAGATGATCAATCCTGTTTTGCATCTTCGAACTATCCCCTAACACGCTGTCCAAATAGTCTGTCAAAGAGGAATGGTGGGTAACAAAGCTGTCCATCGGTATCTCTATGAGAGATCGCTGATAGGCTGGAGCCTTGGTGGCGAGTATCTGTTTCAATTCTTGTTTATCCATTTCTTTATTCAATTTATGCAGATTATGCAATTATACAGCATGAATAATGTGAATAATGAATAATCTTGGATTACTCTTTTAGAAGTCTTGAAACCTTACTCTGCGAGATTCCGAGCTGTTCGGCAATGGCTGTCTGCGTCATCCCCTTGCCAGAGAGTTCCCTTACACGAGCCTTCACCTCATCCCTATCGTTGCCGTTCTCAATACTCAGGTGTTCCTGCTCAGTTCCAAAGCCACGACTGACAAAGCCCAGATTACCACATTCATCCTTACGACGCTCATAGATTGCCACATGGTCAGCGCCCATCGTCAACTCACCATTTCGCCACTTGCACTGTTTGACATAAACAAGGTTTGGGTCAATGCTGGATTGTGCTATTCCTATAGCGTCATCAATCAGCTGGTTTATCTTGGCAGATCCCTGCATGGCCGAAAGGGAAAGAGGAACGTTGCCTGAAAACATCTTGGGAACATGGTTGAGAACCACTAACGTCCAGTTGTATTTCTTCTTCAAGGTGTTTAGTGAAGCCATCAGAGCTCCCGCATCAGCACTTCTGTCAAGCGACTGACCCAAGGCTGTGATATTGTCAATAAACACGACATCCACATAATTGGCAACTGCCACTTCCTCTATCCCTTTAAGTACATCCTCTGCAGGATGCTCTTTATCCATCTCAGCACGAAGAAAGGTGGAAGGGAAATTGGGACTCTCATAGCGGTTGCCAAGTTGACGGGGTGTCATTTCGCAGTCCACATATAACACCCGCTTGCCTTGTTCGGCAATATATCTTGCTATTTGCATAGCAAAGATCGTCTTGCCAATGCCAGACTGTCCGAAGATGATACTGAGATCACCTTCGAGCACAATGTCTGGGTAGAGTGAGACCAATGGTGGCAACAAATGTGCATCTTCAATGCACTTGTTCATCGGCTCAACTATGAAACCACCTCCATTCACAGGCTCTGCATCTTGGAGTGCCTTGAATGACTGGTTGATAATATCGTTTTCAATCATAACGCTCTTCCTCCTTTAATCTTTTTAGAGTTTACAAACTCGCTTGCTTCTCGCTCTAAGTCTTCCGTACTCTTTCTACGTCCTTGGTGTAACCATTCGTCGATTTCCGACTTCTTGAACGTTAACTTCTTTGAGTTCTTATAATAAGGTATAACCTTATCATTGACCCATCCATAAATGGTTTGCTTAGCAGGATGAGATGGAAGATACTGACGCAAATCGTCAATGTTCATCCATTCCGGCTGTTCATGAACATCTTTCTGGACGCTCAACTCGTTCACCATCTCTTCTAAACTCTCTACCTTTGAGATAAGGTAGTTTAATGCCTGGGGCATCTCTTCTAAATTGCTAATCATTCGTGTCATTATTTTAAAATTTAAATTTTGACACAAAGGTCGGCTTTATTTCAAAAGTGCATATCAAGTGTTAATATGCACCACCATTGCACCTGTTTATTTAACGGAGATTAATTGTAACCTCCTCAAAAAAGGAAGAAATCAATAATTAATCAAGATGAAAAACACCTTGAGGACGGGTAAATGGGATAAAAATGGATAAAAATCGAGAAAAAAGGTGGTGCAAACGTTGGTGGGAGGTGGTGCAAACGTGCTCCACACTCCCACCAAAATGGTGCTAACTATCAGGAAATCAAAGTGGTGCTACTGCTTGGGCTCATTTTTTCCGAGATTGTCGATGGTGATAGCTTTGGCGGCCTTTTCTTTCTTAGCATCTACAACTTTTGCATATATTTGAGTGGTCTTGACATTAGTGTGTCCCATCATTTTGCTGACGGTAAAGATGTCAGTTCCATTTGTAAGTTGTAGCGTCGCATAACTGTGCCTGAAACAGTGGAAGGTAATGTGCTTGGTGATTCCTGCTGCTTCAATCCATTTCTTGACAGGCCGATTAATCCACGAAGGATCCATGAGTCCTTCAAACACAAGTCTGTCAGGATCACGTCTCTCTCCGCATAGTTCATAGGCTTGGTCTGATATAGGCATGTATTCGACGCCATCTGTCTTTTCCTGATTGAAGTTGATGCGCCAAGAATCATTGTGCCTAACTATCTGCCCCCATTTCAGTTCTTTGATGTCACAGTGTCTTAATCCAGTCAAGATTGAGAAAAACGAGGCTCTTCTCAAGATGTTGTTAGAGCAAGGTGTGTCTGCCAACTTGTTTACCTCTTCAATGGTAAGCACTTCGCGCCTGCTTTCCTTCGTTGGGATATTCTTTACTTTCTCACTGATGTCAATAGTAAGATATTCGTCAATAAAGGCTTGCTTGAGTCCGGCTTTGATGATGGAGAAGTATGTTGAAGCTGTGTTTTGTGAGATAGGTCCTTTCTTGGAACCCCCTTGTGGGGCTGTGAGAAGGAACATCTTAAATTCTTCCATCCATTTTACCGATATGGTCGAAAATGGTATAGGCTTGTTCTCTGAGAAGATTTCAAGGAGAGCTGCTACACGATTCCAGTTGACAATAATGGAATCTGAAGAATTGGGGTGACGAGAATAAGTAATCTTCTTGAAGTACTCAATAAAGTCCTGCTCAGAACGCTCATTCTGTGCCGCAATCTCGCTTTCCTTGTCAGTATAAAGTGATTGGTTGTCGTATTCGTGCTGGCGTAGTTTCCTTACGTTGTCTGCATAGATACAAGATTCTTGATCGAGGGTAGAACGGCACATAATAATGCCATTGATGTCTCGTTTGGGCTTAAAACCGGATGATCGGGTAGAGGATGACTTGTCCCAGATGGGAGTGGTGATTGTCCTATTGACAGATTCCACTATCCGTTCCACCTTATTGCCAGCTTTTACTACAGGGTAGGCTTCAACAATGAGATACCATTCCTCTTTATACTGTGATTTGCGGAGTTTAACCGTAACTTTCGTATGTGCTAATGGTTTCTTCATAAGCTCTTATAAAGTTTGTCGATTTCCTTTTTGGGGGCATACACATAATTGCCTATCTGACGGGTTGGGATGGAATACTTCCTAATGTGAGCCCAAACAGTGCTGTCGTCAATTCGGTACTTCTTGGATATTTCCCCAATTGTATAACAATCCTCTGGCTCCAAGCTATATAGTCTTGGTAGGGGCTTGTCTTTTTCTATTGGCTCCTCACGCTTAGGGAACATTTTTTCAAGTTCTGTCCTTTTTATCCGTGTCAGTCTTTCCCCTATATTTATATAAGGTATAGCCCCTTTCTTTATCAGACGGTAAATCGTGTCTCGCCCGATGGAGTACATGGCTACAGCTTCCGCTACAGAGATATATTCTCTTGCATCCGGAACTTTCTGGGCAATTTGTTTGAATTGCTCAGCCTTTTTAGCTGCTGCCTTTTTCTGCTTATAGGCCATGTCAATGCAGTGCTTAGAGCAGTACTTAGACTCGAGCGTCTTTGCAATGAAGGTTGCTCCGCACATTTCGCATTTCCGTTTAATCTGAAATTTTAAAGCTGGCATATTTTCGTCCTTTTAATATGTATTAATCCGTATAAGTATTTTTAAGTTGCATCTCATCGCCAATTAAGTCGTGTCGCAAATATGTCGCAAAATTACGGTAAAAATCCGAAAAAAGCAAGAAATGAAACAAAGTTTAACAATAACAAAAAGTGGTGTAACCACTTGGATTACACCACTTTTTTATGATTTTCTTATTGTTGCTTATCTATTCTTACTTCACCTCCTCGAAGTCGGCGTCCTGGATGTCGTCGGCTTTGTTGCCGCTGGCCTGCTGGCCTCCTGCCTGCTGGCCTCCAGTGAACTGGTCACCGCCAGGCTGGCCGGCTGCGCCAGACTGCTGGTACATCTGCTGTGAGGCAGTCTGCCAAGCAGTGTTCAAGGCTGCGATAGCAGTGTCGATGGCAGCGATGTCGCCTGCCTTGTGAGCATCCTTCAGCTGCTGCAGAGCCTGCTCGATGGCTGGCTTGTGCTGAGCTGGAATCTTATCGCCAAGCTCCTTCAGCTGGTTCTCAGTCTGGAAGATCATAGAGTCAGCCTGATTCAGTTTGTCAACGCGCTCGCGCTCCTTCTTATCGTTCTCGGCATTCTGCTCTGCCTCAGCCTTCATACGGTTGATCTCATCCTGTGACAGACCAGATGAGGCCTCGATACGGATGGCCTGCTCCTTGCCTGTGGCCTTATCCTTGGCAGAAACTTTCAGGATACCGTTGGCGTCGATATCAAAGGTTACCTCGATCTGAGGAATACCACGACGTGCAGGAGCGATACCAGTCAAGTTGAACTGACCAATACTCTTGTTCTGAGCAGCCATTGGGCGCTCACCCTGAAGCACGTGGATGGTTACCTCTGTCTGATTGTCAGCTGCGGTAGAGAATACCTCGCTCTTCTTGCAAGGAATGGTTGTGTTAGCATCGATCAGCTTGGTCATCACACCACCCATGGTCTCGATACCCAGTGTCAGAGGAGTAACGTCAAGCAATACGATGTCGCCTACGCCACCTTCCTTGTTCAGGATAGCACCCTGGATTGAAGCACCTACGGCAACCACCTCATCAGGATTTACACCCTTAGAAGGCTCCTTGCCGAAGTAGTTCTTAACCAGCGTCTGAACAGCTGGGATACGGCTTGAACCACCTACGAGGATCACCTCGTCGATATCGGCAGTTGTCAAGTGCGCATCAGCGATAGCCTTCTGGCATGGAGCCAGACAAGCCTGGATCAGATCGTGAGCCAGCTGCTCGAACTTGGCACGAGTCAGCGTCTTAACCAAGTGCTTTGGCACACCACCTACAGGCATGATGTAAGGCAGATTGATCTCTGTGCTTGTAGATGAGCTCAGCTCAATCTTAGCCTTCTCAGCAGCCTCCTTCAGACGCTGCATAGCCATAGGATCGCTCTTCAGGTCAGCACCCTCGTCGTTCTTGAACTCCTGTACCAGCCAGTCGATGATTACCTGGTCGAAGTCGTCGCCACCCAGGTGCGTATCACCATTGGTAGAAAGTACCTCGAATACGCCACCACCGAACTCAAGGATAGAGATATCAAATGTACCACCACCGAGGTCGAATACGGCAATCTTCATATCCTTGTTAGCCTTGTCAACACCGTATGCCAGAGCTGCGGCTGTAGGCTCGTTCACGATACGCTTCACATCCAGACCGGCAATCTGACCAGCCTCCTTGGTAGCCTGACGCTGAGAGTCAGAGAAGTAGGCAGGTACGGTGATGACAGCCTCTGTAACCTCCTGTCCGAGATAGTCCTCTGCAGTCTTCTTCATCTTCTGAAGAACCATAGCAGAGATCTCCTGCGGTGTGTACCTGCGACCGTTGATATCTACACGGGGATAACCACCCTCATTTACAACAGAATAAGGTACGCGAGCAATCTCCTTCTCGGTCTGCTGCCAGTTCTCGCCCATGAAACGCTTGATAGAGTAAACAGTGTTCTTTGGATTGGTGATAGCCTGACGCTTGGCAGGATCACCGATCTTACGCTCACCATTCTCAACGAAACCAACGACTGAAGGCGTTGTACGCTTACCCTCGCTATTGGCAATAACTACAGGCTCGTTACCCTCGAATACGGCAACGCAGCTGTTGGTAGTTCCTAAGTCAATTCCAATAATCTTTCCCATAATCTATTTTTTTTAATTAATAATTTCTATTTAATCCCTGGCTTGCGCCAACCCCT
>JAEEGJ010003229.1_pt1 | contig 65201 bp, 52 predicted proteins | sample 8958761 | NCBI WGS metagenome assembly JAEEGJ01 (sample SAMN16246546, study PRJNA631951) | gut metagenome | biome: gut microbiome; feature: rumen; material: RS-attached | host: Bos | place: Iran: Karaj | collected 2018-10 | reverse complement strand
CTAGCCAGCGGCGGGCCGGGTGGGGGGGGGGGTGGGGGGGGTGGGGGGGGGGGGGGGCGGTGGCTATCGATTCGTCGTAAATCCTGCAAGTATTAGTGCCGGCCGTGGCAGCTATTAAATCCTGCAATTTCTACTATTAATGCTCGCAATTTCATCTCTTCCCTTTGACACTGCAAAGTTACGAAAAATTTTTGAATTAACCAATTGTTTTTGGCAACTTTTTTCGTTAAATCGTGAAAGTAATTTAATGGCATGGATTCGGAATTCAGAAATTCAGAATTCAGTTTTCTCATGAGTACATGCAAACAGCAGTCAAATATTTTACTATATATTATATATAATATATAGTAAAATATTTCTTTAACATTTTCTAACGTTGTATATTATCTGTTCCCAAATAAACTGAATTTCTGAATTCTGAATTCTAAAAACGAAAAGTGCGAAACCTTCTTCGTAGTGAAGAACGTAGCAAAGGCATCAGGTAAACGATTGCGGTTTTTGGGTAACTTTCGTTACATTGCAATATCGTAATATGGATTTATGTCTGCCGCCAATGGATTAATGGTTCAAACGCTTAATAGTTCAATGGTTTGGTGGCCTAATTCCATTTTTTTTTGTAACTTTGCAGCGTGAATGAAGAAATAAAGAATTGAAGTAATTATGATGTCAATTGAAAATAAAATAATCAAAGGTGTAAAGGACGGTATCCAATCGCTTTACGGCGCAGATGTGGACGAGAAGCAAATACAGGTGCAGCAAACCAGAAGTGAGTTTGAAGGCCAGCTGACCGTGGTGGTGTTTCCTTTCCTTCGTGCATCGAAGAAAGGCCCCGAGCAGACCGGTCAGGAGCTAGGGCAGTATCTGAAGGAGAACCTAAGCGGCGTTGTTGAGAACTTCAACGTGGTGAAAGGATTCCTAAACCTCGTCATTTCAAGCCAGAGCTGGCTGGAGTTGTTGCAAGCCATCAATGCAGATGAGCAGTTTGGTTTCGTAAGTGCAACAGAGGATAGCCCGCTGGTGATGATTGAATACAGCTCACCTAACACCAACAAACCTCTCCATCTGGGTCATGTTCGCAACAACCTGCTAGGTTCGTCTCTGGCACGTATTGTGGCAGCAAACGGCAATAAGGTTGTCAAGACCAATATCGTGAACGACCGCGGTATCCATATCTGCAAGTCGATGCTGGCTTGGCTGAAATACGGAAACGGAGAGACTCCAGAATCGTCGGGCAAGAAGGGCGACCATCTCATTGGTGACTACTATGTGGCATTCGACCAGCATTACCGCCAAGAAGTGAAGGAACTTGTGGCTCAAGGCATGGACGAAGAGAAGGCGAAGCAAGAGGCGCCACTCATCAAGGAAGCACACGAGATGCTGGTGAAGTGGGAGCAGAACGACCCAGAGGTGCGTGCCCTGTGGAAGAAGACGAACGAGTGGGTATATACAGGCTTCGATGAGACCTACAAGATGATGGGCGTTTCGTTTGATAAGATATACTATGAATCTGACACCTATCTGGAAGGTAAGGAAAAAGTGATGGAAGGACTGGAGAAGGGTATCTTCTATCGCAGAGAGGATGGTTCGGTATGGGCAGACCTTACGAAAGACGGATTGGACGAGAAACTGCTGTTAAGAAGCGACGGAACCAGTGTGTATATGACCCAAGACATTGGAACGGCTAAGCTGCGATTCCAAGACTTCCCTATCGACAAGATGATCTATGTTGTAGGTAACGAGCAGAACTATCACTTCCAGGTGCTTTCGATACTGCTCGACAAACTGGGCTTCAAGTGGGGTAAAGATCTGGTTCATTTCTCATACGGAATGGTGGAATTGCCAAGCGGCAAGATGAAAAGTCGTGAGGGAAAAGTGGTGGATGCCGACGACCTGATTGCCAAGATGATTGAAGATGCCTATCAAGTGTCGAAAGAAATGGGCAAAAACGAGGATATCCCAGAAGCAGAAGCAAGAGAGATTGCAAGGAAAGTGGGACTGGGTGCACTGAAGTACTTCATCTTGAAAGTCGATGCCCGCAAGAATATGCTGTTCAACCCAGCCGAGAGTATTGACTTCAATGGTAACACTGGGCCGTTTATCCAATACACGTATGCCCGCATTTCGTCAATTCTGCGCAAGGCAAAGGAGGCAGGAATGGATCTGAGTGCACTGACCACATTGAGCAATCAGATTACACTGAGCGAAAAAGAAATCAGCCTCATCCAGAAACTCAACAGTTTCGAAGCAGCTGTGCGACAAGCAGGTCAGGACTATAGTCCTTCAGGCATTGCCAACTACTGCTACGAACTGACCAAAGAATATAATCAGTTCTATCACGACTTCAGCATCCTGAAAGAGGAAGACGACAATATAAAGCAGTTCCGACTGATGCTCTCGAAGTGCGTGGCAAAGGTACTGAACGAAGGCATGGGACTGTTGGGCATTGAGATGCCGGAAAGAATGTGATGAATCGTTGATAGTTTCTGTAGCGGGGTGGAAAGGGTAAACGAAGCACTATGTGTGGATGCTGCCTGCAGCGGCAATCCAGGAAAGATGGAATACCGGGGAGTACATATTCCTTCGGGCAAGGAAATTTTCCATTTCGGGCCCGTATATGGCACGAACAACATCGGGGAATTTCTGGCTATTGTTCATGCCCTGGCACTACTGAAGAAGAAAGGGTCGAACATGACCATCTATTCTGACAGCTACACAGCTCGCACTTGGGTACAGAAAAAGAAGTGCAAGACCAATTTGGAACGAAATGCAAAGACGGAGCAATTGTACCAAATAATCGCACGAGCAGAAAACTGGCTACGTAACAACACCTATTCCAATGCCATAGAAACATGGCAGACGGATGAATGGGGAGAGATACCAGCTGATTTCGGAAGAAAGAAATAACGTTTAGAGTTGATTGTTTAACGTGTAGAAAAAATGAGAGAATTCTTCAAACTGATGGGACCGTATTTCCGTCCCTATAAAGGTTACATCATAGGTACGTTTAGCCTGAACATACTGACTGCTATATTCAATGTGTTCTCGTTCGCCTTACTCGTGCCTATTCTGCATATCTTGTTTAAGATTGAAGACAAAATATACACCTATAAGCCTTTTGAAGTCGGAGACACTTTTGGCCAAACCGTTGACAATCTCATTGAAACAGCAGAAAACAACGGATACTACTATTCACAACAACTGATTGAGACCTATGGACCAGCTTCCACGTTGCTGATTCTTGGCTTAATTCTGGGATTACTCACCCTACTGAAAACAGGCTCGTATTTTGGAGGTTCGGCTTGCCTGATGCCTATTAAGACAGGCATCGTACGCGATATACGTGCAAAAATCTACAAGAAGATTCTGCATCTGCCACTTGCTTTCTTCTCAGACGAACGGAAAGGTGATATTCTAGCGCGTATCAGTACAGATGTGAACGAAGTCGATTCATCAATTGGCAGTTCACTCGACATGGTCATCAAGAACCCCATTTTCATTATCATATATATATGCACCTTGTTCGTGATGAGTTGGCAACTTACCATCTTTGTGCTAATAGTTGTGCCATTCATGGCGATAGGCATAGGACGCATTGGCAAGAAGCTCAAAAGCAGTTCCCTAAAAGCGCAAGCACGTTGGAGCGACGGACTGAGCATCATTGAAGAGACATTGGGAGGCCTGCGCATTATCAAGGCTTTCATCGCAGAAAAGAAGATGGAGGACAAGTTTGTCGCAGTCAATGATGAATACCGCAAGATTTCGATGCGAGTAGCAATTCGCCAGTCATCCGCTCACCCCGTAAGCGAGTTTCTCGGTACACTGATGATTGTGATTGTGTTGTGGTTCGGAGGGTATCTGGTTTTCTCAGGTAATTCTCCAATTGATGCCAGTGCATTCATCTACTATCTGACCATCCTCTACACAATCCTACAACCGGTGAAAGACCTCTCGAAAGCGGGCTACACCATCCAGAAGGGTATGGCATCGATGGAGCGAATCAACAAGATACTTGATGCTCAAAACAACATCAAGGAAATAGAGGGCGCCAAAGAGATAGATGGATTAAAGGAATCAATAAAACTAAGTCATGTTTCCTTCTCATATAATGATAGTCGCGAGATTTTGACAGATATCAATCTCGATATTCCAAAAGGTCAGACAATCGCACTCGTAGGGCAATCAGGGTCTGGCAAATCGACATTGGTTGATCTAATACCTCGCTATCATGATATTCATACAGGCGAAATACTGATTGACGGAGTGAATATCAAGGAGATGAAGATACAATCGCTGCGAAGTATTATAGGCAACGTAAACCAAGAAGCCATTCTGTTCAATGACACCGTATTCAATAACATTGCGTTTGGTATGGAAAACGCGACAATGGAACAAGTGGAACAAGCAGCCAAAATTGCCAATGCACATGATTTCATTATGGAGATGGAACATGGTTATCAAACAAACGTAGGTGATCGTGGCGGCAGGCTCTCAGGAGGGCAACGCCAACGTATCTCCATCGCACGTGCTATCCTGAAAAACCCTCCGATATTGATTCTCGACGAGGCAACATCAGCACTTGACACAGAATCAGAGAAACTGGTACAAGATGCGTTGGAACATCTTATGAAATCCAGAACTACGATTGCAATCGCCCATCGATTATCAACCATCAAGAATGCGCAATGTATCTATGTGTTGCATGAAGGGCGTATCGTAGAGCACGGCACACATGAAGAACTGCTGGCCATTGATGGTTATTATAAGAAACTAAACGATATGCAGCAACTATAGTGAAATAACAGATTAGAGTATATAGTAGACAGTAATAATGGGATATTTATTTACATCAGAATCAGTAAGCGAAGGACATCCGGATAAGATTGCAGATCAGATATCAGATGCCGTACTGGATCATTTCCTTGCCTTCGATGAAGACTCCAAGGTGGCTTGCGAGACATTGGTTACAACAGGATTAGTTGTTGTGGCAGGCGAAGTGAACTCCAAAGCATACATTGACTTGCAAGAAGTCGCCCGCAAGGTCATCGGCAAGATTGGATATACAAAAGCAGAGTATAAGTTCGAAGCAGAAAGCTGCGGGCTTCTTTCTGCTATTCATGAGCAGAGTGCTGACATCAATCAAGGTGTGGTTCGCGAGAAACTTGAAGATCAAGGAGCAGGCGATCAGGGTATTATGTTTGGCTATGCAACCAATGAAACCGCCAATTACATGCCACTTGCACTTGACCTAAGCCACCATCTGCTGAAAACACTGGCAGCCATTCGTCACGAAGGCCGTCAGATGACTTATCTGCGTCCTGACAGTAAAAGTCAGGTAACGATAGAATATGGTGATGACGGAAAACCCAAAAGAATCGATTCCATCGTAGTTTCCACCCAACACGACCCATTTCTGGATAATGATTCCGAAATGCTGGAGCAAATCAAGAAGGATGTGAAGACCATCCTGATTCCACGCGTCATCAACGAAACCAAGGAAGAATATATCAAGGCACTGTTTAATGATGATATCAAGTATTATGTGAACCCAACGGGCAAATTCGTCATCGGAGGTCCTCATGGAGATACAGGGTTGACTGGCCGCAAGATTATCGTTGACACATACGGAGGTAAAGGCGCTCATGGAGGTGGTGCATTCTCAGGTAAAGACCCAAGTAAAGTGGATCGCTCAGCTGCCTATGCCGCACGCCATATTGCCAAAAACATGGTTGCCGCAGGTGTGGCCGATGAGATGTTGGTACAACTCAGCTATGCCATTGGCGTTGCCGAACCTGTCAGCATCTATGTGAACACTTATGGGCATTCCAACGTGGCAATGACAGATGGAGAGATCGCAAGAAAAATCAAAGAGATGTTTGACTTGCGCCCATACGCCATCGAGCGCGATCTCAAACTTCGTTGTCCCATTTATACAGAAACAGCTGCATATGGTCACATGGGTCGCGAGCCACAGGTGGTTGAGAAGCATTTCTACAGTCCTTATCAGTCGGGAGGAAAGAAAGATATGACAGTCGAACTGTTCACATGGGAGAAGTTGGATGAGGTTGACCGCTTAAAAAAAGAGTTCAGACTATAAACTATCTGTTTAGTAAGTTTATTGATTAGAGAAGGAGATGGAGGAAGGGATTGTATCTGCCAGTCGTACATATCTAATGCGTAATGATGACGTGATGGCCATTGTAGCTATCTTGTCATTTATGCTGTTCACCTTTGTACTTTACCGTAGTCGTTTGGTATTTATGTACAAATTCACCACCTTCTTCTCATCACGCCAGATATACTCATCAAACGAAGTAAGTGTCAGCAATCGCGAAATAGTCGATATTTTACTATTGATTGTGCTGGGATGTCTTTCCATTGGTATTATTCTTTTTGCCGGTGCTAACAACCCATCTTCTTCGCGATACGGAGTCATTGCACTACTCGCACTTGGGTGTGCTCTATTAATCATCTTTAAAGGGATATTATATTCTGTCGTTAATTGGACTTTTTTCAGCATCAGCAAAGGAAACGCATGGCTCTCCGCATTCCTTTTCTCTGTTGCAATTGTATCTGCACTTGCGTTCCCATTATCGCTACTATGTATCTTTTGTGTAAACTTGTTTGTTAACATAACTCATTGTCTAATCGGAATTATCATTTTGCAGAAAATAATATTGCTCTGTAAACTCTATGCTCACTTTCGGCCTAAAAAATATGGTGGATTGCTGTTTTTTTTGTACTTTTGCAGCGTCGAAATAATGCCTACACTGATTGCGTGGCAAATGATGATTAGAACAGCAGAGTAACATTTTACATAAAATAAAACGTTGATGACAAAGAAAATTTTAGTTTCTCAACCAAAACCACAAACGGAGAAATCACCTTATTTTGATTTGGCAGCGAAATATGGAGTAGAAATTGTGTTTAGGCCTTTCATACGTATTGACAATATGCCTGCACAGGATTTCAGACAGCAAAGGGTTTCGATACTCGACCACACTGCTGTTATTTTTTCCTCACGCCACGGAATCGACCACTTCTTTTCGTTGTGTAAAGAGTTGAGAGTGTCTATTCCAGAAAGCATGAAGTATTTTTGCAAATCAGAAATCATTGCCCTCTACCTGCAGAAATATATTCAGTATCGCAAACGTAAGGTATTTTTCCCTTTGAGCGGCAAAATGGATGATTTGATTCCAATCATGGTTAAGCATAAGACGGAGAAATATTTCGTGCCGCAGTCATCAGCGCATGACGATGAATTGAAGGAAAAACTGGATGCCGCCAATTTAGTCCATTCTGAAGCAGTAATGTACTATACCGTCCCCAATGATTTTGGTCCTGATGAAGCTTTCGATTATGACATGCTTGTATTCTTCAGTCCTGAAGGTATTCATTCACTGCTGAAAAACTTCCCAAATTTCAACCAAGGTGATATTGCTATTGCTTGTTTGGGAGCAAAAACTATTGAGGAGGCGGAAAAACAGCATCTTAGGGTCGATATGCAGCCAACAGCAGAATTGCGATCTGTTCCAGCAATGATTGAAGATTATATCAAAAAGCATAAGTAGGCATTAGTAAAACTATCTTGGAACCCAAAAGACTACAGACATTCAAAAAGGCAGAACGGATAACCAGCAAACTCCTCATTGACCGTTTATTCAATGGAGATGGGTCATCTATGGTCGTTTTCCCCTTTCGTATTGTGTACATCAAGGTTCCAAAGGGTGATGTACCTGTCTCTATCTTGGTCAGTGTACCCAAAAAACGCTTTAGAAAAGCTGTAGACCGAAACCGAATGAAACGGCATATACGCGAAGCCTATAGACTTCAAAAGCAATTATTATGGAATGCTCTGGAGGGTTCGAACGAAAGTATCGCTATCGCATTTATTTGCATTACATCAAATCTTTGTACGTATGCCAATGTATATAAAAGCATGAACAAGGTGTTAACTCGGATTGCAAGCTTGGTATGAAAGATGTGTTTCAATATATCATCAAAGGATTAGGAATGATTTTACTCGTTCCTATTTTCTTTTATCAACGTTGTATCTCACCCATGTTTCCTCCTACCTGTAGATTCACCCCTACCTGTTCCCAATATGCTGTAGAAGCCATCAAGAAACATGGTCCGTTCTATGGCTTGTATTTGGCTGTTCGTCGCATCCTACGTTGCCATCCATGGGGTGGCTCAGGTTATGATCCTGTTCCATAAACTGATGATTCCATTTATCGACATTCACACACACCACAATCAGTCACCAGCGAATGTAATTGCTGTTAAGAACCTTGATTTTGAAGCACCCCCCATAGGGCTGTCGTCATTTGGTGTACATCCTTGGCAATCAGTTATGATTAACCACGACTCCAACTTCATTGATAATTGTATGAAAGAAGTTGAAGCAAAGTGTATGATGCCACAGGTGGTGATGATTGGAGAGACCGGATTGGATGCCTATAGAGGTGCAGATATTGACCTTCAGAAAACTTTGTTCTTAAGACATATCACCTTATCAGAACAATTAGGGAAGCCACTGGTTATCCACTGTGTGAAAACAGCAGAAGAGGTGCTGACGATTCACAAGCAACAGCGCCCCACACAACTATGGATAATTCATGGTTATCGTAAGAATGCACAAATAGCCCGTCAGTTCTTACGACAAGGAATAGCTCTTTCTTTTGGTCTGCATTATAATGTAGAAGCAATGCAAATAGCCTACAAAGAAAATGCTTTGTGGTTGGAAACAGATGATGAGGATGTGACGATAACAGATTTGTATCAAGAGGCAGCCAAGGTTCTCTCCGTTTCCGTGGAGGAACTCCAACTCAACATATATCAGCGAGCAATTCAGCTATCGTCTTTGTTTCGTTTGGAATAATTAACTGTGGAGCAATCTGTGCCATTGGTTCCAATACGAAACGTCGCTCCTTCATGTGTGGATGCGGAATCGTTAGTGACGAGGTGAGAATTATTTCTTCATCATATAAGAGAATATCGATATCAATCTGTCTGTCGTGATAAATCCCATTTGTTGATTTCTTCTTCCTCCCCAATTCTTTTTCTATTTGTTGCGTTGTCTTTAACACCTGAATAGCAGTCAGAGTAGTTTCCAATCTTACCACCATATTAATAAATAGGTGTGCACTTGTAAATCCTACTGGCTCTGTAACAAACAAATCGGATTGGTCCTTTATCAGACCAATTCGATTTGTTATCAATGTGATGGCACGACTTAGGTTCTGCTGTCTGTTTCCCAGATTTGAGCCAAGAGATAAATACACTTGATGGACCTGCATCATCATTGTCTTAGTCTACGATTAACAAGGCATCACCAAAGCTGCCAAACTTATAGCCGTCCTTGATGGCTGTTTCGTATGCCTTCATAACGTTTTCATATTCCCCGAAGGCGCATTGCATCATAAGCATCAACGATAATGGGGCTTGGAAGTTCGAAACAAAAGCATTGGCAACGCCGAATTCATAGGGTGGGAAGATGAATTTGTTCGTCCATCCCGTAAACTCCTTGAGGACACCACCAGGACCTACAGCAGTCTCAATGGCACGCATAGTGGTTGTTCCCACTGCACAAACGGTATGTCCACCTTCTCTTGCCTTGTTCACGATGTCACATGCTTCTTTTCCAATAATAATCTCCTCGCTATCGGTTTTATGCTTCGTGAGATCTTCCACATCAATGGTACGGAAATTACCCAATCCCACATGTAAAGTGATGAATGCCTGCGTAATACCCTTGATCTCCATGCGTTTCATCAGTTCACGAGAGAAGTGCAGGCCAGTTGCTGGAGGTGTGACCGCCCCTTCGTGCTTAGCATAGATAGTCTGATAGTTTTCCATATCCTCTGGTACAGCCTGACGGAACCTTCTTACCTCGTCTGTCAGAGGTGCCTCTCCCAACGAATAGAGCGACTGCTTGAACTCCTCACGCGATTCTCTGATAGTCTTGTCACGGTCTCCATCATATAGGAACCGAAGTGTGCGTCCCCTAGAGGTTGTATTATCAATGACTTCGGCTACTAATGAATTGTCCTCACCAAAATAGAGTTTATTGCCGATTCGTATCTTGCGAGCTGGGTCCACCAACACATCCCACAGCCTCATATCAGCATTCAGCTCACGCAAAAGGAATACCTCAATCAACGCCCCGGTTTTTTCTTTGTTACCATATAGGCGAGCCGGAAATACCTGAGAATCATTAAAGATGAATGCATCACCGTCACCGAAATAGTCAATAATGTCCTTAAAAATACGGTGTTCGATTTCACCGGTCTTCTTGTGTAGTACCATCAAACGGGCCTCGTCTCTATGATAAGGCGGCTCCAAACCGATATTCTCATCGGGTAGTTTGAATTTAAACTGTGAAAGTTTCATGTATGTTATGATTTGTTACGTTATGTTGTTTCGTCTTCTAACTCAATGTTCTGATTATTAAGCCAATCGTCAAACTTTGTGATATCCAAACAGTCGGACAATCGATAGCTGCCGACTCTTGTTCGACACAAATCGGTAAGATATGCGCCTGAATGCAGCGCATAGCCAATATCTCGTGCCAAAGCTCGGATGTACGTACCTTTACTGCAAACGACTCTAATCATGATTTCCGATGGGAGATTACACGTTATCAGTTCGATTTCGTCGATTGTAAGTGTCTTCGGCTTCAGCTCCACTTCTTGCCCTCGTCTTGCCATTTGATAGGCACGCTTGCCATTTACCCGAACTGCAGAGAAAGAAGGTGGTACCTGTTCGATAGTCCCTACGAATTGCTGAAGCACCTCTTCCACCATTTCTTTGGTGATATGGTCCGTAGGGTAAGTTGCGTCCTCCTGGGATTCTTTATCGAATGAAGGAGTGGTTGCCCCTAATTTCAATGTTGCTACATACTCCTTCACTCCTGCCTGCAGTTCGTCAATTCGCTTTGTTGCTTTGCCGCTGCAGATGAGAAGCACCCCTGTTGCCAATGGGTCGAGCGTTCCTGCATGTCCTATTTTCAATTTCCTATTCCTCGTCCGATGTCTCAAAATGCCTCGCACCTTCGATACTAGATCAAACGAAGTCCAAGTATAGGGTTTGTTAAAACAGAAAATTTCTCCTTTTTGTGGATTCATCAGATTACGGATAGTTAAACACAAAGTTGCCAAATGATGGTAGCAGAACCAACGATGGCACAATAAATGGCGAACCAAATCATTTTGCCTCGTTTCACCAGACTAATCATCCATTTACATGCTAGACATCCGGTGATGAAGGCAGCAAAGAATCCTACCACCAACGTCATTGGGGTGATACCAACCATCGCTTGCTCGAATCCCACTTCCAGCATCTCCTTCACATTCAGCAATGCCTCACCCAAAATGGGAGGAATGACCATAAGGAATGAAAACTGAGCTAGTTTTTCTTTCTTATTGCCAAGAATCAACCCTGTTCCAATAGTGCTACCCGAACGTGATAGTCCTGGCAAAACAGCAATAGCTTGAGCTATACCGATAATGAATGCATCCACCATCGAGATATGCTCCTTCTCGCGTGGCTTAGAGAAATAAGAAAAAGCCAACAACGAAGCTGTCACAAGCAAACATATACCTACCACCATCAGGCTATGGAACTGCGCCTCAACAAAATCCTTAAAAAAGAAACCTACAATGGCAATTGGTATCATAGAGATAATGATACAAAGCAAATAATTCTGCTCGTCATTCAGTCGAGTGATGCCATAACGGCTTGGAATAAAGTCTTTACCATGTTTGCAGGCACCAATAAACAACCACACAATCTCTTTCCACAAAATAACCAACGTACTCAATACTGTTGCCACATGTACCACTATAGTGAAAGGCATGATAGCATCAGGGTCTTCCACACCCAACAACTCGCCTGCTAATGCTAAATGTCCACTACTACTCACCGGCAAGTATTCGGTAAGCCCTTGGAATATGCCCATTAGAAGTGCTTGTAACCAATCCATCTCCTTATTTACCTATTTAACCGATTTCCTTCTTCTTTGGCTTCACCAGAATTGCTGCAATAATGACAATGAACCCCAATAGACAAGTCATGGGGGCCACCTTTATACGCATATCACTAAAGATGTCTGCGTTGAACATTTGTTCTGTTGTTCCATTACCCGACATCAGAACAAATCCGATGACAATGATAACAATACCTACTCCAAGAAGGACGTAATTGATGGTTCCAAATGCTAAATTTTTATTCATGTCTATTCTTTTTTTCTAACTTCTCTAATTTCTACTAAATATGATACAATTCATTACTACTCATTTTGAGGTATTTCGATAATGAGAAATACGTGCAAAGGAATGTGATGAGCAAACCAAATACAAGAACTGATACTCCAACAATAACCATCACATGCATATCAATCACAGCGTTGATTTCTGCATCAAAATTCTTTGCCCAATACACAATACCAATAATAATAGCATCCGCTATAGTGGCTGAAAGCACACCCAATAGCAATCCTTGATTGAGAAACGGCCGACGAATGAAGCCCCAGCTAGCACCTACCAATTTCATGGTGTTGATAATGAATCGCCGTGAAAATATAGTCAGTCGCACTGTGTTATTGATAAGAGCGAATGAGATATAGGTAAACAGGGCTGCAATAATCAGCAGAATGATACTAAACTTACGAATGTTATGGTTTACAGAGTTCATCAGTTCCTTCTGGTATATCACGTCCATCACCTTCTCTGTTCCTTTCAGTTGTTTGGCTATCTTACTAAGGCTCTGGTTGTTGGCATATTCTGACTTCACCTTGATTTCAAACGATGCAGTAAAAGGGTTGTAGCCTAAAAACTCCGAAGGGTCGGTACCCATGTCTATACACTGCTCATGTAGTGCTCGTTCTTTGGAGATGTACTTTAGCGACTTTACGTATGGTTGTTCTTCCAATGATTTCTGCAGCGATGCCACCTCACCCTGAGCAATGTCATCACTCAACAAAATCGTCACATTGAAGTTCTCCTTCACGTAGGTCGATAGATTACGTGCCGTCAGCACAAACAACACAATCGTTCCCAGCAACACTAACACCAGCGATGTACTTATCAGCGCTGTCACAAACTGTGTACTCAATAAACCTGAAGCTCTATTCTTTGACATCTCTCTAAACTCTTTTCTCTTAAATCTTTTCTTTAACTCAAACTTATTCGACCTCAACCCCTTTCAAGGTAGCAGAACTTGCATCTGTAATCTTCACCCTCACAAAGTCACCCACATGATGACCATTGCGGTCGAACACTACAACTTTATATTGCTGTGTGCGTCCGAACAGCTGGTCCTTCGACCTTTTGCTCACGCCCTCCACTAGCACTTCGAACGTCTTGCCGATATCACGCTGATAGCTTTCTGCAGACAATTGGTTCTGCAAAGCAATCAGTTCGTTCAGTCGCCTTATTTTTGTCTCTTCCGGCACATCGTCAGGAAAATGCTTTGATGCGTATGTGCCTGGACGCTCAGAATACTTGAACATGAACGCACTGTCGTATTGGCATTCACGCATCAGAGAAAGCGACAATTGATGATCTTCTTCTGTTTCAGAATGATATCCACAGAAGATATCAGTCGTTAATCCACAATCTGGAATAATGCGACGTATAGCAGCCACTCGATCCAAGTACCACTCACGCGTATATTTCCTATTCATTAACTGCAAAATACGGTTACTTCCGCTTTGGACAGGTAGATGGATATGATTGCAGATATTCGGATAATCAGCTATCACCTGCAACGTCTCGTCGCTCATATCTTTCGGATGTGAAGTGGTGAACCTGATTCGCATATCAGGAACTGTCTCAGCTACTCTACGCAACAATTCGGGAAAGGTAATTCTATCTTGTGAATTATTGATTGAAAAAAGATATGAATTCACATTCTGTCCCAATAGTGTCACTTCTTTGAAACCCTTCGTTTCCAAATCTTTTACTTCGTTCAAGATACTTGCTACGTCTCTGCTACGCTCACGACCTCGAGTATAGGGTACAATGCAATAATGACAGAAGTTGTTACAGCCACGCATGATGCTCACAAAACCAGAAATTCGATTGCCGCAGATACGTGCAGGAATGATATCCCTATACGTTTCTGTCATCGACAACTCCACATTAATGGCTTTTTCGCCAGCTTCGACTGCAGCAAATAGTTCAGGTAATTGCAAATATGCATCTGGGCCTGCCACCAAGTCAACATGATGATGCTTAATCAAGTCTTCCTTCACACGCTCAGCCATGCAGCCCACCACACCTATGATTTTGAGTTTTTGAACTTTTGAGTTTTTAAGTCTCAAATGATTCAACTCCTCAAGACGATGGTATATTTTTTGCTCTGCATTATCACGAACAGAACATGTATTCAGTAACACAGCATCAGCACCCTCTATCGAATCCTGGCTTTCATAATCAGCCATCTTCATCACTGAGGCTATCACTTCACTATCTGCCACGTTCATTTGACAGCCGTAGGTTTCTATATAGAGTTTCTTCATCAAAAATGCATATTTACCCAAATTCGCTGCAAAAGTACAAAAAAAAAGTGACATTTTCGCAAACTTTAATACATTTTCATCTATTTACATCTCTTTTACTCAAAAAACATCCCCTTTCGCAATTCCGCAGAGACGATATTGGTTGACGAAGGAAGATTTTCTCCGTTTGTGACAATATGGCATATCGACATGGATGGATTGACACAATTGGCAGATTGGCATGATGTTTGCAATGAAGAAGCTTGTAGTTCCAAGACTCAACAAATCAAAACAAATATACAAACAATTCAAAAACTAATAAAAGTATGAACATCAAACCATTGGCCGACAGGGTGGTAATTCTCCCTGCGCCAGCAGAAACAAAGACAGTTGGTGGTATCATCATTCCTGATACCGCAAAGGAAAAACCCCTTCAGGGTGAAGTTGTAGCGGCCGGAAACGGTACGAAAGATGAGGAAATGGTGCTGAAAGTTGGTGACAAAGTACTCTATGGAAAGTATGCAGGCACAGAACTCGAGTATGAAGGCACAAAGTATTTAATTATGCGTCAAAGCGATGTGCTGGCAATTTTAGCATAAACAAACTTATTTCAGTAGTAAGTATTCTATTTCAACGAAATTATAATTTATAATAATATGGTAAAGGAACTTAAATTCTCAATAGAGGCGCGTGAACAATTGAAGAACGGTGTTGACGCATTGGCAAATGCAGTGAAGGTAACATTGGGTCCTAAGGGTCGCAATGTGATTTTGGAAAAGAAATTTGGTGCTCCTCAAATCACCAAGGACGGAGTAACTGTTGCCAAGGAAATTGAATTGGCTGACGCATTCCAGAATACGGGCGCTCAGTTGGTAAAGAGTGTGGCAAGTAAAACTGGCGATGATGCTGGTGACGGTACTACAACAGCTACCGTATTGGCTCAGGCTATTTGCACAGCAGGATTAAAGAACGTAGCCGCTGGTGCTAATCCTATGGACTTGAAACGCGGTATTGACAAAGCTGTAGCTAAGGTAGTTGAACACATTAAGGCTCAAAGCGAACAGGTGGGTGACAATTACGACAAGATTGAACAAGTAGCAACGGTCAGCGCCAATAACGACCAGGAAATTGGTAAGCTAATTGCCGATGCAATGAAAAAGGTATCTAAGGATGGTGTTATTACCATCGAAGAAGCCAAGACTCGTGACACTACGATTGGTGTTGTTGAAGGTATGCAGTTCGATCGTGGTTATCTATCACCATATTTTGTAACTGACACAGAGAAAATGGAGTGTCAGATGGACAATCCACAAATTTTGATTTATGACAAAAAGATTTCCAACCTAAAGGAATTCCTTCCAATCCTTGAACCCGCTGTACAGACAGGTCGTCCATTGCTCGTCATCGCAGAGGATATCGACAGCGAAGCACTCACCACATTGGTTGTGAACCGTCTCCGCAGTCAGTTGAAGATCTGTGCCGTGAAGGCTCCAGGCTTTGGTGACCGTAGAAAGGCGATGCTGGAAGATATTGCCATTCTGACAGGCGGTGTGGTTATTTCTGAGGAGAAAGGCCTGAAACTAGAGCAGGCAACCATCGAAATGTTGGGGTCTGCCGAAAAGGTAACGATTTCTAAGGACAACACAACCATCGTAGGCGGTAAGGGCGAAAAGCAGCTTATTAAGGATCGCGTGAACCAAATCAAGAACGAAATTGCTAATACAACCTCTTCTTATGATAAAGAGAAGCTGCAGGAGCGTTTGGCTAAGCTTTCAGGTGGCGTTGCAGTGCTCTATGTAGGTGCTGCCAGCGAAGTTGAGATGAAAGAGAAGAAGGACCGTGTGGATGATGCACTCTGTGCTACTCGTGCAGCCATCGAAGAAGGCATCGTACCTGGTGGTGGTGTATCATATATCCGCGCTATAGAAAGTCTCGAAGGCCTTCAGGGCGAGAATGCAGATGAAACAACAGGCATCAAGATTATCGAGCGCGCTATCGAGGAGCCACTTCGTCAGATTGTAGAGAATGCAGGTCTCGAAGGCTCTGTAGTAGTGGAGAAAGTACGCAACGGTAAAGGCGACTTCGGCTACAACGCTCGTAAGGACGTTTATGAGAACCTGCGTGAAAGCGGTATCATCGACCCAGCTAAGGTAGCACGTGTTGCTTTGGAGAACGCTGCCAGCATCGCTGGTATGTTCTTGACTACAGAATGTGTCATCGTAGACAAGAAAGAAGATAAGCCAGAAATGCCAATGGGTGCTCCAGGCATGGGTGGAATGATGTAAAAGTCCCTCATATTCCTCTATAATCAAGAAGGATAAATCATTAAGGTGTATGGTCAAAAACCGTACACCTTTATTTTTTTGCAATAATATAACAATTGGTACAAATGCCTATATCAGCCGATATAAAAATGAGCAACTCTGAGGTGCTGCAAAATAGAGGCTATCTCTTTTTTCAGTCACCTAATCGTATTTACCCTTAAGGGAAAAAATGTTACCCCTTAGGGGAAAAAATTGTTACCCTTAAGGGTAGCAAAAAAAACATTAGGGGGAACAAAAAAATGAACCCTTTAAAGCCACCCGATATATTCGGCCCTTTCGGTAGGTTTAGAAGAGACAGCCTCATGGGAGACAAACTCGTGGCAAGCCGCAAAATAGATGAAGATAATGCATTTGTGCCGACTTCTATATCGTTGCGTATTTGTATATTGCAAAGTCAAAATAGAAGAATTGATGAATGGAAAGATATAAAAAAGAAAGAAAATAGCCAATAGGAAATGGCTAAATGGTAAAATATTACTATCTTTGCATATTAAATCATAAACTGTCAATCGTTTAATAGCAAATAATAATATGTCATTCACAAGAATTACCGCTGCTGAAGCAGCAGCTCTCATCAAACATGGAGACAACATTGGTCTCAGTGGATTTACACCAGCAGGTACAGCAAAGGCTGTTACTGCCGAATTGGCAAAGAAAGCTCATGCCGAGCATGAGGCAGGCAGAGAATTTCAGGTAGGAATCTTTACGGGTGCCAGCACAGGTCAGTCATGCGACGGTGTGATGGCTAATGAACATGCGATTCGCTATCGTGCTCCGTACACTACTAATCCTGATTTTCGCAAGCATGTAAATGCAGGTGAATTTGCCTACAATGATATACACTTAGGTATGATGGCACAGGATCTGCGTTATGGATTCTTGGGTGATGTTGACTGGGCAATCATCGAGGTATGTGCTATCGAGGACGACGGAAAGGTTTACCTTACTGCTGCAGGAGGTATTTCACCCACGATTGCACGTTTAGCAAAGAAAGGTATCATCCTTGAGCTAAACGCCTTCCATTCTCCAAAGTCAATTGGTATCCACGATGTGTATGAACCACTCGACCCCCCTTGCCGTAAACCAATTCCAATCGAAAAGGTTACTGATCGCATTGGTACCCCATATCTGCAGATCGACCCTAAGAAAGTGGTAGGCGTCGTAGAGTGTAACCTTCCTGATGAGGCACGTAGCTTCAAAGGTGAAGATCCTGTGACAGACAAGATTGGTGAAAACGTAGCCCACTTCCTTATGGGTGAGGTTAAGCGTGGTATCATTCCACCTGAATTCTTGCCATTCCAGAGCGGTGTGGGCACAACAGCAAATGCAATTCTCTATGCGCTTGGAAGCAATCCTGAAGTGCCACAGATGCAGATCTACACTGAAGTTCTTCAGAATGCTGTGGTTGACCTGATGTTTGAGGAAAAGGTGAAGTGTGCATCAACCTGTTCGCTTACAGTCACCAATGACAAACTTCTCAGCATATACGACAATATTGACTTCTTTAAGGATAAGTTAGTGCTTCGTCAGTCTGAAATCTCCAACAACGCAGAGGTAATTCGCCGTCTGGGACTGATTGCCATCAACACAGCAATCGAGGTTGACCTTTATGGACATGCTAACTCAACCCAGATCTGCGGCACGAAGATGATGAACGGTATTGGAGGTTCAGGTGACTTCGAGCGCAATGCTTTCCTATCAATCTTCACTTGTCCTTCAGTAGCAAAGGGTGGTATGATTTCGTCTATTGTTCCATTCTGTAGCCATATTGACCACACAGAACATGATGTGAATGTCATCGTTACTGAACAGGGTGTTGCTGACCTTCGTGGCAAGTCACCTATCGAGCGCGCACATGCTATTATCGAAAACTGTGCTCATCCTGACTATAAGGAGCTCTTGCGTGATTACCTGAAGCTTGCTGACACTGGTCAAACTTGTCACAAACTGAGTGCTGCCTTTGCTATGCACGACACATTCCTGCGTGAGGGCGATATGCATCTTACCAATTTAGCAGCATACGTGAAGTAAACCTATATGAAATTCATCTCGTGGAATGTAAATGGCATTAGAGCCTGTTGTCAGAAGGGGTTCTGCGACATTTTTGAGCAACTCGATGCAGACTTCTTCTGTCTACAGGAGACGAAGATGCAGGAAGGGCAGCTTGACTTGTCGTTCATCGGCTACCAGTCGTATTGGAACTATGCAGAGAAGAAGGGCTACTCAGGTACGGCCATTTTCACCCGCCACACCCCGCTAAGCGTGGCGTACGGCATAGGGGTGGATGAACACGACCATGAAGGGCGAGTCATCACATTGGAGATGCCTGACTTCTACCTTGTGACGGTTTACACTCCTAATTCCCAAGACGGCCTAAAGCGATTGGACTATCGAATGACTTGGGAGCGCGATTTCCAAGACTATCTTCACAAACTTGATGCCATGAAACCTGTCATCGTATGTGGAGATATGAATGTAGCGCATAAGGAGATTGATATCAAGAACCCACAGGCTAATCGCCGTAATGCTGGTTTTACAGACGAAGAGCGTGAGCAGTTTACACGCCTATTGGATAGCGGATTCATCGACACTTTCCGCCACTTCTATCCTGACCAGGCCAATATCTATTCATGGTGGTCATACAGGTTCAGGGCAAGAGAAAACAATGCAGGGTGGCGTATCGACTATTTCGTATGCTCAGAGCGACTGAAAGAACATCTCAAGGATGCTACTATACATACAGAGATAATGGGTTCTGATCATTGTCCTGTAGAATTGACAATTGACTTGTAAGGCTATGGTGGAGAAAATAGGTGTATTCTGCTCATCGTCCAATCAGATGGCTCCCATTTATTATCAAGAGGCCGAACGATTAGGACATTGGATAGGAGAAACTGGCAAGACACTGGTGTACGGAGGATGTAAGTGTGGTCTTATGGAGGCTGTAGCGCAAGGAGTAAGGAAAGCCGGCAATATCAATGTGATTGGTGTCGTACCAAAACTGCTCATCGAGAAAGAGATGGTCAGCGAATGTGTCGGCATTCGTATTCCGACAGAGGGATTACAAGACAGAAAGTCATGGCTCACAAAAATCAGTGACATCATGATTGCTTTGCCAGGCAGCGTAGGCACACTTGATGAAGCCTTTTCAGTTATCGGGGAAACCTCAATAGGTCTCAGCACCAAGAAAGTCATTTTCTGGAACATCAATGGTTTTTGGAACGGTCTTTTCAAGATGCTCGACGACATGAAGGCGGCTGGTGTGCAAAACAAGCCGATTGATGCCTATCTGCTCAAAGCAAATAGTCTGGACGAAGTAATAGAACAGATAAACAATCAATAAACAAATGGATAGAAAGATTATTGGAATCGGAGAAACCATCATGGACATCATCTTCAAGAACGGTCAGCCTACCGCTGCTGTTCCTGGTGGATCTGTCTTTAATTCTGTCATCTCATTAGGACGATTGGGACAGACAGTGACCTTCATCAGTGAGACAGGAAACGACCGTGTGGGTCGTATCATCTTGGACTTCCTGAAGGACAATGGTGTCAACAATGAAAACGTTTGCGTTTACTATGATGGACGTACTCCGATATCATTAGCGTGGCTCAACGAAAACAACGATGCTGAATATGAGTTCTATAAGAACTATCCCAAGGCCCGTTTGGATGTCATCTGGCCTCGAGTGGAGCGTAACGACATCGTCATTATGGGATCATACTTCGTACTGAATCCCGTGTTGCGTAGTAAGGTGTTGGAGTTCTTGAGATATGCCAAGGAACGCGAAGCCATCATCTACTACGACTTTAATTTCCGCGATAACCACAAAGGTGAAGCCATGAAACTCTATCCTGATATTCTTGAGAACTTAGAGTTCTCAGATATTGTTCGAGGTTCCACTGAGGATATCCTGAACATGTTTGGTGACGACAATCCAGACCGAATCTATGAGAAAGAGGTGGATTTCTATTGTAAGAATATGATTTGTACGGATGGAGGCAAGAATGTTCATCTCATCTCGCCTGTCGTTCATAAGGACTACCCGGTAAAAGATATAAAGACCGTTAGCACCATTGGAGCAGGAGACAACTTCAATGCTGGTATTATCTTCGGATTGGTAAAGGAAAACATCACCAAGGACAACATCCAGCACATGACAGAGGAACAATGGGACCGTATCATTCGCTGCGCAATTGACTTTTCATCACATGTCTGCCAAAGTCTGCACAACTCCATCTCCAAGGAGTATGCACAGAACTACCTTGCCAAGCAACAGCAACCCACATTATTTGAATAAGCCCTTAAAAAGAATTAATTCACTTAAATAATCACCATCACCATGCGAGTATTTCAGAACGTATCAGATATAGGCAACCTCCAGCAAGCATTGAAGGAGGCATTCGAGGTAAAAGAAGACCGTTATCGCTATTCCGATTTAGGTAAGGACAAAACTTGTCTGCTTATCTTCTTCAACAATAGTCTTCGCACGCGTCTTAGTACTCAAAAGGCAGCTATGAACCTGGGTATGCACGTCATCGTACTCGATGTGAACCAAGGAGCATGGAAGCTGGAGACAGAACGTGGGGTTGTGATGGATGGTGATAAAAGCGAACATCTCCTGGAAGCCATCCCTGTGATGGGTTGCTATTGCGACATCATTGGTGTGCGCAGTTTTGCAACTTTCCAAAATCGTCAGGACGACTATGAGGAAAAGATTCTGAACCAATTCATCAAATATAGCGGTAAACCTGTATTCTTTATGGAGAGTGCTACGGTACATCCGCTCCAAAGTTTTGCAGACCTTATCACCATTGAGGAATACAAACGTAGTGAACGTCCAAAAGTTGTTCTTTCATGGGCACCACATCCCAAAGCCCTTCCGCAAGCAGTTCCTAACTCTTTTGCTCAGTGGATGAATGCCGCAGATGTAGATTTCGTTATTACCCATCCAAAAGGCTACGAACTCGATCCGCAATTTGTAGGAGAAGCTCACGTGGAGTATGACCAAATGAAGGCTTTTGAAGGTGCCGACTTCATTTATGCCAAGAATTGGAGCTGCCCAGGTGTTACTTGTCCTGCCGACTATGGTAAAGTCCTTTCGATGGATATGTCATGGACTGTTGACGATCAACACATGGCAGTCACCAACGATGCATTCTTCATGCATTGTCTACCTGTACGTCGCAACATGATTGTGACAGATTCTGTCATTGAGTCACCCAATAGCCTCGTCATACCTGAGGCAGCCAACCGCGAGATATCAGCACAGGTAGTGCTCAAGCGAATGCTTACCAATCTATAAACCATGCTTGGCTATCTGTCACCTATCAGCTATTGGAAACAATGGATAGCAGAAGGTATGCCAACATTGGACGAAACGATATTGTTCAACAAACATTCTGGATACAATCGGTGTTGCATCGACTCACCCAATGGTCCACTTACCTTAACTATTCCTATTCAAAAATTTGAGGGGAATAGTTGTTCGCTTGGCAAAGTTCACATCAGCGAACATGGTGATTGGCGCCACAAGCATTGGCACGCACTTTCATCCACTTATTATAATAGCCCCTTCTTTGAATATTATCAGGATGAGTTCCGTCCCATCTATTTTGGGCATCAAGAACATCTTATTGAATTCAATACTCAACTTAATAATCTTATCATTAAGTTGCTAGACATAGAGTTCCTACAACGCTCAAATCTCAAATATAAATCTTCGACACTCCAATACTATCAGGTCTTCGCTCACAAGCATGGCTTCATAGCAGACCTCAGTATCATTGATTTACTTTTCAATATGGGACCAGAGTCCCTTTTGTTCCTAAAATGATTGAAAATCAGCGCTGACGTCGCTCACCAATAATTAAAAAGACTTCGTCTTTCAAGGCATTGGGTAGTTCTACTGCTCGTAGTTGAAGACTGCGAACCCATCCCGCCACTTCATCCTCACGCATTGTATAGAGAATCTCACGAAACTCATCGATCGCTTCGTCAGGATATTCCTCCGCAGGAATGCCACGATAACGGTCGAGTTCTTCATCATTATAGTATTCTATCTCCTTGCTCACAGCTGCTAAGAGGCTATCACGCTCACACACTTCATGCTGCCCACAGCATTCCATATCTTCAACCTGTTTGATGGAGGGCAACTCAGTAATCTCGCCTCTCTCTAGTTTCTTCTTAAGGGAGCGATTACGGATATAACCCAGCACAAAGGCTATAGCACCAAGAACAAAGAGACTGATAATCAGATATGACATAGTGTGAATCCAAGTTTAGTGAGGTCGTCCCAATAAGTGGGATATGATTTACTGACAACATCAGGGTCTTCAATGATGATTTCTCCCAATCGCAGGGCACAGGGAGCAAAGGCCATCGCCATACGATGATCATGATAAGTGGCTATTGTGAATAAGGGCTGTGGAGCCAATTGCGTTCCGTCCCACGCAATCATATCATCTGATACCTTCAGAACAAACCCCATCTTTGCCAGTTCGGTCTGTAAAGCACTAATACGGTCTGTCTCTTTAATACGCAGGGTGCGAAGTCCAGTGAACCGAAAAGGAACTGCGATCATGCAACATGTAACCACAAGGGTTTGGGCAAGGTCTGGGCAATCTTCAAAATCATAGGCAAACAGCTCATGGGATGCTTGTCGCTCACTAAGCTGTTGAAAGATATCGTGACACACCCTATCGCCTTGCAGCGAATCGGCACAAAGGGTGCGAACCTGACTGACTGACCACTCTCCTCCAGATATTGCAGCAATCTCATACCAATACGATGCTGATGTCCAGTCCGACTCAATGAGGGGAATATCTGTTATCAAGTGGTTGTAGCCGCGCTGGATGCTGACCGTTCGCTCGTCGGTCCATTCCAACTTTGCTCCGAACTGGCGCATGAGTTGGGTCGTTATATATAAATAAGGTGTAGATACCAACTGACCTTGCAGATGGAGGGTAAGGCCTTCTTGCATCGTAGGTGCAATCATCAGCAGGGCAGAGATAAACTGCGAACTGATGCCTCCATCCAAGGTGATGTCGCCTCCTTTCATCGCAGGATTGCCTGTGATGCGTAGTGGAGGATAGCCCTCTTTTCCCAAATAATCGATCTGTGCACCCAACTGACGTAATGCATCGACGAGAATGCCGATAGGACGCTGTTGAAGACGCTCTGTGCCCGTAATGGTATGGCAGCCATCTTGTACTGCGAGGAAAGCTGTAGCAAAACGCATAGCTGTTCCTGCTGCACCCACATCTAATACTTCATCAGCCTTTGTATCTATACCTGAGAGTACAGACTGGAGCAATTGCACCATCACTCGAATGTCGTCGCACAAAGTGTTAAAGGGTTGTCGTAATACTTGCTGTGGAGCAATTCCATTGAGTGCAGACAAAACAAGTACACGATTGGCTATGCTCTTTGAGGGAGGTAGTTCAATCGTACATGGGCATAACGTACGTGGTGCTATGACGCGCAGTTTCATCAGCCTCTTTCTATGGTCTGTTCGCGGTCAGGACCTACTGAGATAATAGCAATCGGAGTTTCTAATTGCTGCTCGAGGAACTCAATATAGTCCTTGAAGGCCTGTGGGAATTCGGCTTCTGTCGTACACTTACTCAGGTCTTGTTTCCATCCAGGCATCTCTACATAAACAGGCTCTATGTCTTGGCTGATGTCGTATGGGAAGAAATCAATGATGTGTCCCCGCTGGTTATACGCCACACAAGCCTTGATTGTTTCGAAACCATCAAGTACATCGCTCTTCATCATGATGAGTTTGGTAACTCCATTCACCATGATAGCATACTTAAGTGCTACTAAATCAATCCAACCACAACGACGCTCACGACCTGTCACTGCACCGTATTCATGACCGATAGCACGAATCTGGTTGCCCGTCTCATCGAAGAGTTCTGTAGGGAAAGGACCTGCTCCCACACGTGTACAATAGGCCTTGATGATACCATACACTTCACCTATCTTGTTCGGGCCTAATCCTAATCCGGTGCAGGCTCCTGCGCAGATGGTATTGCTGGAAGTGACAAACGGATACGAGCCGAAGTCCACATCAAGCATCGTGCCTTGCGCCCCTTCACAAAGTATTGACTTACCTTCCTTCAGCAGACGATTCACTTCATGCTCGCTGTCCACAAGTTCAAACTGACGCATATAGTCAATACCCTCCATCCAGTGCTTCTCGATGTCGGTAATATCGTAGTCAGTATAGTTAAGGGAGCGCAGCATCTCCTCGTGGCGAGCTTTATGTGCGGCATACTTCTCTTGGAAATTATCGAGGATATCACCCACACGCAGACCGTTGCGGCTGATTTTATCTGTGTAGGTAGGGCCGATTCCCTTACCTGTTGTACCTACCTTGTTCTTACCTTTTGCAGCCTCATAAGCAGCATCGAGCAGACGATGAGTCGGCATGATGAGGTGTGCCTTCTTAGAAATGTGAAGGCGGCTGCGCAGTTCGTGTCCCGACTTCTCCAACTCTTTTGCCTCGTCCATAAAGAGGTCTGGAGCCAATACCACACCGTTACCAATGATATTTACCTTGTCGCCTTGGAAAATACCAGACGGGATGGAGCGAAGCACATACTTCTGTCCCTCAAACTCAAGGGTATGTCCAGCATTCGGACCTCCCTGGAATCGAGCCACCACATCGTATTTAGGAGTTAATACATCTACTACTTTTCCTTTTCCTTCGTCTCCCCATTGGAGACCTAATAGAACATCTACTTTCATTGTTTCTTATTTATTTTATTCAGTTATCTTCTTGATTGACTTATCTTGCTGCTGCTTGGGGTCTGCAATCCTCTTCAGTTCTGCCTTTCTTTGTTCCGCTTTCCTCTTCTGCTCAGTTTCTTTCTTGTATGCGAGCAACAGCTTCTTTTCTTCCAACTTAACCTGCTTACGTTTCTCACGGGCTATCCTCGCCTGACACTTTGAACAGATACCATAAATCATCACTGCGCAATTGGTCATCTTGAATTTTTTGTATTTCTTTTCCTCAAAGAATCGCATGATGCTTGCATCTTTGAACTCGAACATCTGCTGACAGTTCGTGCAGCATAAGTTGTGGTGCGTTAGCGTCATGACACAAACCTCAAATTCCTGTCCTTTCGAACCCATCGTACGTTTGACGATGATGCCTGCTTGGAAAAACAGTTCCAAATTATTATAGACTGTCGCCCGAGACACTGGATACACAGTATCGAGGTATTCCTTAATGATATCGACAGTGAAGGGTCCAGGCACAGCAAAAATTGCCTCCAACACAGCCTTACGCTCAGGTGTGTTTCGAAGACTTCTCAGTTTGATGTACTCTTGCAGTATCCGTCGTGCTTCATTCTGCTGTTTACTATCTGCCATACTTCTCGTTCAACAATGCTACCAAATTGTTTGCCAATCGTCTGACCTGCATGTGCGGGCTGTCAGCTACTGAGAGTGCCTGATCGTACAACTCATCAATCGACCGTTCCTGCAACTCATGCCTGCGCACTATGTGATAAATGGTACAGAATCCACATACCTGTCTCATCTCGTCGTCTGATGCTATTTCGCGAAACGCCATCTCTGCGGCGTAAGGAAGATACTGGAAGAGATAGAGACTGGCTATCTGTGCCATCTCAGCTGTGTGGATGTTTTCTATCCATATTTCTGCCAACTCCTCGTCGAAAGTCTCTACCGGCTGAACCATTGCCGCCAATATCTTGCACTCTCTCACAGACTCTTTCCACAGTGCTTGTGCCAAATCATGGTTCTTTCCATACTCAGCTGCCAATGCTTGAAGTCTTGGCAACTCCACTCCCCAGTTCACGCGGTAGTCAGCTGTTTGTCGCATAGCAGCCGATGCTACCCCATTCATGTTGGCGTGCAGATCCTCCTTAATTGTTGACAAGAGGGAGTGTACGGTAGTCTTTGCTGTATCTGAGCATCTGGTGGGCATACGTCTCTGTATAGTCTACTGTCACATCAGTGATATTTCCATCTTTATCTTTCACTAACGTATACACAGGATTAATGAATCCTTTGTAGGGCGCCAAGTCGAGCTTGTTGTAACGGCTCAGCACTTCCTTGTGCAACGCAGGGTCTATCTTCACTCCATATTGCTCAACCAATGCTTTCGCTCCCTCATAGTCGCCTGTACTCTTAATGCGCTGTATCTCAGCCAGCAACTGCCCGAAGAGTGTGCGCAACTTCTCGTAGTCGTTTATCTTGACATACGTCTTGCCATCTTTCTTCACCAACTCTACCACCTTATCAGCCTCACCCTTCTCTAAGCACCAATGAGCAATAAGCGAACGGTTGCGCATGTGGGCTTCTTCCACATCCTTGCCTAGCTGAATACGTACCAGCTGAGTCATCAATCCATTCATCATATAGGTGTAGTATTCCGACTTATATGCATCGAGATTGGGAGTCAGACCCAAGTCTACCAGTTTCTGGTCAGCCAAGTAATAAAGGGCAAAGAGGTCGGCACGTGCTTCCTCAATGGTTGAACCGTATGCCTTCAGGCTATCACCATCGACACCAGGAAGCAGCTTACCCGAACCGTGTCCGAGACATTCGTGAAGGTCGGTATGCAGGTCATCAGTCACGTCACCATATTGACCAATCAAGTCAACTTCTTCTTGCGAATAGCAGAACTCCTGACGCAAACCGCTTCCTGCAGCCTTGTTGTAGGCATGCGTAAAGTTGCCAATCGTTACCGACTTACTTCCGTGCTCCTTACGCACCCAGTCAGAATTTGGCAAGTTGATGCCGATAGCAGTCGAAGGATAGAGGTCACCACCAATGATAGCAGCAGTAATGACCTTCGCAGAGATGCCTTTAACCTTTTCCTTCTTAAACTGGGCATCGACAGGAGAATGGTCTTCAAACCATTGTGCATTCTGGCTGAGGCACTCCGTACGCTTGGTCGCCTCCAAATCCTTGAAGTTGACAATCGACTCCCACGAACATTTCAGTCCCAATGGGTCGCCATAGCACTCGATGAATCCATTCACAAAATCCACCAGCGGCTCTGTGTTTGTAAGCCACAAAACGCTATAATCATCAAATGCCTTCAAATCGCCTGTATTGTAGTACTCAATCAGTTTGTCAATCGTTTGCTGCTGCTGTTCGTCCTCTGCATAGGGACGTGCCTGCTGCAGACATTCGACAATCTTGGTAATTGCCGCACCATAAAGCGAGTTGGTCGTCCAGCGTTTCTCCACAATCTTACCATCAGCACCCTTCACCAGACGGCTATTCATGCCGAACATCACTGGATGCTCGGGGTCGGGCCAGTTGGCTTTCATGTTCTCATAAAACTTCTCTGCCTCTTCCTGCATCACACCCTCATAATAGTTGCTGGCAGATGTCTGGAGCAGATCCACACCTTGAGCCAGATTCACACGCTTGCGCATCACAGAGAAATCAAACATCACCTTGCATATTTCATCCATATCGATGGCAGCAGCCAACTCCGGAGTAGCACATTTCTCCCATTGCTCGCGGAACCACTTCTCGCCAAATCCAGGTTCGAACTTGTCGGAAGCATAGTGGTGGTGAATACCGTTTGAGAACCACACACGCTTCAGATACACCTCCATTGCCTTGAAATCCTCGCTCTCACGATCCACATCTTCCGACTGATAGATCGTTTCCAGTATTTCACGGATACGCAGGTTATACTTGCCGTTCTGGTCGTACAAGATGTCGCGACCATACATCGCAGCCTCGCTCAAGTAATAAATGAGCAGCTTCTGGTTCAAACTCAGGTTCTCAAAACCCTCTACCTTGTAACGCAACATCTGCAAATCCGCAAAACGTTCGTTAGCATACTCGAAGTTATCTTCCACAGCTTCGTTCTTAGGCGAAGTACAAGCTGTAAGCATCAACGTTGAAATAGCCACAATTTTAGTAATTCCTTTCATATAGTTAACCTTCATTTTATCCCTGTATTTCCTTTGCGTCTGCAAAAATAACACAAATAAAGCGAAGCACCAAATTTATTAGGGAGAATCGAACACATCGCCCTGTACTTTCTCAAATCTTACGTATCTTTGATACGTCAGCCTTGCAAAATAACGGAAGTCATAAGAGGTAAGAGAAGCCCGCTGCCCTACGGACATCTCCCCCTCTATGGGGAGAGGATAATGGTTATAGGTTATGGGTTAATGGTTATTGAGTTTTTAGCTTAATGGCTTAGTAATCTAAAGTCTAACAGCTAACGTCCATAAGCAAAGCTCGTTAACTTCATGCGAAGCATATAACTACCGAGACTATATGCCGATAACTTCTTAAACAGGCAGTAGCAACCTTTTTATTCCCAGCGTGGGAACAAACTCTCAGCTGCCTTTCGTCTTTGCTACATTATTATAACCACAAGTGGTGCCAGCCTTTCAGCCAGCACCACTTGCTTGTATATTATATGTTCTTCTATGTTCCCTCCCTTGAAAGTTCTTACATTTTTTAATTTTCCTTGGGGGGAGAGGCTTATCTCACCCACACTTTCTTTCTACTTGAAACCATAGAATCATCTATCGATTACCAGTTGAACTTCGCCTTGAATGACGCAGTGAAGGTAGTATCTGTAACCCTCATCGGTGCATTCTTGCCTTCGTATTTCGAGGTGCAGAACTCCCTGACATGCTCCACAGATGTTGGGAGAGTCAGGGTGAAGGTCAAATCGTCATATCGCTCTGTCGGTTCTTCCATGAATCCTATGAGATAAGCAAATTGCACCCATGTGTCTTTTTTGAAGAAATCGGTCATAGGCACACCGGTTTCCAACAGTTTATGATCGTTGTAACCATATAGGAATTTAGGGTTCTCCCTGCCTATAGGCAGGCATCCTATGTCAGAGGGGCGTACCTTGCAATGCCCACTCAGGTCCTCACCTGGTTGTTGTCCAAACAACACCTTGTCGCAGGTCAACCTGACGTCTCCATTGACGTATGCTGTGTAGAATGTTGGCCAACATCCCGTTGGATCCCCATTTCTTTCCCACTCTTCTCGCATAAAGTCAACCCTACGATCAAACCAGTCCATTACCATATCATTGATATATCTTTCAGACGTGGTGTAAGCGTTAGCTATTCCATTCCCTGCTTTATAAGTCCCCACATATATACCTAATGTCTTGTAATCTGTGAATTTATCACCGTATCTACTAGCATACTCATTATATTGAGATGTCAGTGCTTCACCACCATTAACCCAGTTCCTTTTATATTCCATACAATACATCTCTATTTTCAGAAGATAAGCTGCATCAAGACCGTTCATCCGCGGTGGATTAAATGCGTTAATATGCTGATTCTCTTGGGTTTGCTCATCCTCGTCTTCATGGCAGGCACAAAGCAAAAGACTTAATGCCATTATTACAAATAATATTTTTCTCATAATGTAATTATTTATTGGTTATACTCCGTGATTTTGGTGCTGCAAAGATAAATATTTTATTCCAATGCTGCAATTTTTTATACCATAAATACCAATATGTAGAATAATTACCTCATATCAGTTGCAATAAAAGCCGAGCGAAGTACAAAATAAATAAAGATTTATTTTTAATTCCGAGGCGTAATTTATCTTCGACGAAGTCAAAGTAATAAAATTAGGTTATTGGTTATTGGTTATCGGTTAATGGTTATTGGGTTTTTAGTTTAATGGCTTAGTAGTCTAAAGTCTAACAGCTAACGTCCATAAGCAAAGCCCGTTAACTTCATGCGAAGCATATAACTTCCAAGGCCATAGGCCGATAACTTCTTAAACAGGCAGTAGCAACCTTTTTATTCCCAGCGCGGGAACGCTTCATTCCCAACTTGGGAACATCCCATTCCCTGCGTGGGAACAAACTCTCAGCTGCCTTTCGTCTTTGCTACATTATTATAACCACAAGTGGTGCCAGCCTTTCAGCCAGCACCACTTGCTTGTATATTGTTTTTATCCATAAGTCCTTCCAAGTTCCCTCCCTCGGGAGGGTTAGTGTGGGTGCTTTTATCCTTAACTATTAACCTCAATAACCAATAACCGATAACCATTACCCCCTACTAAGCCATTATCTCACTATGATCTTCTTCCCATCCACGATATTCAATCCCTTCTGCAAAGCATTGATGCGCTGACCGTTTAGGTCATAAAGAGAATGTGGATATTTGGCGGTATCTTGCAGGGTGTTGATAGATGTAGCAACACAAACAACGGAGGCCAGTTTCTGTCCACCTGCCATGATGGTATATTCGCCTGGCAGGAACCCTGGAATCTTAATCTCATACTCCCAGAGGCCACGGTCAGGAATGACGTCATATCCATATAAGAGGAGTGGATAGGTAGAAAGTTCAACGATGTTGTCATGGATAAAACAAGATGTAATGAAACGATAGCCCCCCATTACTTCACAGCCACTGATAACCAAAGTATCGCCAGAGAATGAATAGTTGCGATATTTAGGTTGTTCAGGGTCTAATCCATCAAACGGAACTGATTGTGTGGATTTGTAGTGTGGCGTGTTTTGAGCGAAGAATGCTGCCCAACATTTACCCATATCGCAAAAATCCAAAGAGCAGTCTTCTGCATTCGAAATGAATTCTGGCGGTAGAATGCCAGTGTGTAACGACCCCACTCCCTCTATCCATACGTCTTCAATAGCGGCATTGTCGCAATCTCTTAGAAGCAGCTTCTTTTCTGGATAGTCATTCCAATTAAACATTACGTCCTCATTTTCCTGATAGTCCCACAAAAGCCAATCATACATATATTCCTTGCAGTCGCTTACTCCCACTATTTCCATTCGTTTCCCTTGTGGAGTGGTGAAAACATCGCCTGTTTCGAGCGAAAAGTCGAACATCAGCACATCTGTCTGTCGGGTCTCGTCATAGCGGTAAATCCTTTTGCCGTCCTGACGATAGAGCAAGGTCCGTGGCATTTCAGTGCAGTAGGAAGGAACGGCGGACAGCTCATAGACACAATAATTCTTGCCATCCTTCTCTATCGTATTTTTAGTTGAATATGCCATGAAGAACGCATCCGATTGTGTTGCCGCCCCTGTATAGATGTGATAAACCCGATAGACAGTTACGTCTAATACATCCACTGCCTGCACGTTCATTGTCATGAACATCAGCAAGCACGAAATGATAATAATACTTTTCCTTCCCATTTCTTTAAGTATTGTTTGTTTCTACTTTTATGTCTTGCCTATTGTCCTGTATTGATTCCCTTAACATCTCATTTCTGTCTCTATCACTTGACCATGATTTTCTTTCCATCCACGATATTCAGTCCTTTCTGCAACCCATTGATGCGCTGACCTTGCAGGTTGAATATTGCTCTTTCTTTTTTTAATTTTTCAATTTTTACATTATCCATGATTCCATCTGCATAATCCTCTTCAGTCAATGCTATGATATTGCTGAAGTTGCTCCAAGGAGCGGTCGTCGTATAGGCATCAAGGGCGGATGCAGGAACATGAAGGATGGCATTCTCGAGATTCACACTTACAAAGGCAGCATTATCTATTTCTGGCACATGCTCTGCATAGCAGTAAATATCATGCAACCCGGTACAGAATGTGAAAGCATTTTCTCCTATCGAAACCACACTGCTGGGAATCTCAATCGATGTCAGACTTTTGCAGCCATAAAACATGGCCATCCCAAAAGAAGTTACCCTGTTTGGCATTTTGATGGACACCAAGTTTGAGCATCCGGAAAAAGCCCCACCCATTATTTCTGTAACGCTATTGGGAATCTCAATCGATGTCAAACTGGTACAGCTATTAAAAGCACTTGCTCCAATCGTAGTTACGCTGGTAGGAATCTTAACAGACGATAAACTTGGGCAGTTGTAGAAAATATGATTTGCTAATGTAGTGATACTGCTAGGGATTTCAATGGATTGTAACTTTTCACAACCTGAAAAAGCCCTCTCGCCTATATTTGTCACACTATTAGAGAATTCAACGGATTGTAACTCTTTACATTGCACAAAGGCTCTCTCTCCAATGCTTTTCACACCTTCTGGGAATTCAATGGAAGTCAGGCCACATTGAGCAAAGGCACTTCTTTCGATACTCGTCACGCTATTGGGAATCGAAATGGAAGACAAGTCATTACAGCCAGAAAATGCACTTCGTCCAATTACTGACACAGTGTTTGGAATATCTACCGACTGCAAATTGTCGTGTGCTTGGAAAGCACATGTTCCTATTGATGTCACGCCACTTTCAATAACGACATGAGTAATACCGTCACGATATTTAAACCAAGGACTATCACTAAAGGGAGCAGCATCTTCGCGCAACCAATGATAGTCTTCCATTGCCCCGGTGCCAGCAATCGTTAATGTCTTAATAGCCTCAGTGTATGTCCAAGTGAGATTTTCACCACACTTGCCGTTATCGTCCGCCCAAACAGATAAGGCGAAGAGAAACATAATGATTGTAAGTTTTGGTTTCATAATGAAATAAATAAATATTTTCGCTGCAAATATAAAAAAAACAAATCGAACGACAATGCATAAATCGGGAAAAAATGAAAAAGTGAGTTCACCAGTAGTTCACCGGAAATTCAAGAAATTTGCAAATAAATCATGCTTGTAAGGTGCTACAGGCATGATTTTTGCATGTTTAAAAATTGAATATTTTTTGGGGAAGTAATCATATAGAAGTTGGCGTAAATGCATCATCTATCTTGCAGCATTCCTGACCTGAACGCTAAGACCTTCTGAATGTCCACAGCCCTGATAGGGGCGAATTATTGTTATATTATTCCGCCCCGTCAGGACTAGAATATAATCTATGCACAACAAACGGGGGCTTATACCCCGGCTAAATCTGGATCACTAGTTGAAACCTGTGTCTTTGGTAATAAAAAACTCAACTTTCGCTGGGGCTGAGAGAAGAAGTAAAAATGAAAGTAGAATAGGGAGTAAAACGTGCAATTGATACTGTCAGAAATTTGAATCGATTCAATTGATGAGTTGAATCGATTCAATCGATCGAATGAATCGATTCAAATTTTGAACACCTATATCTAAAAGTTTAGAGTTGGGTGTGTAGAGTGTAGAGAAATTCAAGATGTATTTGTTATAATAACCGAATTGGGATTATATTTTTGTAGAAACCAAAGAAAGCGTGCGTAACTGCTGGATGCCTTGATGATTATTGTCCAGTGCTTCCACATCAGCAAGATATCTCATGGCTTTCTCCCTGTCGCCCATACCATAATAGCCAAGAGCGAGCATATACTTGCAGTGTATGAGGTTTTTCGTGTCGAGCGAATCCTCCCAGATAAGCAGATCGGGTAGCGATACAGCGAAATAATCCATCACTTGTTTCTCGAAGATGTGCTGCTTGCCATAATTGATGAGCTTATAGAATCGTCCGTGAGCCTCATCCTCTCTACCTAATTTGTGGAGAGCCATACCTTGATAGAAAATCTTGTCGGGTTTGGCATCATTGTAGTAAATGGCGGCAGCCGGTTCTTGCGGACCTTTCGTTGCCTCTTCCCAACAATTATGGGCCTTCTCTTTTTGACCCGAAGCATCGTATGCAATCCCCAGCAGGTAATAGAAGTCGTTTTCCTGAGCGCCATAGAGCTTACCTTCACCAAGGTGGTGCGGATATACCAGGCATTCGTTTAAGAGCTGGATAGCATGGTCGTAATCCTTACTGGCAATTGCCTTCTTGGCGAGTTCTACACGACAAATCTGATACTGCGCCGGCACTTTGCCTTCACCACCTTCCCATGGATGGAAGATGTGGGAATCGAGTTTCTTCATTGCCTCTTCGTATCTACCCAACTGATTCAGAAGGGTGATTTCTTCGAGCACAAGGTCGTCGCGCCGCGCTATCAGTTGCGGATACTGCTGCAGGAATGCCAGCCGTTCGGCATGTGGGCGATGCATACGCTTATAGAGCTGGTCTAACTCCATGAGGATTCGGCTGTCGGTCTGATCCAAATGGAAGGCTTTCTCCATATATTCGAGTGCTCTTCTTGACGGTTCTGCTTGTTAAAGCGCGCCAGAGCCAGATTGCGCCATACGGTAGGAAACTTTGGGTCGAGCTTAGCCGACAGCTCCCAGTTTTCAATAGCAAGGTCGTACTGACGCTTGTCGTAGTAGAGACAGCCGAGATAATAAGGAGCACGGGCATCATCGTCGAACGGTAACAACATGAGGTTCTGCAGGATATATGCATCTTCCAAGCGATTGGGGAAGCAATAGTCGGGACTAACCTGTACTGCCTTCTGCCTATACTCCATAGACTGCGGTGTGTTGCTGAGGAAAGCCATATAATAATAGGTAAGCGGAGACTCTTCCACATGATGCCCGATGGCTATCTGTAATACCAATTTTGCTTCATCTTGAAGGTCAGCATGCATATAGTCGAGGGCTATCTCGTGATAGTTATAGATATTGCCATGCATCAGTTTCACCATACGCTCCAAAGGCTCATCGCTGTCGGTCAGCAGATGTTCCTCAACCATACACAGGTAGTTAAAGTGGTCGATGGTGTACGACTGCTGTATCCAGTCCAGGGCCTCGTCGTTCCGCTGCAGTTTGCGCAGTGCGACAGCTTTCAAGGCACACGCCTGATGGTTGTGGCTGTTGCTTATCAGCGCACGTTCCAACTCGGAAAGCGCATCCTCCCAGCGCTCGTCTGCCATACTGATACAGGCTGCCTCATAGAAGCCGGCATCTGCCCATGCCTTGTTCCACGTAGACTTCCAAAAACAGTCATACGCAGACTGGGGCTTTCCTAAGTATTTATTCACGACCCCCAGATAGAACAGCGGCTCACCGTCGTAAGGATTGGGATTACGTTTCTTCTGTACCTTGACAGCGGTCTGTAAGTAGGCTTTTGCTTTTTCGAAACTGGCACGGCGCAGATACCAGAGACCCATCTGCATGTTACAGCGATAATCTAATGGATCGCGGCGCAAGGCTTCCTCATAGTAGTCGAGTGCCGACCACGTAGCATGGCGGTACTGTTCAAGATGGAGACCTGTCAGGTAGAGTTGATCGACGGTCTTCGTATCTTGAGGCGAGAGAGCTGCCTCAGCAGCATCGGGTATCGGACGGATTTCATCGGGTTCGGCACACCAGCAAAGCAATGGGCTGATTCTCTTATTCTCTACCCTTTCAATGGTCAATCGAAGGCCGTCAAGGTGCTCCTTACCCGTCTCTACCGTCTCAACCAGCACCTCTTCAGGACTCAGTGTGACTACCTTATTATAATACGCTATTCCGTCTTCTCCGTCGAGTACAACTCTCACTGTCTTCCTGCTGGTAGCCAGAATCTTGAACTGTATCTCGCAGTCTGCTATTTCCTCGATATTCATCACGAAATCCTTCGAGGCTTGCTTAACAATACCCAGTTCACGATAAGGCATGAAGTACTGCACAAACTGTTTCTCCTCGTATGGCATCAGCCACGTGAAATCGGGCTGATTCTCAGTATAGACTCCAGCCATCAGTTCGATATAGGGGCGGAAACGAGACCCATCCCCTCCCTGTAATGGAGGGGCGTAACTACCTTGCATATTCGTTTCTCCAACTTCCGAAGTATCTACTCCCTGCCCTTTAGGGAGGGGCAAGGGGGAGAATCCCTTATCCGTCAGATTGCGGTCCCAAGCACGTCCGAAGTCACCATTACCCCAGGTCCACTGCTTCTTACCTGGAGAGAAGTGGTGTGAGGCCACATGTAGCATACCCCCTTTGGTATCGTTTTCATAACCACCTTCAAAGTCATACTTCGAATTGACGGCCATATAACTCGTAGGCACGTAGATATTCTTGTAGTTCGAGATATCCACACCTGCCGAGTAGTCCATTTTATAATAGGTGCCCGTAGCAATGGGGAATGATGAGACAGCACGCTTGCCGTGATCAAAGACTGCATTCACATCGGGCGGGAAAACACTCTGATAGGCATCATTTACCTCAACAGCGGGGTTGGCCCACCAAAGAAAAGTCTGCGGCAACGGAGTGCGGTTCGACACGCGGCCCTGTATTTCCAGATAGGCACAGCCTGGACGCAGCGTGAAGCCAGCCATACCCTTTTGGTGGAACATACGCTCCATCTCGTTCACCCATACTGTCACCGAGCCGTCCTCATTCTCCACGATGTCACAATCAGTGGGCAAATAAGTGGAGGGACGATGGTGCTGGGGCCAGTTGAACTCGATACCGCCCGAAATCCAGGGACCTGTCAGTCCTACAAGCGCTGGTTTGATGACGTGGTTATAATACACGAAGTGGCGCTGCTTAATCTTGTCGTACGCCATCTGCACACGTCCGCCCAACTCTGGCAGTATCATCACCTTGATGTACTCGTTCTCCAGCCAGACGGCAAGCCATTGCTTATCAACTTTCTCGTCCGAAATCGATTCGACGACTGGATAGGGATAGACCACGCCGCTCGAACCCTGATAGACGCGTTTCTCCAGAAATATCGGATTCTTCTCGGGCTTTCCGATTTCGTATGTCGGTATCGTCACCAACTCTCTCCATGCTTTTACCATAGATTTTTAGTATATTTTTATTGCGCGTTAATATTGTCGGTTTGGGGGGCTAAAATACCACTTTTGAGTTAGTTACTAACTCGGCAGAGTTTCAGTACTAACTCGAAACTGGCGTAGTAGCAACAATTATCTCATCCTACTAACTCGTCTTCAAGTTGTTCCAATGATTTTCCCTTTGTCTCTGGACAACGCTTCCATAAGAAGATGAATGCGCAGCAGCAGATGGCACTGTAAATCCAGAACGAACCGCTGCTACCTAATGCGGCATTCATTGGAGGGAAAGAGAAGGTCAGCGTACAGCAACCCACCCAGAGGGCAAACGTACACGTAGCCATAGCCACACCACGGATGCGGTGTGGGAATATCTCTGCAAGGAGCGTCCAAGTGACAGGACCTAAAGTCATCGCATACACAGAGATTGCCGACACTACTAATGCAACCATCAAGAAGCCCGTCATGCCTATAAAGTAACATGTGCCTAAAGTGAGGTAGATGATTCCCAATCCACCTGCTCCTATCAGCATCAGCGTCCTGCGGCCCCATTTCTCAATCGTATAAAGTGCAACAAAGGTGAATACCACATTGGCTATTCCTGTAATGACAATATTGATAAACATTCCGTCGACATCGAAGCCAGCGCCTACGAAAACCTCCTGCGCATAATTGAAAATCACGTTTGTTCCACACCACTGCTGGAACACGGCAATCACCAAACCTAACAGCAACACTTTTCCGTATTTGTTTTGGAAGAGTTCCTTAAGTCCTGCCTCTTGCTGCGTACGCTGCGACTCTGTGGCGGCTTTCATTTTTAAATAGACAGGCGATTCTGGAATAAAGAAACTCATCAACAAAAACAACGCAGCAGGCAGTGTTTCTGCCCAAAACATCCATCTCCAACCCCAATCCACATTCCAGACTTGATTTTCAACAACATTCGTATCTCGGGCTAGTAACAGATTCACGACCTGCGCTGCCAGAATACCCAGGACAATGGTCATCTGGTTCAGGCTTACCATCCGTCCGCGAATCTCTGCAGGACTTACCTCTGCAATATACATGGGCGAAAGGGCTGAAGCCACTCCGATGCCTACACCGCCAACGAAACGCGCAATGTTGAACATTGTGAAGTCGTTGAACAGTCCTGTGGCTATCGCAGAAACCGTGAAGAGTACCGCAGCCAGCATCAGCAGCGGTTTGCGGCCATACCTATCAGCAGCTGAACCTGCGACCATTGCTCCAACCAGACAGCCTATCAAAGCTGTCGTCATAGCTACACCTTGCATCAGAGGCGACTCGCTGATGCCGAAATAGAGTTCATAGAACGGCTTTGCACCACCAATCACTACCCAGTCGTAGCCAAAGAGGAGGCCACCCATAGCCGAAACCATACAAATGAAATATAGGAATCCTTTCTTCATCTTTCGTTTATAATTTAGGTTTAGTTTGTGCAAAGATAGGGAAATAATTTGATACTACCAAAGAAAACACCACTTTTATCATCATTCGGGAAAAAGCAGGCAAAACACCTGCATTTCTAGTATAATTTGATGTTTTTAATTCTTAATTAAAATTTTTTTTGTAACTTTGCGGCGTGAACGCCGCGAGACTGCTTGCACTTTACATTTTAAACAAGCTTAATTGCTCTCGCTTAGCCGCAGTATTGTCAACTAAATATAGAACTTATCAATAAGAAACAATGATTTACTTTTTCATTACGCCGCAGAACAGCATCATCGCAGTGAGTATGAATCATGAAATCAGCTCAAAGGAGACAGATGCCCTTCAGTGGCTTTTCAGTGGCGCAAAGAAGCGCGACGAGCAGACGATTGGCGGACTGTTTGCAGGTCCCCGGCGTGAGATGATTACCCCTTGGAGTACCAATGCTGTGGAGATTACCCAGAACATGGGTCTGACAGGTATTGAGCGTATTGAGGAGTTCTTCCCCATTGACAAGGACGCTGACATCGATCCAATGTTGCAACGCAGGTATGAGGAACTGAACCAGCAGATTTTTACAGTCAACATCGAACCTGCCGCCATCCAGCACATTGACAACCTGGAGGAATACAATGAGCAAGAGGGCTTGGCACTGAGTCCTGAGGAAATCGACTACCTGCACAATGTAGAAGGTCAGCTGGGACGTAAGCTTACCGACTCCGAGGTATTCGGTTTTGCGCAGATCAATTCGGAACACTGTCGCCACAAGATTTTCGGAGGTACTTTCATCATTGACGGAAAGGAGAAGGAGAGCAGCCTGTTCCAAATGATTAAGAAAACAACGCAGGAGAATCCCAACAAGATAATCTCTGCCTACAAAGATAATGTCGCATTTGCGCAAGGCCCTATTGTAGAGCAATTTGCACCTAAGGACCACAGCACCAGCGACTATTTCCAAACGAAGGACATCGAGTCAGTCATATCACTGAAGGCTGAGACCCACAACTTCCCAACCACAGTGGAACCATTCAATGGTGCAGCCACAGGTACTGGTGGTGAAATCCGTGACCGTATGGGTGGCGGAACAGGTTCGTGGCCAATTGCAGGAACTGCTGTCTATATGACCAGCTATCGACATGGAGAGCATCCGCGTCATTGGCTCTATCAGACACCTGAGCAGATACTGATAAAGGCATCGAACGGCGCAAGCGATTTTGGAAATAAGTTTGGCCAACCGCTCATCTGCGGTTCTGTGCTGACATTTGAGCATCAGGAAAAGCAAAAAGGCGAACCACAATATGGCTACGACAAGGTCATCATGCTGGCAGGCGGTGTGGGCTACGGAACCAAGCGCGACTGTCTAAAGGGCGAACCACAGAAAGGCAACAAGATAGTAGTGGTAGGTGGCGACAACTATCGCATCGGATTGGGTGGAGGAAGCGTCAGTTCAGTTGATACAGGTCGTTACTCGAGCGGTATCGAACTGAATGCTGTTCAGCGTGCCAATCCTGAGATGCAGAAGCGTGCCAACAACCTCGTCAGAGCATTGTGTGAGGAGGATGTGAACCCTATCGTCTCCATCCACGATCATGGTAGCGCAGGACATGTGAACTGCCTCAGCGAATTGGTAGAGGAGTGTGGTGGTAAGATTGACATGACGAAATTGCCAATTGGTGACCAAACGCTGAGTTCGAAGGAAATCATTGCCAACGAGTCGCAGGAACGTATGGGTCTGCTTATCGACGAAAAGCATATCGACCATGTAAGGAAAATAGCTGAGCGTGAGCGTGCCCCACTCTATGTTGTGGGAGAGACAACTGGCGATGCTCACTTCTCGTTCGAACAAGGTGATGGCATCCGACCATTCGACCTTGAAGTGGCTCAAATGTTTGGCCATTCGCCAAAGACCTATATGCACGATGAGACCGTTGAGCATCACTATGCTGATGTTGAGTATAAAGATCCTAAAGACCTCAATGTCCTTAACGATTATCTGAAGCAAGTACTCCGTCTTGAGGCTGTTGCCTGCAAGGATTGGCTGACAAACAAGGTGGACCGCTCCGTGACGGGTAAGATAGCCCGCCAACAGTGTCAAGGTGAACTACAGCTACCATTGAGTGACTGTGGTGTTGTTGCACTCGACTATCGTGGAAAGGCAGGTATCGCAACAGCTATCGGGCACGCCCCACAGGCAGGCCTCGCTGATCCTGCAGCAGGTAGTGTACTCTCTGTTGCAGAGTCACTTACCAATATCGTTTGGGCACCATTGGCTGAAGGACTTGATAGCGTAAGCCTCTCTGCCAACTGGATGTGGCCGTGTCGTAGTCAGAAAGGCGAAGATGCCCGTCTCTACGAGGGTGTGAAGGCATTGAGCGATTTCTGTTGTGCACTGCAAGTGAATGTCCCTACAGGTAAGGATTCACTCTCTATGACTCAGAAATATCCTGACGGAACCAAGGTCATCAGTCCTGGAACAGTAATTGTGAGCAGTGGTGGCGAGGTAAGCGATATCCGTAAGGTGGTGTCTCCAGTCGTACAAAATGTTGATTCTGTACTCTATCATATCGACTTCTCGTTCGATGAACTGAAGTTAGGCGGAAGTGCATTTGCGCAGACACAAGGAAAAATTGGCAGCGAAGTGCCAACTGTTCAGAATCCGGAGTATTTCCGTGATGCCTTCATGGCTGTACAACAACTGGTGAACGAAGAACTGTTGTTGGCAGGACATGACATCAGTGCTGGCGGATTGGTAACTTGTCTACTCGAGATGTGTTTTGCCAACACAAAAGGTGGATTGCAAGTTAATCTCGATGAATTGGGCGAAAAAGACCTCATCAAACTCTTGTTTGCAGAGAACCCAGGTGTTGTGATTCAGGTCGCAACTAATAATATTAATAAGGTGGAAAGCATCCTTGCCGATGCTGGAGTTGGTTTTGCGAAGATAGCTGCACCTATTGCAGAGCGTAAACTGGTGCTGAATGCAAAAGCTTCAACATCATACGAACTGGATATTGATGCACTACGTGATGAGTGGTACTCTACTTCACACGAATTGGATTGCCTCCAGAGCATGAACGGAATGGCAGACGAGCGCTTCGCTAACTACAAGAATCAGCCTATCCAGCATAAGTTCAATGCCGATTTCACAGGTACATTTGCACAGTATGGCATCAGTCCTGATCGTGATTCAGCACCTTCTGCCACACGTCCAAAAGCTGCCATCATTCGTGAGAAAGGTACGAATGGAGAGCGTGAAATGGCATATTGCCTCTACTTGGCAGGTTTCGATGTGAAGGACGTGATGATGACAGACTTGGTTAGTGGACGTGAAACATTGGATGAAATACAGATGATTGTATTCTGTGGCGGATTCTCCAACTCAGACGTACTTGGAAGCGCGAAAGGTTGGGCAGGTGCATTCCTCTACAACCCTAAGGCAAAAGCAGCACTCGATAAGTTCTATGCGCGCAAAGACACCCTCTCACTGGGTATCTGTAACGGATGTCAGTTGATGATGGAATTGGGTCTGCTGGGTGCAAAGGGCAGTATGCGACACAATATAAGCCATAAGTTTGAAAGTGGATTCCTCACGCTCGACATTCCACAAAACGAGTCTGTTCTCTTTGGTTCATTAAGTGGAAACAAGTTAGGTCTTTGGGTAGCTAATGGAGAAGGACGATTTGAACTGACAGAGCCAGAGAGCGCATACAACGTGGTTGCTAAGTACAACTATCATGGCTATCCAGCCAATCCGAATGGGAGCGACTACGATGTTGCAGGTATCTGCACCGCAGACGGCCGCCATCTTGCAATGATGCCTCACTTGGAACGTGCCATCTTCCCTTGGCAGATGGGACACTATCCAGAAGAGCGTAAGCACGATGAAGTAACACCGTGGATTGAAGCCTTTGTAAACGGACGTAAGTGGTGTGAACAACACAAAGGCTAAATGAATAATAAACTGAAAAAAAGCGGAGTCAGTCATCAGATTGGCTCCGCTTTTTCTAAAAGGTGTACACCTTATTTAATATTATCTACCCACTTGAACAATCTGTTCCAACGAATCTTCGATGATGCCGGATTGCTGTCAGGACAGATAGACAACCAGATAAAGAGTGGCTTGCCCACTACGTGGTCCTCTGGAACAAAACCCCAATAACGGCTGTCGGCAGAGTTGTGACGGTTGTCACCCATCATCCAGTAATAGTCCATTTTGAAGGTATATTCTTTGGTCTCTTTCCCATTGATAAAGATTTTACCATTCTCTACTTTCAGGTCATTACCTTCATACACACGGATAGGGCGGTCGTAAACAGCAATGTTGTCCATTGTGAGTGTAAGTTTCTTCCCTTTGGCAGGAATCCAAATAGGTCCGTAGTTATCGCGTGTCCACCCATAGTCGTGATTGAGAGGATATACATGTCCGGAATTAGTATCCATAATCTCAACAATGCTATCAATGAGTTCTGTGTGGCTTAGCAAAGCAGCCTTAGATGATTCCGTGAGTGGCACACCCATACGATGCTCCTCAAATGGATGGTCAGGACGGTCATTCCAGCGTGCATAAGCCTCATCACTGATTTGCAGTTCATCACGCAGTTCATCGTTCAGCTCTCCTTTTGCATAGATATAATAATTAAACTGAGCTTCTGTAGGAGTCTTCTGCGCCTTGCCATCGATGTAGATAATCTTATCCTTGATTTCCAATTTCTGATTTGGCAAACCCACACAGCGTTTTACATAGTTTTCACGACGATCTACTGGACGACTGGTGATTTCACCAAAACGGAACTTGTCCTGCGCTACGATTCTCTTGCCCACTTGGTATAATTCGTCAAACATTCTCATCTGCTGCTCAGTATTCAGCGAACTCATCGCTGGCAACTCGAACCCCTGATTACGATAAGCCTCGACTCCATACATGTAGCATAGTTCGTAGAAATCGTTTGGATAATTCACCGCTACAGTATCACCGGCAGGATAGTTGAATACCACAATATCACCATATTCCACCTTTCCAAGACCTTTCACACGCCGATACTCCCAATGAGGCCATTCAATATATGACTTGGCATTAATGACCGGAAGGGTATGCTGAGTAAGTGGCATCGTAAGAGGTGTCTGAGGAATGCGAGGGCCGTAGCTTAACTTACTGACCAACAGATAATCGCCTGTCAGGAGTGATTTCTCCAAAGAGCTACTTGGAATCTGGTAATTCTGGAAGAAGAACTGATTGACAAAATAGACAGCAACCAGCGCAAACACCAAAGCATCGACCCAGCTCATCAGGGTACGACCTACTGGGCTTTCCAGATTTTTCCACCAAGTCCATTTGATTTTCTTAGAAATATAGACATCATAAATGAATGGAACCACAATTAGGCCCCACCAACTGCCTACCCAATAGAGGAAAGCAAGGTAGAGAACAAGGACGATGATAAACAACACCCAATTCTTCTTTTTCTCTGCCTTCTCATTTTTCTCAGCGTTAGCTCTTTCTGCCCTTATTTGTTTTGATCCCTTGTATTTTACCATAACTGTTGATTCTTTTTGTATGTTTGACGTCAATCCATCGATAAAGACTACATGACATGCGGTTAATAATCCTTAAAACTGAAAAAGATCACTTGTGGTCAACAGGCCTTGATGCTTTGCCGTGTATTCAGCAGCAAGTACAGCACCCAGTGCAAAGCCTTTACGATTATGTGCATCGTGAGTGATCGTAATCTGATCTGCTTCACTGTTGTAAGTGATGCTATGAATACCCGGCACCTCACCTTCTCGTACAGATTCAATCTTTACATCGTCGATACGAGGCATATTCTCTTTTATTTGTTCTGCCAAAGTGATAGCGGTTCCACTTGGTGCATCGAGTTTATGAATATGGTGAACTTCTCGCATGCTTACTTCGTAATCAGGGAATTCGTTCATGATATGAGCCAAATACTTGTTGACAGCAGAGAAAATAGCCACACCAAGACTGAAGTTTGATGCCCAAAACAGGGTCTTTCCGCCTTCTGTGCAAGCCTTACGAACTTCGTCGCCATGTTCTTTCAACCATCCAGTACTACCAGAAACCACCTTCACGTTCTGCTCCCATGCTTTCAAATAGTTGTTGTAAGCTACTTGTGGAGCCGTAAACTCAATCGCCACATCAGCAGAGCGAAATGCTGGAGAATTAAAGTCGTTTTGATTATCAATGTCGATGATGCTTACGATTTCATGCCCACGACCGAGGGCAATCTGCTCAATCATTTTGCCCATCTTGCCATATCCAATTAATGCAATCTTCATATATATCAGAAAATTTTCTGCAAAGATAGTAAAAGTTTGTAGTTTATAGATGATAGTTTAAAGATTTTTAAGTAACTTTGCAACAAACTGCAGCATTTATGGAATATATGCTTCACTATGCATGGCAACATCGCATATTCCCACTCGGACAACTACATACAGCAGACGGGAAACATATAGATATTATCAGTGTGGGACGGCACAACTCGGATGCTGGTCCTGATTTCATTGGCGCCCAGCTGAAAATAGATGGAATGTTATGGGTCGGAAATGTAGAAATACATCTCAAATCGAGCGATTGGTACCATCATCATCATGATACTGATGTGGCATACGACAATGTGATACTTCATGTGGTTTCTGCCATAGATTGCGAAGTGAGAACCTCGCAAGGGCATGTTATTCCACAAATGCAATTGGAAATTCCTGATTACGTAACGAATAACTACGAAGAACTCCTTTCGTCCGACCGCCACCCTCGCTGTCGTAACTACTTGAACTTGATGCCTCATCTCACTATCACAGCATGGCTATCAGCATTGTATGTTGAGCGGTTGGAGCACCGCACAGAGTTATTGACGGAGCGGCGTAAGCAATGCAACTTGGATTGGGAGCACACGGCTTTTGTGACCATTGCACGCAATTTTGGTTTTGGAAAGAATGGTGATGCCTTTGAGCAATGGGCAAAGACCATTTCAATGAGCGCCATCAATAAGCACCGTGATGATTTGTTCCAAATTGAAGCTATTTTCTTTGGTCAGGCAGGCTTCTTGGATGATGAGTTTCAAAAGAAGCGGACACCACTTTCCAATTACTATGACAAATTAAAAGCAGAATATACATATCTCAGCAAGAAATTCTGCTTGCAAAGTATCAATCCGTCTCTGTGGAAATTCGCTCGGATGCGTCCGCAAGGCTTTCCATATATGCGAATTGCTCAACTTGCCATGCTGTACCATACTGGTCAGTTAAACTTTTCGCGTATGGTGAATGCACCAACGGTAGATGCCATCAGGGACTTATTAGATGTTCAAGTCAGTGATTATTGGCAACGTCATTATTCTTTTGCCGACATAGAAGTTCCGCAAGGCTACCGAACTCTTTCGAATGCGACAAAAGACTTGGTTATCATCAACAGTGTTGTTCCACTGCTTTTTGCATTTGGCCGCTACAAGGCTGACGATAGAATGTGTCAAAAAGCAATAGAATTGCTTGAGCAGCTGAAACCTGAAAACAATAGTATCATAGAAACCTGGCGTGAAGCAGGTGTAGAGTGTCGTTCTGCTGCTGAATCCCAGGCATTATTGCAACTCACCACTCGATACTGCGATGCGAAGGACTGTCTTCACTGCCGCTTGGGATTTGAATATATACGGCATACACCTTCCTACCTAAAGGAAAAAGCATCCCAGAAAAACACAGATGCTTGATACTATAACTTTCAAAGATGCAAAAAAGGCCAATCTCACGACTGACCTTTTTCTTTTACTTGAAAGATGTGCCGACGCGGTTAGAATCCCTTCTTTTTGGTCGGCACGAGAATATATGTAAGAATTGAATGAAATGTTTCTATTCTTAATTGTCAGGTATCCCTGACGCTGTGCCACGTTTACGCGTCTATATTTGCATATGTCGCGTTACGTTCTATGAACTCACGACGTGGTGGAACATCATCACCCATCAACATTGAGAAGATATAATCTGCCTCTGCTGCATCGTCAATCGTTACTTGCTTCAGCAAACGTGTTTCTGGGTTCATGGTTGTTTCCCACAATTGCTCTGGGTTCATTTCACCAAGACCTTTGTATCGTTGGGTCTTAATGCTATCCTGATTACCATCTCCATACTGATCCACAAAGCGGAGTCGTGCCTGCTCGTCATAGCAGTACTCACTAATCTTACCCTTCGTACACTTATAGAGTGGTGGGGTGGCAATGAAGAGTCGTCCGTCCTTAATCAGTTGAGGCATATAGCGGAAGAAGAGAGTGAGCAACAGGGTGTCGATATGCGAACCATCGACATCGGCATCAGTCATGATGATAGTCTTGTAGTAGCGCAATTTATCGTAATTGGCTTCTTTGCTATCATTTTCGTCAATTCCAAACCGCACACCTAAAGCATTGATGATATTATTCACCTCTTCATGATCGAATGCCTGGTGCCACTTCACACGTTCCACATTGAATATCTTACCACGGATAGGCAGGATGGCTTGGAAATGACGGTCACGCCCTTGCTTGGCAGAACCACCTGCAGAATCTCCCTCGACGATAAACATCTCGCAGTTTGCAGGATCTTTGTCTGAGCAATCGGCAAGCTTGCCTGGAAGTCCTCCTCCCGACATTGGGTTCTTGCGCTGCACTTTCTCACGTGCCGTACGAGCAGCAATACGAGCTTCGGCTGCAAGCACTACTTTGTCGATAATGAGTTTTGCCTCCTTTGGATGTTCTTCAAGATAGTTGCTCAGAGCTTCACCTACAGCTGAATTGACAGCTCCCATCACTTCGTTGTTGCCAAGCTTTGTTTTGGTCTGTCCTTCGAACTGCGGTTCGGCTACTTTTACAGAAATGACAGCTGTCAGTCCTTCGCGGAAGTCTTCTGGGCTGATTTCTATCTTCTGTTTGTTCAGGCGATCCATCAGTTTCTGGTCGTCTGATGTATATTTCTTCAATACGCGAGTGAGGGCGGTACGAAATCCTTGAAGATGGGTACCTCCTTCTATAGTATTGATGTTGTTGACGTATGAATGAATATTCTCAGAGTATGAGGTGTTGTACATGATTGCTGCCTCAATCGGAGTATCACCCTTCTCAGTGTTGAGATAGATGATATCGTCAAAGAGGTGTGTACGTGTAGAGTCGATGTATCTTACGAAATCACGCAGTCCTCCTTCTGAATAGAATACATCTTTACGGATGCCTTCATAGCCTGCCTGTGCGTTCATTTCGAGACGCATATCCTGCAGGGTAATGGTGATACCTGCATTCAAATATGCAAGCTCACGCATACGGTTGGCCAGTATCTCATATCGATAGGTACGTGTGATGAAAATGCTGCCGTCAGGCCAGAATTGCTGACGCGTGCCTCGCAAATCAGTCGTACCTACTTGCCTTACGTCATATAATGGCTTTCCACACGAATATTCCTGCTGGTAAATTTTGCCATCACGGAATACTTGCGAAATCATCTTGGTCGAGAGGGCATTCACACAACTGACACCTACACCATGGAGACCACCTGATACTTTATAAGAGCCTTTGTCGAACTTTCCTCCTGCATGGAGCACAGTCATTACGACTTCAAGGGCAGAACGATGCTCTTTTTCATGCAAATCAACAGGAATACCACGTCCATTGTCCTGAACAGTGATAGAATTATCTTCGTTGATAGTAACTTCAATGTGAGTACAAAAACCTGCCAGTGCTTCATCAATAGAGTTATCAACGACTTCGTACACCAAGTGGTGAAGTCCTTTCTCGCTAATATCGCCAATATACATTGCAGGACGTTTACGTACTGCTTCCAAGCCTTCCAAGACCTGGATATTACTAGCAGAATAGTCTGTTCCTGCCTGAATCAATTCATCCATTTCGTTTAAATCACATTTTACGGTACAAATTTACGAAAAAGAATTGAATTGGGCAAACATTCTGCCTAAAAAGTTAAAAAGAAATACACCTTTGGTGTATTAAAAGCGAAATTAGCTTCGAAAGAGTAAAAATACAATTGATAATAATAAAATAAGGTGTCAAGACTGACACCTTATTATTATTCTAATGGCATTTAAACCAAGAGTTTCTAACTTAGAGTTTAGAGATGTAGAGCATTGCACCCGACTTGAGGTTTGCAGCCTTCTTCCAATGAATAATATTCTTCTTTGCAAGTTTGTCTAACATCTTTTGTACTTGTGGATAAAGTTCCAAAGCAGCCTCTTTCTCCTTTGTAGCGCGAAGTTTGCGGAGAGCATTACGCATAGTCTTTGCGTAATAGCGGTTGTGCAGTCTGCGAGTTTCAGACTGGCGTATGCGCTTGATTGTTGATTTGTGATTTGCCATTATTTATGTTTCTTTTTGTACTGTTTTGTGAGCTTATTAATAGCTCTTCTTTCAATTCTTAATACTTGAAGTAGTCCCTAGCAGAATCGAACTGCTCTTTAGAGAATGAAAATCTCTCGTCCTAACCGATAGACGAAGGGACCAGCCTCTGACATTACGTCTAAGCAGAATCACTTTCGCGATTTGCGGATGCAAAGGTACGCACATTATTTTGACTGACAAAATTTTTTTGCATTTTTTTTTCATATTCTGCGTTTTTTCCATATTTTTTTTCTACATTTGCATCTGCGAAAGAAGGCTGAGTAAGAAAAATTGCATGGAAAAGCTAAAAGGGATTGTCCTTAGAACGGTAAAATATGGAGAAAACGGCTACATCGTAGATATGTTTACGAATAGCCGCGGGCGAATGTCGTTTGATGTGAAACGTAGTGGTTCAAGTCAGCTGGTTTCCAAAACTTCTGCTGCCCGCTCCATGTCCAAGTCAACCAGAGTCACTCCGTCTGTCATTTTGCCGCTCAGTTTGATTGAGTTTGAGAGCAGCATTCATGGACAGAATCGCATAACTTCTGCAAGGGGGATCCAGCCCTATCACACTTTCACCTCCCTACACTTCAATCCTGTGAAAGCATCAATTGTCATGTTTTTATCAGAGTGTTTGAGCAACTTATTAAAAGAAGAGGCAGCCAACCCTTTGCTCTATCAGTATATTGAAGATTCTTTGAAATGGTTTGATTACGCTGAAACTGGCTACGCAAACTTTCATCTCGTCTTTCTGATGAGACTTACCCGCTTTGTCGGTGTGTTCCCGAATATCGACAAACATAGTTTGCCAAATTCCCTGCAACCCCACGCCGTTCTTTACTACGACTTGATGAACAGCGAGTATCTGGGAAGTCAGCCCCAGCATCAGCACTACCTCAAACCCGCTGAAGCTCGGACTATACCTTATTTATTATATATGGACTACGAAAACATGCATCTTTACCGTATGAATCGCCATCAGCGCCATCGATGCCTCGAAGTGATCATCGAATACTATATGCTTCATCTTTCCGGATTTAGGGAGCCTAAGTCACTTGAAGTCTTGCAAGATGTCTTTGGATGAGCGGTATTGACCTTGATTTTGGGAAGCAAAAACATCACAAATCGAAATTAATGGCACAAAAACTTGGTCATTCAAAATAAATGTCGTAACTTTGCAGCGCAAAAAGAAAATGAGAGGGTTCCGATACTTCAGTGTTGGAATTCTTATTATTTTTCTGCGCAAACAATAACTAAGACTAAAAAACGATTTAAACAATTAAGGAATATGGCTTATATGTCACAAGAAGGCTATGATAAAATCAGAGCCGAAATCAAACAACTGGAAGAAGTAGAACGTCCAGAAGTGATACGTCAGATTCAAGAGGCACGTGAGAAGGGCGACCTCTCTGAAAATGCAGAATACGATGCAGCAAAAGAAGCTCAGGGCAAACTCGAAACAAAGATAGCCGAACTGAAGGCGCTTTTGGCTGATGCAAAGATTATTGATACATCGAAGGTACAGACCGACGTGGTTCAGATTCTCTCAAAAGTGGAAATGAAGAACGTCAGAACCGGTATGGTGATGACTTACACACTGGTCAGCGAAAGTGAGGCCAACCTCAGCGAAGGAAAGATCTCTGTTGCAACTCCGATTGCTCAGGGTCTGCTCGGCAAGAAAGTGGGCGATGTAGCTACAATCACAATCCCTCAGGGCGTGATTGAATTGGAGATTCTCAACATTTCTGTCTAACCCATTCGACTGATTCACTATGGCTACGATTTTCACAAAGATTGCAAATGGCGAAATTCCCAGCTACAAATGTGCTGAGAACGAGGAGTTCTATGCTTTCCTCGATATCAATCCGCTGGTAAAGGGACATACCCTTTGCATTCCTCGTCGCGAGGTAGACTATATCTTCGATATGGAAGACGATGAGATTGCCCGTTTCCAAGTATTTGCCAAGAAGGTAGCGCAAGCTATCAAGACGGCCTTCCCTTGTGTGAAGGTAGGCGAAGCCGTTCTCGGCCTTGAGGTTCCTCATGCTCATATCCACCTCATTCCTATGCAGTCGGAGAAGGATATGTTGTTCAGCAATCCAAAGAAGAGTTTCCCTGCAGAAGAAATGCAAGCAGCGGCCGATGCCATCTATGCAGAGTTTAAGAAACTGTAATTCTGCGTTCAGTTATTCATAAAGAGGGTGTGTCAATGATACTGACATACTCTCTTTTTTCTTGAACACGAATTGTATGAATATTATTGTTTATTATGCGCAAGCAGGTTCTAGTTCGTATTCTGCCACTTTAACTACATCAGCATCTAATGCTGCTGAGATTTTACATATTGTGGCCATCGTCAGATTATGTGTACCCGATAACCAACGGCTCACCTCTGTCTCTGTCTTACCCATCAGTCGAGCGAAATCCTTTTGTGACATTCCTTTCGCTTCGAGGATTTCGTAAATTCTGTTAGCAATCGCCACAGACAACTCCATCTGCATTTTCATTTCAGGCGAGATTGTACTACGAATCTCATCCATAATTTTGTTTGTCTTCATATCTATACCTCCTTTTCTGTTATTCGTCTAATAATATGTTGCAAAAGTAAACATAAAAGTTGATTCTGTCAATTTTTTAGCAAGAAAATCAACTTTTATGCTTATTTTCGGCATTTATCTTGTATTTTGCAATCATACGAATAGCAAAAAAGCAGAATTCATCTTTCCTATAATGGTAACTTTTAATGAAACGAACAAACAATTATCTAAAAAAGATTATCCTTTTTGGATAATTTGTGCAACCTGACTTTTTGTGTCTGGACTCAAGCAATCCAAGGTTTGTAACCAAGAAGTACAGCCGTTGTACTCCTTGAATACAACGGCTGAACATACCAAGCGCAGAAATTGTAATCAGTAATGTCAACTTATGCAATCATACGGCATTGCTATCGCATTATTCACTTCGTGCAAAATGCTGCGCCTCAATAATGCTCAAGCAAGCTTGGCATTCTGTTCGGCTAATCGCATTATTCACTTCGTGCAGAATGCTATCGCTCTGGCATTTTACTCAAAATCTATCTTTCTATTCACTTGTCTCTGGCACAGAATAACCCTCTTCACTGGCATCTTTGATGAACTTAAATAATTCCTCATCTATGTTTATGTCACTGGCTTTTGCATTCTTATCAATGACCATCTTACCGTCTACTGTTTTCGATATTTTACTTGATGCCATTCGAGTGAGAGCTCTTTGTATAATACATTGATCATCGTATGTCATTTTAGTAAAATCGTATGAAGATAGCTTAAGAAATTCTGACATATCCTTTTCTACAGCACGAGGGTCCAGTTTTGGTGTGGAGTTTGTATCATTATTCTTGAGTTGTTCTTCATATGCCGGATCTTTCTTCATGACAATCTTCATCGGCTCATTCATTGGATCATTAGTCCAATTGATTGTCTGTGTAATATGATTGACACAATTAACTATCATGGTGTGTACAGGGGCAGGGTTTATTGCCCTAAGAGAGAAATGGCCATTTTTATCAGGCTGTACTAATCCTACGAGTCCATCGTTTTCATCGCGTGCAATGATGGTTGCAAATATCAATGGTTTCCCTTCTTCATCCGTCACCACACCCGTTGCAATGACTGGAGGTGTGGTTCGACCTGGTTCCGGCTTCAGGACAACGTTCAAAGTCGGACATGTTGCTTTGAGTTTCAGTGATTCGAACCTTGAAGTAGTAATCCGCAGGAAATGAGCAAGGTCACGAATCTTGTAGGAGAAACGACCATTGATATCAGTTACGGTAGCGCCAAAATACTTCCAGTTTTCATCAAATTCTTCAATACTTACCATCTGTATTGGCACTCCGTTCTCATCAACCACAGTACCAGTGATGGTGTCGCCTGGCTTGATATCAGGAATTTCTTCTATTTCCGGTGCAACATTAACAGGCGCTTCAATAGGTTGTTCCTCTATAGAAGAAGGTTCCTCTGCTCCCTCTCCATTAAAGGGCGAGAGCTGAACGTCCTCCTTTAGGGAGGATATAGAAGGTCCACTTTCGCTGACAGCATTTGCTTTTTCCGTGAATTCAGGCGTGGCGAATGCCGCAAGGGCTATTGCAGCCACAGGGAGCAGATACAAAGCTTTTGTACTGCTCCATCGATTTGATTTCTTTTTCATCATCATTTTGATTCTTTTTTTAAGTAAACTATGATTGAAACCATTGGCAAAAGCGTAGGAACTGGTACCCATGGCCTTTCGAATTAATAAGCTCTGATAGTTCTGAAGGGTGACTCCGTAACTCAACACACTGGCATCTGCCTCATACTCATGGACTTCGCGCAGGGAGTAGTCGAGCATCCAGATGCAGGGATTGAACCACTGAAGCACCTCAACAAAGGATACAAAGAGGTTGTCCCACGAATGGTGAAGGCGGATGTGTGCCCGCTCGTGCTGCATCACTGAGGGGTTATTCTTGAAGTCTTCGTCTGTAATCACAACCGTATTCATCCAACTGAATGGGCATACGTCGTCGAAGTGGGCATACACCTGAATGCCGTCAATCGTATCTTTCCATAGGCAATTGGAGGGAATGTAGCGATACAAACGAACGAGTTGGAAGGCCTTCCAGGCAATGCATACCACCACACCTATTATATATATTAGGACAAGGATGGTGGGCCAAATAGGCTCACCAGCCCCTCTCTCAACCTCCCCCGAGGGGGAGGTGACTATGGTCGTTTCCATCCGAATGGTCTCTCCCCCTTGGGTGAGGTTGGGTGAGGGAGTGTTATTAGTGAGGGTCAGCTCTTCCTCACTCTCCACTCTATAAGTGAGAGAGTGTTGTAAATTTTTTTCGAGACTCTCGATAGGATTTGGAATCATCTCCCCTTTGGGGAGAAATGAGAGGGGCTTGAATAGCGGCAGCACCAGCGAAAGGACTACAATGCTGAGCAGCAAGACGCGATTGAACGCATGAAAGGTATCCCGACGCATCAGCAACGTGTAGGGCAAGTACAGCAGCGCCAGACAGATGGCGGACTTGATGGCATATATAGTGATGGCACCCATATTTTAATTCATAATTTATAATGCATAATTAACTATGCGTGGAAGCGGAGAGCGAGAGGGCCAACCGGGCTATCTCTTCCAGCTCTTCCTTGCTCATCTGTTCCTCCTGCAGGAAGAAACTGACGAAAGATGAGACACTGCCGCTGAAGAAGTTGGCCTTCACCTCGCTGACAGATTGTGAGATATACTCTGACTTCGAAAGCAGAGGGTAATATAGATGCTGTTTGCCGATTCCTTTCTTGGTGCCGACAAAGCCTTTCATCGCCAAGAGGCGGATGACGGTAGAGATAGTGGTATAGGCTGGTTGAGGCTCCGGATACTGGGCTACCACCTCATGCACATCAACTGCCTTACCGCTTTGCCACAGTATCTCCATCAGCTGCAGCTCTGCTCGCGTCAGTGTGAGTTTGTTTCCTTTCTTTTGCATAATAAAATCGATGACTGAACATTCTGACGGCAAAGATAGGATAGTTTGGAAAATGCACCAAATGTTTTGCTAACTTTTTTTTGCAAAGTCATCACTTTTAACCAATTTTAATAGTTATACAAGGTGCGCATACGCTGCAGATGACAATATATCCCTATATGAAGCAAAATACATAGATAACTATGGGATTTTGGTTACGGAAAGAACGTAGCTGCACTGGGACGGTCAGCCAATTCAAAAGGGAAAAGCAGCCGACTCAATCGGGAACATGAGTCGACTGATAAGGGAAAATGCCTAAAGGCGGACGACCGTTTGCCTAAAGGCATTTTATCATTTGCCTAAAGGCGAATGATCGTTTGCCTTTAGCCGTCTACCCTCGCATGTTTCTTTGGGGATTGTTAATAGTAAGCGTTAACCTAGTGCAAAGATACAAAATTTTTTCTTATTTTCCAAACTTTTTGAAGGGAAATGCAAAAAAGATAAAGTCTAAGAGATGAGTGATTAGGAACGAAAACGGCAAACTAAATGCTACTCACCCTCATTATTGGGTTCAAATTTTGCAGATTCAAAAAATTATCGTACCTTTGCAGACAATCAACAAAAGCCATTCGAAGAAGATGAAAAAGCAACTTTGGATCATGGTGAAGCAGTTTCTGCTTTACCTTTTTCTTGACCAAGTACTCCTCGGCTTATACATTATAGCAATCGTAATTGTAGACCTAGCGAAAGGAGTGCGCCCAGAGAGCGTCTTAGAGACGATTGAGTTATCCAATTCCTTCATCTATGTGATGATTTTTTGCAACTTGGTCACGATAGCCATATTTCTCGGCAAGCGATATGTGAAGCTGAAGCTGGGGCATCTTGCGAAAAGCAACCTCTGGAAGACAGTCCTTTTCGCCCTGCTGATTGCCTGGGGATGGATGTTTGTCGAAATTGCCTTGTTGGAACTGACAGGCTTTGATAAGCTATTTCCCGATGAGGAAGAAGGTTTTACAACGATGGGGAAAATTATGACAAGTTCCCTGGGAATGATTGCAATAAGCATCTTTGGCCCTATTACGGAAGAGATAGTCTTTCGTGGCGTAGTGATGGGCGGCTTGCTGCGTATGCGCTGCAAACCTTGGGTAGCGATTATCATATCAGCACTCGTATTCTCCATCTGTCACGGCACCTATACCCAACTAATAGGCACCACCGTGTTTGGCATCATCTGCGGCTGGCTCTATTGGCGTACAAAAAGCCTTTGGCCAAGCATCATTGCTCATGTTACGAACAACACCACAGCATGCATCCTTTTGATGATCGAAGATGATCCCGAAGCTGAGTTGAGCAAACTTACCTGCATCCTGTTCCTCGTATGCTTCACGCCCCTACTCGTGATAGGCATCCGGTGGTTCCATCAAGAGCATTTCAAGCAGTAATCAACACACTTTCTACATTTATTCTCGATTTTTCTTGTCAGATTCAACATTTTTCAATAGATTTGCAGCGGAAATGGATTTGGTAAAAGTGTCGGGACTGTTTGCGCTTTTTGCGCCGCTTATTTCCTGTTGAACAGGATGCTCTTCAATCATTTCCATTTCTTGTATTTCAAAAGAGTATTGTTGGTTTGACGCTTTTCCTCTATTCAGAACTCTCTTAACGGTCGTTTTAGTTCTATAGATGTTCCCGTCAATCATAACAGCTCCATAATAAAGCTGAATTTCGGGGTCTTTTTCCCAATCTCCAAAGAAATTTTTGAAATTTTTGGTTCTGATATAAAGTTTCTCTCCAAAATATTTGTTTAATTCAAACAAACTATTTATCTTTGCACCAGAAATAGGTGAGGATTTTGCTGATGCAGCCGCGATTAGTGCGGAATTGTGTAACAGGAAATCTTTCACCTTTTTTCCGTTTATATATGTTGCATAGCCGCTCTTCAGCCAACCCTCAATACTTTCTTTCCATTTCCCAAATACAGAAGATATAATATTAAAATCAATATCTCCATCTTTCCCAATTTCTACAGAAACAAGGAAATTACCATTTTTCGTCGTAAGTTCTGTAAGAATCGAGCGATTTCCGTCTTTGCGATAATTATCAAAAACTGCAATCGGGTCTGCCGCTGCTTCTGGCAAATTCTCCAATTCGCTCAAATTAAATCCATGCTTTTTCTGTTTTTTGATAATTTTATTACCATACAGCTTCATTGGTTTATCTTCAATGCCAGCGTTGATAAGAACTTTAGAAGGTCTGCCAAGAGACAGGATTATCTTGTCCATGTTGACTTCGTTCAAAGTTTTAAGCAAACGATTGAACTCGTCGTTCGTTTCGTCATTCGCAAACCTCACATCATTCCCCTTGTACTCGCCATCAAAATCCCAGATACTCTGCTTCGCAGTCTCCTTCGGACTCTTGGCAATGATAACATTATTCTTCACCTTCACATCGTCGAAGTACTGGGATATCTCGTCCACATAGTCCCTCGCCGGACGGTTGTTCTGCTTCATTATACAAATTTCCACCATTTTCAGCAATTTTTTCTGTTTTTTCTTTGGTGGAAAAGATTTTTTGCATTAACTTTGCAATGTCTCCTTGATGAGAGTCCGCTTTAGTGTCGGTCTTGAAGCTCTCTTCTTGGAGATTTTTTTGTAATACTACCTCGTGTAAATAGAATTTATTCCATATTCTACTCTACTTCATCTCTACTATGTCTCTAATTGTAGAAATGAGCGATTGAATAGAAACCGACATAAGGTCAACATAACACCGACATAACACCAACATAACACCAACATAACACCAACATAACACCAACATAACACCAACATAACACCAACATAACACCAACATATGTAGTTCGCTGATTTGGGTTGTCAGTTATCTGTCTGACGATTGTTCTTGGTTGACGGGTTAATAATCTAAGACTTATTCTCGTTGACTGTAGGGAATGTCGGCTGGGTAGTAGGAAAATCCCTACAAGGTTTAGGATTTCGGAATTTAATCGATTTCGAACTTGCAGTATCAAAGAGATGTACGAGGTTGGAAAGAGCCTCCTCCCGACCTCCCCCTCAAGGGAGAGGAGAAACGAAGACGGGAACGAAAACGAAATAAATAACAAAAAAAATAACAAACTAAAAATTAAGAAAGGAAACAAATTATGAAGTCATTAGTAATCGCAATCGCAAGTCTCATCGCAACTGTAAGTGCAAACGCTCAGAACTCAACAGTGTACTACGCACCAGTAACAACCAACATGGAGGTAGGTCTCGGATTCGACCGCGCTACCAACCAATGCATCCTCAGCATCATCGAGGAAGCTAACGAGGCAGTAGATTTCAATTTCGACATCATCAATACAAACGGAGAAAGCGTCCTCACCAGCGAACTCAGCGAAGGCAACGTGAACGTCATGCCAAAGGACCGCAACGCTGACTACTACCAGTGCAACTACGAACTCTCAGTTCCTGAACTCATGGACATCATCGTCAATGCAAAGGACAACACAGTAGTGATCAACGGTACCCAGGTAAGCAGCAAGGCTCTTGCAAGTGCTATCGCAAGCGTACAAAAGGAACTCCGCCCAGCAGCAAAGGCTCCTGAATTCCCACAGCGCCACCGCATCCACGCTACCCCTTGGGGCGCTCCACGCTTAGGTCAGTTTGCTCGCAGATAATCAAGGCATTACTCCTGATAAACAACATAAGATATTTCTTCAAAAAGAGAGGTGCAGGTCATACCGACCCGCACCTTTCACTTTTCTTTCTCCAATAATTCTATAGCCGCTACCCCTTTATTACCTTCGTCCCCAGAGCGAAACACTTCTCCATATTGGCTGTTTCGTCGCAGGCATAGGTGCGAGCGCTGAGGTTATCGATATAGTGTACTACTAATGCTTCCTGTGTGCAGGGCACTACAGGGCTACCGTACTCTAACTGTCCATGATGAGCGAGGACACAGTGAACAATCCGAATGGTCTCCTCGTTGCTGATACCTGCAGCATTGAGTTTGTTGTGGAGCACATGGGCGGAGATATAAGTGTGGCCCATGAGGTACATATACTTTGTGCCTTCCATGTTCTCGTCATACTCTTTCAGTTTACCGTAGTCATGAAAGAGGATGGCTATGATGCACCGCTCCAGTTTCAGCGGAGGGAGCATAGGGTAAAGGCCCTCGAGCATGTGGAGCAACTCGTAAGTGTGGTTGAGTAATCCACCTTTGAAAGCGTGATGCAGCGACGTGGCAGCCGTCTGGTTGCTGTATTGCTCGTAGAGGTTGTCACGCTCCTGCTGGATGAAGTCCATCAGCGCAGTATCGCTGCAGAAATCCAGCATGTGGTTGATACATAGGTCCCAATCTTCCTTGTCGATGGGGCGAGGTATCAACTGATAGAGCGGATCGTCAGCAGTAGCCTTACGGCAATTGCGGAACCACCCGAAGTCGGCCATCTTGGGAAACTTAATGCTTTTTAAAGCATCCAAATCGAGGGTAATGATATCTTCGATATGTGGTCCTTCGTTCTCGCCCAAATCCCACACTGTGACGCTGATAGCTTCGCCCTTCTGTGCCGTCACTTTCAGATTGGCATAATGGCTCCCATTCTTCGCCACCTGATTAGAGCGTGCTGTTACGATATATTCTTTGTTCATAATAATATAATTGGAAATTTACTCTATTAAGGATTGGCAAATCATCCTATTATTTTTGTCAATATTGGCTTTTTTTGGTAATGCAAAGATAAGGATTTTTATTTAATTATGCTAATGTAACATTAAAAATTTGCCAATCATGACATTTATTTTGTTAAGTCGCATGTTTTTATGATTATACCATATAGAAACAACTCTGTTTTTTTCTTTTATTAAACAAAACGTGATAAAAGTGAAGAAATTCTGTTTGTTTCAAGTGATTCTTACACGATTTCCGTAATTAAATTGTACCTTTGCAGCAATATTTATTACAATATTTATTAATAATGCGTCAGTACACAAAGAAATGCATAATAACAAATGGAATTTTTTATTAGCGTTGATTTGCTTTCTAACATCCTGTAATACAGGTTGTTTAGATCCCCTTACTCCAGAACAGGAACGATTGGAAAGAATCAATCGCATCGATTCGTTATCCCTATCTACGGTGCTCAATCTGGACTCCATTGAAGGATGTGAACAACTTGGCTCGATAAGTGCTGAAGCTTGGATGCTCATCGACGATTCCACAGGAATTGTCATCAGTCAGAAACATGCTAACGATTCCATATACATGGCCTCGCTAACGAAAATGATGACCTGTCTGTTGGCACTCGAAAATGGCAATATGAGGGATACTGTGGAGATTACAGACGACGTGTTCATTACCAAAGATTCAAGAGTCAGACCAGGAGACGGCTATGAGGTGCACTACCTAATTGACGAGATGATGCTGTTGAGCGACAACGTTGCTGCTTGTGCTCTAGCAAAGCATATTGGGGGTGATACGCTGAAGTTTTGTGAGATGATGAATGAGAAAGCAGCTTATTTGGGTATGACTAATACGCATTTTGCCAATCCGAATGGTATGCCCAACAGGCAGAACTACAGCTCAGCCAGTGATTTGGTCAGACTGGCCCGATACTGCATGGGTGACAGCACTTTTGCTCAGATTGTCGGAACAAAAGAAAAAGATATTCCGCTGACAGACGGTCGCCACTTGCCCTGTCGTAACACCAATGCTCTGTTGACAACCTACGAGGGCTGCATAGGGATTAAGACTGGTTTTACGCGTCAGGCAGGTAACTGCCTCGCATCGGCTGCTACTCGTGAAGGCGTTACCCTCTATCTGGTTCTCCTCAACAGTCGCAGCGTATCATCACGCTTCAAAGAATCAGCTCTCCTTTTGGACTACGGCTTTAATATTATGAAGACCTATCGTGAATTGTGAAGATGATGTCTTGTCAGCTTATGGTCGGCAATGGTATTCAGTTGCGCCCAACTGTACACCGTATCAGGTGTATGATTTTTCAGAATGAGGAACACATAAAAAAATCCGTGTAATCTTTCAAATACACGGATTTTATGATAGATGTTGAGATTAATCTTTACTTCACCTCCTCAAATCTAACATATACTGATAATCAGCGATTTACGAAAGTCTTGGTACAAATAAGGAACACCATAAGCATCTTGGATGTTGTCCCTCAATAACTATCGATAAGCATCCGTGCGATGCTCTTCCCATTCTTCTTTGTCCTTTTCTCTGTATTTCTTTCTTTTGTTGGTGCAAAGGTACGATTATTTTTGTACTTTTGCAAGTTCTTTGGAGATAAATGCGGGCTTTGTGATTAAAAAAATCAGAAAAATCGACATCCTTAGTCTTACCGCAAATCATATACAACATTGTATCATGATTTAGAATCGCTCTCACGATTCACTAACGTTAACGCATCTTTCATTCTCTCCCTTATAAAGCGAAAAGCTGGCAAGGGATAATTGTATTCACTAATCACCATATTTGTTATATCTTTTCTTTTCTCAGGAACATATCCCCTCAGTACAGCAGCAAGTAGATTATTTGAAGTTTCTATTAACAGATCTCCTATATGAGTTGTTTGAAACAATTCTAGAATTGCTGTTATTACATTAGTCAACAATAGAGGATTATATTCCAATGCTATAGTAATCTTATCCCAATAGCATCCTTCCCCTGCTGTCATTCTCTTATATTCATCTACTATAAAATCAGCGTCGATAATCGTACCTACAAAATTATTTTTCAATAAAAACTTGCTATAAATCTGTAATACTTCCTTTCTGCAATTAAGTGCAACATATGTTTCTGTCGAAATAATCTTACATCCTGGTAACAAAGATGCTAGATAAACATCATCTGTAACAAGAATAAAAGATTGATCAATTAACATTGCAATAGTACTTATCAGCCAACTCCCTATATTCTGTAACTCAGGGGTGATGGAAAGCGTTTGTGTGGCTATGTCAATTTTGCAATGATGATTAACCCAATCTCGTAAATAAGCCAAATGTTTCATTGTATCGATGTCAACTCTCTCATCAAAATGCTTAATAAAGGCATTTGGTATGACTTGATACATATCAGATAGTGATATCTGATCACTAATCTTATAGGTCTCATCAATTATCTTTTGCAAATTTGATGTTACATGCATTTCACCCATAATCTCTAGACCTGTTAAAGATGAAAATTCCGCAAAGGTCAAAACTGAAGGTAGATCTAGTATGAATTTGGATTCTTCTGGCACATCTTTTATTAATGATATAAATTCAAGGGTGTTTACTACTTGAATCTTAAATGAAGAGAACAGAAGTTCAAAATACTTTGGAATCGGATTCTGACGGTCAACCATTTGACATAATCCTGCCTTACCGATATCATATTCTTTTTTTAAATCAGCTTTTTGTTTCTTAATAGTTATATCTCCATGATTCAAAGCAGTTATCATTTCATTTAGACTTTCTACGGGCTTTTCCATATTGAGAGTAAACGGTCTCATGCCCGGATTATTTCCGTCCATTGCATTTTTCAGTATGTCACACGCCAATTTACCATACTTATTGTAAATGGCAATAATCTCAATTTCACATACCTTTCCTATTTCAGTTTCAACCTTGACCCTTTCTCCTCGTTTCAGCCCTATTAGTTTCGAACCGATTATAGAATTATGTTCAAGCTTATATATAGGTCTCTTGCCATCCACATCACACAAAGCGTATAAACCCTCTTCGGCTGTCTCGTATTCTTGATAAGCTAAGGTATGAAGTTTTCCGCTTATAGCTTCAGAGTGGTAAAAATTCCTAATTCCGAAATCATCTGTGGCGATAGCATGCCTAAATATAAGCTCTGCTGCAGTTTCAATGTATCCATTACCAGCCAATGCTTGGTATATTGTAGCTGCCTGCCTAAAATTCAATTCATGTTTCAGAACCGATTCCTCCCATTCCCCTAGTTTTTCAGGGTAAACGTCCCCAATCTTTAATAGATACTGGCAGTATACCTCATTATCCTCAGGATTTCTATGATACAAATCTTCTATAACTTCCAATGCGTTCTTATCGTCAGCAAGTATACATGCCTTATTGTATTCTGATTTCCACATGGACTCAAAAAATGGATAGCCATTATGTCGATATGCTTTCATTGCCTCATAAAGTTCTGAAGCATAGATTTTATCTGAAGCCAATATGTCTATGTATGCGTGATAGGTAAAAGCCTTTGGCTCCAAATCAACTATTTTCTTAATGATATTATATGCATCCTCTACTTTTCCTCCTTTACATAAAATGAGAGCCTTGTATACTTTAAGATCATTTGGTAAACCATCGCTAATCGTAGCAATGGTATTCATATCAGCTACCTTACCAAGTTTAATATTCATATACTCGAGAAGCACAGTCTTAGCTTCGGGGCTATTAGATGAAACCTCTTTTACCTTTTCAGCTACTTCATCCGTAATGTTCAAACTATCTATAGCATGGCACAAGAGTGTAGTTTCTTCCATATTAAGTATTCCCCCATGTTCATGGATATTCATTAATAACCATTTAAGTGCATCTGTATTTTGTAGTTGCATAGCAACCATTATTCCTATCTTAGGAAACTGCTCATCTGTAGAGTCTTTCAATCTATAAAGAAATTCTAATGCTTTGTCATGTTTGCCAGACAATAGCAGTAAAGATAATTCCATGTAGTTGAAAGCATCCGTTTGTTCTCCAAAGCTATTTCTAGGAATAGATAGATATTCGCTCACATGAAATTCCTCCCAGGTTGTAAGATAGCCCCAATAATGAAACAGACATTTTACCACTGGGAAGCAATTAGACACCTCCGTTTTTTCTAATAATTGAATGAATGTGTTTGCAGCATTATATGCTTCCTTGGTTTCATCTCTTTGAGGAGCCTCTTTACTTAGCTGAATATAGTCACCATCCTTGAATCGGTACATTAGCAAATAGCACATCCATGCATTTAGATTACTAAAAGACAAATCGTACGGCTGCTCATAAATCACTTCGGCATTGAAGTCTTCACCCCAAATCCTAAATAACGATTTATCAAATCGTACTTCATCAGGATATAATGTGTGCGCTTCATCAAGATATTGCAAAGCCTGCTGGTAATTCTTAAAGGTTAATATTTTTGCCTTCTGAAACAAAATATCTGCTTTTAATTCAGGTTGTTTGTCTATTATTTCTGTAAAACAATTGCTTATTACATCAAGTATTGAAGAAGCTGTGTTTATTTTGAGCTCGTCAATTAATGAAGCGATTCTTCCACTAATAACTCCTGAAAGTCTCGTCGAAACTTGTTGGACTGATAGCGTTGACTGTTCTTTTAATGTCTTGCGGATTTCTTCTAAAACCGCTCGACTTTCCTCACTGGTGATTTTAACTTCTTCAACTTGCCTTGAAATTACATCTTCTTTAGACAATATTTCTTCTGTATTGGAAAGTGTCTGGTTGATTGCTGTAGAAAGTCCCTCGATAACACTTAATGCCTGCCGCTGTAAAGACACACTATGGCGTATCAATCTAAAACTCAAATGTCGCATTGCAGTCGGACTTTTTTTTACCTCATCAACGAACGTCTTATACAGATTTTGATTAATATAAGTTTTCCTGTCTATCGGTTCCAAATTAATCAGGTCATCCTTAAGAACCTTGAAATAAAAACGAAACTCAGAATCTGCGAATATCTCGGCATCATCCCTATCTATTTTCTTGCTTTTCTTTACCGCTCTGCATAAAGCCTCTTTTACACTATTGTCAAACGTCAACGATAGAGTATCAGATGGCAGCAAGCATTCTGTCTTCAAATATTCATAAATGCCAGAAGCTATCACATTCTGGATAATAGGCAATGCGAATAATTTTAAACTCGCTATGGTTAAGAGCCCTCCAAACATTTTGTTTTATTAATTGAAATTATTGTAATCTAACCTTGATAAAAATATAATAAGAGAATGAGTAGCGAATTATTGGATTAAAGTTTTCTGTCAATATACTCTGTTTATTTAATAATCTGTAAACTACTACGTAACGTCTTCAAATCTGCTTCCACACCATCTTTTGATACCAACGAATCTTTGGGTAGTACGGAGTAGTTTTTGGCAATATTCTCCTTCTTTCCACTGAACCATTCGCAGAATGCTGTCTGGAGGAAAGAGTCACCATCGAGATTTTCTTTCTCGTTATACCTTATAATATTAGTGACGAACTGCTTCAACTCGGCATTGCGCAGTTTTTTGTTCAATGGAATGCGTAAATCCTTGTTGGCAGATACTTGCCCCGTCTCAATAAATAGTTTCACAATGTCACATACTTTCTCTACATCTTCTACAGGCGTGCCAGCAAGTGAGAACACCAACATAGTGTATTCTTCCGTATTGGCCAGTCGCCTCTTTCGTTCTTCTTCCTGACATCGTTTGATTTCTGCTTCAAGGTTGAGCAGATGATCCCGTCTTTTCAGCACGTCCGATACATTTGCAGACAGAATATTGATTTCACGCATCCGTTTCTCGTTTTCGAGCATTAGGTTCCGTTTAATCTCTG
>JAEEGJ010003228.1_pt1 | contig 65228 bp, 58 predicted proteins | sample 8958761 | NCBI WGS metagenome assembly JAEEGJ01 (sample SAMN16246546, study PRJNA631951) | gut metagenome | biome: gut microbiome; feature: rumen; material: RS-attached | host: Bos | place: Iran: Karaj | collected 2018-10 | reverse complement strand
CCAGCGTTCATCCTGAGCCAGGATCGAACTCTCTAAAAAAATTTGTTTTAGATCTTCGTCCCTTCAAGATAAGCGTCTAGCTATATCTTTCCGTTTCACTTTACATTTTAAAGGTTTGTCTTTCTCTGAAATTAACTCTCATTGAATTTCTTCAATTTTTAGAATTGTTTCAGGGTTGCATTACTGTTTATTTGTCAAGGTACAACTTATTAAAATAAGCCGCTGTTTTCGTGCGGCTTATTTATAATATCAAAACACCTATTCAAAGTCAACTACTTTTTTTATTTTTTGAAAAATATTTTTTTCATTGCCTCTAAACTATGATTTTTACAGCTTTTTTGACCACTTCAAGATCTACATACTTAACACTTCCGCCGTATTCTCCGTCCAGAGTCCACGGTATTACATTCTCAAAAGAGATTCGCACCTTGGAGGTTTTACGCCTTACCACGTGCTTGGTCTGGGTATTTTCCATAAGGGCACGAATGATATTTCCAAACTGCACCGGATCATTGCCTTTCTTAATTAAGGTAAATTCCATCTCGCCGTCATCAAGCGCCAGTTCATTATCCATAAAGAACTGCATGCCGCCAATATAATTGGAATTACTCATTAGTCCAATAATATAATATCCTTCAATAATCTCGCCATCTTCCAGCTCACACTTTATCATCACTTCCTTCATTTCTGCAAAAGAGCGCATTATCTCAAGAAAATATGCGGAGTGTCCCATTACACTTTTTAAGTCATGAGGAGTATTATATGCAATACTTGTAAATAATCCGAATGCTGCCACATAGTCAAAAGGTTTCCCATTAAAAAGTCCTAAGTCGATTTCCTTGGTTCTTCCCTTTACTATTCTGTTTGCTGCCTTAAGTACATCCTGATGCATCTGATGCGTATTGGCAAAATCATTGGTGCTGCCTGTGGGTATGTAGCCGACGGGGGTTTTGCTGCCGGATAAGTATACGCCGCCCAGCACTTCATTAAGTGTCCCGTCACCGCCGGCGCAGGCAATAATATTAAAGTCGTCAGCATGCTCCTTCGCAATTTCCCTGGCCTGGCCCGCATACTGAGTCGGCTTAACCGTTACGTCATATCCTGAATTATTGAAAGTTTCTACTATATAAGAAAGATATTCTCTTATTAACTCTCGGCCTGAGTTTGGATTGTATATAAATAGAATTTTTTTCTCCATATTCATCCCTACCCTTCAACCAGCATGTGAGATACATTATCAACAACGCGTTCGCAAAGCCCCAGCAGCTCATCCTCATCCTTCCACGGAATTTTGGTAAGACTTACGCTGCATTCAATATAAGGTTCTGCTGCCATAATGAATCTCATGCTATTTCGGTTATCATTTATATAAGAAACAAATTTTTCCGTATCAATCGGAGCATCATTTCTAAAGGTTATTATAACCTTATTGCCTTTATTTTCAATCTCTGTTATTTTGCATCTTCCGGCTTTGGCCTTGATTAAGGCAACTTTAAGAAGAGCTGCCACTTCATGCGGAATCTCGCCAAATCTGTCTTCGAGCTCATCCGATACCGACTGATAATCCTTTATGCCTTCTATGGAAGCAATTCTGTTATACATTGTAAGTTTGGTGCCTTCGTCGCTTATATAGGAATCCGGAATATTGGCTCCAACCGCAATATTAACTTTAGTCTGGAACTCTTCCTTAACCTCTTCGCCCCTGGCTTCTAAGATGGCATTTGATAACATCTTAAGATATAGATCATAGCCAACTGCCTCTATATGTCCTGACTGGGATGTGCCGAACATTGTGCCGGCGCCTCTTATCTCAAGGTCTCGCATGCTGATTTTGTATCCTGAACCCAAATCGGAAAATTCCCGAATCGCATCAAGTCTCTTCGCCGCTTCTTCCTTAAGAATTCTTCCAGGATTATACATAAGGAAAGCATAGGCATTTCTGTCAGACCTTCCTACCCTGCCACGCAGCTGATAAAGCTGGGATAAGCCGTAGCGCTCCGCATCATCAATTATCATTGTATTTACATTAGGAATATCAAGTCCTGTTTCGATTATTGTTGTGGAAACAAGAATATCTATTTCCTTATTAATGAACTCAAACATTATATCTTCAAGTTCGGTCTCCTTCATCTGACCGTGGGCGAATTTGACCCTGGCGTCAGGCAGAAGTTCCTTCACCTTGTCTGTCACAAGATCTATATCATTAACCCTGTTATGGACATAGTACACCTGTCCGCCTCTGGCAAGTTCGCGGTTTATGGCCTCTCTTACCATCTCATCATTATATGCCATAACATAGGTCTGGATTGGATGTCTGTCATTTGGTGCTTCTTCCAAAAGTGACATATCCCTTACTCCAATCAAGCTCATATGGAGGGTTCTCGGAATCGGAGTCGCAGTCAGTGTCAGAACGTTGACATCGGTTTTAAGCTGCTTGATTTTCTCCTTATGCTTAACTCCGAATCTCTGCTCTTCATCTATGATAAGAAGACCCAAGTCTTTAGGCTTCACATCTTCAGAAAGAATTCTGTGAGTTCCTATTAAAATATCGATATTGCCTTCCTTAAATCTTCTGACAGTTTCAGCCTGATCTTTCTTACTCTTAAATCTGGAAAGATAATCAACCCTCACTGCAAAATTCTTCATTCGTTCAACGAATGTATCAAAGTGCTGCCTTGCAAGGATTGTTGTCGGAACCAGGTACAGAACCTGCTTTCCTTCCATCACTACCTTAAAAGACGCCCTTAGGGCAACTTCCGTCTTACCAAAACCTACGTCACCACAGACAAGCCTGTCCATGATTTTGCCCTCTTCGAGGTCAGTCTTGGTATCTTTAATTGCAAGCAGCTGGTCATCAGTTTCTATATAAGGGAATAATTCTTCGAATTCATTCTGCCATGCAGTATCCGGAGCATAAACATGCCCCTTCTTATTAAGCCTTGCAGCATAAAGATTCACCAGTTCCTTTGCTACAACCTGTGCACCTTCCTGAACTTTGGCCTTGGTATTTTTCCATACTTCGTTGCGGCTTAATGAGTTAACCTTTACCCTGGCACCTTCTGCAGCGCCGTATTTTTGCACTACCTTAAAATCCGTGGCCACCACATAAAGTTTCTCATCCTTCGCATAATCAATCTTGATATAATCTTTGGTCACGCCTTCAGATGTGATGCTTTCAATTCCTCTGTATATGCCGATTCCGTAATTCTCATGAACCACATAATCGCCGTATTTAAGTTCATCGAGGGACGAGATCTGGTCACCTGAATATCTTTTTCTGTGAGAAGTCTTAACCTTGCGGCCGAATATGTCACTGTCTGTAAGCACTACAAACCTTATGTCCCTGTATTCAAAGCCGCTTCTTATAGGAACATTTGCCGTCATAATTTCCTTCGGCTGAAGTTCCCTGTTCATGTTATCCGAGTAAAAAATCGGAATATCATACTCATCAAAAATATCCTTCGCAAGTCTCTTCGCTCTGGTCTTCGAGCTGGAAGTAACCAGGATACGATAGCCCTGCTTACGGTATTTCTCAAGGTCTTTAACCAAAGTTGCAATATTGCTGTTATATGAACTTACGCCGCATACATCCATTGATATGGACAGTGCCACGTTAGCCTTATTATTTCTGCTGTCTGAGGTAGTAAGGTACAAAGCCCCCATTTCCTCAATTCTCTTATATATCTTTTTAATATCTTCTATTAATTTGGCCTGGCCAGGAAGCGCATCTCCGCTTTCAACCCTGCCTTTCATGCCATCCCTGAATTCCTTGATTACGCTGTCTGCCTTAATATCAAGATTATGGCGTTCATCCATAACCACCAGCACTTTTCGGCTTTCAAGCAGTGAGAGAAAATTGTCAGCCTTTGGATAAAAATATCTTATAAAAGAATCAAGATTTGCCTGGTTACCCAGATATTCCACATTATCCAAAACTTCTTCTATATAATTCTTAAGATGATTTGCCTCTGCGGTATGGAACTCATCGCGAAGTTCTTTTTCTCTATCAACAGCTTCCTTCTTGATTTTCTTAAGTCCCTTTTGCAGAAGATCAGAATCTACAATCATCTCCATTGCAGGCACAATGCGAATCTTCTTTATATTATCGGAGCCATGAATCGACCTCTGACTTAAGGCATCAAACATTCTGATGGAATCCACCTCATCGCCCCAAAGTTCGATTCTGTAAGGATTATCATCCGTTATATTATAAATATCCACGATTCCGCCATGGATACTGAACTCGCCCCTGTTCTCTACCCTGGTAACATTGGCATAGCCCATATCCACAAGTTTCCTGCTTACCGCCTCTTCCGAGAGAATCTGCCCCTTGTCAATCTCAATCACGTTATCAAGCAGCACTTCTTTAGGCGTAATCGGACTTAAAAGGGCGTCAATTGTAGTTACGATCGTAACCTTTTCCCCCTTCGTCATAGCCTCAAGCGCCTTGATTCTTTGAATTGTAATCTGATTACTGTATAGATCTGCCTGATAGAATATCAGATCTTTCGCCGGAAAATAGACTGTATTTGGATCAAAGAATGAATATTCTTCTGCGATTTCCTGCGCCCTCTGATTGTCATATGTCACAATAAGACGCACGTCAAAATCACCGCCTAAACCGTAAACCATATGGAATTCCTGGCTTGGCGCCAGGGATGTTAATTCCACATTTTTACCTTCACGCAGTTTTTCTAATGCTAATTTGTATTCCTCTAATTCTTCTAAAACAGAGGTGAAAAGTTTCATAAATACTTTCCTTTATTTATTCGCTTGCTTTGCGATTATATACATTCATTGCTTCATCGCCCTTGCCGGCAAGCATTAATTTAATTGCTTCAACAGCCTTTTCCTGGACTTCGTCAATGATTTGCTTTTCTTCTTCAGGGATTCTTCCAAGTACGTGGTCTTTAAGGTCCATGCCTTTTTTCTTATCGCCGACGCCGATTTTGATTCTCCAGAAATCCTGAGATGAAAGCATTCCGATAATATTCTTTATGCCATTATGTCCGCCGGCACTGCCGGATGGTCTGATTCTAAGATTTCCACAAGGCAGGGAAATATCATCATAAACCACAATAAGTTCTGACGTGGTATCTATTTTATAATATGAGCATATGTCTTCAACACTCTGGCCGCTTAAATTCATATAGGTCTGTGGCTTAAGAAGCACAACTTTCTGTCCATCAATTACGCCTTTACCTATTAATCCCTTATGCTTTGATGTTGTAACATCAATATTATATTTATCAGCCAGTTTGTCTATTACCTGAAAACCCATATTGTGTCTGGTCTTCTCATATTCCGCTCCCGGGTTACCGAGTCCAACGATTATGTACATAGTGATTCTCCTTATTCTAAAGCAAAATGCTTAATAAAGATTATAAAACGAAAAGACCGATTTAGGCAATCGGTCTTTTCGAAAAGAAAGGTTGAAAAATATGTTAAGAAGTAAGTGTCTATCTAACCTGGTAGCGCTCGTTCTGTTCAACAAGCACTTTGATGCCGTCCTCACCAACATACTTGAGGTTGGCACAGATTGTATCGCGGCTTTCAACGATACAGTTCTCAATGTAGGTATTGTCGCCAATATAAACATCATTAAGAATAATGGAATTCTTGATGTGGCAGTTATTTCCTACGAATACTTTCTTGAAGATAATTGAATTCTCAACTGTTCCGTTAATAATACTTCCTGAGGAAACAAGGGAATTGCTAACCTTGGAACCTACATTGTATTTAGCCGGAGGAAGATCATCAATCTTGGAATAAATATCCGGATATTCATGGAAGAAGTAATTACGAACTTCCGGCTTTAAGAAATCCATATTTGTCTCGTAATAATCTTCTACTGAAGCGATATTCTTCCAGTAATCCTTAATCTTGTAACCGTAAATCTTCTTCATTGATTTATAACGAATAAGAATATCTGCTACAAAATCATATCTGCCTTCTTCATTAGATTTCTCAATCATCTCAATTAAGAGACGACGTCTGATTACATAGATACCACAGGATACAGTATTGGTCTTTGCAACCATTGGCTTCTCTTCGAATTCTTCGATTCTGCTTTCCTCATTCATACGAATGATACCGTATCTGTCTACATTAACATCCTTAGGCATATCCTTACATACAACTGTAATATCTGCCTGCTTGTTAATATGATATTCAAGAACCTTGTTATAATCCATCTTGTAGATACAGTCACCAGATGCAATAACTACATATGGCTCATGGCTCTGCTTAAGGAAATCCAGGTTCTGATAAATAGCATCTGCAGTTCCTCTGTACCAGTTGGAATTATCAGCTGTAACGATAGGTGTGAATACGAATAAACCACCCTGCTTACGTCCGAAATCCCACCACTTGGATGAACTTAAATGCTCATTAAGGCTTCTTGCATTGTACTGAGTAAGTACAGCCACCTTCTGGATATGAGAATTAGTCATACTTGAAAGAGCGAAGTCGATACTTCTGTAGCTACCTACTATAGGCATAGCTGAAATAGCTCTTTTAGCTGATAACTCTCTCATTCTGTGGTTGTTACCACCTGCTAAAACAATACCTAACGCTCTCATGACTCATCACCTACCTTAATCAAAGTTTTTCCGCTTGCTAAAGCTTTGTTAGGATAGTCAGCCAAATCAGTATTACCTGAAATAACTGTGTTCTTTCCTACTGTTACTCCGGACGGAACCACGCTCTTCTCACCTACAGTGACAAGTCCATGATTATAAATATGTGGATCTGTTTCATTATCCACTTCTTCGCCATCGCCAAGGATTACGTCGTCCCCAATTACAACGTTCTCAGCAATAATGGCTTTATCCAACTTACAGTTCTTTCCGATTACAGTTTCGTTCATGATAATGGAATCACGAACTACTGTACCTTCTTCAATGGTTACCCCACAACCAATTACAGAATTGTATACCTCTCCACAAATTGTGGATCCTTCTCCAATCAGACATTTCTCTATTACGCTGTTCTCAGATACATACTGAGGTGGAAGTGTGTCAGACTTGGTATAAATCTTCCAGTATTCTTCATAAAGATTGAATACAGGAACGATATCAACAAGTTCCATATTAGCTTCCCAGTAAGAATGAAGTGTTCCTACATCCTTCCAGTATCCGTTGTATTCATAAGCATACATTGGTGTACCATTGTCGAAGCAGTATGGAATTACATGCTTACCGAAATCGAGATTAGGCTGGTCAGCCTTGGCAATCAGAGCTTCCTTAAGTACCTTCCAGTCGAAGATGTAGATACCCATGGATGCCAGGTTGCTACGAGGTTTCTCAGGTTTCTCCTCGAAATCCTCAATCTTACGATTCTCATCAGTTATTACTATACCGAATCTCTTGGCCTCCTCTAAAGGAACAGGCATAGCAGCAATGGTTACCCCCGCACCATTCTGCTTATGGAAATCAAGCATTACTTCATAATCCATCTTATATATATGATCCCCCGATAATATAAGTACATAATCAGGATTGAAGCTTTCCATATAATCTAAGTTCTGGTAAATGGCATTGGCTGTACCTGTATACCATTCACTGTTTGTGCTCTTTTCGTATGGTGGAAGTACTGTAACACCACCAATGTTTCTATCCAGATCCCAAGGAATACCGATACCGATATGTGTGTTGAGTCTGAGTGGCTGATACTGAGTAAGCACGCCCACGGTATCAACGCCAGAGTTAATACAGTTACTCAGTGGAAAATCAATGATTCTGTATTTACCACCGAAAGCAACTGCCGGCTTAGCTACCTTAGCTGTCAGAACGCCCAAACGGCTTCCCTGACCGCCAGCTAAAAGCATAGCAATCATTTCTTTCTTAATCATATTCTTCTCCTTAACATATATTTTTGCTTATTAGACATCAAAAGGAATCTATCCCCCAATAGATTCCTTTATCCAATTTTCACAAGCTTACTTAATAAGTATATCATCCGTTTTGTGAAAAATAAACCACCGAAAAGGCAAAAAACCCCGATTTTTCAATTTTTTTTAGTTATTATTTGTGTTTTTGACGGATTTTAAGGGTGGTCTTTTGGTAAAAATGACGAAAAATATTTTTCGGGGATTTTAAATAATTATATTTTTTCACAAAAAGGAGTTTTTTCATCTTGGATTTTATCTTATATGTATATATAATAAAGAAGGTTTTTATTAAACATACGGAGATGATTAAAATGACAGACATTGATTTTAACACGCCAAAACACGTGTATTTCTGCGGAATTGGCGGTATAAGCATGAGCGGTATCGCCCAGATGCTGCTTAATAAGGGATTCAAGGTAGAAGGTTCCGATAACAGACCTTCAGAATTAACAAATGAGTTGGAGGCTCTTGGGGCAATCGTGCACATAGGGCAGACCTCTTCCAATGTTACTGAAGGCATCGAGGTTTTCGTATATACTGCTGCTATTAAAGAGGACAATCCGGAATTTGCCAAAGCAAAGGAACTTAATATTCCGATGATGACAAGAGCTGAACTTCTTGGTCTTATCATGAAGACATATCCGGTTTCCATCGCAGTCAGCGGTACCCATGGCAAAACCACCACCACCTCAATGATATCTGAAATGCTTATGAAGGCTGACACAGATCCGACTCTTTCAATCGGCGGCGTCCTTCCAAGCATCGGAGGCAATGTCAGGATAGGAAACGGCGATATGTTTGTAACAGAGGCCTGCGAATATACCAACAGTTTCTTAAGCTTCTATCCAACTCACGAAATCATTCTTAATATAGAGGAAGACCATCTGGATTTCTTTAAAGACATAAATGATATCCGCTCTTCTTTCACAAGGTTTGCTTCTTTAGTACCTTCTGATGGCGCGGTTATCATTAACTCAGCCATAGACAACTATAAGGAAATCGTAAGCGGCTGTAAGGGCAAGGTTATTACTTTCGGACTTGATGATTCAGCTGACTTTTATGCAACCAATATAAGTTACAACGACAAGGGCTGTCCTACATATACACTCAATCACAAAGGTCAGACCTGGGAAGTATCTTTAAGCGTTATTGGTCTTCACAATGTGAATAATTCGCTGGCGGCTTTTGCCCAGGGGTTAGAGCTTGGAATCGAGACAGATATAATTCTTAAGGCACTTAAGGAATATACAGGTTCCGACAGGCGCTTCCAGATTAAGGGAGATTTAAGCGGAGTTACGGTGGTTGATGATTATGCACATCATCCTACAGAGATAGCTGCTACCCTCTCTGCTGTGGATAATTATCCACATGAACATCTATACGTAGTTTTCCAGCCCCATACCTATACAAGAACCAAGGCTTTCATGGATGACTTCGCCAAGGCTCTGTGTAAGGCAGAAAATGTTATTTTAGCTGATATTTACGCGGCTCGTGAGACAGATACCCTGGGAATCAGTTCCAGGGATTTGATGGAGAAAATCAATTCTCTTGGAGGAAATGCAAAATATTTTTCAACTTTTCAGGAGATAGAAATATTTTTATTAAAAAATTGTACACCCGGGGATTTGTTGATAACTATGGGAGCCGGAGATGTAGTAAAAATCGGTGAAAATCTACTCGGACAATAAATATGCACATTATCCACAATTTATCAGGTCAACATAATGATTTGATGATTGTGGATATTTTGTTTCACATAATATTTTTTCTTAATGGCGAATTTAATGGTTTTTTTGTGGGGTGTAGGGATTTATGTAAATCATTTTTAGGGAGTTATGCACATTATCCACAAGGGGCTGAAGCCTTGATTTTACGGGCAAATTCGTCATTTTTACTGTTTGATTTTTGATCAAATTGTGTTATAGTAATAATCGCCTTGAAACGCAAATGGGATTTTGCGCTTAAGACAAATTCATGTATAGGGGATAAATACAATGAACACAATTAATGTTTACGGAGGATCCAATCTGTGCGTAACACTGGTATCCAATGATTTTATTGATAATCATATGACGGGAGCCAACGATGCACAGCTTAAGACATATCTTTACGTACTTAGAATGATGAGTGCCGGCAAGTCCTTCACAATTACGGATGTAGCCGATACTTTCAACCAGACCGAAAGAGAGATTATACGCTCTCTTAAATATTGGGAAAAAGAAAAACTTCTGGTTTTAGAGGGAGATAAAGACAATATAACGGGGATCAGACTTCTTGCACCGGGATGCGAAAAAACAGAGCCAAAGAATAATACAAATAATGTAGCCCTGACAGTAGTTCCAATTAATAACTCAGTTAAAGAGTTATCCAATAAAGCAACAGTTGACAAGACAATTAAAGACAGTGATAAGGCAGCCGAGAAGGTTATTCCTGAAAAGAGCAAACTTACCCAGGAGGCCCTCTCTGAATATGTAAGCAATACAGATTTCCAGGATTTCCTGGCAGTTACAGAGCAGTATCTTAGCAAAGAGCTGACAGCCAAGGATATTCAGAGTTTAATCTATATCAATAAGGATTTAGGCTTCTCACTTAAGGTTATGCATATTTTATTAGAGTACTGCGTATCAAGTAACAAGAAGAACATATCCTATATTGAGAAGACTGCAATCGACTGGTATATGCAGGGAATCAACACTCCTACCGAGGCCAAGAAATATCTTAAGACCTATGAGAATAAGATTTCCAATATTATGGCGGCTCTTGGCAAGAATACCTATCCTTCTTTAAAGGAGCTTGATTTTATCAACAAATGGACCCTTACTTATGGTTTCTCACCTGAGATGATTAAGGCTGGCTGTGAAAGATGTGTAATGAGCACAGATTCTCACAGATTCGAATATGCCGAGGGCATCTTCAAGAAGTGGCATGAGGCCGGCTATACTACCGTTAAGGAAGTAGAAGAAGCAGAAAAGAATTTCAGAAACAGAAATCAGGTCAGAAAGTTTGAAAGAAATGACAATAAGTTTGCCCAGATTCTGAAGTCTGATTATGATATCAGCGCTCTTGAGAGAGATATCTTAAGTAACTAGGGGATATAATGGCAGAAAGTAACGCTTATAATTCAATATTACAGTATTATACACAAAAACAGGTTGATAATGATTTGTTAATCAGGGAAAGGCGTAAGGAAATAAGAGATGCCCTTCCTGAATATAAAGAGCTTGATGATTTAGTGGCTGACATCAGCGTGCGTAAGGCTCAGGAAGCCCTTAAGGGTGACAAGGGAGCCCTTGATGATTTAAATGAAGCCCTGGATGAACTTGCAACAAAGAAGAAACTTATCCTGGTTGAAAACGGATATTCAGTTAATTATTTGGATCCGGTTTTCGAGTGCCAGGACTGCAAGGATACAGGCTTTATCAACGGCGAGAAATGCCACTGTTTTAAGCAGAAATTATTAGATCAGTACTACAGACAGAGCAATATCAAGGAAGAACTTAAGGATACAAGTTTTGACGACATTGATTTTGACTGTCAGTTTGAAGATGAGGATAAACAGAGACTGATTAAGGCATATGATCTGTGCAGGGATTTTGCCGAAAAGTTTGGTGAAACCGAGACAAAGAATAACAATATCCTGCTTTACGGCAATGTGGGAACAGGCAAGACTCTTCTTACCAACTGCGTGGCCAATGAGGTTTTAAGGAAAGGTTATTCCTGCATATATTTCAGTGCCATTAATTTCTTTGATGTGCTCTCTGATAATAAGTTCAGAAATAAGGATAATGACGGTTCTGTCATTCTTAATGATATATATAACTGCGACCTTCTCATTATTGATGATTTGGGCACGGAGCTGACGAATTCATTTATCGTGTCGGCACTTTTTGACTGTCTGAATGAAAGATATATAAGGAGCAAGGCCACCATTATTTCGACAAATATCGATTTTAAGGATTTAAGAGAACATTACGATGACAGAATTTTCTCCAGGATTACAAGCAATTTCTCCATCTGCAAGTTAACCGGAACGGATGTGAGAATTCAGCTTAAGAGAATCGGTAATAAATAAAATAACCATATACAAGAAAGTGAGGATTATTCCATGTCTGACAAACAAGAAGTAAGAGTTCTGGACACAATTCCTGTAGGCCCTCTCAAATTAGTCTCCATGAAAAGCTGCGAAGAATTAGGTTCCAAGGTAGACAAGTACCTGGTTAAGTGGAGAGCTGAAAGAGAAAGCGAACACAAGGACAGCCTGGCTTATGTAGGCTACCACAAGGAAAGCTACATTATCGATGCCAAGGTTCCAAGATTCGGTTCAGGAGAAGCAAAGGGTATTATCAATGAAACTGTAAGAGGTGCTGATATCTACATTATGGTAGATGTTTGTAACTACTCTCTTACATATTCACTTTGTGGATATACTAACAGAATGTCACCGGATGACCATTATCAGGATTTAAAGCGTATCATCGCTGCTATCGGCGGTAAGGCAAGAAGAATTACAGTCATCATGCCATTCCTTTATGAAAGCCGTCAGCACAGAAGAACTCAGAGAGAGTCACTTGACTGTGCTAATGCTCTTCAGGAGCTTATTGATATCGGTGTAGATTCAATCATCACTTTTGATGCTCATGATCCTAGGGTACAGAATGCTATTCCACTTCACGGATTCGAAACTGTACAGCCTGCATATCAGTTTATTAAAGGCCTTGTTAAGAATGTTCCGGACATCAAGTTAGATGCAGAGCATATGATGATTATCTCTCCTGATGAAGGTGGTATGGGAAGAGCAATCTACATGGCAAACGTTCTTGGCGTAGATATAGGTATGTTCTACAAGAGAAGAGATTATACCAAGATTGTTAACGGACGTAATCCTATCGTTGCTCATGAGTTCCTCGGAACAGATGTTGAAGGCAAGGATATGCTTATCATCGATGATATGATTTCATCAGGTGAAAGTGTTATCGAAGTTGCTGAACTTCTTAAGAAGAAAAATGCCGGAAGAATCTTTGTTGCTACAACCTTTGGTCTTTTCACCAACGGTCTTGAGAAATTCGACAAAGCATTCGAAGAAGGCAAGATTTACAGAATTCTTACAACAAACCTTGTATATCAGACACCAGAGCTTCTTCAGAAGCCTTGGTACATTAACTGCGACATGAGTAAGTATATCGCATATATCATCGATACACTTAACCATGACAGCTCCATCAGCGATCTTCTCGATCCTAGTGACAGGATCCAGAGATTATTAGCTGAGCACAATGCTAAACAAGCATAATTAATCCGACAATGTAAAATATAAATTTAAAAGCAGCCAGTTTTGCGAGCGTTTATCGCCCCAAGGCCGGCTGTTTTTATTTGGCGAGCGCCAGGACAAAACTTACACTACGCCGTTCGCACTGCCTCCAAAACTACTCTCCCCAAAGCTCATTGCAGCAAGCTGCACAGGATCGCTTTGTGGAGAGCATTTTGTCGTTGTGCTCGTCATCACATTTTGTCCTGGCGCTCGGATGCGGACTGATTCTATCTACAGACAGAGAATAATTATATACTATTTCTTAAATACCAGCCAGTTATGTGAGAATGGCCACGGAGAGCCTATGATTTCAAGAGGTCTTCCGCTTCTGGAACGATACCAGGAATAATTCCAGCCGCTTCCCATATCACAGTAAATGGCATCCTTAATGCCATAATCTATCAGCGCATCAACAAATTCCTCGTAATGCATCTGTGTACGGGAATCAATAACAAGAACCTCTCCGTCCACTACTGCAACAACGCGGAAACATCTGAATTCTCCGGTGGTATGACTTCCGTGCACTCCATCGCATAAAACAATAAACTGCTGAAAACCACAGCCTCCCTTTTCGGAGGCTTCTTTTATTGCATCTGCAGACTCGTCTGTATCCCAAATAGCCCCTACTCCATCAACGTAGGTAAATCCTCCAAGACCGTCCAAAGGAGTACCCGGCTGCAGGCCCTCATCAGATGTATGCCAGCCTACAACATTATCATGCCTGAAACCTACTTCATATGACGCCTGAAAAGCCGCGGCTATGCAAAGCTGAATCGACTCATCTTTTCTGGATGGTCTGTCACCTGCCACAAAATCTATATCATTATAATCTTCTACCAAAAATACATAAAAATCATCAGTTTCCACTAATGTTACCGGATCATCGGAAGCTGCATGCAAAGCCTCCATATCAACAGGACCTGTCATCTTTGCATCAGTTCTAAGGAAGTTATGATACTGGCTTTCAAGTGTAAAGAGACTTAATCCCATCATCAGGAATACGGAAACGGAATTAACCCATAAAATTACATGCAGTGGAATCAACGCCTTTCTCTTCTGGTCTTTAGGTTCTACATGAAGCTGCAGAATAAGACCTCCCAAGGACAGGAGCGCATTAATTGATACCGCATAGAATGACCAGGTCAGCCCCGCAAAAATCTGAATTGTACATATATTGAAAATGGAAAGCATTGTGGTAAAGAGAAACCAGATTGCCTTTGGCTTATTTGCTGACATTCGACATTCCTCCTCCCAGTTCTTTTCCATCAACTACCAGAACAAGTTCAGCACACGCAATAAGAAGGAAGATAAAGAATTCCTCCAGGTGAGATGTCCAGATATAGAATACATATGTTGGCGCAAATGTAAGAAATGGCGAAATCACCAGCTGAACAAAGGAAAGCCCTAATAAAAACAAAAGAGCTATCTGATTTAATGAAACTCTGATGGCAACCTGCCTCTTGGCAGAATGTATGACAAAATGACCGACGCAGATAAAACACTGAATAAAGAGCAGCATTCTCTCACCGGCTAAGAATATAAATCCCTGAAGACCCATGGTAATGTACACTTCCGAATCTGTTGTGGCCAAAGCCCCCAGAGCATACTGTGACTGCGCGAAGAGCATGCAGAACAATAGTCCTACTGTTGTTGCCTGAAGGAGGAATAACTTGTGTGTTGTAAAAGCATAAAATAAAGTTGCAATCAAAATAAGTCTTATCAGGAAGTTAAAAGTACCCGGAAGATCAAGAGCTCCGCATCTGTTACCAAATATAAAAATCACCGGCACCAGCACAATACTGATTATAGCCGCAATAACAGCTGTATTCTGTCCCCAGAAAAAACGTTTAAAACCTTTACTTATTTGTTTATAATTTATTTTGCTCAACGGTTAAACCTCCTTTCCCAAATTTATAAAAAACGCCCATTCACCTGTATGTGATGGACGTTTATATTATACTAAATTTTATTATTTCCAGCAAATAACCGCTGTCATGTCAGGACCTGTATGAGCACCGATGACTGGGCACAGGGTGCTGACAACAACATCCATATCCGGATGGGATTCCTTAACAAGTTCAACAAGCTTGTTAACTCTCTCTGTGTTATCTGCATGAACTACATATATTCTCTTGCAGTCAGGACTGCAGCTTGCATTAAATTCGCTCTGGAGATATTTAATTGCCATCTCTCCTCTTTTCTTGGCAATTACATTAAGTTTTCCATCAAGACCGATGTTGAGAATAGGGCAGATTTTAAGAGCGGTACCAAGCACAGCTGTTACCTCTGAAATTCGTCCACCTCTCTTAAGATGCATTAAATCTTCAACCATTAACATTGTAAATAATGATTCTCTCTTAACCTTAAGAGCTTCTGCATTCTCCACAGGTCCCATACCTGCAGCTCTGTTCTTAACAGCTTCTTCTACAAGTAAACCTGTTGCAATTGTTGCAGCTAAAGTATCATAAGCTACGATGGTTCTGTCCGGATAATCTTCCTTGAGATCTTCTATTACTACATTAACTGCAGAATAAGTTCCGGTTAAACCGCTTGATAAGCACATATATAAAATGTCCTGTCCTGCCTCTAATGCAGGTTTGAACATATCAACATAAACCATTGGGGATATCTGACTTGTTGAAACATTAACGCCTTCCCTTAATGCATCATAAAAAGCATGAATCTCCTCAGGTGTCTCATTGGCGTAACTTACCTTTTCCTCTTCCCCTAAAATATAGGTCATAGGGATAACGCCTATGTCTTCTTTTTTTATTACTTCCGGATCAACATCACATGATGCATCAATGAAAATTTTGTAATTACTCATAAAAGCCCCTTTTTTATAATATTCAAACAATATGACAAGCACTCACATAATCCCATAATTAAGGAAGTTTGTCAAGAAAATAACAAAAAATAAATAATGAAATTTTATACTTGTTTTTTTTCCTGTATTTACATATAATATCACTTGGTATTTACCAATTATTATTAGCTAGGGGAGCATCTGCTGAGACTGATAGAAATACCTATCTAACCCTCATCACTTGAACCGGGTAATTCCGGCGTAAGGAAGCATTCTTTACAGTCCCCTCCATATGTTAAGGAGGTTTTTTTATGTCTAAAGAGAAAGAAAAAGACAACACACAATCCATTTCCACCACCAGAATACTGACAGAAGCAGGATTAATGCTTGCTGTAGGTACAGTACTTTCTTTGGTCAAAATCCTCGACCTGCCATACGGTGGCTCAGTTACAGTAGCAGCAATGCTGCCGGTTATTCTGATTGCTTATCGTCATGGAATTAAATGGGGTCTTATTACAGGTTTGGCATTTGCCATCATCAGACAGTTACTTGGTCTTAAGAACCTTTCATATGTAACAACCTGGCAGTCAGTACTCGCAGTAATCTTCTTAGATTACATCATCGCATATACAGTTCTTGGTTTTGCCGGCATCTTCAGAAAGTTTATTAAGTCACAGCCGGCAGCTCTTGTTGCAGGAACAATCCTTGTCTGCTTCCTTCGTTATGCATGCCATGTTTTATCAGGTGCAACAGTATGGGCAGGCTTATCAATTCCTGACGGAGCAGCACTTATTTATTCAATCGGTTATAACTTAACCTACATGCTTCCTGAAACGGTAGTTACAGCTATTATGGCATTCTACATTGGTTCATTACTTGATTTCAGAAATCCAACAATCAAGCATATGAAGCAGACAGAGAAGACCAAAGTTCCTATGCTTAAGTGGACAGGCGGTTTAGCTATCGCTGCGGCATTGATTTTTGATGTAAGAATGATTTTTGCAAATCTTCAGAATCCTGATACAGGTAAGTTTGATTTTTCAGGTCTTGCAAGCACCAACTGGATGCTTATCCTTATTGTAACAGTTGTATGTGCTATAATTGCTACAGCAACATTAACTTTAGCTCATTTCAAGCAGCAAAAGAAAGCTTTGGAAGAAGCAAAGGGTGAAAAATAATTAAAAATACGAACTTAAAAAGAAGGGCCTCCGATACCTAAGGTACGGGGGTCCTTCTTATTTTGTGAAATGGGGGTTACTGGCTAATTAAAGATTATTTACATATCCAATAAATATTGGCATTCCTGTTTCTCCGTCAACGATTGCATAAACGAAAGGTCTGTCCATATATACTCTGTAATTCTGAACAGGCTCGTAAATTGCTGTGCATTCATTCATCTCAACTACTGTGGCTGCTGCAGCCTTTGTGCCTTGTCTGTCAACTTCTATATGTGTCTTGTGGATAATCTCATTAATCCAGAAATGATGCTCACCCTCTGCATCAAACATGTTACGGAAGTTAGCCTGATTTTCGTCAAATGGAACTGTCATGCCCATTTCCTTATATGTATCAGCCAACTTTGTATCATAATCCATTGTGAACTCCGGAATCATTACATCAACCTGTGGATCGGATGTACGGTTAAGGAAAGCCTTGGTAAAATCATCCGGACATTCAACCATTTTCTGTAAATATTCCTCAACGCTTTCATCATTAATTTCATATCCGTCATTACCAGGTACTATTCCCACGAAGTAGTAATCTCCACCTTTATACGGCTTTGCAAAAGCAAGGGAACCTGCATATTCAAAGCTGTCAGACTCTGTACTATAGAGCATTGTAACATCGCTTACGCTGCCGTCAGCGTTGGTAAATTCCATATTCTCTCTGATTGCGCTTTCTTCATACTGTTCATACCATTCGCTCTCGAAAGCAACTGCATTAACCAGATAGCTGATTGCATCAGGATTAATCTCCTCAATAATCTGAGGAATCATGTGATTGGTCTGTTCATCAACCCAGCCATTGATTTTATCTTTAGTGCCATTGTCAAAAGGCTCTGTATAAATCTCCGCGCCGTAAAATGTATCTACATCATTTAAGAATCCGCTCCTTAAACTTACATCATCCCTGTCTTTCATCCAGATGGAGTTTGCAATATTCCACTTTGCATCTTCCTGGGATTCCATTTTCTCTCTGATTATATTTAATGACTGAGCCATGCCATAAACATCTGCATTTCCATTAACAGTGGCCTCAAGCTGTCTCATTGTCTCACCTTCAGCACCGAACTCTGTCATGCCAAGGGCTGAATCAATTGAATATGGAGAAATCAGCACATTACCGGCGTCGTTTGGCTCCACCTCACTAAGAAGTCTGAAAGCTGCATTTGACAGACATTTATTAATATCAGGATCATTATCATGATAAGTATCTACATCACCCATCATTTTTTCTTCATCATCCGTTAGCACATCAGGTCTAAGATCGGTTTCATCCAATTCATCATCAGCAGGTGGCTCAATCTGATACAGAACTTCTCCATCATCATCCAGCTGTGGAGGAGTTAAAATACATCCTGTAAAAGACATTAAAACCATCATTGCTGCCATTCCCATTAATATTTTCTTCTTCATATTGCCTCCTAAAACAAAGGGTTTTCGTGATCATCTATTACATATACGGATATTATATTAAAATTTATGGGGAAAAATATAAAAATTTATTGAAGAGGTCGAGACCAGTAAGACGATAGCTGGCGGCTGACAAAGAAGAAGTGAAAAAGAAAAAGGAAACGGCACTAGAGATGATCATCAAGGATCTATTGCTGTTTCCTTTTTACAACCGGCGATACGGATTAGGTCACCGGTTAAAAATATTTACATTAATAACTTAAACTTTTGAAATCATTCTTAAGTTTAACTAAAATCCATTTCTTCAAGAATTCCTAAGTTCTATTCTTATTACTTCATTCTCTCTTCCGGTACAGAATTTTGAATGGTCACTAACATTTGAATGGGTGGAAGATCAAAATCCGCTCTAAGAATATTACTTATTCCTTCTATCCGATAACTTCTTCTAATTAAATCTTAAGAAAAATATCTTGGTTAAATTATCAATGTTCTCTTTTCATTTACTACTATACCACTTTTTAAAAATATTAAAATAGTATAAACACGAATTAAGAAAATTATGACACGAACTCTAAATTCTGTTGTAATTAATTAAGCAGCCTTTAAGAATAATCTGTCTCTCTTCATTTGTGAGTTCCCCAAGACCTAGTGTAAATTCGTTCATTTTACCGTCTTTAACCACAAATGCTTGAATTTCGCTTCTATTTTCCAAAATTGCGTTCTTAACATCAGGCACAAAGATGAAATCCAGGTTCTTAAATGGTAGTTCGCCTTCCTTAATTAAGAATGGAATCATACCCCAGTTAATGAGGTTGGAGCGGTATCTCTTTGTAGCATATTCATTGGCGATATTAGCCCAGCCGCCCAGTACTTTCTGGCAGCTTGCAGCCTGCTCTCTTGCAGAGCCGTCACCCGGCTTAACTGCGAAGATTGTAGAACCAATGCCAAGATTATCATGATCCACATTAGGGAACATCTCCTTAACAACCTTCATAACCTCAGCAACCTCAGGTACAGCCTTACCTGCACATTCGCCCTTTTCAAGCGCCTTCTGAGCAACCTGGATAGCCTTTGCCCTGCCTACATATTCAGGATCTTTTCTTGATAATGCAAACTCAGCAAGACCAATAGGATTGGAACGGTATGAAGATGTCTCACCTGAAGGAATAAGCTCATCAGTTGTTGTTACGCTGTCATGAATCTCTGAAACAACCTTAAGTAAAAGATTCTCCGGAAGTGGTGACATTGCCGGCCAGTCCTTGATATTTGGACCAAACTGAATTTCAACCTCAGGATGAGCTACGCCCTTGGAATCATATACTCTGTTAGCATAAATGCTTGAATCAAAGTAATATTTATATTTCTTGAAATCTCCTGCAAAATCAGTAGCTGCAGTAAGTTCGCCCTTATTGGCAGCTGTTGCTGCAATTGATCTGGCATCCATTAATGCTACAGAAGAAATCTGACCATTCTGAAGTTTGGAACCTTCTCTGTTAGGGAAGTTTCTTGTAGAATGTCTGATACTGAATGCATTATTGGCAGGTGTATCACCGGCGCCGAAGCAAGGACCACAGAATGCAGTCTTAAGCACAGCACCTGAGGCGAGAATTTTGGCCGCTGTACCATTTTTGATTAATTCCATGTAAATTGGCATTGATGCAGGATAAACGCTCATTGTAAAAGCATCGCTTCCGATATAATTGCCTTCCAAAATATCCGCCGCAGCGCAGATATTCTCGAATCCACCGCCTGCACAGCCTGCGATAATACCCTGTTCTACATAGAACTTACCGTTTCTGACCTTATCCTTTAAGCTGTATTCTACAGCGCCATCAAGGCTCTCAAGTGCCTTCTTCTCTGTAATATCAATGATATCCATCATATTTGCATTGAATTCTTCAATTGTATAAGCATTGCTTGGATGGAATGGCATTGCAATCATAGGTCTGATGGTTGATAAGTCAATCTTAATTACGCCATCATAGTATGCAACATCGCCAGGTGTGAGATATTTATAATCATCTCTTCTTCCGTGGATATCGTAGAATTCCTCGATCTTCTCATCTGTCTGCCAGATTGATGAAAGACAGGTTGTCTCTGTTGTCATTACATCAACACCGATTCGGAAATCTGCCGACAGTTTTCCAACACCAGGGCCTACGAATTCCATTACTTTATTCTTTACATAGCCATTTTTGAATACTGCTCCGATAATGGCAATGGCAACGTCCTGAGGACCTACGCCCTTAACAGGCTCGCCTTCAAGATATACTGCAACCACGCCCGGCATATTAATATCATATGTCTGATTAAGAAGCTGTTTAACAAGTTCAGGACCACCCTCACCCATTGCCATGGTACCAAGCGCACCATATCTGGTATGTGAGTCAGAACCTAAAATCATCTTGCCGCCGCCTGCAAGCATTTCTCTTGCAAACTGGTGAATAACAGCCTGATGAGGTGGTACATATACACCGCCATATTTCTTGGCACATGTAAGACCAAACATGTGGTCATCTTCATTAATTGTTCCACCTACTGCGCAAAGAGAGTTATGGCAGTTTGTAAGAACGTAAGGGATTGGGAATTTCTCAAGACCTGATGCTCTTGCTGTCTGAATAATACCTACGAAAGTAATATCATGGCTTGTAAGCTTGTCAAACTTGATTTTAAGCTTGTCCATGTTACCTGAAGTATTATGAGAATTAAGAATACCATAAGCGATTGTATTCTTCTTAGCCTCTTCCTTATTAACTTCCACTCCTGCAGCTGCATTAACTTCAGCCTGGTTCTTTTCATCAATTAACTGGCCCTTAACCAGGTAAGCGCCATTATCAAATAACTCTACCATTTACTGTCTCCTTACTGTCTATTTACGCACTACGCCCGGAGCAACCACTCCGGGCATATATTTTGCAATTAATTATTTTAAAACAACCTTGTCCAGGTGCCAGATTTCATCAACATACTGCTGAATTGTTCTGTCTGATGTGAACTTACCTGAGCATGCTACATTGAGCATTGACATCTTAGCCCACTTCTTCTCGTCCATATAAGCCTTCTCAACCTTCTTCTGAGCCTCAGCATAAGACTTGAAGTCCTTAAGGATGAAATATGTATCAGCCTTTGATGTGCTCTCTGTATTAAGAAGTGAATTGTAAAGATGACGGAATCTCTCCGGATCATCCGGTGAATATGTACCATTAATAAGCTGCATAAGCACCTTACGAATATCAGGATCAGTGTTAAAAATCTCCATCGGGTCATATCCGCCATTATTCTCATAATTAATAACTTCATCTGATGAAAGACCGAAGATAAATGCGTTCTGCTTACCAACTTCTTCAACGATTTCAACATTAGCACCGTCCATTGTACCAATAGTTACAGCGCCGTTAAGCATGAACTTCATGTTACCTGTACCGCTGGCTTCCTTACTTGCTGTGGAAATCTGTTCAGATACATCAGCAGCAGCAAAGATAATCTCTGCATTAGATACGTTGTAGTTTTCAATAAATACAACCTTAATCTTGCCATCGATTGATGGGTCATTATTAATTACATCAGCAACTGAGTTAATTAACTTAATTGTAAGTTTTGCATTTCGGTAACCTGCAGCAGCCTTGGCACCGAAGATAAATGTTCTTGGATAGAACTTCTTGGTTGGATGCTCCTTAAGGTCATTGTAAAGATACATTACATGAAGGATATTAAGAAGCTGTCTCTTGTATTCATGTAATCTCTTAACCTGTACATCAAAGATTGAACGAGGATCTACATCGATTCCGTTATGCTCTTTAATATACTTGGCAAGTCTTACCTTGTTCTGATATTTAATATTCATGAACTCAGCCTGAGCCTTGGCATCATCTGCATAAACCTTAAGTCCTGAAATAGCAGGAAGGTCTACAATCCAGTCATCACCAATATGGTCTGTTACCCAGCTTGCAAGAAGTGGATTACCGTGAAGAAGGAATCTACGCTGTGTAATACCATTAGTCTTGTTATTGAACTTCTCAGGCATCATCTCATAGAAATCTTTAAGTTCCTGATTTTTCAAAATCTCCGTATGAAGTCTTGCAACACCATTTACTGAGTAGCCGGCTGCAATTGCAAGATGTGCCATCTTAACCTGGCCATCATAAATGATTGCCATCTTGCGAACCTTCTCCTGATTTCCAGGATATCTTCTCTCGATTTCAGCGATGAATCTTCTGTTGATTTCTTCAACGATCTGATAAACTCTTGGAAGAAGTCTTGAGAATAACTCGATTGGCCATTTTTCAAGAGCCTCTGCCATGATTGTATGGTTAGTATAAGCACAGGTCTTTGTTGTTACATCCCATGCCTCATCCCATGTAAGATAATATTCATCCATAAGGATTCTCATAAGTTCTGCTACTGCTACAGTTGGATGTGTATCATTAAGCTGGAAGGTAACCTTCTCATAGAACTTCCTGATATCATTATGTGTTCTCATGTATTTCTCAATTGCTTCCTGTACTGAAGCTGAGATGAAGAAATACTGCTGTTTAAGTCTTAACTCCTTACCTGCATAGTGGTTATCGTTTGGATAAAGAACTTCTACGATATTACGTGCAAGGTTCTCCTGCTCAACTGCCTTCTGATAATCACCCTTGTCAAAAGAATCAAGTCTGAAGCAGTCGATTGGCTGAGCATCCCAGATACGAAGTGTATTAACGATGCCATTGCCATAACCTACGATTGGAAGATCATAAGGAACAGCCTTAACTGCCTGATATCCTTCCTGATAGTAGTTATTACGTCCATTTTCATCAACTCTTACGCTTACATAACCGCCGAACTTAACTTCCTTTGTATATTCAGGTCTTCTGAGTTCGAATGGGTTACCATCTGCAAGCCAGTTATCCGGAACCTCTACCTGATATCCGTCTCTGATTTCCTGCTTGAACATACCATAACGGTAACGGATACCACAGCCATATGCTGAATATCCAAGTGTTGCAAGCGAATCAAGGAAACATGCTGCAAGTCTTCCAAGACCACCATTACCTAAAGCTGCATCCGGCTCCTGATCTTCAATAACATTAAGATCAACACCCAGTTCTTCAAGTGCTTCCTTAACGTCATCATAAGCTAAAAGGTTAATCATTGAGTTACCTAAAGCTCTACCCATTAAGAATTCCATTGAAAGATAGTAAACTGTCTTAGGATCTTTAGCTTCATACTCTTTCTGAGTCTTCTGCCATCTGTCAATTATCTGATCTTTAATGGCATAAGCTGTTGCCTGGAATATCTGCTGAGGATTAGCCTCTTCAATATCCTTACGATAAATTGTTTTAACATTATATAAGACACTTCTTTTGAATAATTCTTTATCAAAAGTGCTTACCGGCTTTGCAACAGGGCTCTTTCTTGTCTTAGGAGCTGTTGTCTTCTTTGCAGTTGCAGCCTTCTTTGTAGTTGCAGCTTTCTTCGCAGTTGTAGTCTTCTTTGCTGCGCTCTTTGTGGTTGCAGTCTTCTTAGCTGTAGCAGTTGTCTTCTTTGCTACAGTTTTCTTTGCTGCGCTCTTAGCCTGTGTCTTCTTTGGTGCATCTTTACTTGCTGCCATTACTAATCCTCCATCAAATTAAAAATTATATCTTTTCAACACCGATTTGAACATCAATACCGTTAATATTCCAATCTTTTGCTGCCGAAATGTTAGAATCCAGGATTACATCTTCTGCAAGAACCTTGGCAGAAATGCTGTCCTTATTATCTGTAACAACCTTGGCGAGTTCATCGCTTCCTGTAATATAAACCTTAATATGGTCCATAACCTCGAAGCCTGAATCCTTACGCATTGTCTGAATCTTACTGATTATCTCAAGCACATAACCTTCTTCAATAAGTTCCTTTGTAAGGTTAATATCAAGAGCAACTGTAATCTTATTATCTGAAGCTACCTGATATCCTTCCTGTTGCTGCATCTCAATAAGAAGGTCATCCTTGGTAAGTTCAATTGCTTCACCTGCCACATCAAACTTAAGTGCGCCCTCAGCATCAAGTTCAGCCATTGCCTTGTTGCCATCAACATTGGCAAGATATTCCTTGATACCGCCAAGGCTCTTACCATACTTAGGACCTACTGTTCTAAGCTGTGGCTTAAAGCTGTATGTTGTGAGGTTAGATAAATCATCTGTAAAAATCACCTCCTTAACATTCAGCTCATCCTTAATTATATCTGTATAGAAGCTGTCTAATGTAACATCAGATGCAATATACATCTTGCTTACAGGCTGACGGTTCTTAACATTGGATGTATTACGGCATGCTCTGCCAAGTACAACCATCTTAAGAACTGCTTCCATATTCTCTTCAAGTTTCTTATCAACCTTAGTCTCATCTGCCTTAGGAAAGTCGCAAAGATGAACGCTGATAGGAGCATCCTTGTCAATAGAGCATACTAAGTTACGATAAATCTCATCTGCCATGAATGGAATCATTGGAGCAGAGATCTTGGCGATATTAACAAGAGCTGTATATAAGGTCATGTAGGCATTGATTTTGTCCTGTTCCATGCCTTTAGCCCAGAATCTCTCACGGCCACGACGAACATACCAGTTACTCATCTCATCCACGAAATCCTGAAGTGCTCTTGCTGCTTCCGGTATTCTGTAATTAAAGAGATTATCATCTACTTCCTTAATAACTGTATTCATCTTGGACAATAACCACTTATCCATTACAGGAAGGTTATCGTAATCAAGTGTATATTTGGTTGCGTCAAATTCATCAATATTTGCATAGAGTACGAAGAATGCGTATGTATTCCATAAAGTACCCATGAACTTACGCTGTCCTTCAACTACTGCGTCGCCGTGGAATCTGTTAGGAAGCCATGGTGCTGAGTTGATATAGAAATACCATCTGATGGCATCAGCGCCGTACTGCTCAAGGCTTTCGAAAGGATCAACCGCATTGCCCTTACTCTTACTCATCTTCTGGCCATCTTTATCCTGAACGTGACCTAAAACGATAACGTTCTCATAAGGAGCCTTGTTGAAAAGAAGTGTTGATTCTGCCATAAGTGAATGGAACCAGCCTCTTGTCTGGTCAACAGCTTCAGAGATGAACTGTGCAGGGAACTGCTGCTCAAATAAATCCTTATTCTCAAATGGATAATGATGCTGAGCAAATGGCATTGCACCTGAGTCAAACCAGCAGTCGATAACTTCCGGTACTCTCTTCATTGTCTTGCCGCACTTAGGGCATGTAATTGTTATTTCATCAATATAAGGTCTGTGAAGTTCTACGGTGAGAGCCTCTTCCTTACCTGATTTTTCCTTTAATTCTTCTCTTGAACCGATACATTCGAAGTTACCGCACTCGCACTCCCAGATATTAAGAGGAGTTCCCCAGTATCTGTTACGGCTGATAGCCCAGTCCTGAATGTTCTCAAGCCAGTTACCGAAACGTCCCTTACCAATTGATTCAGGAATCCAGTTAACTGTATTATTATTGCGAATAAGGTCGTCCTTAACTGCTGTTTCCTTAATATACCATGACTCTCTTGCATAGTAGATAAGTGGAGTATCGCATCTCCAGCAGTGTGGATATTCATGCTCAAACTTAGGAGCATCATATAACTTGCCTTCCTTATCAAGATCTACAAGTACATCTTTATCAGCATCCTTAACAAACTTGCCGGCATAAGGGGTCTCTTCTGTCATCTCACCCTTGCCGTTTACGAACTGTACAAATGGAAGGTCGTAATTACGTCCTACATTGGCATCGTCTTCACCGAAAGCAGGTGCGATATGTACGATACCGGTACCATCTGACATGGTTACATAGTTATCACAGGTTACGAAGAAGCCCTTCTTGTTCTGCTTATCAGCTACAGCCTTGGCACATGCAAAAAGTGGTTCATATTCCTTATATTCCAGGTCCTTACCTGTATATGTCTCTAAAATCTCATAAGCCTCGGCATCATCTGTTTTAAGTTTACCCAAAACAGTATCCAGAAGAGCCTTTGCCATATAATATGTATATCCGTCTGCTGCCTTAACCTTGCAGTATGTATCTGTAGGGTTAACGCAAAGAGCCACGTTGGATGGCAATGTCCAAGGTGTTGTTGTCCATGCAAGGAAGAAAGCATCCTCGCCAACTACCTTAAATCTTACAATTGCAGATCTTTCCTTAACAGTCTTATAACCCTGGGAAACTTCTGCTGAAGATAAAGGTGTTCCACATCTAGGGCAGTAAGGCACGATTTTAAAGCCTTTGTAAAGAAGGCCTTTATTCCAGATTTCCTTAAGAGCCCACCACTCTGACTCAATATAATCATCATGATATGTTACATAAGGGTCGTCCATATCAGCCCAGAAACCTACTGTTCCTGAGAAATCTTCCCACATTCCCTTATATTTCCATACAGATTCTTTACACTGTTTAATGAAAGGTTCAATTCCGTATTCTTCAATCTGCTCTTTACCATTTAAACCAAGAGCCTTCTCAACTTCCAATTCAACAGGAAGTCCATGAGTATCCCATCCCGCTTTACGAGGAACCATATAGCCCTTCATTGTACGGTATCTTGGAATCATGTCCTTAATAACTCTTGTTAAAACATGGCCGATATGAGGCTTGCCGTTGGCAGTTGGAGGTCCGTCATAGAATGTATAACCCTCGCCCTCTTTTCTATTTTCCATACTCTTACGGAATATATCATTATCCCGCCAGAATTTCTCAATTTCTTTTTCTCTTTCTACGAACTTAAGGTCCGTTTCTACCTTAGAATACATCATTACACCTTCCTTAAAAGTAACTTAACTTATAAAAAACCTTCTATATTTTACTTTTATCTTGCGATAATGTCAAATTGATACAGTACGAAACGACCACAAGGACAAAATGCTCTCCCAAAAACGATCCTGTGAAGCTTGCTTCAATGAGTTTTTGGGAGAGTAGTTTTGGACGCAGTGGTCAGCATACTCATCTCATCTTGGTAAGAGCATTTTGTCCTGGCGCTCGTAGCCAGGCTGTATTGCACTCGCCTAATTATTGCATACTCATCTCATCAAGCAGCGCCATCTTGATATCATATAATCTGCCTGAAAGGTCTACATGTACCTGATGAGGATTAACGAGACGTCTTGTCTCAGGCCATAAAGTTTCAAGTTCTCTCTGGCAGTATGCTCTGATATCCATTACCTTAGGAGTCTTGTATACACACTCGCCACCCTTGAATACCTGAACCATCATCTCTCTCATTGTATATGTGCCACCCTTAAGCACTGTCTTCTTCCATGGTTCCTGTGGGTCAAACAAAAGCAGATTCTTGCTTTCATCATAAACTTCATCCACAAGTGCGATAAGGTCGGCTCTGATTTTGCCAGTTTCCTTGTCGTAGATTCTGTAGATTGTCTTGTTGCCAGGGTTTGTAATCTTCTCTGTATTTTCTGATAATTTAATCTTTGGAATGAATCTTCCGTCCTCGCCCTTAATTGCTGCAAGCTTATATACACCTCCAAATGATGGCCAGTCCTTGGATGTGATAAGATGTGTTCCAACACCCCAGGAGGTGATTTTGCAGCCCTGTGTCTTAAGGGAAGCGATTAAGAATTCGTCAAGGTCATTGGATGCTGAGATAATTGCATCTGTAAAGCCCTCTGCATCCAGCATCTTTCTTGCTTCCTTGGAAAGATAAGCAAGGTCGCCGGAGTCAAGTCTTATACCGTAATTCTTAAGTTCGATGCCTTCCTCTCTCATCTCCTTGAATACCTTGATGGCATTTGGAACGCCGGATTTAAGGGTATCATATGTATCTACCAAAAGCAGGCAGGCATTCGGATAAATCTTTGAATATGCCCTGAATGCTGTATATTCATCAGGGAAGCTCATAATCCAGCTGTGAGCATGTGTGCCCTTAACCGGAATGTCAAACATCTGGCCTGTAAGTACGCAGGATGTTCCCACGCAGCCACCGATAACTGCTGCCCTTGCGCCATATACGCCGGCATCCGGGCCCTGGGCTCTTCTTAAACCAAATTCCATGATTCCATCGCCCTCAGCTGCATAGCATACACGGCTTGCCTTTGTGGCAATCAGGCTCTGGTGATTAATAATATTAAGGACTGCGGTTTCAATAAGCTGAGCCTGCATAATAGGTGCAATAACCTTAATCATCGGCTCTCTTGGGAACATTACCGAACCCTCTTCAATAGCATAGATGTCGCCGGTGAACTTGAAATCCTTTAAATAATCAAGGAAATCCTCTTCAAAAATCCCCAGCCCCCTTAAATAATTAATGTCATCTTCCTCGAAGTGAAGGTTGTTAATAAGCTCGATTACCTGGTCAAGACCAGCAGAAATAGCGTAACCACTCTCCATCGGGTTGGTTCTGAAGAAGGCATCAAAAATAACCTCCACATTCTGCTCCTCGTGCTTAAAATAACCCTGCATCATTGTTAATTCATACAAATCTGTTAATAAAGTAAGATTGCTTTGCATATCTTCTCCTCCTTAAATTTATCTAACGTATGTCATGAATTTGTTGCCGTTTCTTACGAACATGGCGGTTGCATCCCCCATGCCCATTTTATATATGCTGCCCTCTGCCGGATCTAAAAGGACCACATTATATTCATTAAAACCAATAATCAAAAATGACTGATTATTATCTCCGACTGCCAGTACAGGAATGTCCTGATTTACATAGTAAAGTACCATATCCATGGAACAAAGTGTTAAATCAAGAACCGTCACATCCTTAAGTTTTTCCGAAAGGATGGCTCCCGCTCTGTCGCCCCTGTCTATCATATAGCCTATGTCAGCCGTATAACCTTCAAGGGCAAGCATCTGTTCAAGGCAAACCTCCAAATCGCCCTCATCATCATTAACTGACTTAGCCTCAATTGCCATTATCTGATTAGACTTATGAAGATTTCCCTTTCTCCATATGTAGGCGCCTTTATCATCAACCACCAGGCCGCCCAGTTCATAGGCTTTTCTTACCGCCTGGGATATATCTGAATATACACCCTTTACCAGACCTCCATGATATACATAGTAGTTGGTAATATCAGAACTTAAGTCTATATTTATGGCCTTAACGCCGTCATGAAGCTGATGCTCTGCCGTCATCTTCTTTAATGATGTGGCATCAAGCTCATTTGCTAAGTGAAGCTGAACTATTGTTTCATAATTTTCTGTAACAATTTTTTCAAAGAAGTTATTACTTACCTCGTCGGAATAATTATTTACAATAGTATCAGGAGAAGCTTTGCCAAAAGCCCCGCCCTGCATCTCCACTCTTTCAAGTACAATCATATTACCATTTATTTCTATATTGGTAACATATTTGCCCGGCTCTTCATAACTCTTAATGATTTTACCATCGGTTCCTCTGATTCTGATGGCATACATCGGAGCAGTTTCATTGCCATAACTGTCTGTATAAATCTCCGCCCTGTTGGCTATTCCGTATATCAGATCATTCTCCATAAAGCCAAGTGGATAAACTGCTTCCGTATCCTTAACCTTTATGGAAGAGATTCCACCGGTTCGAAGATTTAAGAGTTTCACCTCGGAGCTTTTGCCATTAACAGGCTTAACGAGGTAACTTATCATGGAGCCGTCGACGGACATTTTGAAGCCCTGGTCATCAATCTCGGTAATAAGTTCTGTCACATCAAGATTTGAAAGGTTGATGCTGTACATGGTTCTGTCCATATAACAGAAGAGTTCCTCATTGTCTGCAAGAAACAGGCCGCGTCCCACGTTGTCCTTAAGAAGCGATGGCGACTTACTATATGGAATAAAGAGGATTTCGTCTGCCACATTATATTCCGCAGTATAGGAATAAAGAATTATTCCCACCTCTCCTTCATGAACTCCTCTTGGGATATAGCCATATACGGCAAAAATCATGTCCCCGTTTTCACCAAGTCGAAGGACCTTTATATCCACATCGTCCCTTAAGGTTCTTAAGTCCATCTCTTCATCATATAAAGAGAAAACTTCCGATATATTATTGTCTTTACTGTGACATGTAAAGAGCGCGCCCTCATGCACAAAGGCTACTATGTCTTCATTGTCGGATAAAATAAGTTCCGGTGTATGGGATTCAATACCGATTACTATGGTGCTGCCATAATAAAGTTCCCTGTCCTTCTGAATAATCTCATCCATGGTTCTGGTATAATCCAAAAGATATAATCTTTCGATACCTGTTTTTATTCTGAAGGACTCCTTTGTTTTAAAATACCTGGTATCCTTACTCTCTCCAATTGTTGTTAAGTATTCCAGGGAAACATTAACTATATCCCCGTTAATATCCTCAATATAGGTAACCACATCCGGATATCTGAATACATCCAGATCTTTCATGATTACCTGATTATAGGAACTGTGAATGTCCACGTAACCGTAACTTGAATTATCGCCCGTAGAATCACTCTCTAAGTAAACTATTAAATCTTCAGGATTATTAACTCCTTCATATATGGTATCTGAGAAGAAGTTGGCAAATTTAACTTTCTCCATAAACCCATTATCAGGGAGTTTTGTTATCTGTGTATAATAGTAAACATCTCCCACGTCCACTGTGGATAATACTATCATAAGGGAGTATTCTTTTCCCTCTTCATACAAATCCTGAAAGAATATATCAAAATTCACCAGGTTATTGAGGTCTGTATATTCCGTCACTTCATGGTCTTCAATAAGTCTCTCTCCGTCTAATGACCTTACCTCATAACTTATATGTGCTATTTTCTGTTCTTTTTTATCAATCTTTACACTTAAAGTTCTGTCTTCATTTATAGGTGTAAGATATGAACGCATATAAGATACATCCATTTTCTTCTTACAGCCCTGAACTCTGTTACAGTCGATTCCCTCATAAACGAAATCAAGTACCGGCAGAGTCGGTGACCCAAGATAAGCATATTCCGATACGTGAGAATGATTAAATAACATATCGAATAAAAACAGCCCACCTGTGAAAGTCACTATAGCCAGAAGCACTCTAAGGCTTATGATTATATATCTCTTCATCTTCATAAAGGTGTATCCTCAAACAGGAAGAAAAAGTCAAAGATGGGGATGTAGATTATACATCCCCATATATTTAACCAAGTGAATTCAAACGGCATAAAGCTTTTTTAAGTGCAACTTCAGCCCTAAGTTCATCAATATCCGGTGCTTTGCTGGCAAGTCTTTCGGTAGCTCTCTCTTTAGCCTTCTCAGCTCTTTCCCTGTCAATTTCTGCCGGCCACTCTATAAGCTCAGCAAGAATAGTTACCTTGTCTGGCATTATCTGAGCAAAACCTGCATGAAGGGCTGCATTCTTAGGACCCTCCGGCTCCGTGATTGTCAGAATACCCGGATCTACTATACAGGTGAGAGGAATATGATTCTTATAAATACCTATCTCACCCTCTGTTGTATTAAACTCAACCATTCGAACCTTTCCCTCGTAGAAAACTCTCTCCGGGGTAACGACTCTTAAGTCGAATAAATCATTATCACTCATATATTACTCCGATTATTTGGCATTATTAGCTCTTGCCACAACATCATCTATGCTGCCTGCATTAAGGAAATAACCTTCAGGAATGCTGTCATGCTTACCTTCAAGAATCTCCTTGAATCCTCTGATGGTCTCAGAAATTGGAACATATTTACCTTCAAGACCTGTAAACTGTCCTGCAACGAAGAATGGCTGTGATAAGAATCTCTGAATCTTACGAGCTCTGTTAACCACAAGCTTATCTTCTTCTGATAATTCATCCATACCAAGGATGGCGATGATATCCTGTAATTCTTTATATTTCTGAAGTACAACCTGTACTCCTCTGGCTACTTCATAATGCTCATTACCTACAATTCTAGGATCCAGAATTCTTGATGTTGATTCAAGAGGATCAACTGCAGGATAAATACCAAGTTCAACAATGCTTCTTGAAAGAACGGTGGTTGCATCAAGGTGAGCGAAAGTTGTTGCCGGAGCAGGGTCTGTTAAGTCGTCCGCAGGAACGTATACAGCCTGAACTGATGTAATTGAACCATTCTTTGTAGATGTGATTCTCTCCTGAAGAGCACCCATTTCAGTCTGAAGTGTTGGCTGATAACCAACGGCTGAAGGTACACGACCAAGCAAAGCGGAAACTTCGGAACCAGCCTGAGTAAAACGGAAGATGTTATCGATGAACAAAAGCACATCCTTACCACCTTTATCTCTGAAGTACTCAGCCATTGTAAGTCCTGTAAGACCAACTCTCATACGTGCTCCTGGTGGCTCGTTCATCTGACCGAATACCATGGTGGTCTTATCAATAACGCCGGATTCCTGCATTTCGTGATAAAGGTCATTACCTTCACGAGTTCTCTCACCAACGCCTGTGAATACTGAATATCCACCGTGCTCAGTAGCGATATTACGAATAAGTTCCTGAATAAGAACTGTCTTACCTACACCAGCACCACCGAAGAGGCCGATTTTACCACCTCTTTGATATGGGCAAAGAAGGTCAACGACCTTAATACCTGTTTCAAGCATTTCTGTCTTAGTTGACTGCTCTGCAAAAGAAGGTGCACTCTTATGAATTGGCTCATAAGAAACATCATCCGGAGCCGGCTTATTATCAATAGGCTTACCTAAAACGTTAAACATTCTTCCCAGAGTATTCTCACCAACCGGTACGCTTATAGGATTACCTGTAGCATTAGCGGTCATTCCTCTGACCAAACCATCTGTAGGTCCCATGGCAATACATCTTACGATATCATCACCCAAGTGCTGTGCTACTTCGACTACCAGTTCCTCGCCATTATCTCTTGGAATAGAAATAGCTTCATTAATCTCAGGTAACTGACCTTCGCCGAATTTAATATCCAAAACCGCACCTATAATCTGTGTGATTTTTCCGCTGTTTCCCATTTTGCTCTCCTTATAGTTTATTAATTCTCTTTAAAGGTGCTTACGAAATTGCTTCCGCACCTGCAATAATTTCTGTTAATTCCTGAGTGATAGAGCCCTGTCTTGCTCTGTTATACTTAAGGGTTAACTTGTCTATCATTTCTTCAGCATTATTGGTAGCTGAATCCATGGCCTGCATTCTCGCACCGTTCTCGGCTGCGGTTGCTTCAATCAAAGCACCGTGGAGAAGGCTTGCCACATACTTAGGAATAATCAATTTTAATGCTTCCTCGTCATCCGGCTCGAAATTCATGATTAAATCATCATTCTTGCCTTCATCCATTGAGTCATCATCTGTTTCCAGAATCGGAAGTAATTTAAGCAGGGTTGGTATATGACTTACAGTATTCTTGAAATTGGTGTAAGCAATATATATTTCCCCAACTTCTCCCTTCTCATAGGAAGCAAGGAGCTTATTACAAAGCTTAATTGCATCTGCATAAGTGAACTCTTCCATGAGTTCTGAACGGTCTTCCACGATATTGTAGCCGCGTCTTGCCAGGAATTCCTGACCTTTCTTACCAATTGCATATATGTCCAGATCTTCCTTAATGAGTTCCTCATTTTGTGTAATTAACTTTACAACATTTGAGTTATATCCGCCTGCAAGACCCCTGTTAGATGTAATAACCACGATGGCCTTACGCTTGGACTCGGACTCTTTCGTATATATATTGTTGGTATTGGCTGACTTGGCTAAAAGCGAAATCACCGTCTTATACATACAATTAAAATATTCTTTTGACTGAAGGGCGCGGTTCTTGGCTTTCTGAAGCTTAACAGTTGCAACAAGCTTCATGGCCTTGGTAATCTGACCTGTGCTTTGTACACTGGCCCTGCGCCTCTTTATGTCTCTCATTGACGCCATATTATTTTACCCGTCTCTTAATTTTATGAAAAATCTTTCTTAAAATCTTCAATAGCTCTGATAAGTTTAGCCTCATCATCCTCAGATATAACCTTATTATCTGCAATTGATGTAACTAATTCAGGATACTGCGTATCAAGGAATTCGAAGAATTCACTCTCAAATCTTGTAATCTCTGATGTAGGAACATCAAGAAGATACTTCTTGGTTGCCACGAAGATAATGATAACCTGATACTGTACAGGCATTGGCTTATACTGAGGCTGTTTAAGAATCTCTCTGATTCTTTCACCCTGAGCAAGCTTCTCTTTGGTATCGTCATCAAGTTCAGAACCAAACTGTGCAAAAGCCGCCAGCTCTCTGTACTGTGCAAGCTCAACTCTGATAGGAGCTGCAATCTTCTTCATAGCCTTAATCTGAGCAGCGCCACCAACTCTTGATACAGACAAACCAGCATTAACAGCAGGACGGAAACCTGCATTGAACATTTCTGTTTCAAGATAAATCTGACCATCAGTAATAGAAATTACGTTGGTAGGAATGTATGCTGATACGTCGCCTGCCTGTGTTTCAATAATAGGAAGGGCTGTAAGAGAACCTCCGCCGTATTCTTCGCTCATACGAACAGCTCTCTCCAAAAGTCTTGAATGAAGGTAGAAAACATCACCCGGGTAAGCTTCTCTTCCTGGTGGTCTTCTAAGAAGAAGTGACAGTGTTCTGTATGCTGCTGCATGCTTTGTTAAGTCATCGTAGATAACAAGAACATCTTCTCCGTTTTCCATCCACTCTTCACCAATAGCACATCCTGAATATGGAGCGATGTACTGAAGTGGTGCAAGTTCACTGGCTGTAGCCGCAACTACAGTTGTATATGCCATAGCACCGAACTCATCCAAAGTCTTAACAATTGAAGCAACTGTTGAAGCCTTCTGTCCGATTGCTACATAAATACATTTAACACCCTGGCCCTTCTGGTTGATGATGGTATCGATGGCGATGGCTGTTTTACCAGTCTGTCTGTCACCGATAATAAGTTCTCTTTGTCCTCTACCAATAGGAACCATTGAGTCGATAGCCTTAATACCAGTCTGAAGAGGAGTATCAACACTCTTTCTGGTAATAACGCCTGAAGCAACTCTTTCAATCTGACGATGCTTATCTGTTACGATAACGCCCTTGCCGTCGATTGGCTGACCTAATGCATTAACAACTCTTCCTAAAAGAGCGTCACCAACAGGCACCTCAACAACGCGGCCGGTGGTCTTAACCACATCGCCCTCGTTAATATTCTTATGATCACCAAGAAGAACAACACCAACGTTGTCTTCCTCGAGGTTCATAACCATTCCGTATACATCACCAGGGAACTGAAGAAGCTCGCCCTGCATGGCCTGTTCAAGACCATGAACTCTGGCAATACCGTCAGCTACCTGAATTACGTTACCCACGTTAGAAATCTCTAAGCGATCTTCGTATCTCTCAATTTGTTCTTTAATTACAGAACTGATCTCTTCCGGTTTTAAATTCATAACTAAGAGTCCGTACCTTTCCTAAAACTTTATGAAAGCTGAATGTCATGGAGTCCCTTCTCCATAATATCAAGCTTATTTCTGATAGTATTATCTATGACTCTGTCCTTGATGCGCACTTTAACTCCCGCAATAAGAGACTCATCTATATCATATATAACATCGATATCCTTGTACTTGGTTGTTTCCAAAAGTCTGGCTTTGATTCTGTTCTTATCATCCTGGCTTAAGGTCTCAGCTGTAGTAACATACGCAGTACCAATTCCCAGACCTTCTCTGGCCTGAGCTATGAAGTACTCCAAAATCTCTTCCACATAGACAAATCTGCTCTTGTCTATAAGAAGCAGAAGAAAAGATAACATTTCATCAGAGCATCTGTTTTCAAATATTCTCTTAAGAATTACCTTCTTTTCTTCACTTTCCACTTTTGGGCTGTTAAGCAATGTGACCAAATCACCATTTGCTTTCAGTACTTCTGTAAGGGCTACTGCCTCATCAAGCATATCCTGCATATTACCTTTGTCTTTGGCAACTTCCATAAGTGCCTCGCCATAGGCATTTGCCGCTACTCTACCCATGTATCATCACCCATTTCCTTAAGTGTCTCGTCAAGTAACTGTTTCTTAACTGAGTCATCTACGCCAGCTTTAACAATTTTACCTGCCATAACTGAAGCAACGTCGATAATCTCGTCCTTGACTTCATTAACAACTCTCTGCTTGGAAAGTTCTGCCTCATGATGAGCATTCTCCATAATGCGTCCCGCTTCAGCTTTAGCATCTCCAATGATCTTTTCTTCACTGGCGATACCTTTCTTTCTGGCGTCTGCAAGAATTGCTTCTACTTCCTTATCGGCTTCTTTAAGCTTTGAAGCATACTCTTCTTTAAGCTTCATAGCCTCTTCTTTATCTTTCTTAGCGCTCTCAATATCTTCCGCTATGCCTTTTTTACGATTCTCTAAGAATTTTCTGGCCGGCTTAAAGAAGAAGAAGGAGCCTGCTAAAAACAGTACAAAGACAGCGATTAACGTCAGGACTGAATCCTGCAACAGCTGCAAATCCAGGTCAAAAAGACGGGTCATCACATCACCAGATAGCATCAAATTAATCTGTGGTGCTATGTTCACCTTTCTACCTCCTGTAGTTTAATAACCTTTAATCTTAGATTAATGGCTTAACGAATAATAAGAGCATTGCAATAAGAAGACCATAAAGACCTGTTGTCTCTGCAACGGCCTGTCCTAAAAGCATTGTTGACATGATATCACCCTTTGCTCCTGGGTTACGACCAACTGCTGATGCACCATAACCTGCCGCAATACCCTGACCTACACCAGGTCCGATACCAGCAATAACTGCTAATCCTGCACCAATTGCTGAGCAACCTAAAATAAAGCTCTCATTAAATTCCATTTTCGTTCCTCCTTAAGAATTTATTTGTTTTATCTTAAATGCCTTCTTCCTTGGCTACATCTTCTCTTTCACCAATAGCATTATTAATATACGTCATTGTTAACATACAGAATACATATGTCTGAATTGCTCCGGAGAACAAATCGAAATATGCATGAAGTGCTGCTGGCCAGATAACGGCAATCCATTTAAGGAGTCCATATACAAGGGCCATCATAACTGTTCCCGAAAGCACGTTGGCAAACAAACGAAGTGAAAGTGATATAGGTACCGCAATCTCACTTATGATATTGATTGGCAACCAGATTGGAAGCCATGGTGGAAGCGGTGAACACATATCTTTCCAGATACTGCCAATGGAATTAAATCTGAACTGATTAATATGAATCAGCATGAATGTAATAATACCAAGTGGCAATGTTACGCCATAATCTGCTGTTGGAGGTCTTAATCCGAAAAGACCTGATATATTGGAAAACAGGATGAATATGAAAAGCACACCGATATAATTCTTAAATCCATCTGCATTTCTTCCCATGGAACCTTTAACAATTCCATCAAGGAATTCAACGATTATTTCAAGAATATTCTGAAATACTCCAGGAATCTTATCAGCCTTCCTGAATACCTGTCCGCCTACTATAAAAAATATAATCAGGGAAATAACAACAATTAAAAGATATACATGAGATGTTGTAATCCAGAGTTCCTGTCCGAAAAGATTATACGAAAATAATCCATGGATCATGAAATCCACGTCATTTTGGCTTGTTAACATTAAGCCTTCGTACATTACTATTACCTCCTAAGAACTATTTATCTTCAGCCGGGTCTTCGCTCGGATCTTCTCTAAGTCCGAAGACACCTCTTATTTCTTCATCATCATCCACAGCATCTGCAGAAGTTCCTGCGCCAGAGCCATCTGGCATATCCCCCGAAGGTTCTTCGCCCTTATTAAACATGCGATGCACTACCGGATTTAAATATGCGGCAATCTTCACAAAGATGATGCAGACAAAAACAACAATTGGACTTAAGTAATCCGATATACAGGCTACTACCAAAACCAGAGCCATAATCAGATATCTGAGCACCGTATGAAGTCTGTAGAGTTTATCGGGATTGCCGCCCTTCTCATATACTGCCACCGACTTCTCAATTGCTGTCATCATTCCGCTGACATAACAGGCAGATGCCACAAAGCCAAGAAGTATGCTTAAACACCATACAATTTTACTTGGCACAAACCATATTCCGATTAAGAGCATACACACATCCAATACGGCGAGAGTAAATATCATCTCTTTATGTGCTGCATATTTGATACTCATACTTAATCCTTATGGTTCTTTTTTATCGTTCTGTATACAGCAGTTCCACCTGCCAGAGCCCCAACAAAGAACATTATTATGCTTATAAAACTGGTGCCCAAAATCTTATCTATGTACAGTCCTCCAAAAAAACACAAAAATATGGGAACCAACATAAGCAGTGCAAACTGGGTTATATATACAATATACTTAAAAATCCTGGCCATTATTTTTACCACATTATCTTATTAATTATACTAGCAAATTGCCAAAAAGTCTAGGAAAATCTATATTTTAGAAACATTTTACTATTTAGGTTTTTTCGTTGACTTTTATGCTTCCCAACCTTAAGATTTACTTAAGGGGTTTTACCTATGGGGGTGTTATGAATAATCTTACTTTATATCGTAAAAGGCTGATTCCTGATGAGTGTATTCTTCTGAAAGACGATATTATTGTGCATGCTGACAATGATGTCATTGTTACCACATGGCACAGTCTTAAGAAGCGAAAAGACATCGGAACCGGCATTTCTTTATATCTTATTAACCAGGGAATCAAGGCAAGTAAATTTTATTCCAACAACGGGGATTTTCTCTACTGGTACTGTGATGTGGTGGATTATGTTGTGGACAAAGAAGCAAACAGTGTCACCACCATAGATTTGCTGGCTGACGTTATTGTTTATCCTAACTATTTCGTAAAAGTCATGGATTTGGATGAACTCTCCGAAGCCCACAAAACCGGCCTCATTAATGATGACCAGCTTCACAAGGCACTGGAAATCACCAACATACTGGTTTCCGGGGATGTGAAAGAAAACTTCGACAGATTCCAGATCATAATAGATAAATATATTGATAATATGTAATTTAAAAAGCGACCTTGGATTTTTCCAAAGTCGCTTATTTTATGCCTTTTTGATTTGTCTAATAGAAAATGTGTCCACCAATCTGGGTGCCCGTTAAGCCTTCTATAGGAGTTCTGAAATATACACACGTTCCAATATTATTAACTCCGCTCATGGCTTCATCTGCTGCCTGATAACAACTGTCCGTTGCATCTCCTCTTTGAAGGGCAAGGGCAAGCCTTCCACTGGCAACAGGAGAAAACTGTTTATTCTGATAAATAACACCTGATATGGTATCTGGATAACAGGACGAAAGTACTCTGTTCATTACAACAGATGCAACTGCAAGTTTTCCTTCATAAGGTTCTCCGCCTGCTTCACAGTATATAAGATTTGCAAGAAGATATCTGTCTCCATCACCTATCGATACCTCTGAAATATCCCTGTGGGCAGACTGAGCCGCCAGTCTTGAAAGAGCAAGTTCTTCTTCATATTTCTTTTTAAGAGCCTCTATGTCAGACTCAGCCGCTGCTATTTCTGCCTCTTTGGCCGATATCTGGGCATTAATCTGACTTAACTCTCCCTGAGCCTCACTTATCTTGGCATTATATGCATCCACATTGGCCTGAGCCGTCTGAACAAGTTCAGAGATTCTCTCCTTTTCAAGTTCAGCCTGAGTATGAAGATTCTCAAGTTCTTCTCTCTCTGCAAGAAGAGTGGCTTTCTTCTCTTCAACCTGTCTTGTTACTTCCATATATTCCTGCATCTTCTTATCATCATATGCTGCCATCTGATTGATATAATCAGCAGTATTAAGAATCTCTCCAAGAGTTTCCTTGGACAAAAGGAGTTCAAGATAAGCACTCTGGCTCATCTCATAGGAAGTCTGAAGCCTCTTCTTCATGGCCTCATACTGAGCGTCTCTTACGGCTATTGCTTCCTCAAGTTCACCCTCTGTAATTTCTATTTCACTTTCCTTTGAAACGATTTGCTCCTCGAGAGAGGTAAGATTATTGGTTGCATCCTCCAAACTTGCAGTAAACTGCCTCAACTGTTCCTGATAGGATGCCTGTGATGTGGCATAAGAAGAAAGCTGACTCTGTACGTCAGTCTTATCATCTTCCATATCTGTTTTCTCATCCACCAGATCCTGGCGATGTTCTTCAGCCTGATGTATCTGCTGCTGTGTAGCGCTTGTCGCCTTGACAGTAACGCTTATCAGTGAAGACACAATCAATATGGATACTATGATATTCTTAAACAGTCTTTCTTTCTTCATACACCTTTTAGATTGTTATAATTCTATGGTTATCTTTCGCCCGGTGTGTTCATATTTGGTATATTTAACACCTGCAGCGTCAAACATTCTTTTACTTGCTATATTCATAGGGGTTCCAGCATATTTATCGGAATCATAAACAACTTCCTTGATACCCGCCTGAATAATCGCCTTGGCGCACTCATTGCAAGGGAACAGTGAAACATATAACTTAGATCCTTCCAAAGAACCGCCTCTGTAATTCAAAATTGCATTAAGTTCGCTATGAGCAACATATGGATACTTGGTATTGATATCTTCTCCTTCTCTGTCCCAAGGGAAGTCATCATCATCACATCCGTTAGGAAGTCCATTGTATCCTACAGATAAAATACGATTATTCTTATCCACGATACAGCTTCCCACCTGAGTGTTAGGATCTTTGGAACGCTGTCCTGACAGAATTGCCAGTGCTGTAAAATACTCGTCCCAGTTAATATAATCCGTTCTCTTCTTCATCATAGCCTTAATCCCCCATTTACAAATTAATCTTCTATCATATTTACTCTCTTAAGATGTCTCTCAGCATTGGAAAAATCAGTGCCCATAAACACATCAACAATATTAAGCGCAAGATTGGTTCCCACAATTCCTGCACCAAGTACTAACATGTTGGCATTATTATGCTCTCTTGTAAGTCTTGCAGATAAGGAATCAGAACAAAGAGCTGCTCTTACACCTTTAACCTTGTTGGCTACCATGCTCATTCCAATACCTGTAGTACAGATAAGAACGCCTCTGTCGCACTCGCCATCAGCTACTTTTTTAGCTGCTGCCTTGCCAAATACAGGATAATCGCAGGAAGACTTGTCATAGCATCCTACATCTATTACTTCATGTCCTGCCTCTGTTAAATGAGCCTTAACAGCTTCCTTTAAATCATATCCGCCGTGATCACATCCAATTGAAATCTTCATTTTACTAATCTCCTTATAAAACTTCCTCTATTATATGATGACCTGCTGCTTTAAGCAAGCGATTCATAACCGCCTCTCCAAGGCCATGTCTGTCAAAATATTCTGAAGATATAATATCTGCTTTAACGGTATCAAAATATCTTAAAGCCTTATATACGTTAGATGCAATTGCCTCCATATTACTTATGGAGCCAAGATCAACTATTACCAGTTTTTCCTCATCAAATGGAAGTTTATCCCTGTAATAATCGTAGTCTTCATGGGCAGTCATTATGCCGCATTTATGTCCTTCACCAATGGCTTTATTCGTGGCTTTGACTATTTCCTCTTTAACCCACTGAGCGCTGCCTTTATATAAAATCATATCTCCCTTTGGAGCATAATGTCTGTATCTCATTCCGGGAGCCTTTGGTCTTTGTGTACAGCCTACATCCATCAAAGTCGGGTCAACTAAAACCTCACCAAGTACTTCTTCGAGCATTTCCTTTGTTATAAAACCAGGTCTTAATATCATTGGTTTTTCAGCTGTCAAATCCACTATTGTGGATTCAAGACCTATTTCAATGTCATCACAGGTCAGAATCATATCCACTCTGTCCGACAAATCCTCAATAACATGAGAAGATTTGGTTGGACTTGGTCTTCCGGATAAATTGGCGCTCGGCGCTGCTATATAAGAGCCCGCCGCCTCTATAAAAGCTTTGGCTATCGGGTGAGACGGGAATCTCACTGCTACTGTATCAAGGCCGCCCGTGGTTTCCCTTGGAACATTATCAGATGCCTTAAGTATCATGGTAAGAGGTCCCGGCCAGAATTCCTCAGCCAGTACATAAAACGTCTTCGGTATATCTACGGCAATCTTATCAATATCCTTAATATCACTTATATGAACTATTAAAGGATTGTCAGACGGTCTGCCTTTGGCAGCATATATCTTCTTACTTGATAAAGGATTAAGACCATCTCCTCCAAGACCATATACAGTCTCTGTCGGAAATACTACCAGACCGCCATTTTTGATAATCTCTCCTGCTCTTTTAATGGCATCACTGTCTATGTTATTTTTGGTTAATTCACATATTTCTGCATTCATATTTATTCATAACAGAAGTTGTCGATGTAAAGCCATACATCGTTACTTTCAAGTCCGGCTTTCCACTCAGCCACGCCTCCAACATTATAAGACTGCATTACGCTTAACTTAACCTGAATGGATTCAGCGTCTTCAAGCCAGATCTGATATAAGGTTCCACCTTTTTCAATCTGACCATATTGCTGACATGTCTCATTATCCCATTCCAGTGCAATGCCGTTGGCATTAGCCCATTCTTTCGCCTCAGTCATACCAAGTGCCTTGGATGATACCTCGCCTGCTGCTGTTGTCCACGCTCTTGTATAGAATGGAATTGCATTAATTACTTTATTAGCCGGCATAACATTGGTTGCCTGAATAATACCCTGCTCCACATAATCTATGGAAGCTACTGAACCTGCTTCCTGTGAGCCTGCATAATGCTCATCATATCCCATGATAATTACATAATCAGCAAATACACCCTGCTGGTCTATTCCATAGAATGAATTGTAAGCTGCAGGAACATAGTTATCTACTGAAAGAATCAGCCCTGCATCATGAGTCTTAACTGACAGTTCTCTGATAAACTGTACAAAATCCTGGCCGTAATCAGACTTAAGTGTCTCAAAGTCAATATTAACACCCTGAAGGCCTGCTGCCTTGGCATCGGATACAATGCTGTCCACAAGTTTATTTCTCTTTGAAGTATTTCGAAGAATTGCGCCCAGGTCTACGGAATAATCCACATCTGTCCATACGCCCCAGACATCTATGCCATAAGCATTAATCTTATCAACATAGGCTTTATCTGAAATATTCTCAACATTTCCATCATTATCAAGAAGTCTGAACCATGTCGGCGCAATAGTCTTAACTCCTGAAGTTAAAGTAGCAACTCCCGGATCCTGCTCGAGCACGCTGTCAATTGAAGCATTGGCTGCCTGATTCATAACCTGAACGAATAACACATTTTCTTTTTCTTCTTTTGTAAGGCTTGCAATTGATACTGTATATGTTGCACTCTTAATGTCCACAGTATATGCAGATCCGCTCATATTAAGACGCTTACTCATTACATAACCAATATAGCCTTCATCTGTAAGAACTTTGGTCCAGTCATCAAGTTCCTCTAAAACATATACTTCCTCACCCTCAGTAAGGTCCTCAAGTATAGGACTCTTGATACCGCCTCTGTATCTTACAGCTGTATCCTTTATGACTGATGCTTCCTCAGCCTTTGATCCCTTTGTATATATAACCACATGGTTAGGGTCATCATATTCTGTATAAGTCATATCCGCAAAAAGACTTATATATTCAAGGGATACATATAATTCTCCGTCCTTCAGAACTGCAGGAGCGAAAGTTGTGGAAACGGGGGAGCCGTCCACATCATAGCTTTTCGCAGCAGAAGATACGTTATATACTATATTCTCTTTGCCTGTGGTATTAATCAGAACCTGATCATCTACATTATAGTAGAAGTTACTGTTAAAAGCCTCTCTTACCACATCCAAAGGAAGATAACATTCTCCTTCATATTCATAGCCGACATATTCAGAGTGATCCTCATTAATTATAAGAGCCACGCTGTCTTCACCTGCTATGCCAAAATATTCAAATTTATCTGCTCTTTCTTTACTCGCAGTAAATCTTTCGTATATATCCTTACCATAAAAAATTCCAACTATAGTTACAATGAGGACAATTGCAACCAGTACTGGAATGAGTTTTTTCATAAAGGCTGCAGCCTTTCTGGCGCGTCTTTTCTTGCGAGCCGCCTTGCTTCCTTTAGCCATTATAATTCTCCTCCTATCAATTCCGGTCTAAAACCAACCGTCCCCATTATAACAAATAATCAGGATATCGTCATTATATTTATTTTTTAATTTTTTACTGCTACACAACTCGAGGGTTTTCTTGGTGCAGCCTTAAAATACCAAAAGGACTTCGTAGTAAAATTTCCTTTTTTGACAACATCACAAGGACTCTGAATGCTAATTTTAATTTGGGATCTCAAATTCTGAATCGAATCTGAAAAATGAATGCTTACGCATTTAGACAAAAAAATATAAAATAATTAATTATATAAAAAAACGATTTGTATGTATGCTAGTTAATTGTTGATTAGTATTAGGATTGGCATTACCATATTTTAAGTTTAGTAAGACAACCTAATAAATTGTGAATTTTAAATAGATTAATATCGACCTCCTTTCCGGCACATGGATTTCAGAGGCCTTGCATAATCAATATAACAGTTGCATTTTTTAGAATCTATGGTAAAAATTACCAATTTTTTCTGGCCTTCTCTCAAAGCCTTGATTTATGGGACTTTCCGGCACTTCAAAAAACAAATATAGTATTGTTTAGAGGCCTTTTTTATGGTAAAATGTACTCGCGTATATCAAATACTACCAAAAAAAATAAAGGAGGATGTCCAATGCAAATTTCATTAGAAAATTCCAATACTGTTGTATGCATTATTAGTATTGAAGAACTGGCTGATTACGGGCTTACTCCTAACAATCTGAGTATGGATAACGAAGGTGTTCAGAGCCTGGTTAAGACAATTCTTCAGAAGGCCAGCGAGAAATATGGAACAGATATGTCCACCAACAACCTGGTCATTGAGATGAAACCTCAGGATGAATTATCCTTTAAGCTTACATTTACAAGAATCAACTCGCCTGCGGATTTGGCGAGATGCCTTAACAGAACCAAGCTTAACTTAAATAATCTTAACGATAATTCAGCAAAAACAGGCGAAGTAATACCTAATATTAAAATAGAGCTTTTTGATGGTAACAATAAACAGGCAATTCCAATTAATCCGGGAGATTTATCAAACTTAGATCCGAATCTTATCGGAGAAAGCATAAATGCAATATTGGAAACCCTGGCGAATATTTTGAACGAGTCCTTCAAACTTCCATTTGAAGATGACGAAGACGATGAAGATGATGACGATTATGATGACGACTTCGAGGATGATGATGATGAAGATGATAATGATTCAGAATCCATAAGCGCTCTTAAGCGTCCGTCAAAACTTGATTTCATGCCTCCTGCTGAAGACAGAAATCAGTCCATCAGCAAAGAGAATTTAGAGGCTGCATATAATGTTGCCAACGCTGCTACCAGCGAGCAGGCCAACGTACTTTTAGACGACAGCCGCGACTACAAGATGATAGTTACCATCAGATACGGAATTTTAAGCGAGCTCATCGACAGAGCCGGCAAGTTAAAGAATTCTGAAGTTATACATTATCGTTCCAATCTTTACAAGGACGAGAACGAGAAATTATACGTACTCGATGTTTACTGCCCTACAGTGCAGTTAAACCAGAATGCGAATTTTTCAAGATTTTTGAAAAATGCCCGCTCCGTCAAATATTCATACAAGGACAGATTAGCAAACTTCAACAAGAACAATTATACTTTAATGATTGAAGAGAATGCTCTCGAAGTCCTAAGCCAGTTGTAAAATAGGCATAAGCCTGAACATAAGAAAGAGTAGGAAATTGAGGTGACCCCTCATATTCCTACTCTTTTTCATATATAAATAAAGATTAATTATTTTAAAAGTTCATTTATATCTTCAAGAAGCATATCAGCATCCAGTCCGTGAACCATTGCAGCTTCCTCAATTGTCTCACCCATGGCTGAAGGGCAGCCAATACAATGCATACCAGCATTAAGTAAAATAGGCACCACATCAGGATTTGCAGTAATCATTTCAGCGATTGTCATATCTTTAGTAAATATCATGTCTCTTTTCTCCTTTCCTCAGTCCCCATTCCCTAATGAATAATTATATGAAAAAAAAGCCATAAGTCAAGCAATTAGCGTTGACTAACTCGAAACTTTTGATATATTATGTAACCGTAGATTGGCGAAGTTGATTTATAATACTTTTATAAGGAGGTATTTACCATGGCATATCAAATCGGAGATGAGTGTATTCAGTGTGGTGCTTGCGCAGCTCAGTGTCCTGCAGAAGCTATTTCAGAAGGCGAAGATAAGTACGTTATCGATGCAGACGCTTGTTTAGGTTGTGGCGCATGTGCAGACGGATGTCCAGCAGGTGCTATCACAGAAGCATAATTAATTAATAAAGTTAAAATTAAAAGCAGCCGTAAGGCTGCTTTTTTTGTATTTATATTGATTATGATTTATTAGCTTTTATCAACTTCCAGATCGCAGAACTGAGTGAAGCTTGGAAGCCATGCCAGTGATACGGTTCCTACCGGGCCGTTACGCTGTTTAGCTATAATAATATCTGCCACATTAGGTCTTTCTGACTTTTCTTTTGTATAATAATCATCCCTGTAAATAAACATTACAACGTCCGCATCCTGCTCGATGGCACCGGATTCACGGAGATCTGCAAGTACAGGAATGTGATCAGCTCTCGAGTCAACTGCACGGTTAAGCTGTGAAAGTGCGATTACAGGAATGTCCAGCTCTCTTGCCAAAGACTTAAGGGATCTTGATATCTCTGAGATTTCCTGCTGTCTGCTGTCTGACTTGCCATTACCCGACATAAGCTGTAAGTAGTCGATTACTACCAGTGACAAATCTTCTTCAAGTTTTAACTTACGACACTTTGATCTGATTTCCTGAGCACTGATACTACTTGTATCATCTACAAAAAGCTTTGCCGTTCCAACCTCAGCACTACCTTCAACCAGTTTTGCCCACTCAGATTCATCTGATATTGAACCCTCTCTTATCTTCTTGGAATCTACCTTGGACTCCATGGCAATAAGACGGTTAACCAGCTGAACCTTGGACATTTCCAAAGAAAATAATGCAACCGTCTTTCTTTCTCTTAATGCCACATTAAGTGCAATATTAAGAGCGAAGGCGGTTTTACCCATTGAAGGTCTTGCCGCAATAAGAATAAGGTCTGACTTCTGAAGACCTGCTGTCATTGAATTAAGTTTGGTAAAACCGGTATTAAGACCGGTAAGTTCACCATCATTCTTATATCTTTTATATATATCATCCAGAGCTCTTGAAACTACGGATGTAATACTCTCAAATTCAGCATTGCCCCTGTCCTGAAAAACTTCGAATAAAGCCTTCTCGGACTCTGCCTTATAGTCAATGATGCTGTCATTATCTTCGTAGCCCCTTGTGACTACCTTCTCAGCCGCACGGATTACACGTCTTCTGTCACTCTTTTCCCTGACTATTTCGGCATATGACTTTATATTAACTGCCGTCGGCACATTAACTACAAAGTCCTTAATATATTCCACTGAACAAACATCTTCCGGAAGCTGTTTGGCTTTCAGTGCTTCCCTTAATGTAACTATATCTATATCAGTATGCTGGGCACTCAGCTCAACTATTGTATCAAAAATTATTCCATATTGTTTATTATAGAAGTCGCTTCCCGTAATCAGATCTGCTGCCACGGAGATAACTTCATTATCAACCATCATGGCGCCGATTACGCTCTGCTCGGCTTCCGTAGAGTGAGGAATCACCCTGTTTACTACATTGTCATCCATTTCATTTATCCCCCGAAATGTTATTATTCTGCCACTACCTTAACTTTAAGTAAGGCAGTTACTTCAGGGTGTAACTTAACAGGTACATCTGCCTCGCTGACCGCTTTGATTGCTTCTTTAAGCTGAATCTTCTTCTTATCAACTTTAATGCCACACTGTTTATCCAGAGCATCACTGATTTCCTTAGCTGTAACTGCGCCAAAAGCCCTGCCGTTTTCACCGACTTTAATCGGAACGCTTACGCTGACCTTCTCAATCTTTGCACCAAGTTCTTTGGCTGCCTCAAGATTTTCCTTGGCGATTTTGGCCTCGTTGGCTTTATGAAGTTTAAGGTCGTTCTTATTGGCCTCATTAGCCGGAACTCCCAGTTTCTTTGGAATTATATAATTTCTTGCATATCCGTCATTGATTTCAAGCATGTCACCTTTTTTGCCTAAAGATTTAACATCCTGTAATAAAATAACCTGCATAACTTACACCTCGTCACTCTCGATTTCTTTATCAAGTACTTCTTTAAGTTTATCTGCTGCTTCTTCACAGGTAATACCTGTAAACTGAGCACCGGCAACGTTCATGTGTCCGCCGCCTCCAAGTTTTTCTGTAATAACCTGAACATTAAGTTCATCAATTGATCTGGCGCTTAAGTATATCCTGCTCTGATATTCAACGAATACGAAACTTGCTTTAACGCCAATGATATTAAGTAATTCATTTGCTGCCTGAGCCGCAACAATTGTAGGGCTCTGACATGTGGTTCCATCACAGATTGAGATGGCATAATCGTTCTTGTAAATATATGCATCCCTGATGGTTCTGGCCTTGGCCATATATTCTGAAGCATCTTCCCTGAAGAGCTTACGAACTCTGGTAACATCTGCACCGGTTCTTCTAAGATAAGCTGCTGCTTCAAAAGTTCTTACACCGGTCTTGGTTGTGAAATTATTGGTATCAATTACAATACCTGAATACATACAGTCAGCTTCGATGCCGCTGATTTTGATTCCATTTGCTATATACTGCAGAATCTCGGATACCATTTCGCAGGCTGATGATGCATATGGCTCAATATATGAGAGAGTCGCATTATCAATTACTTCCGTTCCCTGTCTGTGGTGATCCAAAACTACAATTGCTTTACATTTCTTCAGAAGATCCGGACATTCAGTAATGGACGGCTTATTAATATCCACAACAACCAGAACCGCGTTGGAACCAACTGCTTCCAAAGCCTGCTGACTTGTCATGATTGTGCCTTCAAGATAATCAGGCTGTGACTTATATAAATCAACAACCGGCGCCAGTGAAGGAGTGATATCGTTAAGTACGATATGTATCTCTTTTTGCATATGTCTTGCGATACATGCAATACCTACGGCTGAACCAAAGCTGTCCACATCACCAAGTCTGTGACCCATTACAAATATCTGATCTTTATTGGTAAGAATCTCTTCAAGAGCCTGGGCTTTAACTCTCGCCTTAACTCTTGTACTCTTCTCCATCTGTTCTCTCTTACCACCGAAATACTGAACCTGATTTGGAACCTTAACAACCGCCTGGTCACCACCACGGCCGAGAGCAAGGTCGATAGCTGCTCTTGCGAATTCCGCATTCTGAGCATAACTAAGTCCGTCAAGTCCAATACCAATACTAAGAGTAATTGGTCTTTCGTTACCGATAGTAACAGTTTTAACTTCCTCTAAAATCTCAAACTTCTTCTCTTTTAAGAGATTAACTGACTGCTTACGAAGAATAATAATATACTTATCTTTCTCCAGTTTTCTTACAATACCATCAAGGTTTGCAATACACTTATTGATACGTCTGTCTATCAAAGCAAGAAGCAGGCTCTGCTTAACATCCGGAATACCCTCCAAAACTTCGTCGCAGTTATCCAGATATAAAAGTCCTACTGCAAGAGACTGGTTATCATTCTCTCTCAAGGCAACTTTAAGAGCTGTCTCATTAAAGAGATATATTCCGATAATTACATTGTAATCATCTGTCTCTTCCAAAAATTCATTATCCACATAATCGTCAACCACAATACGCTGTGTTACGATTCTGAAATCCTGAGTCTCGTACTCGATCTCTGTATTGCTTCTTTCCTTATCAAGCACATCCTCATTAATCTCAGGAAAAATCGTCGCTATATTCTTATGATATGAAGCCTGTTTCTCTGTAATCTTCTGGAATTCCTCATTCATCCAAAGTATACGGCCCGTAGTGTCTAATAAAGCATGCGGAAGTTCCAGTTTATTAAGAATCTGCTTCTGTACCTGCCCGTACTGGGTGGCAAAATCAACCATTTCCTTAATGATAAACTTCTTGGAATATGCAAAGAATGATAAAATTGCCACGAAATAAATCACCAGAAAGATGGAAACCATTATTCCGGCCTTATAATCAAGCACATATAACCAGAAATCTATTACACCAAGCAAAATCCCCAGCAAAACAGATATTACTATATAAGAATGCATTCTTGTTTTTATCTTATTGCTTCTTGCCATTAATTTCTCCTTAAGAAAAACAACAAAATCAAACTTATTATAGCATTTTTATTATAATTGTTCTACCCTCTAATAAAAAAATAAGACCATTGCATAAAGCAATGGTCTATATTCCTGTTAATCAATTAATTAATCACAAACATAAGGCATAAGAGCGATATGACGAGCTCTCTTGATAGCTACTGTGATTGCTCTCTGATGTTTAGCACAGTTACCGGTTACTCTTCTAGGAAGAATCTTACCGTTCTCTGATACGTATCTTTTAAGCTTAGCTACATCCTTATAATCAATTACATTATCTTTACCGCAGAATACACATACTTTTTTTCTTCTATGTGCATTGCCTCTTCTTCTCTGAGAAGCATCTGCTTTATCTGCTTTAACGAATGCCATAATTGCCTCCTATATTAATCCTTAGATGAAAGGCACATCATCAACTGCTCCGTCTGTAACATTCATAAATCCTGCATCGTCAACCGGTGCGCCGCCGCCCTGTGAAGGTGCTGCTGCTCCGGAAGCGCCCTGAGCATTCTTGCTCTCTGCGAATTCCTGATCTTCTGCTACTACGTCAGTTGTATAGATGGTCTGACCATCTTTCTGATAGCTACCGGTCTGAATACGTCCGGTAACAACTACTTTAGTTCCTTTGTGAAAATACTTTTCAGCAAATTCAGCGCCCTTGCCAAAAGCAACAATGCCGATAAAATCAGCAGTCTGAGCATTAGGATCATCTTTCTTTGTGAATCTCCTGTCTACTGCTAAAGTATATCTTACTACACTACCGTTTGCTGAACTATTTACAACTGGGTCCTTAGTAAGACGACCCATTAAAATTACTTTGTTCATAATTGCCTCATTTCTTATTCTTCGTCTGCTTTAACAACTAAGAATCTGATGACATTTTCAACAATACGAACACGATGCTCAATCTCAGCTGGAGCTGTTGCTGGAGCTTCGAACTGGATGAAGTAATAGTAAGCTTCGTTCATCTTCTGAATCTCGTAAGCTAATTTCTTCTTTCCGGCATCATTTACGTCAGTAATTGTACCCTGGAATCTTTCGATAAGTTTTTTACACTTCTCTAAAGATGCAGCCCTCGCTTCGTCATCAGCCTTAGCGCTAATAACAACGGCTAATTCATACTTGTTCATCTGTTTACCTCCTTTTGGTCTCTGGCCCGTACACATAATACGAGCAAGGAAATTACACTACGGACTTTAAATATATCACATTCATCCTTTTCTTGCAAGGCTTTTTTCAAGGGTTGCTCTCGTAATCATAATCTGATGATTACATGTGGTGCACTCAAGCTTATAATCAGCTCCCGTTCTAAGCACCTTCCACTCTTTACCCCCGCAAGGATGTTTTTTCTTAAATGTAACTATGTCGTCTACTTTTATATCTAACAAAACTTTACTCCTCAACCACCTGGCTCATTATTTCGCCAATCTTGCCCCTGATAACCAGGTCTGCCCTGTCGTCCTGAGGAGTTGGCTGCATATTAATTAATACAAGTTTCTTGCCGCGATAATAATCAATCAGTCCTGCCGCCGGATATACTACCAGGGAAGTTCCTCCTATAATAAGTACATCTGCATTTGAAATATACTGAATCGACTTGGTAATTGTCATATTATCAAGGCCTTCTTCGTAAAGTACAACATCAGGCTTAATGATGCCACCGCACTCGCACTTAGGTACACCGCTCTGGGCCTTGATATCTTCCACATCATGGAACTTACCGCACTTCATACAATAATTTCTAAGCACGCTTCCGTGAAGTTCCATTACCTCTTTAGAGCCCGCCATCTGATGAAGACCGTCAATATTCTGGGTAATTACAGCCTTCAGTTTGCCACGCTGTTCCAAGAGTGCCAGCCTCTCATGCGCTTTGTTAGGCTTAATGCCTTCGAGTAAAAGTTTGTCTCTGTAGAATTTATAGAAATCCTCAGTCTTTCTCATAAAGAATGTATGGCTTAAAATTGTCTCAGGCGGATAATCATATTTCTCATGATACAGTCCGTCCACCGACCTGAAATCCTTGATTCCGCTTTCCGTTGACACACCCGCGCCCCCGAAAAATACTATATTGTCACTGCCATCAATCCACTCTTTTAAAGTCTGAATGTTTTCATCCATTTGCATCACCCCCTACTATTACTTTATCTCAACTTAAACCACCTAACAAGAGTAAATTAAACCGATTTTAATGCATTAATTACCCTCTTCTTATCCCCGCTCCAAAGTGGCGCTATCAAATCTTTCTTTGGTCCGTCACCAGTAAGACGGTGCACAACCATGTCCTTAGGTATATGAGAAACACACTCCTTTACCAGGTCTACATATTCTTCAAACTCAAGGCACTTAAAAGCGCCCCTCTCATACTCAGTCGCAAGGTCTGTTCCCTTAAGCACATGAAGAAGCTGAAGCTTAATTCCGTTAGACTTTGACGCTGCCACATAGTCAACACTTTCAAGCATCATCTCCTTAGTCTCCCTGGGAAGCCCCAAAATCAGATGGGTTATAATCTGCTCAATACCAATCGCAGCAAGGTCGGATACCGCCTTGTCAAAAATAGGCAGTTCATATCCTCTTCTTATATATTTAGCCGTAGATTCATGAATGCTCTGAAGCCCAAGTTCCACCCACACAGGCTTAATCTCATTTATCTCAGCGAGCAGATCCAGAACCTCGTCCCCAAGGCAGTCCGGCCTTGTTGCAATGTCGATTATTGCGATGTCCGGATGATTAACTGCCTCCATGTATTTCTCCCTAAGCACCGAAACAGGAGCATAAGTATTAGTAAAGGCCTGAAAATATGCTATAAATTCAGGCCCTTCATTTCTAACTTTGGGCATCTTATTAAGGATGAGTTTCTTCCCTTCCTCAATCTGATCATGTACACTCATTAACCTGTCGGATGCAAAATCCCCGCTCCCTCTTCCGGAGCAAAAGATACATCCTCCCATCCCAAGGGAGCCGTCACGGTTAGGGCAGGTAAAACCTGCGTCGACGGCAATTTTGTACATTTTGTGCCCATATTTGGTTTTTAAATATTCGTTTACTGATGTATATTCCATTACATAAATGTCAAAGCATAACCATTTTGCTTCTTGCTTTCATATACGCCGGTATCTGCTTTCTTATACCACTCTTCGAATTCAGTACTGTCAGCACTCTTAACCATAACTGCGCCTGCGCTGACGAAGATGCTAAGGTCGCCGATTTCTTCAATCTCAAGCTGCTTAATCCTGTCGAATACTTCCTGAATAAGCTTTGTACCTGTAGGTTCATCACCAACATTCATGGCATATACCGCATATTCGTCGCCACCAAGTCTGAATACAATAGTGTTTCCGGTAAAGACTTCATTAAGAATATCAGCAATTCCGCAGATAACCCTGTCACCTGCAAGGTGGCCGAATTTATCATTGATACCTTTAAACTTATCAATGTCCACGATGCAAAGCATACCATCTTTCTTATCCTTGATAGCTTCAATAACCATCTTCTCACCGGTACCACGGTTAAGAAGACCTGACATGATATCCATCTTGGCCTGAATCTGAAGAGACTCTCTTTCACGGGTTGACTCTACGATGTCATCGGCGTTTTTGAAACCGGCAAGAATACCGCTTTCACTATTATTAGGATTTATATTAACGTAGGTGAACTGATAGTAGTGAATCTCGCCCTTATCAACACCTCTGTAAATTGATACATATTCATCCTGAGTCTTAAGTTTCTCCTTAATGGTCTCAAGGCTCATGGCATCATAAAGCCACGGCTGGTCTTCCTCGTATGCCCTGTCCTTGATGTACTGCTTGCAAAGCACAGGATAAGGATAAAGTTTGGCACCCGGACCTTCCATACCCTTGGTTACATAGCCATCAAGTTTGACGATAACAACATTGCCGGTAGTCGGATCAATCCTGAATACGTTATAATAATCACGGCTAAGGGTCTGAACCATGTCAAGCTGATCTCTTAAATATCTCTTGTCAGCGATATGCTTCTTAATGGTAGAATCAACATCCTTATAGGCAAATACAAAACTTTCCGCCTCGCCCGGCGCACCCGATAAGGCAAAAGCCATCTGATGATAAGTAATCTCACCGTCGTCAGCCATTCTCATATAGTCCACGGTATAAAGACTTCCGTCATTAATGTGGCTCAAAATAGTTTCAGGACCAACCTCATCAAGCATGGTCTCGTTTCGGCTAACTACATATCTGTCTATATATTCCTTGATGTACTTGTCATATTTCTGGTATTTAAGACCAAGTTCCACCACGGCTCTTGAAGTATTCTCACCGGTGGTACGATAAAGGCTCATGGCCATATCGGAAATACGCACAATCCAGATTGTGTGATATTCCTTACTTAAGGCCGTAATGACACCCATACATCTCTTAATCCTTCGGTTAAAATCCTCGATTAAATCCCCTTCACTTTCCGGATAATCTTTAGGATTAATTAACTCATTTTCCTTAATAATTAAATCTGACTGCATAACCTTCTCCCTCTTCCCAATTACATCTGATGTCTCACGACTTTATATTCATCCCCGTCTTTATAATAAGGACACCCCTTAAAATTACCGCCCACCAAACGGCCGTAATCATCCTCATCCATATCCATGTCGCATACATATTCTTCCATATCCTCATCATATGTATAATACTGACATGTATCACAGGAAGTTACACTACCCATATTATCACCTACTTAATATCTTCATTCAAAAACTCAAGCATAATCTTTCTTGCTTCATCCGAAAGCTCATTTGTCTTCATTGAAGCCACCCTGTCTACAGGAATTACTTCTCCCACCTTCACATATACATGAGTTCTCTTAAATGGAAAATTCTTAACTACATCTTTGGTGCCTCGAATCGTCATGATAACCAGAGGACATTTGGCCTTGGTGGCGATTTTGAGAGCGCCGTTTCTAAACTCTAAAAGTTTCTCATCAGTTTTATTTCTTGTGCCTTCAGGATATATGCACACGCTGGCCTTGCCTGATTTAATATATTCAGCGGCCTGATTAATGGTGCCCATGGCCTTTCTTACATCTTCCCTGTCAATGGCCATGAATCCCGAACCTTTGGCAAGTCTGCCTGCAATCGGAATGCCAAAATTTCCTTCCTTGGAAATATAAACCACATTCTTATCCTTAAAACAGTCCACATTTACAATCGGATCATAATTGGAAATGTGATTGGATATAAGCAGATATTTCTGGTCTTTTGGAATCAGTTCCCTGCCCTCAACATGAATTTTGATTCTTGAAAGTCTGTTAAGAGTATGTCCTAAATCCCTTAAAACCGCATAGATAAAATCATTGGGCTCATAAAATTCCTTCTTGCTGTCAAAAAACAGCCCCATAATAATCAGCACAATAAAGTACAAAGCAAGAAGCACTGCATATATGCCTATTCCAAAAAGAGGAATCCAAAGGATAAGCCACGGCGTAATTCCCCAGATAATAAAAGGAATGCCGATGCCGCATAATGCAGACACAATTAGTATAATCTCAATCATTACCCTTAAGTCCTTATTTTATATTTAATCCCGTAGCGGCCGGTAAGCCCATACGGATATTCATGCATTCAATGGCGGCGCCTGATGCACCCTTACCAAGGTTATCAATAACTGTGGAAACGAGTATTCTGTCATCATTACCGGTTACATATATTAAAGCATCATCTCTTCCGGCCATCATATTGGCTGCAAGGAATGAACCATATTCTTCCTCTGAACCATAAGGCATTACATGGATGAATTCCTGACCGTCAAAATATTCTGCAAAAGCCTCTCTTACCTCAGCCGGAGTCATTCTCTTCTTCATAAGATCAGCATAAACCGGGAATGTTACTATCATCCCGCAGTAATAATCATCTACAACAGGTACGAAAAGCGGAGTCTTCGCAAGACCCGATACAGCCTGCATTTCCTTAAGATGCTTATGATTCTGGGATAAAGCATACATTCTTGGAGAATATAAATCCTCTCTCTTATCCTCAGCCTCATACATCGCGATTCCTTTTTTGCCAGCTCCCGAATAACCAGATAAAGCATTAACGCACACAGGATAATCCTTACCAATTAAATCCATCGCAATCATCGGATAGACATCAAGCAAAAATCCTGTTGCATAGCAGCCCGGGTTGGCAATTCGGTTACTTGTCTTTATATTTTCAAGGAAATTCTTTCCAAGTTCCGGAAGACCATAAGCCCAGCCCTCAGCCGTTCTGTGAGCTGTCGACGCATCAATAATTACTGTATGGTCATTATCTTTATCTATAAGAGTTACAGCCTCAATGGAAGCAGCATCCGGCAGACAAAGGAATGTTACATCAGATGCATTAATGAATTTCCTTCTTTCTTCAGGATCCTTACGAAGTTCCGGATTAATCTTCAGAATCTCGATATCATCCCTTCCCGTAAATCTTTCATTAATACGAAGACCTGTTGTGCCTTCACTGCCATCAATATATACTTTCATTTATTAACCTTTCTAATTCCACCTAAGTCCCTTCGGATAGTGGTTCTTTATTGTATTTCCGACCTTTTTCCCCCAGCCAATTGAATATCCGTCCACGCACATAAGCGCCCAGCCGTCCTTTCCCGGCTCATCCACATTAAGGGTAAGACCTTTCAGATAATTAGTCACCTCATCTTCGGCCATACATAAACTAATTTTAACATCTTTTGGACTAATAATCAAAGAAAGTGCGTGAGAAGGTATAAATCTTTCTTTCACAACCGTTCCAAGTTCCAGTCCCGGCCTTAAAACCTTTATTTTATCAAGGTTCATGGCCACCGGCATCAGATATAAATTATCTCCAAAACTGATAAAATCCCCGCCTTCAAATCTTTCCCAAAAACCTTCACTAAAGTTTTCCTTAAAAAACTTCTTTGCAACCTGCATCATCGCAAGGGTATTCCTGTCATTGCCCTTCTTCTTGTAAGGCCTGGTCTCTTCCACATCTTCATCTCTTCCAAGAACGCAGGCAAAATGCCCTTCCCCGTCTATCAGATGCGGAAAAAGTCTCATTCCGTTCCCTACAGGTTCGAAGCCTTCTTTAAAATATTTCTTATAAGGGCTTGAGATTGTTTTGAAATCCTCATGAGCATCCAGGAAATCCTTTATAAGATTCTCATCTTCTTCCATTGCAAAAGTACAGGTTGAATAAACAATTCTTCCGGTGCCTTTAAGCATTTTGGACGCCGCATGGGTTATCTCTTTCTGCCTCTCAGCGCACATTTTAACATTATCAGGGCTCCACATACTAAGGGCATCTTCTTCCTTACGGAACATTCCCTCTCCGGAGCACGGCGCATCAACCACAATCAAATCGAAGAAATTCTCAAACCTGTCAGCAAGTTTTACGGGATTTTCCGAAATTACAACAGTATTGGTAATCCCGCATCTTTCAACATTCTGCGAAAGAATAGCCGCTCTTCCTGCATTAATTTCATTAGCAACAAGAAGTCCCTTATTCTCCATCAAAGCCGCAAGATAGGTAGTCTTGCCGCCGGGAGCTGCGCATAAATCAAGCACTTTAAGTTCCCTCATGTCAGGCACAATCTCCTTTATCGCATCCATGGCGATTTCTGCAACGCACATGGCCGAAGGCTCCTGTATATAATAAAGTCCTGCCTCAAAATAAGGACTTTTCCCGGGCTTAATCTCATCCTCATTATAATAATATCCCAAAGATGCCCAGGGTACAGGCTTTAAATCCCTGCCAAGAAGTTTCATCACAGAGGCACCATCCGCCTTAAGGGAATTAACCCTGAGCCCCTTATGTAAGGACTTATCAAGAGATGCCAAATAAGCATCATATTCATCCCCTAAGAGTTCTTCCATTCTTCTGGCATATTCTATTGGAAGGTCCGTTCTATTCATGAATATCCTTAAACAAACTTATATCCTGTAGTTGTAACTCTCGCTACTTCCTTACCACCCTCATCTGTGATGGTAACCACATATACACAGGTGGTTCTTCCATCCTTAACGCACTCAGCCTTCGCAAAAATTTTCTTCCCCTTTGCAATTCCAAGGAAATTAATGGTGGAATCCAGTGATACCACATTAGGCTTTTCATGGTTGGTTGCAACAGCAAATGCAAAATCTGCCAGCGTGAAATACACGCCTCCCATAACATTTCCAACAGCATTAACATGTCTTTCATCCACAGGCATGGAGCATACTGAATAATTATCGCCTACTTCTTCAATATATCCCCCTGCATTGGTTGCAAAGGCATCCTTAGCGAAAAACTCTCTTATTTCTTCTATACTTTTCATACACATACAGGCCATCCGCTTCGCTCGAAGGCCAATTACTGCCAGTCCGCTCCGCTCGAAGGCCGCTTCCTTCCTTACTGCCAGTCCGCTCCGGCCGAAGGCCGGAGTGGATGGCTTTTTCCTTTGTAAAAAAAGGGTGCACAAACTGTGCACCCCTTTAAGTCTAATTTCAAATTACAAACTAGTTTGTAATAATCTGCTCTGTTTCCTTATCGAATACGTGAATCTTCTCAACGTCAAGAGCAAACTTAATTGTATCACCAGGTCTAGCAGTTGTTCTTGAATCAACTCTTGCTGTCATTGGGAACATCTCAAGATCGAAGTATAAGAATACTTCAGCACCAAGAAGCTCGTAAACCTTAATTGTTGATTCGAATACGCTCATAGGTGATGTTTCAACATACATCTCTGAATCATATACATCTTCAGGACGGATACCGAATGTTACGGATCTTCCATCATAACCGCCATCAATAAGCTTCTTTGATTTAGCTGGTGGAAGTGGAATCTGATGTCCAGCTACGTTAAGGTAAGCTGTCTCACCTGATACTTCAACGATAGCGTCTAAGAAGTTCATCTGTGGTGATCCCATGAAACCAGCAACGAATAAGTTGCATGGCTTATCATAAAGGTTCTGAGGTGTATCAACCTGCTGGATAACACCATCCTTCATAACTACGATTCTTGTACCAAGAGTCATAGCCTCTGTCTGGTCATGTGTAACGTAGATGATGGTTGTGCCAAGTCTCTGATGAAGCTTAGCGATCTCAATTCTCATCTGTACACGAAGTTTTGCATCAAGGTTTGAAAGAGGCTCGTCCATAAGGAATACCTTAGGATTACGAACGATAGCACGTCCCATAGCAACTCTCTGTCTCTGTCCACCTGATAAAGCCTTTGGCTTACGATCAAGAAGTGGAGTTAAGTCAAGAATCTTTGCAGCTTCCTTAACCATCTTATCGATTTCATCTTTAGGTACCTTACGTAACTTAAGACCAAATGCCATGTTCTCATATACTGTCATATGTGGATAAAGAGCGTAGCTCTGGAATACCATCGCAATATCTCTATCCTTAGGCTCTACATCATTGATAAGTCTGTCACCGATTCTAAGTTCACCAGAACTGATGTCCTCAAGACCTGCGATCATACGAAGTGTAGTAGACTTACCACATCCTGAAGGTCCTACGAAAATTATGAATTCCTGATCTGCAATTTCAAGATTGAAATCCTTAACAGCTTCATAACCGTTAGGATAAACCTTACAGATGTTCTTCAAAGATAACCCTGCCATATTAATTTTCCTCCTAGAAATAAATGTTTCGGTCATAGCAACCGTACTATCAAAAATTATAAAGGTTACAGCCCAAAAATGCCATAACACAATTAACCAAATATTTTATTTCACATTGTAAAAATTGCCAATTTAACCCAATTTTGCATACAGATTGCACATTGGTTAATTTTATTCTTTGTGCAATGTGATAATGGCACTTTCTACTCATTACTCTCTTTAGTTGTATCTTCCTGGGATTCTTCTGTAGATTCTTCTTTAGATTCTGCCTGAGGTTCAGCCGTATCTTCTGTAACCTCTTCACCGGCTGCTTCCTTATCTCCATAAAGACCGAAAGCCTTAACCATACCTTTGGCCGAGAAATAATAAATAATTGAGAAATCTATGATAAGCCAAAGCGGAGCAAGGCCGTATAATAGCACACAAAGAGCAGCACATACGCCGTTAGCAAGGAGCATTGCAAATGTCTTTGGGAACTGGGCAAGTGCTATAAAGAAAGCATTTATAATTGTTCTTACGATTGAATTTTCAAATCTTGCCTGAAGGGCATATACATAAAGGAAGGTCATGGCAACTACCAAAGCCATAACAATAGTAAGCACCAGACCTACTGTTCTCATACCGGAACTAACTTCCAGAACACCAAAAAAGAAAATATAAGCTGATGCGCCAACGAAAGCTGCTGCCACCAAAACAATAAGATGAATGATTGTGGCTTTAAGGAAATTCTTGCCAAAAGCCCTGAAATAAGTACTCACCACATGGCTGTCCTTATCAAGCGCCATTCTTATATAAACGTCATATGCAGCTGTAATGGCTGCTCCCATTGTAATAACAGGAAGTGAACATACAAAGGTAAGAATACCTATAACAAGTATGTCGAAAAATCTTCCAAGGCCTGAAGATATGGCCCCTTCGCCGATTTTAGCCATTTATTTACTCCGTTTCTTCTGTTTCTTTTGGGTTTGTCAGCATCTTGCTGACGGCTTCGTAATTAGCCTGTAATTTCTTATAATTTTCCAGGATGACATTGGTTCTTTCCTTAACTACTTCCATGATTTCATCATAGGAATCAATAAAATTGGAAACTACCCTGCTCTTGAATCTGCCATCTCTGGTTTCTTCCTTAAGTACATCAATAATCTTATCTTTGCTAAGAGGAGGACGGTGTACTCTTTCATCTGTAAGGGCTGTAACTGTGTCAGCCACCTGCAGAATACTCTGACTCATGGTCATCTGATGTTCCTTAAGTCCCTTAGGATAACCGGAACCATCCATTCTTTCATGGTGGGCAACTGCCACTTTTACTATATCAGGAGCAACCCTGTTTTTAATCAGATTCTCTGTGGCATCCACATGAGTTCTGACTATCATTCTTTCATCTTTTGTAAGTCTACGGCGCACATCAAGAATCTCTCTTGGGATGGTAAGCATTCCAAGGTCATGAACGAGTGCTGCATAATAAAGGATGTCCTGATCTTCCTGCTGTATGCCGATTTTGGTAGAGAGTTCTTCAGTAACTGCAAGGGTTACTGCCGCATCTACCACAAGGCCTTCAGACTTAAGTCCCAAGGAATACATGAGCATTTCCATATAGGCTCTCTTGTCCTCATTGGTAAAAAGAATGCTGTCAAACAGGTCTGCAAGTTCATCCATGTAGACGCCGTTTCTGAGCCTTTCAAGAGTATCTCCCTCTTTCATGATTTCATCAAGTAAATCAAGAGCTTCCTTGGTATAGATAATGCCTTCCTGGCGTCTGAAAATAGTATGGTCAAAGCTCTCTCCCATAGCATAGTGGTAATTATCCACAGCCTCTGCCAGGGTAAGAACTCTGGTTTCAAATTTATAATCAAATTCCACATCTTCCGACTGGCTGCATGCAACTCTGTGATAGAGCACCATCTTGGCCTTGTCTGAAAGCGGGGTCATATATTTAAGGAATAAAAAGCCATATATGCTGTGGGGCATATAATTACGGAATTCATAATCAAACTTCTCAAAGATTTTGTTACTCTTGTAAGCACCAACATCATGAAGGCATGACAAAAAGGCAAAATCCGCAAGTTCAAAATCCTCGTATCCGCCCTTTTTCCTGAGCATCTTGTAAACAAGATAGGCAGTTCTCATTCCATGCTCAATAGGACGCGGATCAATGAGTTTCAAAGTATCGCATATCAGTAAAACTATGTTTTTACTTCTGATGTACTCCATACATATCCCCTGTTGTGGTTAAATACATACTACCGAAACAATTTCATCGGAGTAGTTAACATACCCCTGTCCCATTTCTCCACGCCGGTATCTTCAAAGCCGTAACTGTGATAAAACGGGACGCCGTAAGGAGACGCATTAACGGTAAGATGGTCAAATTTCCTCAGTCTTAAATATTCGGAAACATTGGCCACAAGTTTACTTGCAACTCCCATTCTGTGATATTCTTTATCAACAAAAAGTAAAGATATATGATTACCGGACCTTATGGATATAACGCCCACTATTTTATCCCCATCCTTGGCTACAAATACTACATAGTCGCCATCAAGGAACAAATTCTTTACTCTTTTATCCGTAACTAAGTCTGTGAAACCCTTGATGCCTTCCGGCTCATACACGGGCGCCACAAATTCCATAAATGTTCGTTCAGCCACATCCATGGCTTCTTCCCATTCCCATGGTCTGCACCTTTGAACAATTATTTCACTCATTTATTACCACCCTTGAAGAAGGAAACAACAGCATTCCATACATTCTGGAACATAGTGCTGAATGCATCTCCAAGGCTCTCCTTTACCTCATCAGTAACTACGGTTTCAAACATTTCCTTGGCATCTGCCAGAACTGTTTCACCATATTTATCATACATATCGCCGGCCTGCTCTAAAAGTTTAACCGGGTCAATATCAAGCTCACCAATCTGACCATATAAATCTGTAAGGGATTTAATCTGATCTTCTGTAAGTTCTATATCGTATTTCTCAATACCTTCCTGAACTACTTCCTTAATCTTGTCAGGATCAGTTAAGCCATTGGCTACAACCTCTGCCTTAACATAGTCAAGTAAGTCCTGAAGTTTCTCCTTGTCCTCAGCTGAAACAGAATCATTAAGTTCTCCTGTTACAACGATTTCATTTAATGCAGCTTCCTTGGCATCCTCATCAAGTTTCTTGCCATGCATTGCCTCATAAGCATTCCATGCACCAAGAAGTGCAGCTGTTCCTGAAATAGGGAAAGGACCTGCAACAAGTATATCGGCATTTTCCACGCCGGAAGTTAATAATGCATTACGATACATATCAACTGTACAGTAATTAATATTAACTGTAGTAACTCTGATACCTGTACCTGACTCAGTTTCCTTAACCATAACTGATGATAAGGATCTGCTTCCGATTACCGAACTGTCAATATATGAATCAAGTGCTGCATGCTCTTCGGCATTTGTTACATAAGATACTGTATAGTTGGCAAGGTCTGCCTCGGTAATTCCCATAATGGAAAGTACTGTAGCCTTCTGCTCAGCAGAAAGATCTGCACCTAAAGAGATATAAGGCTTATTGGCATTATTAACCATATCATCTGTTGTGAATATATCGCCAATTGTAGCAGGCTTACTCTCTTCTGTTGTAGTTGTTTCTGTTGTAGCTGGAGCAGCCTCTGTAGTAGGTGCTGCCTCTGTAGTAGCAGGCGCTGCCTCTGTAGTAGCAGGCGTGCCTTCCGTTGTAGTCTCAGTTGTGGCCGGAGCCTCTGTTGTAACTGCCGGAGCCTCAGTAGTTTCTGTAGCCATTACCGAAACCGGCATTAATGTAGTTGTAATAGCCATTGCCATTGCAAGGGCAATAATTCTTCTTCTCATTTTTTCAACCTTTCATATTATACTGTGTTGCTGCCTTTCGCGTCACTTAATATTACTCTTCGGCGCATGCGCTCCCCTCTCGCCAAAAACTACTCTTCGAAGCTCATTGAAGCAAGCTTCAGGATCGCTTCTCAGAGCATTTTTGTCTCGGGGTCGCTTCATCTGTGAAAATCGTTTTTCAGAGCATTTTAAGCCGGCTCGGCAGAATTATTATTTAGCAAATCTCTGCACCTGCAGGCATATCCTTCTCCGGTACTACCAAAGCAAGATTTCCATCTGCATCCTCTGCGCAAAGCAGCATACCTTCTGACTTAACGCCGGCTAAGGTTGCAGGCTTAAGATTGCAAAGTACCATTACTCTCTTGCCAACCATTTCCTCAGCGCTGTAGTGCTGCTTGATACCGGATACAATCTGCTTAACCTCAGAGCCAATCTGTACCTGTGAGCACAGAAGTTTCTTACTCTTTGGCACTTCTTCACACTTAATTATCTTACCAACTCTGAACTGCATTTTTGCAAAATCATCGTACTCAATCTCTGCCTTAGGCTCAATATCTATTACTGCCTCAGCCTCCTGAGCGCCTTCGCCCTCACCAGACTCTTTGGCGAATTCTGCCTTCTGAATCTCTGCAATTCTTGCAGCCTCTGCAAGTACATCATTAATATCAAGTCTTGCAAAGAGAATTTCAGGCTTATCAGTTACCTTGTTACCACTTGGATATAAACCAAACTCATTAAGTCTGTCATAATCTCTTAATTCAGTATTAAGACTCTTAACGATTTTGTCTGCTGTATCAGGAAGATATGGCCAAAGAAGTGAAGCGCCAATAACAATACTTTCTGTTAAGTTATAAAGTACTGTGGCAA